>ERZ1645192.367-NODE-367-length-37114-cov-12.164953_pt1 | contig 37114 bp, 35 predicted proteins | sample MGYA00575354_ERZ1645192 | MGnify/ENA primary metagenome ERZ1645192 (study PRJEB40844, sample SAMN11349763) | freshwater sediment metagenome | isolation source: river sediment | host: Sediment | place: India: Faizupur Khadar , New Delhi | collected 2017-02-21 ...
TGTGCATCGTGTCGAGCGTCGGCTGGTCGCCGGTGTAGGAGTGGATCGTCGTCATGATGCCGCGCTCGATGCCGACGGCTTCATGCAGCACCTTGGCGACCGGCGCGAGGCAGTTCGTCGTGCACGAGGCGTTGGAAATGACGAGGTGATCCTTCGTCAGCTTGTCGTGGTTGACGCCATAGACGACCGTCAGGTCAGCGCCGTCGGCCGGGGCCGAGACGATGACGCGCTTGGCGCCGGCCTTGAGGTGGTCGGCGGCCTTGTCGCGCGAGGTGAAGATGCCGGTGCATTCCATGGCGATGTCGACGCCGAGAGCCGCGTGCGGCAACTCGGCCGGGTTGCGGATGGCGGTGACCTTGATCGGGCCCGTGCCGACGTCGATCGTGTCGCCCGAAACCGTCACCGTGCCGGGGAAGCGGCCGTGCACCGAGTCGTAGCGCATCAGATGGGCGTTGGTTTCCACCGGGCCGAGGTCGTTGATGGCCACGACCTGAATGTCCTTGCGGCCGGATTCCACGATGGCGCGCAGCACGTTGCGCCCGATGCGACCGAATCCGTTGATCGCGACCTTGACCGTCATATGCCTCTCCTTGCCTGAAGCGGGGTGTCCGCTGTCTTTTCGCGTTAAATAGGGCCGAGCGCCGTGATTTGCATCAAGCTCCTGCCTGAAGGGCAGCCTCGGCCACCTTTTCGGCGGTAATGCCGAAATATTCGTAAAGCTTCTTGGCCGGCGCACTAGCGCCAAAGCCGGTCATGCCGATAAAGGCGCCGTCCGAGCCGATGATCGCGTCCCAGCCCTGGCGAATGCCGGCTTCGACCGCGACCTTGACCGGGGCGTCGCCGATGACGGCCTTGCGAACCTTTTCGCTCTGGCGGGCGAAGGCGTCCATGCAGGGCACGGAGACGACGCGGGCGGCGACGCCCTTGGCCGCCAGCAGCTTCTGCGCCGCGACCGCAATGGCGACTTCCGAGCCCGAGGCGAAGATCGACACCTTGGCCTTGCCCTCGGCGGGCGAAATCTCATAGGCGCCCTGGGCCGAGAGGTTCCTGGCCTCGTAGGTCGTGCGCAAAGCCGGCAGATTCTGACGGGTCAGCGCTAGGACCGACGGCGTCTTGGCCGATTCCAGCGCCGCGAGCCAGCATTCCAGCGTCTCGGTCTGGTCGCAGGGGCGATAGACGTCGAGGTTGGGGATGGCGCGCAGGCTGGCCACATGCTCGACCGGCTGGTGGGTCGGGCCGTCTTCGCCCAGGCCGATGGAATCATGCGTCATCACCTGAATGGCGCGCAGCTCCATCAGCGCCGACAGGCGCAGCGAGGGGCGGCAATAATCGGTGAAGACGAGGAAGGTCGCGCCCGACGGGATCAGGCCGCCGTGCAGCGCCATGCCGTTGATGGCGGCGGCCATGCCATGCTCGCGGATGCCCCAATGGACGAAGCGGCCGGCGAAATTGCCGGGCGAAATCGCCGGGGTGGCCTCAACCTTGGTGTTGTTGGAGCCGGTGAGGTCGGCCGAGCCGGTGACGAGCTCCGGCACGACCGGGGCCAGCGCCTTGAGCACGGCCTCGGAGGCCTTGCGGGTGGCGACCTCGGCGCGGTCGTCGGCGAGCTTGCGCTTGTAGGCCTCCGCCGCGGCGGCGAGATCGCCGGGCAGCGCGCCCTTCATGCGGCGCTCGAATTCGGCCTTCTTGCCGGCCGGCAGGGCGGCGAGTTCGGCTTTCCAGGCCTTGTGCAGGCGCTTGCCCTTGCGGCCGGCCTTGCGCCAGGCGTCGAGCACGTTGTCCGGGATGTGGAAGGGCTCGTGCGGCCAGTTGAGCGCGTCGCGCGTGCCGGAAATCTCCTGCGGGCCGAAGGGCTCGCCATGCGCCTTGGCCGTGCCGGCGCGCGTCGGGCCGCCGAAGCCGATCGTGGTGTTGCAGGCGATCAGGGTCGGCTTGTCCGACTTCTGCGCCTTGCGGATGGCGCGGAAAATGGCGTTCTGGTCGTGGCCGTTGACGCGGATCGTGTTCCAGCCGGAAGCCTTGAACCGCATGATCTGGTCGGTGGAATCGGAGACCGACAGCGGGCCGTCGATGGAAATGCCGTTGTCGTCCCACAGCACGATCATCTTCGACAGGCGCAGGTGGCCGGCGAGCGAGATCGCCTCCTGCGAGACGCCTTCCATCAGGCAGCCGTCGCCGGCGAGCACATAGGTGTAATGGTCGACGACAGAGCCGAATTCAGCGGCGAGCATGCGCTCGGCCAAAGCCATGCCGACGGCCGAGGCGATGCCCTGGCCGAGCGGGCCGGTGGTCATCTCGACGCCGGGCGTGTGGCCGTATTCGGGATGGCCGGGGGTCTTGGAGCCGAGCTGGCGGAAATTCTTGATCTCGTCGATCGTCATGCTCTTCTCGCCCGTCAGGTAGAGCAGGGCGTAGAGCAGCATCGAGCCGTGGCCGGCGGAGAGGACGAAACGGTCGCGGTCGGCCCAGGTCGGGGCGGAGGCGTCGTATTTCAGCACCTTGGTGAAAAGCACGGTGGCGATGTCGGCCGCGCCGAGCGGCATGCCGGGATGGCCGGATTTCGCCTGTTCCACCGCGTCCATGGCCAGCGCGCGGATTGCATTGGCCATGTCTTGCTGGGTCGCCTGGGTCGCCATCGGGGCTCCATTCGCTGCGCGCCCCTCGCGGGCGCGGAAGAGGGTTTAAGTGTGTTGGCGGGCTTGATAACAGGTCGCACCCCCCTGTCAACGCGCGGTCGGCCGATTGCAGCCGATTGCGCGCGATTGACGCGCCGCGCCCGCTGCCGCCTAATGCCGCCAATGGATCAGAATCGAGCCATGACCTCCGCAGATCGCATCGAAGCTGCGCTGAAACGCCTGTCCGGGGCCCTTGACCAGCTCGAGGCCGCCGCCGAGCGGCGCGCGCTCGCCGACGCCGCGCGCGCCAATCTGGAGACGGAATTGAGCGTCATGCAGGACGACAGGGCGCGCCTTGCGGTCGAACTCGACGGGGCGACGGCGCGGGCGCGGGCGCTCGAACACGCTAATGTCGAGGCCGCCCGGCGGCTGGAGCGGGCCAACGCCACGATCCGCGACGTTCTGGGCGCGATCGAGCCGGCGCAAGGCTAGGAGACGGCATGAGCCAGGTTTCTGTGAACATCGGCGGACGCGCCTATAGGCTGGCCTGCGGCGAGGGCGAAGAGGCGCATCTGATCGCGCTCGCCCGCATGGTCGACGGCAAGATCGAGGAATTGCGTGGCAGTTTCGGCGAGATCGGCGACCAGCGCATCGCCGTCATGGCGGCGCTGACCGTGGCGGATGAATTGTCGGAGGCGCAGCGCCGCATCGCCGCGCTCGAGGCCGAAGTCGGGGCCGCACGCGCAGCGGGCATGGGCGCCAACGCCGAGCAGGACGCGCTGTCGAATCGCCTCGCCGAGGCTTTGGGCGAGGCCGCCGAGCGCATCGAGCGCGTGGCGCAGGGGTTGAACGCGCGCGGCTAGGGCTGGCGTTTCGCCGGCGCAAGCCCTACATTGTCGGTGCGGAGCTGCGGGGTGCGTGAGGATTGTATTCCCGGGGCCTTATCGATCCTAAGGGAGCTGTCCCTGTCCTTGCCCGTGGGCTTGGGCAACACGGCGCCCACCTACGTTGTAGGTTTCCCGGGATCGATATCCCACGGCTTTTGTGGCCCCGCACCCTTTCGGGCCTGCGCCTCTTGCCGCTTTTGCTTCCTTTCCAGTCGCTCCGAAGCTTTTCAACCGTCCTGCGCCGGCGCGGCCTCGGCCCGTGGATGGCCGGGACAGGCCCGGTCCTGACGTTGGGGAGAGGCGATTGACCGCCTCCGACGCCCTTCCCCTGCTCAAAGCCGAGATGCGCAACGCGGCGCTCGCCCGTCGCGCCGCCATCGCGCCTGCGGCGGCGCAGGCCGCCGCTCAGGCGGTCGTGGCGCGCGGGCTGGCGCTGGCGCGCCGGGCGTCGCAGCCCGCCGTCGCGCTCTACCTGCCGATGCGCGGCGAATTCGACTGCCTGCCGCTGCTCGACGCCTTGACCCATGCCGGCTTCGCCACGGCGCTGCCGGCCATCGGCGGGCGCGGCCGGCCGCTGGCCTTCCGGCTCTGGCGCAGCGGCGAACCGCTGGGCCAAGGGCCGTTCGGCGTGCGCGAGCCCTTGCCCGACAGTCCGCCGGCGCATCCGGCCGTGATTTTCGCGCCGCTCGCGGCCTTCGACCGCGCCGGCCATCGCATCGGCTATGGCGGCGGCTTCTATGACGTGACGCTGGAGGCGTTGCGGGCGCAGCAGGGCCATGGCCTGATCGTCGCCGGGCTTGCCTTCGCCGTGCAGGAATGTCCGAAAATTCCGGCCGAGCCGCACGACCAACAGCTTGATTTCGTGCTAACGGAAAACGAAACGATCAATTGTGCGGGGGCGTGAATGCGGCTGTTGTTCATCGGCGACGTGGTGGGGCGCGCGGGGCGCGAGGCGGTGGCTTCGCACCTGCCGGGGCTGAAGCGCGACTGGAAGCTCGATTGCGTCATCGTCAATGGCGAGAACGCGGCCGGCGGTTTCGGCATCACCGAGGCGATCTGTGACGAATTCATCGCCGCCGGGGCCGATTGCATCACGCTCGGCAATCACGCCTGGGATCAGCGCGAGGCTCTGGTGTTCATCGAGCGCCAGCCGCGCATGCTGCGGCCGCTGAATTATCCCGCCGGCACGCCGGGGCGCGGCGCCAACCTGATCGAGACGGCTTCGGGCGCGCGCGTGCTGGTGATGAACCTGCTCGGCCGCATCTTCATGGACCCGCTCGACGATCCGTTCGCGGCGGCCGAGCGCGAGATCGCCATGTGCCCGATGGGGCTGGCCTGCGACGCCATGGTCATCGACATGCACGCCGAGACGACCAGCGAGAAGCAGGCGATGGCGCATTTCGTCGACGGTCGCGCCTCGCTCGTCGTCGGCACGCACACGCATGCGCCGACCGCCGACCATCAGATCCTGGCCAATGGCACGGCGTTCATGTCCGACGCCGGCATGACCGGCGATTACGATTCCGTCATCGGCATGGACAAGGAGGAGCCCTTGCGCCGTTTCACCCGCAAATTGCCGGGCTCGCGCTTCGAGCCGGCCGGCGGCGAGGCGACCCTGTGCGGCGTCGCGGTCGAAATCGGCGGCGACGGGCTGGCGACGAAAATCGCGCCGGTGCGCCTTGGCGGCAGGCTGTCGCAGGCGCGGCCCGATTTCTGGGGCTGAGCTTGACGGGCGCCGCGCCGGCCGGGGCGCGGCGACAGGGGACGGGCGATGAACCTCGGGGCCTATGATCATTACGGCTATGCCTTCATGGCGGTCGCCGGCACGTTTTTCGCCGCCTGGGCGCTGCACTGGGCGATGACGCGGCCGCGCGCTGCGGCCTATCTCGTTTCGATCCGCGGCGTCGTGCCGCCCTTCATCAACATCATCGGCGTGCTGTTCGGCCTGACCCTGGCCTTTCTCGCCAACGACACCTGGAGCGCGCACGACCGCGCCATGAACGCCGTCTACCGCGAGGCCGACAGCCTGCGCACGATTTCGGTGCTCGCCGGCAAGCTGCCGCAGGCGAGCCGCGCGCGGGTGCAGGACGCCGTCGCCGCCTATGCCGACGCCGCCGCGCGCGTCGAATGGCCGCTGCTCGGCAAGCGCGAGATGAGCCCGGTTGCAACGGAGAAGCTCGACGCGATGCTGCTGGTCATCGCCGCCGACGAGGTGGCGAGCGCGGCGGGCGGCAGCGTTCACGCCCTGATGCTGAAACAGGCGACGGAGGCGCGCGACAGCCGCGACCAGCGCATCGCCTTGTCGAAGACGCATATCAATCCGCTGAAATGGCTTGGCATGGCCTTTCTCGGCCTGCTGACGATGATTTCCGTCGCCGCCGTGCACGCCGACAATCTGCGCGCGTCCTTCGTCGCCATCCTGCTGTTTGCCGCCTCCGCCGCGCCGACGGCGGCAATCGTGCTCGTGCAGGGCAATCCGTTCCAGCGGCCCACCGCCGTCAGCCCCGCGCCCATCGCGGCGCTGGCGGCGCGCTAAGGCCGCATCAGGGAGACATTCGAACATGACGACCGCCCGCCTCGCCGCCGTGCTCGCCGCCATCGACGCGGCCAACGCCGCCGATCCGAAGATCGAGGACGGCCAGCCGGCGGCGCGTCTTTATGGCGAGCGCATGAGCGCCATGCTCGCCGCCTTCCTGCCGCAGGCGTCGGAATTGGTGCAGATCGCGGCGCGCGGCCAGCACATCGAGCGCTGGACGTTGCCGCGCGCCGATTATCCCGAGGGCAAGGCCGGTTATTACGCCTGGCGCAACGCGGCCAAGAAAATGCACGCCGAACGCATCGGCGGGCTGATGGCGGACGCAGGCTATGGCCCCGAGGACATCGCGCAAGTTCAGGCCATGGTGCGCAAGGAAGACCTGCGCGCCAACGCCGACGCGCAGGCGGTGGAAGACCTCGCCAGCCTCGTCTTTCTCGCCCATTACGGCGTCGATTTCTCGCAGGGACGCACGCGCGAGCAGCTCGTCGATATCCTGCTCAAGACCATGCGCAAGATGTCGCCGCAGGCCATCGCCTTCGCCGGCGCGCTCGGCCTTAATCAGGCCGTCGCCGAACTCGTCGCCGAGGCGGCGCAAAAGCTCAACGCCGCATAAAAAAGGCCCGGGCGAACCCGGGCCATGAATTTGGGAGGGAGAGCGCGGCCGCTTCTTTGCGCGTCGGCCTTCGCTGTCTCGTCAGCGCGTCAGAACGAGGCGGCCGCGCACCTTGCCTTCGCGCAGGCGCTCGAGCGCCGTGTTGACCTCGGCCATCGGGATTTCCTCGACCGGCAGCGGCGCGAGCTTGCCTTCGCGCATGAAGCCGATGAGTTCCTTCAGCTCGGCGAGATTGCCGACATAGGAGCCGCGGATGGAGATCGTGCGCAGGATGATCAGCGGCAGCGAGACGTTGATGTCGCCGCCGAACAGGCCGACGACGATATAGGCGCCGGTGCGGCGCAGCGCGGCGATGCCGAAATTGGCGGTCGAGGGGGCGCCGACGAAATCGAGCGCGCCGGCGATGCCGCCCGGCATCTTCTGCACGGTTGCGAGCGCGTCCTTTTCACGCGGATCGACGGCGAGCGTCGCGCCGGCCTTCAGCGCGTTCTCGCGCTTGGCCGGATCGATGTCGGCGACCGCGATGTTCTTGTAGCCGAGCATCTTGAGGATGTTGATGGCGCTCTGGCCGACGCCGCCGGCGCCGATGACCAGAACCGTGTCCTTCTCCTTGTCGGCCTGCACCTTCTTGACGGCCGAATAGGCGGTCAGGCCCGAGCAGGCGAAGGTCGCGGCGAGCGAATGGTCGACGCCCGTCGCGTCGACAAGGAATTTCGGATGCGGCACGACGCATTTTTCGGCATAGCCGCCGCCGCGATGCACGCCGATGGCGTTGGGCTTGGCGCAGAGATTGTCGTCGCCGCGCAGGCAGGTGTCGCATTCGCCGCAGCCGAGCCAGGGGAAGACGACGAAGGTCTTGCCGATTTCCGAATCGGCGATCGGCGCGTCGGGGCCCTTGGCGACGAGGCGGCCGAGCACTTCATGGCCCATGACCACCGGCGGGGTGACGCCGCGGTCGGCCAGGCTGAGCTTCTTGCCGCCGCCGAGGTCGTAATAGCCCTCGTGGATGTGCAGATCGGAATGGCAGACGCCGCAGCGCGTCACTTCGATGACGACTTCCGTGCCCTTGGGCTGCGGATCGGGCGTGTCGAGAACTTCGAGCGGCTCGCAGAAGCGTTGAACGGCATAGGCGCGCATCGGGGGCTTTCCTCTGTTGGCGGTGGCGCGGGGCGGCCTGGCCCCGCGCATCGTTGTTCATTGAAGCGTTTTCGCCGTCACTTGACCAGCGGGCAGGGGCTGCCTTCGAGCGGACGGAACGCCTTGTCGCCGGCAATGACCGAGACGATCTTGTAATAATCGTACGGGCGCTTCGACTCTTCCGGCTTCTTCACCTCGACGAGGTTCATGTCGTGGACCATGCGGCCGTCGACGCGCAGCTTGCTCTTGCCGAAGAGCGAATCGTCCCACTCGCCGCGATTGCGGATGGCGGCCAGAACGGCGGCGCCGTCCTTGGGGTCAACGCCCTTGGCGACGGTTTCGAGGAAAACGAGCGCCGACGAATAGGACCCGGCCTGGGTCATCGACGGCATCTTGCCGGTGCGCTTGTAGAAGCGCTCGCCGAAGGCGCGCGTCTTGTCGTTGGCGTCCCAATAGAAGCCGTTGGTCAGCATCAGGCCGTTGGCGGTCTTCAGGCCGAGGGAGTGGATGTCGGAGATGAACAGCAGCATGCCGGCGAGCTTCTGGCCGCCCGCGACAATGCCGAATTCCGCCGCCGTCTTGATCGAATTGATCGTGTCGTGGCCGGCATTGGCCATGGCGATGATCTGCGCCTTGGAGCCCTGCGCCTGCAGCACGAAGGAGGAGAAATCCTTCGAGTCGAGCGGGTGCTTGACCGAGCCGAGCACCTTGCCGCCGTTGGCGGCGACGACTTCTCCGGCTTCCTTCTCCATCGTATGGCCGAAGGTGTAGTCGGCGGTCAGGAAGTACCAGCTCTTGCCGCCGCTCTTGACGATGGCGTCGGCGGTGCCGCGCGACAGGGCCCAGGTGTCGTAGGTCCAGTGCGCGGTGTTCGGCGTGCAGGCCTTGCCGGTCAGTTCCGACGTTCCGGCGGCGGTGACGAACATCGCCTTGTTCTTTTCCTTGACCAGCGTTTGCAGCGCCATGGCGACGCCGCTGGTCGGGATGTCGAAGATGGCGTCGACGCCTTCGGTGTCGAACCAGCGACGGGCGATGCCGACCGAAATGTCGGGCTTGTTCTGCGCGTCCGCCGAAATGACTTCGACGCTCAATCCCTTCTTCGCAGCATCGAAATCCTCGACCGCCATCTTGACGGCTTCGACGGCGCCCATGCCGCCGACGTCGGAGTAGAGGCCGGAGAGGTCGGCGAGTACGCCAAGCTTCACTTTCGTCTGGGCCTGCGCGCCGGAAATTGCGCCGAGCGCGACCGCCAGGGCGGCAAGCGATGTCTTGATCTTCATTATTCCCCTCCACAGGCGACGTTCTGCGCCGGTTTTTGTTTCATAGCGTGAAACCCGAATTCACGCGCGGCATGTTAGCCAGAATTCCCCCGAGTGCAAGCGCCTTATCGGGGCGGGAGGGATTGACGAACGGCAGGGCTGATCGTCACTCTGTCGCCAACAACAACGACAGGGGGATGCAATGACGAGGCTGACCGGCGGCTGCCTGTGCGGGCGCGTGCGCTACGAAGTCGACACGGACAATACAGCACTGAGCCTGTGCCATTGCACGCATTGCCAGAAGGTCAGCGGCTCGGCCTTTTCCACGAACCTGCTCGTCGACGCCGCCGGGTTCCGCCACGTCGGCGAGGCGCCGTCGATCTATGCCGACACGGCCGAAAGCGGGCGCGGCCTGAAGCGCGCCTTCTGCCCCAATTGCGGCTCGTCGATCTCGAGCGAGTCGGAGCTTTTCCCCGGCAAGCTGGTGCTCAAGGCCGGCAGCCTCGACACGGCCGACGGCCTCGCCCCGAAAGTGCAGATCTGGACGCGCTCGGCGCAAAGCTGGTGGCGCGTCGACCCCGCCATGACCTCATTCGAAAAAGGGCGCGCCTGACGCGCCCCTGCCCGCCGATCTTCTCAAGCCAAGGAAAGCCAGTTCCATGAAAGACGCCGTCATTGTTTCCACCGCGCGCACGCCGATCGGCCGCGCCTTCCGCGGGGCGCTGAACAACATCAAGTCGCCGACCATGATGGGTCACGCCATCAAGCACGCCGTCTCCCGCGCCCATATCGACGGGGCGGAAGTCGATGACGTGATCATGGGCACGGTGCTCGCCGCCGGCACGGCCGGCATGAACCTCGCCCGCAACGCCGCCTTCGCCGCCGGCCTGCCGGACACGACCTCGGCGCAAACGATGGACCGGCAGTGCTCGTCGGGCCTGATGGCCATCGCCACCGGCGCCAAGCAGATCATCGTCGACGGCATGGACGTCATCGTCGCCGGCGGCCAGGACAATATTTCGGCCGTGCAGAACCCCTATTTCAAGTGGGTGAGCGAGACGGCCGATGCGAACGTCGTCGCCCATGCCAAGCACGCCTACATGCCGATGCTGCAGACGGCCGAATTCGTCGCCAAGAAATATGGCGTGTCGCGCGAGGCGCAGGACGCCTATGCCTTCGCCTCGCAGCAGCGCACCGCCGCGGCGCAGAAGGCCGGCCGCCTCGACGACGAGATCGTGCCGATCGCCGCGCAGATGGCCATCGTCAACAAGGAGACGAAGGAAGTCACCTACAAGGAGGTGACGCTGGCCAAGGACGAGGGCAACCGGCCCGAGACGACGCTGGAATCGCTGGCCGCGCTGCAGCCGGTTCTCGAGGGCGGCGTCATCACCGCCGGCAACGCCTCGCAATTGTCTGACGGCGCCTCGGCCTGCGTGCTGATGGAAGGGCGGCTGGCCTCGAAGCGCGGCCTCAACCCGCTCGGCGTCTATCGCGGCATGGCGGTCGCCGGCTGCGCCCCGGAGGAAATGGGCATCGGACCGGTCTACGCCATTCCCAAGCTGCTGAAGATCCACGGCCTGAAGATCGACGACATCGGCCTGTGGGAGCTGAATGAGGCCTTCGCCGTGCAGGCGCTGTATTGCCGCGACAAGCTCGGCATCGACCCGGCCAAGTACAACGTCAACGGCGGCGGCATTTCCATCGGCCACCCCTATGGCATGACCGGCGCGCGCCTTGTTGGCCACGCGCTGATCGAGGGCAAGCGCCGCGGCGTCAAATATGTCGTCGTGACCATGTGCATCGGCGGCGGCATGGGCGCCGCCGGCCTGTTCGAAGTGGCGTAATATTTGGCGCGGCCACTGCTCGAACCGGCAGTGGCCGCGATGTTTCCGTCATGGCCGGGCCCAGTCCCGGCTATCCACGCCAACCCGATGCGCAGCGGCGCGGCGTGGATACGCGGGACAAGCCCGCGCATGACGTTGCATGCAATGCGGGTTCAAGCCGCAACCGGGACTATCTGCCCGTTGCGCCGCCCTCTCCGTCGCCCCTTTCGCAGAGGTCTCGCGAGCGGGGAGAAGGCGGACACGCCGCCTCACGCGTCGGCGAGTTGCTTCCGCAATTCGTATTTGAGGATCTTGCCTGTCGTGTTGCGCGGCAGGGCCGTGACGATTTCCAGCCGCTGCGGCAGCTTGTAGCGCGCCAGCGATTGGCCGGCGAAGTCGCGCAGCGTTTCGAGATCGAGCGTCTGGCCGGGCTTGAGCGCGCAGACCGCGACGACGATCTCGCCCCATTTCTCGTCGGGCGCGCCGACGGCGGCGACTTCGGCGATGGCGGGGTGCGAGGCGAGCACGCTTTCCACCTCGGCCGGATAGACGTTCTCGCCGCCCGAGATGATCATGTCCTTGATGCGGTCGGCGATATAGATGAAGCCGTCGGCGTCGCGATAGCCGACGTCGCCGGTCTTGAACCAGCCTTCGCCGTCGATGACCGCGGCGGTCGCCGCCGGCTGGTTCCAATAGCCCGCCATGATGTTGGGGCCGCGCACGCAGATTTCGCCGCGCGCCATCGGCTCGGTCACCTCGCGCCCGGCGGCGTCGATCATCTTCACGTCGGTAAACAGCGGCGGCACGCCGGAGGAGCCGAGCTTTTCCAGCGCCAGATCCGGCGACAGGAAGCAGACCATCGGCGCGGTCTCGGTCAGGCCATAGCCCTGCTGGATCGGCATGCCGCGCGCGCCATAGAGCCGCAGCAGCGGCTCGGGGCAGGGCGCGCCGCCGCAGACGAAGGAGCGCATGCTCGACAGGTCGGCCGAGGCAAAGCTCGGGTGCTGGCTCATGAACAGGAACATGGCCGGCACGGCGAACATCGTCGTCACCTTGTGCTCGGCGATGGCGGCGACCGCCTTGCCCGGATCGAAGGCCGAATGGATCAGCACTTCGCCGCCCTTTTGCAGGGTGATCAGCGTCAGCACGTTGAGGCCGCCGATGTGGAACATCGGGGCCGCCGTCAGCGTCACGTCGGCCTCCATCACGTCAAGCGCGTGCAGGGCGTTGACGTTGTTCCACCAGATGTTGGCATGGGTCAGCATCGCGCCCTTCGGCCGGCCCGTGGTCCCTGACGTGTACATGATCAGCGCCGTATCGTCGGCGCCGACGCGCACCTGTTGGGCGGCGGCGGCGTCGCCGCCGTCGAGCGCCGCCCAGCCCGCCGTCTCGCCCTCGACCGCGAGCCAGGCGCGCACGCTCTGCAATTCGCCGCGCACGCTTTCGGCGACGGGGCGCAGGTTCTGGTCGGCGATCAGCGCCACGGCGCTGCAATCATTCATGATATAGGCGATTTCCGGCCCGGCGAGGCGGAAGTTCAGCGGCACGAAGGCCGCGCCGATTCGCGCCGTCGCGAACATGGCGATGAGGAAGGCCGAATGGTTGAGGCCGAGATAGGCGACGCGGGCGCCGCGCTCGACGCCCGCCGCCCTGAGCCGGCCGGCGAGCTGCTCGATGCGCGCCTGCGCCTCGCCATAGGTGTAGGTCACGCCCTCGAACGTCATCGCCCGGCGCTTCGGCGTGCGCGCCGCGCGCTGGGCAAACCAATTCGCCAATCCGATATCCGGCATCGCCATTCTCAAACCCTCCCTGACGCGGGCGGCTTGACGCCGTCTTTCCGCCTGTTCCCTTGCCGGCCATCGTCGCGCAGCCGTTGCAGAAAGCAAGAATAGCGAGCCGGGGCGGAGCGCGACTTGCGCCAAGGCGCTAGGCGCGGACATGGCGTCTCGACGCAAGCGGACAGGTCCGGCGCGCCGTAAACTGGCCCGAAACATCGCGCCTTCGGAGACCGCCTTGGCCAGTCCTTTCTATACTGAGGAGCACGAAGCCTTCCGCGCCATGGTGCGGCGCTTCGTGCAGAAGGAAATCGAGCCCTACGCCACGCAATGGGACGAGGCGGAAGGTTTTCCGCGCGAGCTTTACAAGAAAGCGGCCGATATCGGCCTGCTCGGCCTCGGCTACCCGGAAACTTACGGCGGCACGCCAGCCGACCTGTTCATGTGGATCATCGTCGCGCAGGAATTGGCGCGACCCGGCGCGGGCGGCGTTTCCGCCAGCCTGCTGTCGCATTCGATCGGCACGCCGCCGATCGCGCGCGCCGGCTCGGACGCCTTGAAGGCGGACGTGCTGCCGCAGATCCTGTCCGGCGAGAAGATTTCCGCGCTGGCCATCACCGAGCCGGGCGGCGGCTCGGATGTCGCCAACCTGCAGACGAAGGCGCGGCGCGACGGCGACCATTATGTCATTCGCGGCGAGAAGACCTTCATCACCTCCGGCATGCGCGCCGATTACATCACAACCGCCGTGCGCACCGGCGGCGAGGGGCCGGGCGGCGTCAGCCTCGTGCTCGTGCCGGGCGACAGCCCCGGCCTGACGCGCACGCCGCTGAAGAAAATGGGCTGGTGGGCCTCCGACACGGCGACCCTGCATTTCGACGACGTGCGCGTGCCGGTCGGCAATCTGCTCGGGCAGGAAGGCGCGGGCTTCAAGATCATCATGCAGAATTTCAACGCCGAGCGGCTGACCATGACGGCGGGCTGCGCCGAGGCCGCGCGCGTCTGCCTCGAGGAGGCGACGGCCTATGCCCGCGAGCGACGGACCTTCGGCAAGCCGCTGGCCCAGCATCAGGTCATCCGCCACAAGCTCGTTGACATGGCGCAGAAGATCGCCGCGACGCAGGCGCTGCTGGAAATCCTCGCCTGGCGCGTCGAACAGGGCGACAACCCGGTGGCGGAAATCTGCATGGCGAAGAACCAGGCGACGCAGACGCTTGCCTTCTGCGCCTCGGAAGCGGTGCAGATTTTCGGCGGCGCCGGCTACATGCGCGGGGCGAAGGTCGAGCGCATCTATCGCGAGGTCAAGGTCAACGCCATCGGCGGCGGCACGGAGGAGATCATGAAGGATCTCGCCAGCCGCCAGATGGGCATCTGAAACAACAAGAAGGAAGAACCGACATGCTGTTCACGCCCGAACATGACGAGATGCGCCGCACCCTGCGCAAGTTCATCGACTCGGAAATCAATCCGCATGTCGATGAATGGGAAGCCGCCGGAATCTTCCCCGCGCACGAGCTGTTCAAGAAGCTCGGCGACCTCGGCCTGCTCGGGCTGAACAAGCCGGTCGAATATGGCGGGCAGGGGCTCGATTATTCCTGGGCGCTGGCGGCGGCCGAGGAATTGGGCGCGATCAAATGCGGCGGCGTGCCGATGGGCATCGGCGTGCAGACCGATATGGCGACCCCGGCGCTGGCCCGCTACGGCTCGGATGAATTGAAGCGCGAGTTTCTCGCGCCCTCGATCTCCGGCGATTACGTGGCCTGCATCGGCGTGTCCGAGCCGAGCGCCGGCTCGGACGTCGCCTCGATCAAGACGACGGCCCGCTCGGATGGCGATGATTACGTCATCAACGGCGGCAAGATGTGGATCACCAATTCGACGCAGGCCGATTGGGTCTGCCTGCTCGCCAATACGGGCGAAGGCCCGGTGCATCGCAACAAGACGCTGATCTGCGTGCCGATGAATTCCAAGGGCGTCGAGCGCGGCAAGCGCATCGACAAGATCGGCATGCGCTGCTCCGACACCGCGCCGATCCATTTCAACGATGTGCGCGTGCCCAAGCGCAACCGCATCGGCGAGGAAGGCATGGGCTTCACCTACCAGATGATCCAGTTCCAGGAGGAGCGGCTGTGGGGTGCTGCGGCCGGCCTCAAGGCGATGGAATACATCATCGACGAAACCATCGCCTACACCCGCCAGCGCAAGGCCTTCGGCCAGTCGATCCTCGACAATCAGGTGGTGCATTACCGCCTCGCCGAACTGCAGACCGAGATCGAGGCGCTGCGCGCGCTCATCTATCGCGCCGGCGAGCAATTGGTCGCAGGGCAGGACGTGACCAAGCTCGCCACCATGGCCAAGCTGAAATGCGGCCGGCTGCAGCGCGACGTCGGCGACGGCTGCATGCAATATTGGGGCGGCATGGGCTATACCAACGAGACGCCGGTGTCGCGCTTCTACCGCGACGGCCGCCTGACCTCGATCGCCGGCGGCGCCGACGAAGTCATGCTGTCGATCCTGTGCAAGATGATGGGCACGCTGCCCGGAAGCGCCAGGAAGGCCTGAGATGATCCAGCTCTACCATTGCCTCAGCGCGCGCTCCTTTCGTCCCCTGTGGATGCTGGAAGAAATGGGCCTGCCTTATGAATTGAAGGTGCTGCCGTTCCCGCCGCGCGCCTTCGACAAGACCTATTTCGACGTCAATCCGCTCGGCACCGTGCCGTTCCTGATCGACGGCGAGACGCGCATGAGCGAATCCTCCGGCATCTGCCATTATCTCGGCACGCGCTACGGCCCGACGCCGCTCGTGGCCGGGCCGGATGAGGCGGCCTATGGCGCCTATCTCAACTGGATGTTCATGAGCGACGCGACGCTCACCTTCCCGCAGACGCTGGTGCTGCGCTACCGCATGCTGGAGCCCAGGGAGCGACGCCAGCCGCAGGTCGCCGAGGATTACGAGAAATGGTTCCTCGGCCGGCTGCGCGCCGTCGAGGCGGCGGTGCAGGATCGCGAATTCCTCTGCGCCGGGCGCTTCACCGCCGCCGACATTGCGGTCGGCTATGCGCTGATGCTGGCCGAGATCATCGGCATCGGGCCGCATTTCACGCCCGGCGTCGCGGCCTATTGGGACCGTCTCAAGCAGCGCGACGGCTACCGCAAGGCGCTGGCGAAGCAGGAGGCTGAGGCGTCGGCGCAGGGCGTCGCCTCGTGGACGCCAAAGGCGTGACAGCGGGCACTGGCGCGGCGGCGGCGGACGTGTAATCCTTTCCTCCGGAACAGGCGGAGCGCGCGACAAGACGCGAAAAACAATCGCCTGCGGAGGGAACGCCAATGGTATCGACGCGAAGCGAAACGCGCGCCGAAAACGCCAAGTTCATGCTGCTCAGCGCAGACAGGGTTCTTTACGCCGGCCTGCTCGGCCGGCCGAAGGACCGCACCTTCTGCGCGCCGTCGATCTATGTCTCGCTCAGCGGCGCGCTGCGGCTGACGAGCCGCGGCGGCGCGACCGAAACGGCCGATTGCTTCCTCGTGCCGGCCTTCGCCACGCATCGCATCGAAAGCGACGAGGCCAATGTTCTCAACCTGATCATCGAGCCCGAGAGCGTCGATCCGACGGTGCTGGAGCGGCTCGGTTTCGACGCCGCACGGCCGACGCCGGGAAGCTTCGCCGCCACGTTCCGGCGCGGCTATCGCGAGCGGCGCGAGGGCGCGAATCCTGCCGGCGTCAACACGGCGGCAATCGACCATTCGTTCCTCGGCACGGTGCTGGCGCCGCGGCGTCTCGACCCGCGCATCGCCCGCGTCATCGCCGCCATGCGCCGCAACGAAGACTACAACATGGCGGCGGGCGAATGCGCGTCGTCCGTCAACCTGTCGATGTCGCGCTTCCTGCATCTGTTCAAGGAAGAGACGGACACGCCGTTCCGCACCTTCCGCGCGTGGAAACGCGCGCGCCGGCTGCTGTTCTACGCCAACGAGCAGATCAATCTGGCGCATCTGGCGCTCGACATCGGCTATCCCGATTCGACGCATTTCTCGCATTCGATCCGCAAGTTCTACGGCTTGAAACCGAGCGCCATCTTCTCCGGCTCGCGCGACCTGGCGATCTATCAGGCGTGAGCGGCGCGACGGCGCTTGCGCTTCGCTCGGAGCGTCGCAGGCGCCAGCCAATTGGCGCAAGACCGCGCGGGCGCGCGCCGCGAAGATCGACGCATGTTGTGAACAACCTGCGGAGCCCTGCGGCATGAGCAAAACCATCATCACCTGCGCGCTCAACGGCGTGCTGACCGACCCCAAGCAGCACAATGTTCCGGTGACGCCGGAAGAGATGGCGAAAGAGGCCAGAGCGGCCTATGACGCCGGCGCGGCGATGATGCATGTCCACCTGCGCCAGCAGGGCCCCGGCAAGGGACATCTGCCGTCGTGGGATCCGGCCGTGTCGCGCGAGATCACGCAGGCGATCCGCGAGGCCTGTCCCGGCGTCATCATCAACCATACGTCGGGCGTCGTCGGCCCCGATTACGCCGGCGCGCTCGCCTGCATCCGCGAGACGAAGCCGGAGGTCTCCGCCTGCAACGCCGGCTCGCTCAACTACCTCAAGGTCAAGGCCGACAACACCTGGGCCTGGCCGCCGATGCTGTTCGACAACACGGTCGAGAAGGTTCAGGACTATCTCGACGCGATCAGGGACGCCGGCTCGCTGCCGGAGTTCGAATGTTTCGACGTCGGCATCGTCCGCTCCGTCGCCATGTATCGCCAGACCGGCATGTATACCGGCCCGCTCGAATATAATTTCGTCATGGGCGTCGCCTCCGGCATGCCGGCAGATCCCGATCTGCTGCCGATCCTGCTCAAGCTGATGGAGCCGGGCTCCAATTGGCAGGTCACCGCCATCGGCCGCGAGGAAATCTGGCCGCTGCATCGCCGCTGCGCTGAACTCGGCGGCTTCCTGCGCACCGGCCTCGAAGACACGTTCTATCTGCCCGATGGCAAGAAGGCGACGTCGAACGGCCAGCTCATCGACGCCATGGCGAAAATCGCGCGCGAAGCGGGGCGCGACATCGCCAGCCCGGCGGAAGCGCGCAAGCTGCTGAAGCTCGCCTGACGGATTTCGACATGGCCATTTTTGACTCCGCGCTGTCGCCGTCGAGCGAGAGCTTTCAGGCCAATCGCGCCGGCATGCTGGCGCTGGTCGAGCGCATGCGCGGCATCGAGGCGCGCACCCGCGCCGCCTCCGCCTCGCAGGGCGAGCGTTTCCACAAGCGCGGCCAATTGCTGCCGCGCGAGCGCGTCGCGCTGCTGCTGGATCCCGGCAGCCCGTTCATCGAATTGTCGACGCTCGCCGGCTATCGCATGGACAATCCAGACGGCGACAAGAGCGTGCCCGGCGGCGGCCTCATCGCCGGCATCGGCTTTGTCCGCGGCGTGCGCTGCATGATCGCCGCCAATGACGCGGCGATCGACGCCGGCGCATTGCAGCCGATGGGCCTCGACAAGACCCTGCGCGTGCAGGAACTGGCGCTCGAAAACAAGCTGCCCTATGTGCAGCTCGTCGAAAGCGCCGGCGCCAATCTCATGCGCTACCGCGTCGAGGATTTCGTTCGCGGCGGCTCGCTGTTCCGCAATCTGGCGCGGCTGTCGGCGGCGGGCCTGCCGGTCATCACCGTCACGCATGGCTCGTCGACGGCGGGCGGCGCCTACCAGACCGGCCTGTCCGATTATATCGTCATGGTGCGCGGCAAGACCCGCGCCTTCCTCGCCGGCCCGCCGCTGCTGAAAGCCGCGACCGGCGAAATCGCCACGGAAGAGGAACTCGGCGGCGCGGACATGCACACCAGCATTTCCGGCCTCGGCGATTATCTCGCCGAGGACGACCGCGACGCCATCCGCATCGCCCGCGACATTGTCGCCAGCCTCGACTGGAACGGCGTGCAAGCTTCGCGCCGCGACTTCGCGCCGCCGCGCTACGACGCGGAAGAACTGCTCGGCGTCATGCCGATGGATCACAAAAGGCCTGTCGACATGCGCGAGATCATCGCCCGCGTGGTCGATGATTCCGACTTCCTCGAATTCAGCGACCGCTATGGAATCGCCACCGTCTGCGGCCATGCCCGCATCGAGGGCCACGCCGTCGGCATCATCACCAACAACGGCCCGCTCGACGTCGCCGGCGCCAACAAGGCGACGCATTTCATTCAGGCCTGCTGCCAGTCGCAGACGCCGATCATCTATCTCAACAACACCACCGGCTACATGGTCGGCCGCGCCTATGAAGAGGCCGGCATGATCAAGCATGGCTCGAAGATGATTCAGGCCGTGACCTCGGCCACCGTGCCGCAGATCACGCTCTATTGCGGCGCGTCGTTCGGCGCGGGCAATTACGGCATGTGCGGACGCGGCTTCGCGCCGCGCTTCTGCTTCTCCTGGCCGAACGCCAAGACGGCGGTGATGGGCGGCGAGCAGGCGGCGGAAACCATGGCCATCGTCACCGAGGCCGCCGCCGCGCGCAAGGGCAAGCCGGTTGACGCCGAACAGCTCGCCAAGCTGAAAGCCGGCATCATCCACCTCTTCGACAGCCAGATGGACGTGTTCACGACCAGCGCCAAAATGCTCGACGACGGCGTCATCGACCCGCGCGACACGCGCGCCGTTCTGGCCGAGACGCTCGCCATCTGCCGCGAGGCGGCGGCGCGCCAGCCGAAGAAAATGCAATTCTCCGTGGCGCGGCCGTGAGGGGCGAAACGATGTCGAAACTGACGCCCTTCACCAAGATCCTCATCGCCAATCGCGGCGAGATCGCCCTGCGCGTCATGCGCACCGCACGGCGGCTAGGCTATGGCACGGTCGCGGTCTATTCCGAGGCCGACGCCGACGCCGCGCATGTGCAGGCCGCCGATCAGGCCGTCGCCATCGGCGCGGCGGCGCCGGCCGCTTCCTATCTCAACATCGCGGCGATCATCGCCGCGGCGAAGGCGAGCGGTGCGGACGCGGTGCATCCGGGCTACGGCTTTCTTGCCGAGAACGCCGGCTTCGCGCAGGCCTGCCGCGACGCCGGCCTCGTCTTCATCGGCCCCTCGCCGCAAGCGATCCGCGCCATGGGCGACAAGGCCGGCGCGAAGGCGCTGATGGAAAAGGCCGGCGCGCCGGTCGTTCCGGGCTATCAGGGCGAGGACCAGAGCCTTGCGACCCTGAGCGCCGAGGCTGCGCGCATCGGCTATCCGGTGATGATCAAGGCCTGCGCCGGCGGCGGCGGACGCGGCATGCGCCTCGTGACCAAGGCGGACGATTTCGCCGCCGCCTTGGCGAGCGCGCAATCGGAGGCGCGGGGCGCGTTCGGCGATAGCCGCGTGCTGCTGGAGCGCGCGATTGTCGAGCCGCGCCATATCGAAATCCAGATCGTCGGCGATCGTTATGGCGAGGCCGTTCATCTGGGCGAACGCGATTGCTCGGTGCAGCGCCGCCACCAGAAGATCATCGAGGAAGCGCCGTCGCCCGCCGTATCTGCCGACTTGCGCGCCCGCATGGGCGAAGCTGCGGTCAACGCCGTCAAGGCGGTGGGCTATGAGGGCGCGGGCACGCTGGAATTCCTGCTCGACCAATCCGGCCATTTCTATTTCATGGAAATGAACACGCGGCTGCAGGTCGAGCATCCGGTGACGGAGGCCATCACCGGCCTCGATCTCGTCGAGCTGCAATTACGCGTCGCCGCCGGCGAGCCCTTGCCCCTGGCGCAGCAAGACGTGACCTTCAACGGCCACGCCATCGAAGTGCGCCTGTGCGCCGAAGATCCGGCGCGCGATTTCCTGCCGCAGGCGGGACGCATCGGCCTGTGGCGCGCGCCGCAGGATCTGCGCGTCGAGACGGCGCTGGAATCGGGTTCGGAGATTTCGCCTTTCTACGATTCGATGATCGCCAAGATCATCGCCCACGGCCCGACGCGCGAGGCGGCGCGGCGGCAATTGGCGACGGGCCTGGCGGAGACGGCGGCGCTCGGCGTGCCGACCAATGCGGCGCTGCTGCAGCGCTGTCTCAACCATGCCGTTTTCGCCGCCGGGCAGGCCACCACCGCCTTCATCGGCCAGGCCGGCGAATCGCTGTTGCAGCCGGTGAAGGGCGACGGCGCGCCGGATAATCTGCTCGCGGCCTTGCTGCTCTACCTGACCGAGCCGAACGCGCGGCCGCGCGCCACCGGCCGGTCGCTCGCGCCGGAATTGCCGATCCCGCTGCGGCTCGCAATCGACGGCGCGATTGTCGATCTAGGCGCCTATCGCGAACGCAACGGCGACTATGTCACGCAGGACGGCGAGACGCGCCATGTCGCGATGGTCGAAAGCCTCGGCGGCAACGACATCCGCTTCCGCTATGACGGCGTCAGCGAGAGCGCGCAATTCTGGCGCACGCATGACACGATCCACATCCTGCATCGCGGCCGCACCTTCGCAGCGCGCGACCTGACGCTGGCCCCGGCGACGCGCGCCGGCGCGGGCGGCGGCGACGGCAAATTGCGCGCCGCCATGGCCGGCCGGGTCGTCGCCGTGCTGGCCGAGGTCGGCAGCACGGTCGCGGCGGGCCAGCCGATCCTGACGCTGGAGGCGATGAAGATGGAGCATGTGCACCGCGCTGGCGTCGCCGGCACGCTCACGGCCGTCCACGCCGCCATCGGCGATCAGGTGACATTGGGCCGCGTGCTGGCGGAAGTCGAAGCCGCCGCCGCGCCCGCAACGGAGGCGAAAGGCGCATGAGCGAAGACGTCCTCATCGACAAGCGCGGCGCGGCGCTGTGGATCACCATCAACCGGCCCGAGAAGCGCAACGCCATCAACAATGACGTCGTCGCCGGCATCGCGGCGGGCTACGACATGGCCCATGCCGACGACGAGGTGCGCGCCATCGTGCTCACCGGCGCGGGCGACAAGGCGTTCTGCGCCGGCGGCGACCTCAATCCCGGCGCGGCCTTCGTCTTCGATTTCTCGCAGCCTACCGGCGCCTACGCCGATCTGCTGCGCCGCTCGCAGACGGCGACCAAGCCGGCCATCGCTCGCATCAACGGCGTCTGCATGGCCGGCGGCATGGGGCTGTTGTGCATGGCCGACATGGCGGTGGCCGCCGACCATGCGATCTTCGGCCTGCCGGAAGTGAAGGTCGGCATCTTTCCGATGCAGGTGCTGAGCCTGCTGCAAAACATCGTGCCGGCGCGCCTCGTGCGCGAATGGTGCCTCACTGGCGAGCCCTTCGACGCGCAGACGGCGCGCGAGGCCGGGCTGGTCAATCACCTTGCGCCCGCCGCCGAACTCGACGCCAAGACGGAATGGCTGGTCTCGCGGCTCATCGACAAGTCGCCCAGCGCCATCCGGCGCGGCAAATACGCCCTGTCGGCGATCGCCGACATGAGCTTCGCGCAGGCCATCGCCTTCACCGAAAGCCAGATCGCGCTGAGCGCGCTGACCGAGGACGCCAAGGAGGGCCTGGCCTCCTTCGTCGAGAAGCGCAAGCCGAACTGGACGGGGCGCTGAGGCGGCAGAACGGTCGCCGGTGGCACGGGCAAAGGGATAAGGGCGGGTTTTCGCCCGGCAGGCTTGCGTATTTGCGCAAACGTGAATATATCCACCGCAAGCCATAAGCGATATTTCGCCCTTTCCGCGAACCCGGGTGCGCCATGTTCCTGCCAATGCTGCGCGTCGCCAGCCTTGCCCTTGTCCTGTCCAGCGGCGTTCAGGCCGCAGAAATTGTCATGCATCCCGTCGACGTCACCGATTACAAGTCGGTGTTCGGCCAGGTGCAGAGCCGCGACGTCACGCCGGCGCGCGCCCGCATCGGCGGCACGCTGATCAGCCGCGCGGTCGAGGAGGGCTCGTCGGTCAAGGCCGGCGACGTCATCGCCGTCGTCGGCGATGAAAAGCTCGGGCTGCAGATGCAGGCGCTGGATGCGCAGATCGCCGCGGTCGGTTCGCAGCTCGGCAACGCCAAGACCGAATTCGAGCGCGCGCAAAGCCTGCTGCCGCGCGGCTTCACCACCAAGGCGGCCTACGATCAGGCCAAGACCAATGTCGACGTGCTGACCCATCAGCTCGAAGCCACCAAGGCGCAGCGCGCCGTGGTGATGCAGCAGTCGAGCGAAGGCCAGGTGCTGGCCCCCAAGGCTGGCCGCGTGCTGACGACGCCGGTCATTCCCGGCGCCGTGGTGATGGCGGGCGAGACGGTGGCGCGCATTGCCGCCGGCGGCTTCTTCGTGCGCCTGTCGCTGCCCGAGCGCCACGCCGCGGCGCTTGCCGTCGGCACGCCGGTTTCGGTCGGCGCGCGCGGCCTCGATCCGGCCAACGCCACAGCCTCGGCCAATCTGCGCAAGGGCCGCATCGTCAAGGTCTATCCCGAGATCGAAGGCGGCCGCGTCGCCGCCGACGCCGAAATCGACGCGCTCGGCGATTTCTTCGTCGGCGAGCGGGTGCAGGTGTTGATCCCCGTCGCCAAGCGCCAGGCCTTCGTCGTGCCGCGCGCGGCGGTGGCGACGCGGGCCGGCGTCGATTACCTGCAGGTGTCGCGCAATGGCGCGACGGTCAGCATCGCGGTCATTGTCGCGCCGCTGCCCGGCCCCGACGATCGCGTCGAAGTTCTGTCCGGCCTCGTCGACGGCGACAAGGTGATTACGCCATGAAGCTCGGACTGGCCGGCCGCCTGACCCAGGCCTTCATCGCCTCGCCGCTGACGCCGCTGCTGCTGGTGGCGTCCTTCGCGCTTGGCCTCATCGCGCTGATCACCCTGCCGCGCGAGGAGGAGCCGCAGATCTCCGTGCCGATGGTCGACATCACGGTGCGCGCCGACGGCCTCAAGGCCGAGGACGCGGTGAAGCTCGTCACCGAGCCGCTGGAAACGATCATCAAGAGCATAAACGGCGTCGAGCACGTCTATTCGAAGACGTTCGACGACCAGGCGATGGTCACCGCCCGCTTCAAGGTTGGCGAGAGCGCCGACGCCGCCATCCTGCGCGTGCACGAGAAATTGCGCGCCAACATGGACCGCATGCCGGCTGGCATTCCCGAGCCGATGGTCGTCGGCCGCGGCATCGACGACGTCGCCATCGTCGTGCTGACGCTGGCGCCGAAGCCCGAGGCGGCGCAGCGCTGGAGCGCCAACGACCTGACGCGCGTGGCGCGCGAATTGCGCACCGAAATTTCCAAGCTCGACGACGTCGGCCTGACCTATATCGTCGGCGGACAGCCGGAAGAATTCCGCGTCGAGCCGGATCCGAAGGCGCTGGCGCGCTATGGCGTGACGCTGCAACAGCTTGCGGCCAAGCTGCAGGGCGCCAACGCCTCGTTCCAGATGGGCATGGTGCGCGACGGCGGCCAGCAAATTCCGCTCATCGCCGGGCGCACGCTGCAAAGCCTGCCCGAGATCGGCGACCTGCTGCTGACGACGCGCGACAATCGCCCGGTCTATCTGCGCGACGTCGCCACGGTCGAACTCGTCGCCAGCCCGAACGAAACGCGCGCGTCGCATATCGTGCGCAGCGACAAGGGCGAGCTGACGCGCTCGCCCACCGTGTCGATCGCCATCGCCAAGCGCGCCGGCGCCAACGCCGTCACCATCGCCGAGCGCATCGTCGACAATCTGCAGCATCTCAAGGGCAGGGTCGTGCCCACCGATGTCGAGGTCGTCGTCACGCGCAATTACGGCGAGACCGCCAACGAGAAGGCCAACGAACTGTTGTTCCATCTCGGACTGGCGACGATTTCCATCGTGTTGCTGGTGGCCTTCTCGATCGGCTGGCGCGAGGCGCTGGTGGTCGCCGTCGTCATTCCGACGACGATCCTGCTGACCCTGTTCGCCGCGCGCATCCTCGGCTACACGCTCAATCGCGTCAGCCTGTTCGCGCTGATCTTCTCCATCGGCATTCTCGTCGACGACGCCATCGTCGTCATCGAGAACATCGCCCGGCACTGGGCGATGAAGGACGGCCGCTCGCGCGCGCAGGCGGCGATCGACGGCGTGGCGGAAGTCGGCAATCCGACCATCGTGGCGACGCTCACCGTCGTGGCGGCGCTGCTGCCGATGCTGTTCGTCTCGGGGCTGATGGGGCCGTATATGAGCCCCATTCCGTCGAACGCCTCGGCGGCGATGGTGTTCTCCTTCTTCGTCGCGGTGATGCTGACGCCGTGGCTGATGATCAAGATCGCCGGCCGCGCGCCGACGCATGACGCCGGGCATGGCCATGGGGCGAGCGACGGCGGCCGGCTCGGCCGCTTCTACAGCCGCATCGCCGCGCCGATCCTCGCTTCGAAACAGCGTTCGTGGATCTTCCTCGGCGCGGTCGGCGTCGCCACCGTGCTGTCGCTGGCGCTGTTCTACACCAAGGGCGTGACGGTGAAGCTGCTGCCCTTCGACAACAAGCCTGAGCTCGCCATCGTCGTCGACCTGCCGGAAGGCGCGTCGGTGGAGGCCACCGACCGCGTGTTGCAGCTTGCCGTGGAGCGGCTGGCCGGCGTGCCGGAGATCGTTTCGTTCGAGACATATGCCGGCACGGCGGCGCCATTCAATTTCAACGGCCTCGTGCGCCATTACTACATGCGCGCGGCGCCGGAACTCGGCGACATCCAGGTCAACCTGACGGGCAAGGAGCATCGCAAGCGCGCCAGCCACGATATCGCGCTCGACATCCGCAAGCGGCTCGTCGGGCTCGACATGCCGGAGGGAACGTCGATCAAGGTGGTCGAGCCGCCGCCGGGACCGCCGGTGCTGTCGACGCTGCTGGCCGAGATCTACGGCCCCGACGCCGAGACGCGCCGCGCCGTCGCCGCCAAGGTGCGCAAGGCGTTCGAGAGCGTGCCGTTCGTCGTCGACGTCGACGATTCCTATGGCGTGCAGACGCCGCGCATGCGCATTCGTCCCGACCAGGACAATCTCGAATATCATTCGGTCGAACAGGGCGACGTGTTCGACACGTTGCGGCGGCTCTATGGCGGCGCGACGGTCGGCTATTCGCATCGCGGCGGCGGCCGCCAGCCGATCGCCATCCGCCTCGCGCTGTCGAAGGCCAACCAGCGCGTCGACGAAAGCGCGCTGTCGACGCCGGTGCCGGCCAATGCGCTGCCGGGCGCGCGCTCGATCGTCGAGCTTGGCGACGTGGTCAAGGTGACGCGCGAACCCTCTTCGCTGCCGATCTTCCGCCACAACGGCCGCGCGGCGGAAATGGTGATGGCGGAGCTCGCGGGAGCCTATGAAGCGCCGCTTTACGGCATGCTCGCCGTCTCCGAAGCGCTCGACAAGATCGACTGGCAGGGCGTTCCGCGCCCGGAGATCAAGCTGCACGGCCAGCCGCTGGACGAATCCAAGCCGGTGCTGCTGTGGGACGGCGAATGGGAAGTCACCTGGGTGACGTTCCGCGACATGGGCGCGGCCTTCATGCTGGCGCTGGTCGGCATCTACATTCTCGTCGTGGCGCAGTTCGGCTCGTTCAAGCTGCCGCTGGTCATCCTGACGCCGATCCCGCTGACCTTCATCGGCATCATGACGGGCCATTGGTTGTTCAACGCGGCCTTTACGGCGACGTCGATGATCGGCTTCATCGCGCTGGCGGGCATCATCGTGCGCAATTCGATCCTGCTGGTCGATTTCATTCGCCATGCGGACCGGACGGGCAAGAGCCTGCGCGACATCCTGATCGAGGCCGGCGCGATCCGCTTCAAGCCGATCCTGCTCACTGCGCTGGCGGCGATGATCGGCGCGGCGGTCATTCTCGCCGATCCGATCTTCCAGGGTCTGGCGATCTCGCTGCTGTTCGGCCTGGCCTCATCGACGGCGCTGACCGTTCTGGTCATTCCGGCCATCTATATCGTCCTGCGCGGCGAGCGCGAGACGCCGGCCAAGGCCTGAGCGGTGGAACCAAAGTCTCAGCCCCCGCGGGGGCTGAGGCGCGCGAAAGAACTGGACGGCCTATAATATTCGATTATTCTTATATTCATTAAACTCGAATTTCCCGGCCGCGAGCCGCCAAGAGGAAATCGAGGGGAGAAACTGCCGCCGTTCGCCGCGGCACAGGGAGAAAAAAATGGCAGAGATCGTCATTCTTGGCGCCGGCCTCGGCGGCGTGATCATGGCCTACGAAATGAAGGATCAGATGCGGCCGGAGGATCGCCTCACCGTCATCACCAAGGATCCGGTCTATCATTTCGTGCCGTCCAACCCGTGGGTCGCGGTCAATTGGCGCACGCGCGACGCCATCGAGGTCGATCTGGCGCCGATCTTCGCCAGACGCGGCATCGGCTTCAAGGCCGTGCCGGCGGCGAAGGTGGAGCCGACTGAAAATCGCGTCGAACTCGCCGACGGCTCGTCGGTGTCCTACGACTACCTCGTCATCGCCACCGGGCCCGAACTCGCCTTCGACGAGATCGAGGGCTTCGGCCCGGACGCCAACACTTCGTCGATCTGCCATGTCGACCATGCGCAGCGCGCCTACAAGACCTTCGAGGAATTCTGCAAGAATCCGGGGCCGATGATCCTCGGCGCGGCGCAGGGCGCGTCGTGCTTCGGACCGGCCTACGAGTTCACCTTCATTCTCGACACGGAACTGCGCCGCCGCAAGATCCGCGACAAGGTGCCGATGACCTTCGTCACCGCCGAACCCTATATCGGCCATCTCGGCCTTGACGGCGTCGGCGACACCAAGGGCCTGCTCGAAAGCCAATTGCGCGAACACCACATCAAATGGATGACCAGTTCGCGGGTGAAGAAGGTCGAGCCGGGCAAGATGGTCGTCGAGGAAGTCGCCGACGACGGCTCGGTGAAGGCGACGCGCGAAATGCCGTTCAGCTTCGCCATGATGCTGCCGGCCTTCCGCGGCATCGCGGCGCTGCGCGGCGTCGAGGGGCTCGTCAACCCGCGCGGCTTCGTGCTGATCGACAAGCACCAGCGCAATCCGGCCTTTCCGAATGTCTATGCGATCGGCGTCTGCGTCGCCATTCCGCCGATGGGCCCGACGCCGGTGCCGTGCGGCGTGCCGAAAACCGGCTTCATGATCGAGAGCATGGTGACGGCCACCGCCAAGAATATCGGCCTTGTGCTGCGCGGCGAGCAGCCAAAGCACGAGGCGACGTGGAACGCCGTCTGCCTTGCCGATTTCGGCGATTCCGGCATCGCCTTCGTCGCCCAGCCGCAGATTCCGCCGCGCAACGTCAATTGGTCGTCCTCCGGCAAATGGGTGCACGCGGCCAAGATCGGCTTCGAGAAATATTTCCTGCACAAGATCCGGCGCGGCGAAAGCGAGCCATTCTACGAAAAGGCGATGCTCGACATGCTCGGCATCGGCAAGCTGAAAGAGACGCGCTGAAACGCAAACGGGCGGCCCATGGCCGCCCGCTTCATTTCGATGCGCGGCGCTTTTACTTGAAAGCGCAGCCGGTCTGGATGCCGAACACCTTGTTGAGGATCATCGCCGCCGGGCAGAAGCCGGTGAAGGCCGATTGCAGCATGTTGAGGCCAATGAAGGCCGTGAACGCCAGCCAATAGGGCGAGACGAACCAGGCGAGCGTCGCCGAGATGAGAACCATGACGCCGGCGAAGGCGAGAACAGCGCGGTCGAGAGTCATTGAGCACCTTTGGTGTAAATTAGATTGTTCGAATATATATGATCCCGCAGCGGCGTTCAAGCCCCGCGCGCCAGCCAAATGCGCGCGCCGCGGCCCGCCACGACGCCCGTGGCAAAGCAGGCCTGCAACAAATAGCCGCCGGTCGGGGCTTCCCAATCAAGCATTTCTCCGGCGACGAAGATTCCGGGCAGGCGCTTGAGCATGAAGCCTGCGTCCATTTCGTCGCTTCGGACGCCCCCGGCCGTCGAGATGGCGCGGGCAAGGCCGGCGGTTGCGTCGAGGCGGATGGGCGCCGCCTTGATCAGCGCCGCCAGCGCCTCGGGCGCCTGCGGCAACGGCCCGCCCGCCGCCTCGCGCAACAGGCCGGCGGCCTGCGGCGTCAGGCCAGCCTGTTTCAGCCGCGTCGCCAGCGACTTGCCGCCGCGCGGCGCGAGCTTGGCGGCCAAGGCGTCCGCCGCAACGTCGGGGCGCAGGTCGACGACGAGATCGGCATGGCCGTCGCGCGCGATGGCGTCGCGCAATTCGGCGGAAAGCGCATAGATCGCGCCGCCTTCCAGCCCCTGCGCGGTGATCATCGCCTCGCCGCGAATGCTGCGGCCGGCGAAGGAAAAGACGGCGGGTTTCAGCGGCTGGCCGGCGAAGCGGCTGGCGAAGACATCGGACCATTGCGCGCGGAAGCCGCAATTGGCTGGCTGGAGCGGCGCGACGCAGACGCCGCGCGCGGCCAGCGTCGCCACCCAGCCGCCGTCCGCGCCGAGCCGCGGCCATGACGCGCCGCCGAGCGCCAGCACCGTGGCCTTGGCCTTGACCTCGATGTCGCCCTCGGGCGCAGCGAAGATCAGCGCGTCGTCGGGCGCAAAGCCCTTGAACGTGTGGCGGGGGCGGATTTCGACGCCGAGGCCGGCCAGCCGGCGCAGCCAGGCGCGCAGCAGCGGCGAGGCCTTGAAGCTCTTGGGAAAGACGCGGTCGCTCGAACCAACGAAGGTCTCTTCGCCAAGCTTCGCCGCCCACGCCCGCAGGTCATCCGGCGTGAAGGCGCGCAGGGCCGGCTCCAGCCAGGGCGCGGCCTCGCGGTAGCGCGTCAGGAAGACGCTCAAATCCTCGCCATGGGTCAGGTTGAGGCCGCCGCGTCCGGCCATGAGGAATTTGCGCGCCGGCGAGGCCATGCGCTCGAAAATGACGACGCGCGCGCCGCCCGAGGCCAGGGCTTCGGCCGCCATCAATCCGGCGGGACCGCCGCCAATCACCGCCGCGTCGATTTCGAGCCTTGGGCGCGTCTGCTTCGTTTCCATGTCTGAGCTTTAGCCAGTTCGCGCGAAACCTGCTATGGGCTGCGCCATGAACCAATACGCCAAACGACGCCAGCAGATGGGCTACATCCGCGAAGAGGCCGAAGCGCCGCAGCCTGCGCCCGCGCCGCGCGCCCCGGCGCTCGCCGCCATCGAGGGGCCTTTTGCGGTCGAAGTCGAGCCCGAGATGGCCGGCGAACGGCTCGACCGGGCGCTCGCGCGCGCCGCCGAGGCGGCGGGCTTTGCTCTGTCGCGCACCCGCATCAAGGCGCTGATCGAGGACGGCCGCGTCACCATCGACGGCAAGGCCGCCGATGACGCCGGAACCAAATTGCGCGCCGGCCAGAGCCTCGTTGTCGACGTGCCGGCCGCAGCGCCCGCCGAACCGGTCGGCGAGGACATTCCGCTCGAGATCGTTTTCGAGGACGACCATCTCATCGTGCTGAACAAGCCGGCCGGGCTCGTCGTGCATCCGGCGGCGGGCCACGAGAGCGGCACGCTGGTCAATGCGCTCATCGCCCATTGCGGCGACAGCCTGTCGGGCATCGGCGGGGTCAAGCGCCCCGGCATCGTCCACCGGCTCGACAAGGACACGTCAGGCCTGCTCGTCGTCGCCAAGTCGGACGCCGCGCATCAGGGCCTTGCCGCCCTGTTCGCCGACCATGGCCGCACATTGTCGCTGACGCGGCAATATCGCGCTCTCGTCTGGGGCGCGCCGGAGCGGGCGTCGGGCACGGTCGAGGCCAATCTCGGCCGCCACGCGACGCATCGCGAGAAGATCGCCGTGGTTTCGGAAGAGCGCGGGCGCGAGGCCATCACCCATTGGCGGCGCGAGGAAATGTTCGGCGCCGACAAGAACGGCCTGCCGATCGCCAGCCTCATCACCTGCCAGTTGGAGACGGGCCGCACGCACCAGATCCGCGTCCACATGGCCCATATCGGCCATCCGGTCGTGGGCGACCCGCTCTACGCCACGGGCTTCAAGACCAAGGTCGGTCAGCTTGCGCCCAAGGCGCAGAGCCTGCTGGCGAAACTGGGACGGCAGGCCCTGCATGCGGCGGTGCTCGGCTTCGCCCATCCGATCACCGGCGAGGAGCTGATGTTCGAAAGCAAGCTGCCGGCCGACATGGCGGCGTTGATGAAGGCGCTGCGCGGCTGACGCCTACGCGCCGACGAGCCGGGCGCGAATGTCTTTGGGCAGGCGCGTCGGCTTGCCGTTGGCGACGACGGCGACGCGCACCTCGGCGGCGATCAGCGTCTCGTCGTCGCGCGTCAGCTTCTGGCCGAGCACCATCGAGGCGCCGCCGATGTCCTGCGTCCAGGTGTCGACGACGACGACGTCGTCCATGCGCGCCGGCTTGAGGAATTCGATGGTCATGCCGCGCACGACGAAGACGAAGGGCGCGTCGCCGGCATGGATCTCGCCCTGATGCACGCCGAGCGCCCGCAGCATTTCGGTGCGGCCGCGCTCCAACAGGCGCAGGTAGGAGGCGTGATAGACGAAGCCGGAAAAATCCGTGTCCTCGTAATAGACGCGCTGCGGCAGGAAATGATGGCCGCCGCGCAGGACGCCGGCCTCGGCTTGCAATTCGCTCTTCACGCCCCCTCCGTCAAATCATCGCTCCAGGCCGCACGAGGGCGTCGAAGTCCTCGGCGGTGACGAAGCCCGACGCCAGCGCCGCCTCGCGCAGGGTAATGTCCTGGGCGTGGGCGGCGCGCGCGATCGTCGCCGCCCTGTCATAGCCTATTTTCGGCGTCAGCGCCGTCACCAGCATGAGGGAGCGCGAAACGAGGTCGGCGATGCGCTTGCGGTCCGCCTGCAGCCCGTCGATGCAATGGATGCGGAAACTGTCGCAGGCGTCGGCGAGCAGGCGCAAGGATTGCAGCATGGCGTCGATGATGACCGGCTTGTAGGCGTTCAGCTCGAACTGCCCTTGCGACGCGGCGAAGGCGATCGTCGTCTGATTGCCGAAGACGCGGGCGCAGGCCATGGTCAGCGCCTCGACCTGCGTAGGATTGACCTTGCCGGGCATGATCGACGAGCCCGGCTCGTTCTCGGGCAGGCGCAATTCGCCCAGTCCGGCGCGCGGTCCGGAGCCGAGAAGGCGGATGTCTGAGGCGATCTTGTGCAGCCCCGCCGCCATGGCGTCGAGCGCGCCATGGACGAAGACAAGGGCGTCGTGCGCGGCGAGCGCCTCGAACTTGTTGTCGGCGGAAACGAAGGGCAGGCCGGTTGCAGCTGCCAGCTTGGCGGCGACGCGCGCGCCGAATTCGCGATGCGTGTTGAGCCCGGTGCCGACGGCGGTGCCGCCGATCGCCAGCTCGCACAGATCGGGCAGGGCGCGGGCGATGCGGGCGCGCCCATGCGCGACTTGCGCGGCGTAGCCGGAGAATTCCTGGCCGAGCGTCAGCGGGGTTGCGTCCTGCGCATGGGTCCGGCCGATCTTGACGATGCCGACGAAGTCGGTGGCCTTGGCTTCCAGCGACCGCAGCAGGGCGTCGAGAGCCGGCAGCAGGCGTCCGGCGATTTCGCGCGCGGCGGCGACATGCATGGCGGTGGGGAAGACGTCGTTCGAGGACTGGCCGAGGTTGACGTGATCGTTGGGATGCACGGGGCTCTTGCCGCCGCGCTGGCCGCTCAGCAATTCATTGGCGCGCGAAGCCAGAACCTCGTTGACGTTCATGTTGGACTGCGTGCCGGAGCCGGTTTGCCAGACGACAAGGGGAAACTCGTCGCGCCAGCGTCCTTCGCGAATTTCGGCCGCTGCGATTGAAATGGCCCTGGCGATGTCGTCCGGCAGCAGGCCGAGCTCCGCATTGGCCTCGGCCGCGCAACTCTTGGCCAAGGCCAGCGCGTCGATCAGCGGATCGGGCATGCGTTCATGCGAAATGCGGAAATTCTGCCGCGCGCGCTGCGTTTGCGCGCCCCAATGATGTTCGGCGGGAACGGCAATCTCGCCGAATGTGTCTGTTTCGATGCGTGTGGCCATAATGGTCTCCCATATGGGAGAACGCCGTTCGGCCTAGTCCTGTTCCGCCTCGTCGGCAAACAGGCCGAATTGCCCGCCGGCGCGCGAGGGCTCGGCCAGCCCCAGATGCTTGAACGCGTGGCTCGTCAACATGCGGCCGCGCGGCGTGCGCTGCAGGAAGCCCTGCTGCAACAGGTAGGGCTCGATGATGTCCTCGATGGCGTCGCGCGGCTCGGACAGGGCGGCGGCGATGGTCTCGATGCCGACCGGGCCGCCGCCGAAATTCAGCGCGATCATGTCGAGATAGCGCCGGTCCATCTGGTCGAGGCCAATGGAATCGACGTCGAGCAGGCGCAGCGCGCGATCGGCCACTTCGCGGGTGACGATGGGATCGCCGTCGACGATGGCGAAGTCGCGCACGCGGCGCAGCAGGCGGCCGGCGATGCGCGGCGTGCCGCGGGCGCGCCGGGCGATCTCGTCGGCGCCGTCGGCGCTCATGGCGACGCCGAGCACGCGCGCGCCGCGCGAGACGATGCCGCGCAATTCCTCGACCGTGTAGAAATTGAGCCGGATCGGAATGCCGAAACGGTCGCGCAAAGGCGTCGTCAGCAGGCCGGCGCGGGTGGTCGCGCCGACGAGGGTGAATTTGGCCAGATCGATCTTGACCGAGCGCGCCGCCGGGCCTTCGCCGATGATGAGGTCGAGCTGGTAATCCTCCATCGCCGGATAGAGGATTTCCTCGACCGCCGGGTTGAGGCGGTGGATCTCGTCGATGAACAGGACGTCGCGTTCCTCAAGTCCCGTCAACTGGGCGGCGAGATCGCCCGCCTTGGCGATGACCGGGCCGGAGGTCGAGCGGAAATTGACGCCGAGTTCGCGCGCGACGATCTGGGCCAAAGTCGTCTTGCCGAGGCCGGGCGGGCCGACGAACAGCACGTGGTCGAGCGCGTCCTTGCGCGCTTTCGCCGCCTCGATGAAGACCTTGAGGTTCTTGCGCGCGGCCTCCTGCCCGGTGAAATCGGCGAGCGTCTGCGGCCGGATCGAGGCCTCGATGTCGTCTTCGCGCTTTTCGGGCGAGACGAGGCGGGTGGAATTGCTCATGGCGTCTCTTGGGGCGGCGCGATCGCCGCGTTGCGCGTGATAGACCAGCAGATCAGGGTCGGCACAAGGCAGGTGAGCAGCAGCAGGGCGAATTGGCTGCGGTCGGGAAAGGCGCCTTCGCTCAACAGCCAATGGCCGGACGCGCCGACGCCGAGCGCGCTGGCGAGGCCGAAGGCCATGGCAAAGCTGAAGCTGACCGGCCCGCGAAACGCCTGCCAGACGGCGAAGCCCGCGCCGGTGATCGTGGCCGGCAGGCCGCCGATGACATAGCTCATCGGCACGCCCATCAGCGCCATCATGCCGAAGCCGTGCATCATGTCCGGTCCGAAGTCGGGAGAATGGCGCAGATAGGCGTTGAGCCAGAATAGGCCGGAGAAGGTCAGCGCGCCGAGCGGCGGTCCGAGCAAGGCGAAGGTGGCGACAACCCGGAAGATGATGAGCAGGCGGTCGCCGCCGGTGGGCTGCCTGCGCCAGTCGAGTGGGGTGGGATCGGTCATGATTGCGCCTTGCGCAGATGGATGACGCGCATCAATAGCGATCGTTCCGGTCACGATAAGCGTCGGGATTGGCGCCCCTCGCGATGCCGCGCAGCTGGTCCCAATCGGCAACCGGCACAAGCATCCAGCCGCCATTTTTTGGCAGGAATATGAATTCCTGCCCCGGCCGCCAATTCTGCTGTTCACGGACTTCTTTCGGAATCGAAATCTGAAATTTCGCCGAAAGCCTCGCTTTCTCGCCCATTGCCGACCCCTGAACGATCCTGCAATGCCAAGAATACGCGGAACAAGCCGGGAACGCCAGTCTTATTGCGCCAGTTCCTTCAGGCCGCGGCGGATGAGGGCGGAGGCTTCGGCGTCTTGCCCGAGGGCTGCGACCGAGGCGGCGACGGCGGCGGCGGCCTGCGGCCGGCCGTAGCCGAGATTGACGAGCGCCGAGATGGCGTCGCGAACCGGGGCGGGGGCGGCCTTGGCGTCCTCCTCTCCGGCAAGCCGCGCCACGGCGGGATCGACCGAACCGAAGACCGGGGCCTTGTCCTTCAATTCCGCCACGATGCGGGCGGCGAGCTTCGGCCCGACGCCGGAGGCGCGGGCGACCGCCGCCTTGTCCTGCAATGCGATGGCGCTGGACAGTTCGGCCGGCGCGAGAATGCCGAGAATGGCCAGCGCCACTTTCGAGCCGACGCCCTGCACGCTTTGCAGCAGGCGGAACCAGTCGCGTTCGGCGTCGGAGGCAAAACCGAACAGGCGGATGGCGTCCTCGCGCACCTGCGTCTCGATGGCGAGCGCGGCGGCTTGCCCGACGGGCGGCAGCTTTTGCAGCGTGCGCGACGAGCATTGCACGACATAGCCGACGCCATGCACGTCGAGGATGACATGGTCCTCAGCGTAGGAATCGATGACGCCCTTGAGCTTGCCGATCATGATCGTTCACTTCTTGTCGCAGCGCGTCAGCCAGGGGCTGTGCGCGCCGTCGGGCCAAAGGACTTGCAGGCGGTTTTGGTCGACGACGAGCTTGAACGATTTCGCAACGGGCCGATTGGATGCGCTCGAATAGCAAAGCTGCGAGGCCGCCTGAAACGTCGGCTTGCCGTCCGTCGCTTCGGCGGGCTGGAGGGCCAGCGCCTCGCAGGCGAAGGCCGGGAAGGCCGCGCCGGTCTCGGTCAGCGTCAGGTCGTATTTGACGCTCGCGCAGCCGGCGGCGGTGCTGGCGTAATCGCCCAGTTCGGGCGCGGCTTGCGCCGCGGCCGCCGAAGCGAAAGCGCAGAGCGTCGAGGCGAGAATGAGCGAGCGGCGGGTCATCATGTCTTTTCCTTCGTGGCCAGCGGCGCAGCGTGGCGCGCGGGCCTGATTCCTTCAAGCCCCGCCGCGCAGCAGCAGCGCCTCGCGGGCGCGCGCGCCGCGATGCTGGGCATGGGTGATGGCCACCGCCAGCGCGTCGGCGGCGTCGGGCGAGCGGGCGTCGGACCGGGGCAGCAGCACTTTGACCATCATGGCGATCTGCTGCTTTTCGGCATGGCCGGCGCCGACGACGGTCTTCTTGACGAGATTGGCGGCATATTCGGCCACCGGCAGGCCGGCGAGCGCCGGGGCGAGCATGACCGCGCCGCGCGCCTGGCCGAGCTTGAGGGTCGCCTGCGGATCGCGGTTGACGAAGGTTTCCTCGACCGCGGCCTCGTCCGGCCGGTGGGCGATGATGACCTCGACGACGCCCTGATGCAATTGGCGCAGCCGCTCGGCGAGGCTCGCGTCGCCGTCGGAACGGATCGTGCCGCAGGCGACGAAGGAAATGCGCGCGCCGACGCAGTCGATCACGCCCCAGCCGGTGTTGCGCAGGCCGGGGTCGACGCCAAGGATGCGAATCGGAGCAGCGGACATGTTCCACCGATACCGCCGCAGGTCGGTCCGACGCCAGCACAATGGCGCAGGAGGCGCGATCGCCCGGATTTGAAAGCGCGCGGGCGGACCCTAGTTGAATGAGGCGGGGGGCTTGTCAGGGAGATCGCCATGCAAAAGCTGTTGCTGTGCTGCGGATTGGCCGCCGCCGTCCTTTCGCAAGCTCCCGCCCAGGCCCAGGACGCGAAAACGGACGCCGGCAAGGATCTCGAAATCAACGCGAGCCAGCTCAAATGGGGGCCTGCGCCCGCCGTGCTGCCCAAGGGCGCGTCTTTCGCTGTGCTGGCGGGCGATCCGTTCAAGGAGGGGCTGTATGTCGTCCGCCTGAAGCTGCCGTCGGGCTACAGGGTGTCGGCGCATTCGCATCCGACGGACGAATTCATCACCGTGCTGAGCGGCAATTTCTATCTCGGCATGGGCGACAAGATCGACGCCGCGCATGGCAAGCCCCTGACGACGGGCGGCTTTGTCGTCGCGCCGGCAAAGATGAACCATTACGGCCTGACGACTTCGCCGACGGTCATCCAGATCCACGGGCAGGGACCGTTCCAGATCAATTACGTTGATCCGGCCAACGATCCGTCGCGCGTCGCGTCGGGCAAGAAATGACTGTCCGACGCTGCGGCGCGGGGGCAACAACCCCTCGCGCCCCCATCGCGCCTCAGCCGCCGAGCTTGGCCATCAGCGCGTCGGAAATCTCGAAATTGGCGTAGACGTTCTGCACGTCGTCGTTGTCTTCGAGATTGCCGATGAGCTTCATCACCTTCTCGCCGGTCTCGTCGTCGAGCATGCTGGTGGTCTGCGGCTTCCAGATCAGCTTGGCCTTACGCGCCTCGCCGAACTTCGCCTCCAGCGCCTTGGCGACTTCGGCGAAGCTTTCCATGCTGGTGATGATCTCGTGGCCGTCCTCGGTGGTGGCGACGTCATCGGCGCCGGCCTCGATGGCGGCTTCCATCATTGCGTCCTCGGAGGCGGCTTTGGCGTCGTATTCGATCGAACCGACGTGATCGAACATGAAGCTCACCGCGCCGGTCGCGGTCATTTCGCCGCCCGCCTTGGTGAAATAGGAGCGCACTTCGCCCGCGGTGCGGTTGCGGTTGTCGGTCAGCGCCTCGACGATGACGGCGACGCCGCCCGGCG
>ERZ1645192.368-NODE-368-length-37025-cov-5.692021_pt1 | contig 37025 bp, 38 predicted proteins | sample MGYA00575354_ERZ1645192 | MGnify/ENA primary metagenome ERZ1645192 (study PRJEB40844, sample SAMN11349763) | freshwater sediment metagenome | isolation source: river sediment | host: Sediment | place: India: Faizupur Khadar , New Delhi | collected 2017-02-21 ...
CAGGGTCCGGGGGTCTTCGACTCCCTCGGGCAAGTCCAAGAAAGCGCCGGGACCGGCATTGAGGTGCATCAATGCATTCAGCGCCGCTGCGGTCGGAGCCGGCACCATCGCATCGATTTTGCAGAGGCCATCGACGTTGGGCGCCCTCACCGTCAGCCGAACCTGTGACGCGCCGGCTTTGGTGGCGGATTTCCTCTTCTCCAGCCGCTTCCTGGCTTCGGTGGCGCACATGGATCGGAACAAGTCGGCGGCGACGCTTCGCGCCTGGCCCAAGTTGTGCTTGAAAACGGTGCTTATATCGGCATCGCCTTTGATGGGGACGCGGACAGGGTCATCCTGATGGACGAAACCGGCCAGTTAATTGATGGCGACCACATGCTGGCCATCCTGGCCGACCACTTTCACGCGGCTCAGCAATTGCTGGGCAATGCCATGGTCACCACCATCATGGCCAATGGCGCCCTCACCAAGTATGCCCTTCAGCGCGGTTTTGAAGTGATGGAGACCCCGGTGGGCGACAAATACGTCACGGAAGCCTTGCTGGCTCTCTCCGAAAAGAACACCCAGCCCGGCATGGTTGGCATCGGTGGCGAACAATCCGGCCATATCGTCCTGCTGGATGCCCAACACCGCACCGGCGACGGGCTGCGTACAGCACTCTTCATGCTCAATGTCATTAAAAGCGCGCCTGGCCAGTCCCTGGCCACCCTCGCCGAACGGATTAGAAAATATCCCCAGCTCGTGGCTTCCTGCGTGGTCGCGCAGAAGATTGAGCTCTCCACCCTTCCGGGGCTGCAGGAAGTGCTGGCCTGCCTTCAACGGGATTTGCCCGGGTTGGTGCGCTACAACTCCCGCTACTCAGGCACCGAACCCAAGTACCGGCTGATGCTAGAGACAGACACCCGCCACACCCCGCCCGAGGTGGCTGCCAAGGCCTGGCAGATTTGCCGCCTCATCCAACACGAAACCGGGACCACTTTGGGTTCCACAATTGAAGTCTTAAATGTCGCGGATGGGGGCCTCATGCCTCCACCGGAGGATTTATAACCAAGGAGCAATTATGCCAATCTCACAAGCCGATTCAACATTTGTCGCCCAGCTTGCCAGCCAATTCAACTGCCTGAACAGGGACATCCTTGTCGCGGATAAACCCGGGCTCTGGCGTCCGGCCATCCAGGCGATGGAAAGCTTCTTGGAGAAAGTGGACGGCTGGGTCACAAAAAATCCGGAAGAAATCGGGCTGGACCTGACCACCTCTTCAAGGGTGCTTAGCCTCTTACTGACCCTGGCCGCGACCGGTACGCAAGGTCGGCTTGAGCTATACCAACCCAAGGACACGGCAGGGGAAACCTTCCGCGGCCAATTGGATGAGGATTACCTGCCGTCTTCAGCCCGTATGCGCAGGCACGCCATTGATATTGCCCGCCGCTACCTGGCCACCCCCACGTTCAACTCGTTGCGGGAAGATATCCACTACGAGATTCTTCCACTGCTTGAAACACTGGATTTCACCCAGGACCCGGATCGTTTCATGGCCTACCGGGTCATCCAAATCGGGAACATTTACGAGCGGCTTTACGCCCTCAGGCTGCGCACCAGCGACCCCATCTTATTGGGCCTCGCGGGAAAACAAGGCCTTCTGCGGGAAATCTATGAACGGAAGTACCTGCGTTTCGGCACATCCGGGGTACGCGGTCGGTGGGGCAACGATTTCACCAACCGGCGTGCCAGGCAGGTGGTGCAAGCCATTTGCGACTTCATGAACAACAATGACGTGCCAGCCTTTGTGGGTGCGGAGGACTTAAGCGGCAAGCGCGTGGTGGTCGGTCACGACACCCGTAGAAATTCAGATGTGGTCACGGAATGGGTGGCACAAACCCTATTGGCGAATGGCTTCCGCATTGACATAGCCAACCGCGACGTCCCAACCCCTGCGTTGGCATTTTATGAAACCGAGGTCCTTCCCGAAGACGAGGTGGCCGGCCTCATCATCGCGACGGCCAGCCACAACCCGCCTGAATGGCAGGGCATCAAGTTCAACCCCCGCCTCGGCTACCCGGCACCCACCAACGTTACCGACTTTATCGCCTTCCGCATCAACGAACTGCAATTGGTGGACCAGGATGGCGGCTCCGCGGACGTGGAATCTGCCCGCGCGAGGGGGCTCGTCCGTGGCTTCGACCCGCTGGATACGTATGTCCACTGGATCAAGCAAAACGGAAAAGATAACCGCCGCGCTCCGATTGATTTTGATCGCATCCGGCAGTACTTCGCGGACAAGCACGTGGTTGTGGATGAAATGCACGGCGCTGGGCGTGGTTACCTGACCCGCCTGCTGGGGGAAGCAGGCGTACGCCACACGGTGTTGCATGCCGAAGTGGACCCTGAACTGGGCGGCCAGGATTATGCCAACCCCGAAGAACCGTACAACAACCTGCTCAAAGAAACCGTGGCCAAGACGGGGGCTCACCTTGGTATGGGCATGGATACCGACGCGGACCGTTATGGTGTCATTGACAAGGGGGGTGTCTATATCCGCCCCAATCAAATTCTGCCCATGCTCACCTATTACCTGGGCGTGGAACGTGGTTTAACCGGTCGCGTGATTGCCACTCAAACCGGCTCACCCCTGCTCGACCCAATCGCGGGCATGATTCCTAACAACGAGGAAAACCGGCCGGCTGAAGGCGTGCTGCCAGGTTATATTGGGCAACGCATTTACAAACCCCGCGTGGGGGATATTGCCACAAGGTCCCTCAAATACGCCTTCATGGTGCCGGTGGGAATCAAATACATCGAGGAAATCCGGCGGACGGACAATTCATATAACAACCTGAAAGTCCTGCCAGCGGATTGGCGCGACCGTATCCTGATTGGCGGCGAAGAGTCCTCCGGCCTCACCACGCGTGGACACGTCACCGATAAAGACGGCCCTTGGGCAAATCTGCTGATTATGGATATGCTGGCCCACTACGGTACGCGACCCGTGAATCCCTTGCATACCTTGCAGGAAATTTGGAACGAACTGGTCAGCAAACCCGGCTTGTGGGAGTCCTTTGGCACCTCACCCGACCCCACCTCACGGGCAGGTCGCTCAGATGTTGACGCGCCGCTGGAAGCCAAGGAAGGCTTCATTAATTATTACCTTGATCTCGCCCTCACCAACAAGCCTGAGGACCTCCGCGTTGCCGGCCTGAAAATTGATTACCTGGGCGGTATCCGGTATGAATTGGTGGAAATGCAGCTTTCTGACGAAAGCGGTGATAATCATTATTACCTGCGCGTTCGCGCCTCTGGTACCGAGCCCATCAACCGTATTTATATTGAATCCAGCGACCCCGTGCGCGGTCAACGCATGATGAACGAAGTATTGGGCAGGTTGGAAACCATCACCATCCAGTCCTTGCGCCAGGCACATTCCCCCTGGCATCTCGTGGATATGCTGTCGCAAACCTCGCTCACCGAAGCCGTTTTGGCCGTGGTCCAGAGTCTCATCCTGGAGAAAGCCTGGGATAAAGCCGATATCCTCGGCAAAATAGAGCAGCTGACCCAAAGCGTGGAGAAGCGCAACCGAAAGGTTTTAACCAGGTGGCATCAGGCCTTGTCAGAGGCGTAAAGCGAATGGCAAAGCCCTGGCCAAAAGGGAGAAAAGCCCGCAAAGATGTTATACACGTTTACAATAATGTACACATTGTCAGAAAGTGTATAGTAATGATAGAATTCAAGAATACCAGGTACCAATCGCGGAAGCCCATGGTTTCCGATAACCAACAATTGAAAAACAGTCCAGTCCCAGGATAAGTGGGATGAAAGAAAGAGGTTTGGCATGAAGATAGTAACAGATAGTGGCGCGGATATTACCCAGGCGGAATGCCGCGAGTTGGGAGTCACCATGGTGCCTCTCAAGGTTGAAGTAAACGGGAAGTCCTATCAGAGCGGTGTGGATATCACCCCGGACCAGTTCTATGACATGATGGATGCCAGTCCCACGATGCCCATCACCTCCACCCCTTCGGTCGGTGAATTCGCTGCCGTGTATGAAGCCCTGGCCAAGGAAGACCCCGACATCCTGTCCATCCACCTTTCAAGCGGCTTGAGCGGCACCTTCAACGCTGCCGTTCAGGCAGCCAGCGAGGTCAAGGGTGCCAGTATACACTTAATTGACACCCTGACGCTTTCCGCGGGTACTGCGTGGCAGGTTAGGGCCGCCGCTGAAATGGTGAAGGCCAATCTTTCAAAGGAAAATATCCTCGCGAAGCTGCGCCAAATCCAGGATGCCTCCTCCTGTTTCTTCACCCTGCCCGACCTGAAGTACCTCATCGCGGGCGGCAGAATTAGCCACCTGAAAGGCCTTCTGGCTTCCCTGCTGGGAATAAAACCGGTCATCGAAGTCAGCAAAAAGGACGGAAAATACTACGACGTCGGGAAAAAACGCTCCTTCCAGAAGGCGATTGAATCCATCGCCGAGTCAATCGGTAGCGTAATCCCGGTGGGGTCCCGTATTCAGGCGCAACTGGTCACGGCCAGTAACCCATCCGGCGCTGAGCTCTTGAAACAAGCGATGGACAAAAGCTTCAACGTGGAGTGGCTGCCGGTTGTGACCCTCGGAACGGCGCTTGGGGCGCATACCGGGCGTGGTCTGGTCGGTGTCATCTGCGCGTCAATGGCCGCTTTACCCACCATCCCATAAAATCTGACCTGAAAAACAAAAAACCGCCTCCAGTCAAATTCCTGGAGGCGGTTTCGCTTTATTCTCCCTCGTCGTATCCACTTTCATGCAAAGCGGTGATGGCCTGCAATGCTTCCTGTTCGTCCTCGCCATCGGCTGTGACCGTGACCAGGCTGCCCTTGGTGACCCCCAGGGTCAAAACGCCCAAAATACTCTTGGCGTTGACCTCTTTTTCACCTTTCTTGACCATGATTTTGCTCTTGAACTTATTAGCTTCCTGGACAAATAAAGCCGCTGGCCGCGCGTGCAAGCCGCTTTTGTTGGTGATTTCCAATTGGATGCTTTGCATTGTCTTACTCTCTTTCTTGATGATAAAAATGATAGGGTCAATTATACTCAAAGCGCTCATAAAATCGAGGGCCGGTAAAGCCGTGCGCCGGAGTCCCACCCGTTAGCTATGATAAAATGAAGAACAATTTTAAATAGGAATCCACTGAGCCTCGTCTGGACAGGAAGAATGGATGCAAACCACTGATATTTTGATACGTTTGGGCATCGCGCTGGTGTGTGGCGCGTTAATTGGCTATGAGCGCGAACGTGCCAGTCAACCCGCCGGTTTGCGTACCCATATGATTCTTATCCTTGGCTCATGCCTGGCGATGATACTTTCCATCAGCATGGCCGAAGCTTACGGCTCCGATCCTGAACGCATCGCGGCCCAAATCATCCCAGGTATCGGCTTCCTGGGCGCTGGCGCCATCATGCGCTTTGGGCTGAATATCAAGGGACTGACCACAGCCTCCACCATATGGACGACCGCGATTATCGGGATGGCGATTGGGTATGGCCTTTTCGCCGTTGGGGCAGTGGCCACGCTCGCGGTGTTGGTCGTGCTTGGGATTTTGGATACCTTTGAACACAAGTTCATCCGCTCCAACCGGGTTGCCGAGATTGTCATCGAGATGAATGACAGCACCAAAACCGCGAACCAGGTTCAAAAGATTATCAACGACGCCATCGTTCGCCGGCTGAGCTACTCCTTGCGCCGTAGCGTGCATAACAAACATTTACGCATGGAAGTGGTGGCCCAGGTCAGCCCAACGCTCTCCATCGACGAGATGGTGGATGTGCTTTCCAAAATTGAGGGCGTGCGCGCCGTCAAAGTGGAATAATCGATTGGATTACCCTGCTGATTTCTCTTCCTGGCCGTTGTTGAGCCACCATGCCTGACCTCATCCACAGTTTCAGCCATCGCGATATTGGTTTCCTGCGCTCAGTGGCTGAATTGTGGGGTGTTTCCTGTGAGGGGAGGGATGCCCGCACCTACGCCCGCAACCTAATCCCATTGCTCACAGACGAAACCCTCTTCCAGGACCTGACCGCGGGTCTGACCACCAAAGACCTGGAAGCGCTGGCTGACCTCAAAACGCATGCCGGCCAAATGCCCTGGTCAATGTTCACCCGCAAGTATGGCGAGCTGCGTTCCATGGGTTCCGCCCGCCGCGACCGGGAAAAGCCCTTCCTCTTCCCAACTTCCACCGTGGAACGCCTTTACTATCGCGCGCTGATGGACCGGGAATTTCTGCAAACCGACGCCGGCGCGATGGACATGGCCTACATCCCCCACGAGTTCCTCCCCCTGCTTGACCCCCTGCTGGGCAAGCCCGCGGCAGCCCCTCCGGCCCGGCTTGTCCCGCTGCCAAATGCGCAGGTGGTCCGTGTCAGGCAGTCCTCCGGGCAGCTGCTCGATGATACGTGCACACTTTTGGCTGCCCTCAGGATGGAACAGCCCGGCCTGTTGCCACGCAAGGCCGGCGAACCCGAAGCCCATTGGGCCATACTTACGGATATTCTCAGGGGTCTGAACTTTTTCCTGCCCAGGAGCAGCCTGCCTTCCGAGACAGCCAAGACCTTCCTGGGCAAGCCCCGGGGAGAGGGCCTGGCCTGGTTGGCCAGTAACTGGGCCGTATCGAAAAAAATCAACGAGCTGCGCCTTGCGCCTTCGCTGCGCTGCGAGGGGGCCTGGCAAAACCTGCCTTTGCCCCCGCGCCGCCTTCTGTTGGAAGTATTGGACCACCTGGCCGGCAATACCTGGTATTCCTTCACCAGCCTGGTGGCGTTGTTCCAGCAAAGCCATTTCTATTTCCTAAGGGAAAGCGGTGATTTCAATACGTGGATAATCAGTTCACGTGAACCCGGCGGCCCCTTGCTTACCGGTGACGTCAATTGGTCCGCTGTGGAAGGGGAATGGCTCCGATTTCTAATCAGCGGGCCCTTGTTCTGGTTTGGCCTGGTGGATTTGGGAAAAACGCCAACGGACGAACTGACCTTTCGAAAATCCGCCTGGTTCTCCCAGCTTTTGGCGGGCGAAGTCCCCGCCGGCTTGCTCGCCACGGAAAACCCGGTAACGGTCACCACTTCCGGCGACCTAGAAATGACTAGCCAAACCTCCCTGATGGCGCGCTACCAGCTTTCAAGGTTCGCCGAATGGGTGGAGGTTGGTCCACAACGCTACCGCTACCGGCTGACCCCGGCCTCGTTAAGCAAAGCTGCTGAACAGGGCCTCACGCCCCAACATTTGCTCAAAGCCCTGCGCAAGTACAGCCGGGCGAGCGTACCGCCATACCTTTCCAAGGCAATCGAAAGGTGGGAAAAGGACGGCCGCCAGGCGTGGATGGAGCGCCTCACTGTGCTGCGCCTGGCCTCACCGGAACAACTGCAGGAACTACGCACCTCCCCGGCCGGCAAGTACCTGGGCGAGTCCCTTGGGACAACCTCTGTTATCCTGCGCCCGGTCGACGTTGAGAAAGTCCGCGCCGCGCTGACCCGCATGGGATATTTCGCGGATATCGAGGAGCAGCCGGAATGAGCCGGCCAGGCATGGACCACCTCACAATTGCTGAAGCCAAAACCGAAAACAGGCTTTGGTCCAACCTCTGCGGTCTGGTGTTTCTCCTCAACGCGGTCGCCGGGCTCCTGCGCCTTTATGGGGTGCTTTATCAGCAAAACTTGTTGGAAAAATTCACTTCAGGTGCCTGGCTGGTGCTTTATCTCGCGGGCGCGGGTACTTGTATGGCCATCGTCAACGGCTTGGCCTGGCTCAGCCTGTGCTACCATTGGAAAAGACGCGTAGCCTGGGTTTGGGGCGTCTGTCTTCTCAGCATCCTGGCCTACTGGGCTGAACGCCTTTTTTTATGGTCTTCAGGACAACTGACGGGGAACTTGATCTTTATCATTGGTTTGCACCTGTTGTGGATTGGATTGGTCGCCATTTTCAGTTGGAATGAAAGTAAAGGAAATTAACACAATGGACCAGGAAATTGAAGTCAAGTATTACCTGAAAGACGTGGAAACCTACCGCCAAAAGGTACGCGCGCAGGGTGGCGTGCTGATTCAACCCCGCGTGCGCGAGATTAACCTGCGCTTTGACACCCCCGACCTCGCTCTCCGCCGCCAAGGGCAGGTGTTACGCTTGCGACAGGACACCTCCGCTTACATGACCTACAAGGGAATGGGGGCGGTGATGGATGGCGTGCTGGCACGTACCGAAATTGAAATCGAAGTGAACGACTTCGCGGCAGCTTCCCGCCTATTGCAAAGCCTGGGCTACCAAGTTTTTTTTGTTTATGAAAAATACCGCGAAAATTATCAGTTTGCTGGGCTGACTCTCTCTGTGGATGAGACCCCCTTTGGGAACTTCACCGAACTCGAAGGCCCCTCTGCGGAAGTCGTGCGAAACGCTTCAGATATCTTGGCGCTGAACTGGACCGCGCGTGTGAACGCCAGCTACATCGATTTGTTCTACGCGCTCAAAGCCAGGCTCAACCTGCCCTTCCGTGACCTGGTCTTTGAAAGCTTTAAGGGCCTTGCCATCACCAATGATGATTTGCTGGTCAAGTATGGCGACGTGTCCTGAGCCCGAACCCATGCGACCCTGGCAAACCCTTTCCAGGACGGTTGTATTCGAACAAAAGCCCTGGATTAGCGTGGAATCGCGGGAACTGTTTCTACCTGACGGCAAACACATCCCGGGATGGATTTGGCTGGATACGCCCGATTACATCATCGTGACGGCCGTGGATAAGCAAGGCCGGTTCCTTATTTTTGAGCAGGTCAAGTACGCTGCGGACCGTGCCACCCTGGCACCGGTGGGAGGTTATATCCGCCCCGGTGAGGACCCCCTGGAAGCGGCAAAGCGGGAACTGCTGGAGGAAACTGGGTATCGCGCCGACTCTTGGGAATTCTTGGGTGACTTTATCACCGACGCCAACCGCGGCAATGGCCAGGGTTACCTCTACCTGGCCACCGGGGCCGAAAAAGTTGCCGACGTAAACTCGGATGACCTGGAGGAGCAGCACCAGTTATTGCTGACAAGGGACCAGGTCGCTGAGGCCGTCCTAACGGGTCGGGTTCGGGTGATTACCTGGCAGGCGTGCCTGGCCATGGCCCTGCTGCGCCTCCCGGAGTAGCTAATTCGCACGGATGCACTCACCCCTGGTAGGGTGGCGCGGGGGGAGTATTGTATAATCACAAATATTACAAATAACCCCAGGAGAGCTCACGTTATGTCAGAACCAAGAGAAGTTTTCGCGCCTCGTGGAAGCACCTTGACCTGTAAGAATTGGCTCATCGAAGCGGCTTATCGCATGATACAAAACAACCTCGACCCGGCAGTGGCCGAAAGACCCCGGGACCTGGTGGTATATGGCGGTCGCGGGCAGGCTGCCCGCTCCTGGGAGGCTTTTGACGCCATCCTTGAGTCCCTGCGCAATCTTGAACCTGATGAGACCCTCCTGGTTCAATCCGGTAAGCCGGTCGCTGTCTTTAAAACCCACTTGGATGCCCCGCGCGTCCTGATTGCCAACTCCAACCTTGTCCCCCACTGGGCCACCCAGGCTCATTTTGATGACCTGGCCTCCAAAGGGTTGATGATGTACGGCCAAATGACCGCCGGCTCCTGGATTTACATCGGCACACAGGGCATCCTGCAGGGCACCTACGAAACGTTTGGCTCCCTGGCCAAAAGCCAGGGGTGGCCTTCACTCAAGGGCAAATTTGTCCTGACCGCCGGCCTGGGCGGCATGGGCGGAGCCCAGCCCATGGCCATCACCATGAATGAAGGTGTGGGTTTGATTGTCGAAGTGGACCCGGAACGTGCCCACAAGCGGCTCGAAATTGGCTACGTGGATGTGGTCACCGACAGCCTTGAAGAAGCCATGACCCTGGTTGAGGAATGCGTCAGTCGGCATATTCCCAAGTCCATCGGCCTGATTGGCAATGCCGCGGACGTGCATCGCGAATTGCTCTTGCGCCATGTCATCCCGGACGTGGTCACCGACCAGACCTCGGCTCACGACCCGCTCTCATACGTTCCCTCGGGCATGAGCCTGGTTGCCGCGGAGCAGTTGCGCGCGTCAGACCCCGCCCGCTATTCCGAACTATCCTTGCAGACCATGGCACGCCATGTGGAAGCCATGCTGGCTTTCCAGAAGAAAGGCGCCGTTGTGTTTGATTACGGCAACAACATCCGTCAACGCGCCTACGACCAGGGTGTAACCAACGCCTTTGATTTCCCGGGTTTTGTGCCCGCGTACATCCGTCCGCTCTTTTGCGAAGGGAAGGGCCCATTCCGCTGGGTGGCCCTCTCCGGAGACCCCGAAGACATCTACCGTACGGATGAATGCATCGCCAGCATGTTCCCGGAAGATGCCCACTTGCAGCGCTGGCTCAAGCTGGCGCGCGAAAAAGTGCCCTTCCAGGGCCTTCCCTCCCGCATCTGTTGGCTGGGCTATGGCGAACGCGCCAAAGCGGGCCTTGCCTTCAATCAACTGGTTGCCGATGGGGTCGTGAGCGCCCCGATTGTGATTGGGCGCGACCACCTGGACGCCGGCTCCGTCGCCTCCCCCAACCGCGAGACCGAAGCCATGCGCGATGGCACCGATGCCGTCAGTGACTGGCCCATCCTGAACGCCTTGCTCAACGCGGTCAATGGCGCCACGTGGGTGTCATTCCATCATGGTGGCGGGGTTGGAATTGGGTTCAGCCAGCACGCCGGCCAGGTGATTGTGGCCGATGGCACCCCCGAAGCGGCAATCCGCCTGCAACGGGTTCTCACGGGCGACCCTGGCATGGGCGTGGTAAGGCACGTGGATGCGGGTTACCCCGAAGCGATTCAATTCGCGCGCGAGCATGGGATTCAAATCCCTATGCAACCCTGAAAACGGAAACAAAACCATGGATAAGGCAAAGCGAAGGCGAGTCTTTTTATTCTTCCTGACCATCGCGATTGGGATTTGCGCGGGGTTGGCTTTTGGCTGGCTGTTAATGCCTCCGCAAGCCCCGACCAAGGCCAGCCTTGATGATTTGCGGGCTGACTACAAAGCTGACCTGGTGCTAATGACCGCTGTAAAGTTCCTCGCCGCGCCTGACCCTATGAACGCCTTGGACCAATTGGCCCGGATAGATGCCGGGGACCCATTGACCTTGCTGGTCAACGCCATCAACTACGCCGGGAAAGTGGGCTATGCCAGCGATGATATCCAGGTGATGCAGGCCTTGTTTAGCGGTATCGACGCCCAGTCCTACCAGCTGTGGTTGACTGAAAGGGGCAAATAATGCAGAACCGAGCGCGAGGACACTGGTACCTGATTACCGGCCTGGTGCTGGGGATTGTGATGGGGCTGGTCATCTCGACCCTGCTCGTCCCCGTGGTGAACCCGGAAGCTTTTCCCTCCGAGCTCAATCCCGCCAACCAGGCCGCGTACCGCGAGATGATTGCCAGCGCTTACGCCAGCGACCTGGATCTGGCGCGAGCGCAAAGCCGGCTGGCCTTGCTGGGTAACCCCAATCCAGCAGAGCTGCTGATTGCCCAGGCACAGGAAACCCTGGCGAGTGGTGGCTCCGAGGCCACAGCCAGGGCGCTCGCCCAATTGGCGTCCGCGCTGCAAACCGCTGAGGTTCCCTAACCGCCCGTGCTCGCTGGGGTCTGGGTTCGCTGGCTGACCATGGGGGGGCCGCAAAATTCACAATTCACTCAGCTGAAATCCGACTCTTTTGCTTAAACACACAGCCCTCACGTTTCGCGTAAGGGCTGAGAATTTATGCGGGTCCAGGCTAAGGCAGCGGGTTGCTCGCGGCGAAATCATCCCCCAGGTTAAGCACGATATCAACCGTGGCGGCTGGGTCATAAGCGTAAACAATACGAGTGGAAGGCGCAATTTTCATCAGGTCAACCAAAAAACGCAAGGTGTACGGCTTGGCGCCATAAAAAGTGACCGTGGTGTAGGTTTGGTACGCAGCGTTGGTTTCCTCAACCACGTTGATGCCCTGCCCGCGTAAGTACTCCGCGGTTTTGGCAGCCAGCCCCTCCACGGAGGAGGCGTTCCGAACCGAAACAGAAGCGTTTTCATCCTGCAGGATGGATTGAATATCCTGCGCGCCGGTTGAACTGACCACCGAAGTGCCCTCAAAAATTTCATCCCTCAGCTCCCTGATTTTGTTGGGGATGGGTCGAAGCATCTGCAGGCCCTCCGGCGAGGTGCCAAAATTGACGTACTCGTTATTGATGGCCTTACTGACGATTTGGTCCCTGGGCACCGAAAGCGCCTTTTGCGCCAGTGCCAGTGCCTGGGTGAGCGAAAGGTTGGTATGAATCCCGGCTGAAAGGTTGGCGTAAAGCTGCGGCGCCCGCGCGATGAGCGTGGGCATCATGTTGAACGCCAGAATGCGGTCCCGGATGGCCAGGATGACCTGCTGCTGACGCTTCGCGCGGTCAAAATCACCACCAGCCGTGCTGCGGTTGCGCACATAGGCCAAAGCCAGCTCTCCCGTCAGGGTATACCGGCCGGGCTCAAGCCAATAAGAGCGCGGCGTGTTCACGATATCCAACTGGATGCTCTCTGGAATATCAACCTTGACACCGTTAATGTTATCGATGAAGCTGACAAAGGCTTCAAAATCAATTTGGGCGTAATACTGGATAGGCACACCCAGCAAATCTTCCACCGTGGCGATGGCCAAACCCGGCCCGCCACCTGGCAGCTGGAAGGCTTCGCCAATGCTGTATGCGGTATTGATTTTGCCATAATCACTGCCCGGGATTTTTACCCATAGGTCGCGCGGGATGGAAACCATGGCCGCGGTGTTGGCGAGCGGGTCCAGGGTGAACAAAATCATGGTATCAGTCAGTGGGGCTGTGGCGTCTGGACTGCGGGCGTCGATGCCCATCACCAGCAGGTTGACCCTGGTCTTGCCGTCCCATTCCGGTGCCTCCACCGCGGGTTCCGGCGCTCCGAGCGTCGGGGCGATGGGCGTCTGTTCACCCAGGTTGTTTGGGTCAGGTGTCGAATTCGTATTGCTCGTCACCGGTTCGCCTGGCAGGTTAAGGATGGTCATCCCCGCCACAAAATCGCTCACAAAGCGACTGAGCAGCACGGCGCCCACCAGGCCAACCATAATCAGAACGAGCATCATTAATCTGACTTTTTTGTTTTTTGGTAAAGCTTCTGCAATTCTTGAGAAAAATTTCTTCATGGGTTGATTAATCAAACAGCCTGGTACGTCAACCAGGCGTTCTGATATAACCTCGTTTCTGGTTTACTCGGGTTTGGGGGCAGGAATGGGCAGCGCCGCTTTTTCAGTGGAAATCCACTTGTCGCCTTCCTCAATCAGCATGACTGGGATATCCTCCCAGATGGGGTACTTCCGCCCGCAATCCTGGCAGATTAACCAATTTTCCTGGTAATACTCCAAAGCGCCCTGGTCGTTTTTCACACACACCGGGCAGCGTAAGATTTCCAATAATTTTGAAGAGATCACTATCGCCTCCAACACAAATTTAGACCCTTTGATTCATCGGGTGATTTTGCACATTTTACCATAGGCGCGCGAGGCCCAAGATTGGCGCGAATTAGTTCTGCCGGTCGCCCAGATCGGTGCCGGGTCCATAGTTGAAACCGTCCGGCCATGGCACGTAAGTGGTATGGATGGAGTCGGTAAAGTACACCTGGTTGTCGCGGAAAACCGTCCGGTTGACGTCCACCGTCGCACCGTACACCGCCCAGTCGACCTGGATAATCTCGCCTGCCGGCAAGGTTGGGTCCTCACGGTAAATGGGCTCAGGTGGGGGTGTCACATTGGTGACCCCAGTGGTGGTCCAATCCACGGTCCTTCCATCGCTGGTGGAGTAAAACTTCCACGTAAGCGAATGGTCTGTGGCGTAGGTTTCCATCAAGATCCAGTAAGGGGTGTCATTCCTGAACTTGAAATCCACCAATGGCACATACACGGTCGCGTCCAGGCCGGCCAAATCGGTATCCGGCGCGCCATTGGACATTTGCTCATAATACCCCACGCGGTAGGCATGCGCGTACCGCTCCACGATTGGGAACCCAGCGAAGAACACGGTTCGGAATAGGGTGGTACTGACCTGGCAAACGCCACCGCCCACCCCCTTCACCGATTGGTCACCCACGATGATAATCGCTTCGGCGTAACCGTTTTCAAGGCTGATATCAGTCAAATAGCGCGCCATGGAGAAGACCTCACCCGGCGCGACCAGCACACCGTAAAAGCTGCTTGCCGCAGCCCGGATATTCTGGACGCGGGCTGGAGCTGAACCCCAAAAATAGGAGGTGGTTTCCGCAACCAGCTCGGTAATGCCCAGGCTCGCGCCGGTTGTATCATCCTTCACCGGAGGGTCAACATCCTTCATCACCAGCGCCACCTGGTGTTCGCCAGCCTGAACCCGGCTGATGACCGCGTCCACCGTCGCTTCAACATCCAGGGTCTTGCCAATCACCGCGGAGGAGACAAGCTCCAGTTTCCCCGTGTCATCGTTGAACATCATGCGCGCATTTTCTGGCTGCCGTCGAACCGAGGGTGCGATGCCGCCCAGGTAATTCGTGAGGGCCTGCCTGTCCAGGCCAAGCGCGTACTCCGCCGCCCCGCCATTTTCCATTTTCTCAACCCGCAGCAGCTTCGCCAGGTCCGCTGGCTCAATCGTCCAGGGGCCCAGGTCGGTCTGCCCTTCGGCGGCGGTGATGGTTAATGGGCCATTCAGGATGGCGCGCGCGGCATCGGCCGTTTTCTGCGCGTCCATGATGCCAGGCTTGGTTTCCTTCACCACCAATGGCACCGAGCCATCCTGCAGGGTGATGAGATACGCCTCGAGCGAACGCAGCGTGGCAGCAATGTCCACCTGGCGCCCAATTTGACCGGCGCTGACGTTCACCTCAGCGCCATCAATGCGAATTGCTGCCTCCTGGACGGGTTTATTGACCTGCCTGGAAATTTCCTGCAAAACCGCGAAAGCCTGGCGCTGGTCATAAACGACCGCGGGGTAGATTTCCACGCCTTCCCGCGCAGCGCGGATTTGTTCGGCAAGGTTGGCCGAAAGGCTGCCCGTGCGCCCAACGCTAAAAGCCTGGTTGGCACTGGAAAGGATATCGTAGGTATAGCCGAGATTGGCCGGCTGGAATTGCCAGCTCGTCTCACCATCGGTCAGCGTGATTCTGCCCTGTGTCGGATAATCCAGTTTTTGATTGAGCCTGACAACTGCCTCGCCAAGCGTCAAGCCGGAAAGGTCTTCACCCGCGACTTTTACGCCCGTATGGATGACGGACGATGTCCGTGCTTCGTATGAAAACAATAACGCCACGCTGATGGCCAGGGCCAAAAATAGGCCGGCTACAACGACAAAGGCGATTTGCCGACCGATATTGAAATCGGGCTTTTGATTTTCTGTTCTTATTGCGTCCATCATAATCGCTATTCTACAGGATAAATAACATCCCTTCCATCTTAATAGAACATCGTTAAGCCGAAGCTCCTCGTTGCTTAATAAGACGCAGGTTTGTCAAAGATGTTCCCACCACGGAAAAAGTGCCTAAACCTGTCATCATAAGTGTAATGCGCTATAATCACTCTTGAAGAAGAAGCCGCATACCTGTCATGAAATTGAGCAAACCACTTACCTGCCTGCTGGCCATAACAGCTGTTTTATTGTTGCTTCAGCCAGTTTGGGCCGCCGGCCTGGCCCAAACTCCCCGAAATAATGTGCTGGATAATGGCTTTCTGAGCGCTGCCTCGGCCACGCAAACCCCCACCTCTGACGTGCCTGCCACTCTGCCTGCTAACCTCGCTTACCAAACCGCCACACCGGGCCCGGATGGCACCATTTATCACACCGTCCTGGAGGGTCAATTCCTTATTACCATCGCGGAACTGTATGGCGTGCCGCTCACGGATTTGATGACCCAGAACAATCTGACGGCTGATTCCATCATCTATCCTGGCGACCTGCTGATGATTACCAAAGTGGCCGTGCCTGCTTTGCTCGCGGCGACCCCCGCGGTGGAAGAGCTGGCTGAAGCGGCCTTGCCCAGTGCCACGCCTCAACCCTCGCCCACCTTCCTCCCGCAAGTGACTGCGGTAGCCGAAGCAAAAGCTGAAGAACCGGGCATTTTCACCCGCATCTTTTCCGGGCCGGCCAAGTTCATTGCTTTGGGAATCCTGCTGCTTGTCCTGTTGGGAATCATCCTGCTGGTCATCAGCTCACGCCGGATGCAATAATTCCAGTTTCCAGTACTACATGCTGATATGCGCGCCTTGCGCGGGTCGGCAAAGGTAAATGGACGGCGCGATGCCCACTTTTTCGTGGTAATCACGCGCTAGCTGTTCAATAAAAACCTCAACCTTGTCACTTTCCACCAGGTTCACCGTGCAGCCACCAAAACCCGCGCCGGTAAGCCGTGCGCCCAGGCAGCCAGGAATGCGGTTGGCCAGCGCCACCATGCTGTCCAGCTCAGGGCAACTGACCTCGTACTGGTCCCGCAGGGAGGCATGGCTGGCCGCCATCAGCGCCCCAAACTGGCGTGTGTCACCGCGCTCCAGGCATTTTTCTGCCTGTTCCACGCGCGCGATTTCCTCCACCACATGCCTGGCCCGTTGCAGCACCCGCTCGGGCAGCCCCTGTGCGCGCGCCTCCAGCTGTTCCGGCGTCACGTCCCTCAGCGCGGTTATCTCAGGGAGCCAGGCTCTAAGCAGGCGCATTGCTTCCTCGCAATCCGCGCGTCGTTCGTTATAGGCCGAACCGGAAAGCGTCCGGCGCACGCCTGTATCCGCGATGACAATCCTGGTGTCCGCGGGCAGCTGAACGGGTCTCCAGTCCAAACTGCGCGTATCAAAGCGCAGCGCGCACCCCTTCACCCCAAAATAACTGGAGAATTGGTCCATCAACCCGGATTGCACACCCACGTAGTGATTTTCCGCGGCCTGGCACAACTGCACAAAATCCATATCTGGTAGGTTCCATCCCCCCAAGTACTTCCACGCCAGGGCAAAGGCCACCTCAACCGCCGCCGAAGAGCTAAGCCCGGCCCCAATGGGCACCGTGGAGCGATAAGTGGCTTCCAGGCCACGAGTCTCCAGCCCTATGGATTGCAACGCCCAGGCCACGCCGGCGGGATAGCGCGCGAAGGCGGGCATGGGTTCCCCCCGCGTGTCTTTACCTGCCTTGAGTTTTTCCAGCGGAATCTCAGCCGATAGACCAAGGTCGAGCGCGTTCAGCTTTAAAATAGGTTCAGCCAGGGCGGTGACCTCCAAACGGACTTCCCGGTCAATCGCGGCAGGCAAAACAATGCCATCGTTATAGTCCACGTGCTCCCCCAGCAGGTTCACGCGTCCAGGGGCAATCACGCTGAAGCGCTCTGCCGGTACAAAAACGCTCGATTTTTCTGTCTTTTCCGGCTCCCGCACAGGCTGAACAGGATTCCAGGCGAGTAACGCGGCTTTTCTGGCGTGGTCCATGCGTTTGAGCTGCTGCTCGCGCTGCATGGCGCTCTTTCTATTCGGTAGTTTTTCCAGGTAGACCAGGCGTGAAGGGCCATTCATACGCGTGTAGCGGGCACCTTTACCACTGTTGTGCGTTTTGAGACGGCGAGCGGGGTCGGTCGTCCAGCCACTGTAGTACGCGCCATTTTCACACGCCAAAATGTAAACGTAGAAACCGGGTTGGCCAGCCAAATCAGGCCCCTATCAGGAATCGAGTGATGCGCATCAGAGGCTCCCGGATGATGGTGCCAAACAGGTCAAAACCGATTTGGGGGCCAACAATCACAAGGAGCAGCAAAAAGATGGGACCGTACTGCCGTATTTTATAAAACCCCTCCCGCCATTGGGCGGGCAACAGGTACTCCAACACTTTTTCGCCGTCCAAAGGCGCCAGCGGAATCAAGTTAAAGAGGAAAAGCGCAACATTAATATAAACAAACTCCAGCAGGAAACCCCCAAGCGTGGGGAATACACTCCTTGGCTGGGTGTATATGGACGCTACGCCAAAACGAATCAGGAGCGCGCCCAGTGTCGCCAGGAGAAGATTGGTCAGCGGGCCGGCCACCGAAACAAGCATCGTGCCGGCGGGTGTCTTTCGGCGAAGCGCGTAGGGGTTGATTGGGACGGGTTTGGCCCAGCCAAAACCCGCGAGGATGAGCATCAGCGTGCCAAAAGGGTCCAAATGAGCAAGCGGGTTAAGGGTCAGCCTGCCCGCCGCGCGCGGGGTGTCGTCACCCAGTAAATCCGCGGTCTTGGCGTGCGCGAATTCGTGCAACGTAAACGCGATGACCAGGGTGAATAATCGTGAGATGATTTCCTGGATGCTCAATCCCAACATATCGTTCTCCATCAAAGCCAGTTTGTGCTCCTAAATCGATTTTTTGACCGATGAGGATGGACTGGGCGAACCCGATTATAACATGGGGGGTACCCGGCCTTGGGTCTGGCCGCCCAGCCACCCAACGGAACCAAGCTCATACCGGGCCAACAGGTGCGTTGGGCCGGATGTTATAATCGCCTTATGCTGCCAGATATTCAAATAGGAGACCGAGTCCGCATGCGCAAAGCCCATCCTTGTGGGGGGTATGAATGGGAAGTGGTCCGCCTTGGCGCGGACATTGGTTTGGTCTGCCTAACCTGCCAGCATCGCGTTTTGCTTTCCCGCAGGGATTTGAACCGGCGCATGAAAGCCCTGACCCACAAACCGGATAACAATGAACGCGTCCAGCCCCAATAAAGTCCCCCATATCCTTTTCCTCTTTTCCGATACCGGCGGAGGGCACCGCAGCGCCGCCACCGCGATTATCGGCGCGCTTGAGGCGGAATTCCCTGGCCAGGCCACCTGGGAAATGCTGGACTTTTTCAAGCACTACGCGCCCCCGCCCTTTGATACCGCGCCGGATACGTATGCCCCAATGGCCCAAATCCCGGATCTTTGGGAGCTGGGCTTCATCGCCAGCAATCAAAGAATTACCGCCCGCGCCATTCAGCGCGTGCTTTGGCCCTATGTGCGCAAGGCCGTGGCCCGGCTCATCGCGGAACACCCCTGTGACATGCTCCTGTCGGTACATCCCATCATCAACACCCCCTTGCTGCGTGGCCTGCCCAAGGACCGTCCACCATACCTGGTGGTCGTCACCGACATGGTCTCCACCCACCAATGGTGGTACACCCCCCAGGCGGACCTGACGATTGTCCCCACAGAAGAAGCCCGCCAGCGTGGCATATCCCTGGGGCTGGACCCCAAGCGGATGCACGTGGTGGGGTTGCCCATTGCCCGGCAGTTCGCTGCCCCCATGGCCAAACCACAGGCAAGGAACAAGCTCGAACTACCCCAGGACATCCCCCTGGTGCTCATGGTCAGCGGGGGCGAGGGGATGGGGCCCCTTGAGGAAACGGTGCGGGCCATCATCAACCAACGCGTTCCCGTGGGCATGGTCATCATCACGGGGAAAAACGCGGACCTCAAGGCGAGGCTGGAAAGCCTGGATTTCCCTTACCCGGCAGCCATCCGCGGCTTTGTGGACAACATGCCCGACTATATGCAGGCCTGTGATGTCATCATCACCAAGGCCGGCCCCGGAACAATCAGCGAGGCATTTACAGCCGGGCTGCCCATCTTGCTCTACAGCAAAATGCCCGGGCAGGAAGACGGTAATGTGGATTACGTCGTGAACCACGAGGCAGGCGTCTGGATGGATGACCCGGCAGGCGTGGCCGAGACCTTACAACGCTGGATTGATAACCCCGTGGAAATGCGCAAGTTCAGCCAAAACTCGCTTAACCTGGCCAGGCCGGATTCCTCTAAAATAATTGCCCAGACTGCCATGGCCATGCTGGGCAGGTACCCTTTCGAACAAATTCATTATTACGACCAGTCATAACCATTTTATATAAGGGGGAGCGGGTGTTTTTCCATCCTTTATACGGTATAATTTTTTTAAGTTAATCTAAGCGAAAACTATGCCAATTCTTGCCCGTAATGCCTTTGAATTTTTCTCTCACAGCCCTGAACAGACCCGTCGGGTGGGCATGAGGCTTGGCGCCCTGCTTCAACCCGGGCAGGTTGTGCTCCTGGAAGGGAACCTGGGGTCAGGCAAGACCACCCTCGTCCAGGGCATCGCCCAAGGTTGGGGGTCGCCAAACCCTGTCTCAAGCCCCACGTATGTCATTGTGAATGATTACCGGCGCGCGGATGGCAAACATCTGTACCACGCTGACGCCTACCGCCTCACGCCAGGCAACGCGCTCGATACGGCCATCCTGGATTTGGATTTTGTCCTAAAGGATGGCACCCTGGTGTTGGAGTGGGCCGAACGGGTCCAGGACGGCTTGCCAAACGAGTTTTTGCGGGTTGTGCTGAGCTGGATGAGCGAGGAACAGCGCCACCTGGTGTTCACCCCCCAGGGTAAGCAGTACGAAACCATGTTGAAGAAATTGCAGCAATCGCTGTTTGGAGCCTGATTATGTTACTGGCTATTGATACTTCCACTGAATGGATTGGCTTGGCGTTGTATGACGGCACCCAGGTGGTGAGCGAAATGACCTGGTACAGCCCAAATTACCACACCGTCGAACTGGTCCCGGCCATCGCGGACATGCTGACGCGCTCCCGCGTGCCCCGCTCTTCCCTTACGGGCGTTGCCGTGGCCCTGGGCCCCGGCTCGTTTACGGGCTTGCGCATCGGTTTGGGCGTGGCCAAGGGTGTGGCCCTGGCCTTGCGCATTCCGGTGGTCGGCGTCCCCTCGCTGGAAATCCTTGCCGCCTCTCAGCCTGCCCTGCGCCGTCCCATGCTTGCTTTGCTGCGGGTCGGTCGCGGGCGCTTTGCTTACCAACGGTTTCACTACCAAAAAGAGAGGTGGGAACCTGTTGGCGAAGTTCAGGTGGACAGCCCCAAGGCCATCGCCGCGACCATCGACTCAGCCATCTACGTTGTGGGTGAAATGGGACCTGAAGAGCGCCAGGTGCTTGGGCGCAAGTGGAAAACCGCCCGCCTGGCTCCAGCGTCCGCCTCCACCCGCCGGCCCTCGGTTCTGGCTGAGATCGCCTGGAAAAGGCTCAAATCGGGCAGCTCGGACGACGTTGTCAGTCTCACGCCAATTTATGTCCACACCCTGAGCAACGTCCCACAGACATGACCACCCATCCAAACCCGGGGGAAATAATTGTGCGCCTGATGACACCAGCCGATCTCCCGCAGGTGGAAGCGCTCGATCAGGCTTGTTTTTCCGACCCCTGGCCCAGGGGCGCTTTTAGCTATGAATTGCGCCCGGATTCAAACAGCCTGTGCCTGGTCGCACGAGACTCCTCTTCCGAACAGGAACCCATCGTGGGCGTCATCGTGACGTGGCTCATCGTGGACGAGGTTCATATTGGCACCCTGGCGGTCAGCCCTGGCTACCGCGGCCTGGGGATTGCCAGGCGCTTGCTTGCTTCAGCCTTGTTGCGTGCCAGCAAAAATGGCGCGGTCAAGTCCCTTTTGGAAGTGCGCGCTGGAAACAACCAGGCCCTCAAGCTTTACTTTGGCATGGGTTATGAGGCCGTCGGGTTGAGACCCGGGTATTACGAGAACAATCATGAAGACGCCCTGCTGCTGACACTTGACCCCATCGATATTCGCCGGATGGAAGCTCTGATTTGATGAATACACCCGTATTTCGAGCAGGTTTAGAGTAGAATCTTAAGCCGGAGCTCCCATGACCACAGAAGAAATCATGCAACAAATCCGCGATGAAGTGCGCGTCTGCGAAAAATGCCCCCTTCATATGCAGCGAAAGAACGCTGTGCCAGGGGAAGGGCCGGCGCGTGTTGACGTTATGCTGATTGGCGAAGGCCCCGGCCACCATGAAAACGAACAGGGGAAACCTTTCGTGGGGCAGGCCGGCATGTTCCTCGATGAACTCCTGGCAGCCGCCAACCTGGACCGTAAAAACGTTTTTATCACCAACGTCGTCAAGTGCCGTCCCCCAGGCAACCGCGACCCCGAACCAACCGAGCTTTCCACCTGCAGGGGATACCTGGACCGTCAAATCAACGCCTTGAACCCAAAAATCATCATCACCCTGGGTCGGTTTTCCATGGCTCGCTTTGTTGCAAACGGGAAGATAAGCCAAATTCACGGTCAGGCCCACCTGGTGGAGGGGCGCACGGTCATCACCATGTACCACCCTGCCGCGGCCTTGCACCAACCCGACCTGCGGGGAAGCCTCCTGCGGGACTTTGCCAATTTGAAAACGCGGCTTGCGCCAAAACCTGAAATCCCGCCCTCCTCCCCGGCCACACCGGCGCAAAAACGCCCGGCCGAGAAGGAAGATGACAACGAATACAAACAACTGAGTCTTTTTTAGCACACACCGAAAAAGAGAGCAAAGATGGTCAAAGAAGAACTGATTCAGATGATTCAAAAACGCCGGGCGAATATCGCCGTGGTTGGCCTGGGGTATGTAGGCCTGCCCCTGGCAATTACCTTTGCCAACGCCGGCTTCACCGTCACCGGCATCGACCCAATCCAGGAAAAGGTGGACATGGTCAATCGCAGCGAGAGCTACATCTCGGATGTGACCAATGCCGCCCTGCGGAAACACGTGGAAGCTGGAAAAATCCGCGCCACAACCGATTATTCCGTCCTGAGTGAGATTGACGCGGTTTCCATCTGCGTGCCCACCCCACTACGTAAAACAGGGGACCCGGACATGTCCTTTATCGCCTCGTCCAGCGAGAGCATCGCGCCTTACCTGCACCGTGGCATGATTGTCGTACTGGAATCCAGCACCTATCCGGGCACAACCCGCGAATTCGTCCTGCCCAAGCTGACCTCCTCAAAAGACTTCAAGGTGGGGGAGGATTTCTTCCTGGCCTTCTCCCCTGAACGCGTGGACCCGGGACGCACGGATTTCACCACCTACAACACACCCAAAGTGGTCGGTGGCGTAACGGCCAACTGCACCGAAGTGGCAACCGCTTGGTACCGCGAAGCGCTCCAAACCGTGGTGCCGGTGAGCACCGCCGAGGTCGCGGAATTGACCAAGCTGCTTGAAAACACCTTCCGCATGGTGAATATCTCGATGGTGAACGAGTTGGCCCAAATGTGCGACCGGCTCAAGATTGACGTCTGGGAGGTCATCGATGCGGCCGCAACCAAGCCTTTCGGCTTCATGAAGTTCACACCCGGCCCCGGCATGGGCGGCCACTGCATCCCGGTGGACCCCCTGTACCTTTCCTGGAAAATGAAGACGGTGAATTACACCGCCCGCTTCATTGATTTGGCGTCTGAAGTTGATTCCAACATGCCCCGTTACGTGGTCGGCAAAATCCAGGATGCGTTGAATCGCTATAAAAAACCATTAAATGGCAGCAAAGTGCTCGTGTTGGGGGTTGCCTACAAACCGAATATCAACGACCTGCGTGAATCGCCCGCCCTGGATGTCATCCACCTGCTGCAGGAAAAAGGCGCGGTTGTCAGTTACAGCGACCCCTACGTGCCGGCGTTGGATGTTGATTCCATCCAATTAACCTCCGAAAAAGACTTGCCTTCCGCTGTGGAAAAGGCCGATTGTGTCGCCATCATCACCAACCACAGCAAGTTCGATTACAACATGATCCTGGAAAAAGCCCAGCTGATTTTCGACGCGCGCAACGCGCTGAAGGAGCTTGGCAAGAATAGCGTGAAAGTGGTCAAGCTCTAATGGCCAATTACCTGATTACCGGCGCGGCTGGCTTCATCGGCGCCCAGGTCGCGCGCTTGCTGCTGGCCGAAGGGCACCAGGTTTACGGGGTTGATAACCTGAACAAGGTCTACGACGTGCGCGTCAAAAAGCATCGCCTGCAGAGCCTGCTGCCCGCCGCGGGCTTTCATTTCATCAAGGATGACATCACCGACAAGGAAATCGTCCAGCGCCTCGGCCAAACGGTTCCCGATGTGGCAGCGGTGATTAACCTGGCCGCCATCGCCGGTGTGCGGGCCAGCACCACGGACCCCTGGAGTTACCTGTACACCAATACACTGGGCGCGCTTAACATGTTGGAATATGCCCGGCACCAGCAAGTTCCAAAATTCATCCAGGCTTCCACCTCCAGCCTGTATGGAAACGAGGGCACACCGCCGCACAACGAGGATGCCAGCACAGACCACCCGCTCGCGCCGTACGCCGCCAGCAAAAAAGGCGCTGAGGCGTTTTGCTACGCTTACCATCACCTTTACAACCTCGATGTGAGCGTGCTGCGCTACTTTACGGTCTATGGGCCGGCTGGCCGGCCGGATATGGTCATGTTCCGTTTCTGCCAGTGGATTGCCGAAGGCAAACCCGTTATCACCACCGGGGATGGCGAGCAATCCCGTGGTTTCACTTACGTGGATGACATCGCCAGGGGGACTCTCCTGGCGCTAATGCCCGTGGGGTACGACACCTTCAACCTTGGGGGCCACGAGGTTATCACCATCAACACGCTCATTCGCATGTTGGAGGACCGCTTGGGCAAAAAAGCCGACGTACGCTATATCCCCAGTCATCCAGCCGATGTTTTCAGCAATGTGGCGGATGTCAGCAAAGCGCGGCAACAACTGGGCTGGCAACCCCAGGTCGGCCTGGAAGAAGGCGTGAGCCGACTGGTTGATTGGTACCTGCGGGAACGGTCCTGGGCAAAAGACATCGAGACGCCCTGATGCAAGCCTCAAGCGGCTAGGCTTGTATTTGCCGAAATGTGATTTCCTTGCTATAAACCTGATACCATGAAAAACAATCCGATATCCCGTCTTTTGCCTACCATGCTGGCATTGGTGGTTGTCCTCCTCTTTTCAGCTTGTTCAGCGATTTTCGTGCCTTTGGAGGACACAACGCCTACCGCGGAAATCGTCCCTGGCACCCTGGAATTAGTGGAGTTTGAAATCCAGCGCTTACAATGGAAAGGTGAAATCCTGTCCATGGTGCCAGTCGAGGGGACGGCCGAAGAAATCTTGGCCTTGCACGAAGCACAAAGGTCAAATCTTATCCCCAGGGCCGTCTACGCCACCAACAACATAAGAATTGCCGGGGATGAAATTTCTTATAGAATCCATGAGACCATTGCACAGGGTGATTCGAATCTGCCAGCGCGGTCCAGTTTGGAGGTTCTCATCCACAAAAATGGTGAGCTCCTGGTCTCCATCCCCATAGGCACAAGCAGCCCAATTTCGCCAGTATGGGGATTCTGGGCATACCAAGACGCATGGTTTCTCGAAGTCGCTTACAGTGAAACAATCCCAAGTACTGATGACATTCCCAATAACGTGGAAGTGGTTTCGACCGGTGATATTTTTGAAAATGGTATCTCTCTCAATTCTGAGGCAGGATATGAGGAAAGTTTTGGCTTTCAGATTCTTGCCGGGCGTCCCTTTTACTTTTATAAACGTGCCGGCGTGTTGGGTTACGCCTATGATGGCACCGAGTTCCCCTTGGAATACACCCGGATCGACCACCATAACTGCTGCAGTGGGGCGGCACTAAACCCCGTGATGGCTGATAATATGGTGGCCTTTTACGCCTACAAGGGGGACGTGATGTATTACGCGGAAATCGGTGTTTTTGACTAAGGTGCAGAGCGGTAACCCTATCCCCATGGATTAATTTGGCGTATGAAGCCCCAGTAGCAGTGGTTTGGACCTGGTTTTACAACTTGACTCATGGCGATTCCCGTCTATAATTCAGTGACTGAAATATATGGAAGCAGAACTTTCCTCGGAAGAGACCACCCGCGCGCTGGATCTCCTAAATCAAATTGAAGCCAACCCAGATATCTCCCAGGCCTCCATGGCGGACGAGCTGGGCGTGGCTGTTGGCACCATCAACTGGTACATCAAGCGCCTGGTGTCCAAAGGCTACGTGAAGGTCAAGCGTGCCCAACGCAAAAAGCTACGCTACATCATCACGCCCGAGGGCATCGCGCTGCGTGCCAGCCTGACCGTGGATTACATCCGCACCTCGTTTGACCTCTATCGCCGCGTGCGTGAACGCGCGGTGAAGTGCCTCGAGGAGCTGCGGTTCAACGGCTACACCCACGTGCGCATTGAAGGCGATGGCGAGGTGGCCGAGATTATCAGACTGACCTGCATTGAGCAGGGTGTCGCGCTGACCAACGAAGAAAAGATGCCCGTCATTACCATCCAAGGCATTAAACTTGCACTGTTTCTACCAAATGAGGAGGCCACAAATCCCTCCTCTACAATAATTGATAACCGAGGTGAAAATGGAAAATCCGCTTGACCTTTCCAGCAAGCGTGTTTGTGTTACTGGCGGTGCCGGCTTTTTAGGCACGCACCTTATTCGCAAATTGCGGGAAAACGGCGCGCGGGATATCTTTATCCCGCAATACCCCGAATACGACCTGGTCAAGGGCGAGGATATCGACCGTCTTCTGGCGGATGCCCATCCGGATGTGATTATTCACCTGGCTGCCCATGTGGGTGGCATTGGAGCCAACCGCGAAAAACCAGCGGAGTTCTTTTACGACAACCTGATGATGGGCGTCCAGCTCATCCACAAGGCCTGGCAGCGCGGGGTTGAGAAGTTCGTGGCCATCGGCACCATCTGCGCTTACCCCAAGTTCACCCCCATTCCTTTCAAGGAAGAACACCTTTGGGACGGCTACCCCGAAGAAACCAACGCCCCCTATGGGCTGGCAAAAAAGATGCTGCTCGTCCAATCACAGGCTTACCGCCAGCAATATGGCTTCAATTCCATCTTTTTGCTGCCCGTCAATCTGTACGGGCCAGGTGACAACTTCAACCCGGCCAGCTCGCATGTCATCCCAGCCTTAATCCGCAAGTGCCTCGAAGCTCAGGAACAGGGTGCCGCGGAAATTGTGGCCTGGGGGGATGGTTCCCCCACGCGGGAGTTCATCTACGTGGAAGACGCGGCTGAGGGCATCACCCGGGCCACCCTGCATTACAACGGCGCCGAACCGGTCAACATCGGTTCGAGCTTTGAGATTTCCATCAAGGACCTAACTGAGCTCATCGCCCGTCTCACCGGGTTTGAGGGCTCCATTCGCTGGGATCCCAGCAAACCCAACGGCCAACCGCGGCGCAAGCTGGATACCACCCGCGCCCGGGAATACTTCGGCTTTGAAGCCAAAACTGATTTTGAAGCCGGCCTGAAACGCACCATCGATTGGTACCGGCAGCAAAGGGCGAATGGCCACGGTTGATTCCCAGACCGCCAACCAGACGGTTGTCCTCAAGCCTGCCAAAGGCTGGCTTGGCGTTGACCTGAAGGAACTTTGGTATTATCGCGAGCTGGTCTACTTCCTCACCTGGCGCGATATCAAAGTGCGCTACAAGCAGGCCGCGCTCGGCATTGCGTGGGTCATCCTGCAACCCTTGATAACGGCGCTGGTCTCAACGTTCGTGTTTAGCCGCGGGCTGAAGATTGACAGCGGCAGCCTTCCTTACCCCTTGTTTGTGCTTTCGGCCTACCTGCCCTGGCATTTATTTGCCAACTCGTTGACCAAATCCAGCAGCAGCCTGGTGGGGAATGCCAACCTCATCACCAAGGTTTACTTTCCGCGCATCATTATCCCGCTGGCTTCGGTGCTCTCGTCCCTGCTTGACTTTTTCATTTCGCTGGTCATACTGCTCATCGCCATGGTTATCTACAAAGCTCCCATCACCCTGACGGCCCTGTGGATTATTCCGTTCTCGGTGCTCGCGATGATCATCGCCCTGGCGGTGGGGTTATGGTTCTCGGCTCTCAACGTGCAATACCGTGACGTGCAACAAATCCTGCCCTTCATCTCGCAGATTTGGCTGTACATCACCCCCGTGTTGTACCCCATCAACATAGGCAACAATCCGATTTTTAAGGCTATTTACAATCTCAACCCCATGGTTGGCGTGGTGCAGGGCTTTCGTTGGGCCCTGTTTGGCGGCACCCAGCCAGACGCGACCATCTGGATTTCCGGCGCGGCCATTTTGCTGCTTTTCATCAGCGGTATCTACTTCTTCCGCCGCATGGAAAAGACTTTCGCGGATGTGGTGTGATGATGAACTCCGATTACGCGATTCAGGTTAAAGGCATCGGCAAACGCTACAGGATTGGCGCGGCCCAGGAACGCTCAGACACCTTGCGTGACCTGATTGTCTCCCAGGTAGGCAAAGCCCGCGGCATTTTCCAGCCCAGGCGCTCCGCCGCCCGGTCCGACCACAATCACATTTGGGCGCTGAGGGATGTCAGCTTTGACGTCAAAAAAGGTCAGGCCCTGGGCATCATCGGCCGCAATGGAGCCGGAAAGTCCACCTTGTTGAAAGTGCTTTCGCGCGTCACCGACCCCACCGAGGGTGTCGGCGAGCTTCGAGGCAGGGTTGGCTCACTCCTGGAAGTCGGAACCGGTTTCCATCCTGAACTGACGGGTCGGGAGAACATCTACCTGAACGGTGCCATCCTGGGTATGCGCAAAAAAGAAATCGACGCCCGATACGATGAAATCGTGGCCTTTTCCGAAGTGGACCAGTTCATCGACACCCCCGTGAAGCGCTATTCCAGCGGCATGTACCTGCGTCTGGCCTTCGCCGTCGCAGCCCACCTGGAGCCTGAAATCCTCGTGGTGGACGAGGTCCTGGCCGTTGGAGATGCGGATTTCCAGCGGAAATGCCTGGGCAAAATGAGCGACGTTGCCCAACAAGGCCGGACGGTGCTTTTCGTCAGCCATAACATGTCGGCCATTCAACGCCTGACTGAAGAATCCATCGTGCTGGATAAGGGCAAGGTGCTCCTTCGGGCCCCCTCTGCTGAGGCAGTCGATTTTTACCTCAACCGGGGCCTCTCCAAGCTGGGTGAGCGCTTTTGGGAGCATGACGAAATTCCCGTCACAGCCGCCCCATTCCGACCCCTGGCCATCCGCCTGCTTGATAAAAACAATACCGTTTCCGATTCAGTCCGCAGCGTGGACCCCATCACCATTGAAATTGAATATCAGCTAGAAGCGGAAATCACCGGGCTGCGCGTTGGCTACTACCTGAACACCAGCCGCGGCGAAGCTGTGTTTACCAGCTTCGATACCGACCCCCACGATTTATTCAATGAATACACCTCCAGGCCCGCCGGTGTATACCTCAGCCGCTGCACCATCCCCGCCAATACCCTGAACGAGGGGCGGTTCTCAATCGGAATTAACGCCAGCGCCTATCGCATCAAGCGGTATTTCCAGGATGACCAGGCGCTCAGTTTTTCCGTGGACGCCAGCGGCGCGCCCGGCACGCAATGGCCCGAACCCCGTCCAGGGGCAGTCCGGCCAGCCCTGGATTGGCGCATTGATAGGAAGGGGACCGCATGAACGGGTCTGAAAAGCTGAAAACCCTTCTCGGGAACCTACCCCTGACCGCCGAAGCATACTGGCGCCTGCGTGGCCAATACAAGACGTGGTCTTCCCACTTCAAGCTGGAAGGGATTCAGTCCGTGCTGGCCGGGGCCGTCGCCGAAGCCCAGGCTCTCACCCAGCCCAACCCCGCCGCCCGCAAGGTTTGCGTCTTTGCCACCCTGCATTACTGGATTGAACAGTCCCTGCTGGTCGCGCTCGCGCTCAGTGCTCAGGGCCACCAGGTTTCCTTCGGCTATCTGCCCTATTCGGAATGGGACAAAGAGATAAATGCCTTTGACCTGCGAAAGCAGGATTTGTACGCGCAAACTGTTTTGGCCCCCGCCAACCAGGTGATGCGCGTGGTACCACTGCTCAAAGAAGTCCCGCCCAAACTGGACCTTAGTGCCTACCCCGCGGAACTGGCTAAAATCATTGATCAGGTCTCGGATTACGACACGCAATACACCCTCCAGGTCGAGGAAACCGACCAAAGCCACCCCCTATACGCGCTGCGGCATGCCCGCAACACCCAGGCCGCGCTCGCGCTTTACGATTGGCTTCAACGCGAACAACCGCAAGTGCTGGTTGTCCCCAATGGCACCATCCTGGAAATGGGTGTGGCGTACCAGGTGGCGCGCTTGCTGGGAATCAAAGCCATCACCTTTGAATTCGCGGATCAACGCGAAAGAATTTGGCTCGCGCAGGATGGCGAAATCATGTCCCACGATACCAGCAGCCTGTGGGCCGACCTGGGCAACCAGCCATTGCCAGACCGGGCCCGTACGGCCATGCTGGACCTCTTCGCGGCGCGAAAAAACGCGCGCCTCTGGGGTAATTTTGCCCGCCAGTGGCAGAAGAACCCCGTGCAAGGCTCCTCGCTGGTCAGGCAGGCACTGGGCCTGGATGGCAGGCCCCTGGCCTTGCTCGCGACCAACGTGCTGGGAGACAGCCTGACCCTCGGACGGCAGCGCGTCACCGCCACGATGGCGGAGTGGGTTGTGAAAACCATCGCCTATTTCGCCAACCGGCCAGACGCGCAACTGGTTGTGCGCGTTCACCCGGGCGAATTGCTGACGCACGGTACTTCCATCATGGACGTAATCAGCCAAAGTTTTCCCACCCTGCCAGCCAACATCCATGTGGTGGCACCTGACCAAAAAATCAACACCTACGACCTGGTTGAGACCGCCGACCTTGGCCTGGTCTTCACCACCACCGTTGGCATGGAAATGGCCATGGCGGGGTTGCCTGTCATCGTGGCTGGCAAGACGCATTATGCCGAAAAAGGCTTCACCCGGGATCCCCAAACCTGGGAAGGTTACGAGGCGGAGTTAAACCAGGTGTTCTCCGACCCGGCAGGTTCGCGTTTGGACGCCAAAACCGTGGACCAGGCCTGGCTGTACGCCTATTTGTTCTTTTTCGAGTTCTCGCTTCCTTTCCCCTGGCACCTGCTCTGGCTCAAGGAAGACTTTAACAGCCGGCCGATGCGCTACGTGCTCAGCCCTGCAGGCCAGGCCCGCTACGCGAAAACCTTTGCGTACCTGGCAGGCGAACCGCTGGTCTGGAAAGACCGGGGATTGGCACGGCTGACCGAACTTGGCACCGATGGAGAAAACCCGCATGCAAACTGAAGATGTGAAGCGCGAGGTGGGCAAGTTCTACAACGAGGTCGGCTGGCAAACAGAAACTGACGGCCACTTCCAGAACGCCCAATATGAAGACCTGAGACCGGTTTCCGCCGAGTACATTGCCCGATGTCACGCGAGGGCCGGCAGCCACCTGGCCAAAAGCGGCCAGTACCTGCTGGACGCAGGTTCGGGGCCTGTCCAATACGACGCTTACCTGGCTTACTCAGCCGGCTACCAGCAGCGGGTTTGCCTGGACCTGTCCCACGTCGCCCTAACGGAGGCACGCAAGCGCCTGGGGGAGCGTGGCTTCTTCGTGGTGGCCGATATTGCCCATTTGCCCTTCAAGCCCGAGGCTTTTGATGGCATTATCTCGCTCCACACCATCCACCACCTGCCCGCAGAGGAAAAAAAGGCCTGTTACCTGGGCTTCTACCGCTGTCTTAAACCCGGCAGATCCATGGTGACCGTGGACGGATGGAATCAACACGGCCTCAAGCGACTCACGCAGTGGATGGTGCGCAAAGCCAGCCAGCTCAAGAAAGGCAACCCCTCAAACACTGCCCCCACAGCTGCGCCTGCCAGTCAGGCGCGAGTGGGTGGAACATGGGCTGTCGCCAGCGAAACGGGCAGCCACCCGGCTGGCACCTTTGTCACTAAGAACAACGCGGCCTGGTTCGAGGAAACCTTTAACGGCGTTCTTCCTTATGAAATTCGCGCCTGGCGCAGCGTCAGCGTATCCTTCCTTCGGGCGGTCATCCAGCCGGAATGGGGTGGCAAGTTCTGGTTGAGGGTGCTCTACCGCTTGGAAGAGTGGTTCCCGCACTATTTTGGAAAAAACGGGCAATACCCGTTGATTGTCATTCGAAAACCTGGCCGGCAGCAGCCTGCCTGAAAAGGAGTACACATGGATTGGAGCAATAAAGTAATCCTCGTCACCGGGGGAACAGGCTCATTTGGGAAAAAGTTCATCAGGATTTTGCTTGATGAATATCATCCGGCCAAAATCATCGTCTTCAGTCGGGACGAACTGAAACAACATGAGATGCGGACAACGGGAGGGTTCGATGATCCAACCATCCGCTATTTCATCGGGGACGTGCGTGACCGCGACCGCCTGACACGCGCCATGTACGGTGTAAATATCGTGGTTCACGCAGCAGCCCTCAAGCAGGTGCCGGCTTGCGAGTACAACCCGATGGAAGCCATCAAAACCAACATCCTGGGCTCCAGCAACGTGATTGATGCCGCGATTGAAAACAACGTCGAAAAGGTGCTGGCGCTTTCTACCGACAAGGCAGTCAACCCCATCAACCTCTACGGCGCCACGAAGCTGGCCGCTGAAAAGCTCATGGTTCAAAGCAACGCCTACGCTGGCGGCAGAAAGACCCGCATCGCCTGCACGCGCTATGGCAACGTGGTTGGCTCCCGTGGCAGCGTGGTGCCGCTGTTTCTCAAGCAGCGCCCGAGCGGCAAGCTGACCATCACCGACGCGCGCATGACCCGCTTCTGGATTTCGCTGGAACAGGGCGTGCGTTTTGTTGTGCGCTGCATCGAAGAGATGCAGGGTGGGGAGGTTTTCGTCCCCAAGATTCCCAGCATGCGCATGGTGGACCTTGCCAAAGCGATGGCGCCCGAAGCCGAAGTGGAAATCATTGGCATCCGCCCAGGCGAGAAGCTACACGAGTCGCTTATCTCCGAAGATGAAGCCCGCACCACGGTCGAGATGCCGGATATGTACGTGGTTCAGCCTGCCGCTGCCCCGTTATGGTTTGGGCACGCCTGGGAAGAAAAAGGCACCCACGTGCCGGACGGCTTCACCTACACCAGCGCGAATAATACGGAATGGCTGGATGTTAACGGGATTAATGCGATTATCGACCCCATCAAGGCGGAGTACGAAAAGGACATTAAATTATGACGCGTTTGCTTGTCACCGGCGCGAGTGGTTTGCTCGGTGTAAACCTGGCGCTCCTGGCCGCCCAAAAGGGATATGACGTCATCGGCTGGACAAACCGGGAGCGGTTGGTTAACGCCCCCTTCGAGACCGCTTCGGTGGACCTCACGGATTTTGACGAAATCGGCCCCCACCTGGAAGCGGCAAAGCCAGACCTCATCATCCATTGCGCCGCCCTGACCAACGTGGACCAGGCCGAAACGAATGGCAGGTTGAGTTACCTGCTAAACGCCGAAGCGCCAGGCTACCTGGCATCCGCGGCTGCCCGCAACGGGGCTAAGCTCATCCATATCTCCACAGACGCGGTATTCGACGGCAGCAAAGGGGATTATAGCGAAGAGGACATGCCCCACCCTCTGAATACCTACGCCCACAGCAAGCTGAAAGGCGAAGAGGCGATTGCCAGCGCCAACCCGGACGCGATTATTGCCCGCGTGGTCTTTTATGGCTGGTCCATCCGCGGCAATCGCAGCCTGGCCGAGTTCTTTTATAACCACCTGAGCGCGGAACAGACCGTCAATGGCTTCACCGACATGTTCTTCACGCCTTTATATGTCAATCACCTGGCAGGCATCCTGCTCGAAATGGCAGAAAAGAACCTGTCAGGGCTTTATCATGTTTTTGGCTCCACCCCAATCAGCAAGTATGCCTTCGGTGTCGCGCTGGCACGCGAGTTTGGGCTGGACGAAAGCCTGGTCAGCCCGATTTCCGCCCTGGAGGCAGGGCTTGCCACACGGCGGCCGCTCAACCTGAGCATGCGCACCGACAAGCTCAGCGCGGCCCTGGGGCACGAGATTCCCACTGGAACAGAAGGGTTGCGCGCGCTGGCCGATGCGCTGCGTGAAGGTTTGCGCGAAAAACTTGCCAGCCTGGCAGCCTAAAAAGGAGAATACATGGAACTCAAAATTGGAAATACCTGGGTCGGCGAAGAGCATCCCGTCTATTTCATCGCGGATATCGCCGCCAACCATGATGGCAGCCTGGATAGGGCTCTGGAATTAATCAGGCTCTGCGCCCAGGCCGGAGCGAACGCGGCCAAGTTCCAAAACTTCCGCGGCCCCAAAATCGTTTCAGACTATGGCTTTGGCCACATGAACGCACAAGTCTCCCACCAGGCAAAATGGAAAAAGAGCGTGACGGAGGTGTACAACGACGCCTCCATCCCGTTTGAGTGGACGCCTCTGCTCAAGCAGCAATGTGACGCGGTAGGCATTGAGTACTTCTCTGCACCGTATGACTTCGACGCGATTGACATGTTGGACTCCTATGTGCCGGCCTACAAAATCGGCTCAGGGGATATCACCTGGCTTGAATCCTGCCTCAAGATGGCGGAAAAGGGGAAACCCGTGCTGTTGGCCACAGGCGCTTCGGATATCGGCGACGTGCAGCGCGCGGTGGAAGCCATCCTGCAGGTCAATCCGCAATTGATTTTGATGCAGTGCAACACCAACTACACCGCTGCCGATGGTAACTACGACAACATCAATTTGAGGGTGCTGGAGACCTACCACGCGATGTGGCCTCAGCTCGTGTTGGGCCTTTCGGACCATACCCACGGTCCTGCCACCGTGCTTGGCGCCGTATCCCTCGGCGCGCGGGTGATTGAAAAGCACTTCACCGATGATAACAACCGCGAAGGGCCGGACCACGCCTTCGCCATGAACCCGCAAACCTGGTCAGAAATGGTCACCACCACGCGCCAATTGGAACGCGCCCTGGGGAGTGGCAACAAGCGAGTGACTGCCAACGAGCAGCAAACGGTGGTCGTTCAGCGCCGTTGCCTGCGGGCAGCCCGCGATATTATCCCCGGCGAGGTGCTGGCACGGGACATGATTGACGTCCTCCGGCCGGCCACCCCCGGCGCCATACCACCTTACGAGATTGACAGGGTGGTTGGCACGCATGCCCTCCTCCCGATTGAATCCGGACAGGAACTCCGCTGGACCATGCTGGGATAAGGCCACAATGCGCATCCTGTACATGACCCGTTCCGATTCCACGCACGACCAGCGCTTTATGACCGCGCTGGCCGAAAGCGGCCATGATGGCTTTGTTTTGCGGCTACGGAACGGGAAATTTGACAGCCCCAGGGGGGTGACCCCCCTCCAGTGGCAGGGGATTGACGGTCCGCTTCAACTTCGCCAGGTTTCGGCACTGCGCCAGCAGCTGCGCGACATCCTCAAGGACCTGCGACCGGATCTAATCCACGCCGGCCCCATCCACGACGTTGCCTACCTGGTGGCCCGGGACCGGTTTGTGCCTCTTTTGACCATGAGCTGGGGCTTCGACCTGATGAAGGACGCGCGCAGCAACCTGCTCAATACCCAGCGCACCCACTACACCCTTCAGCATTCCCAGGGCCTGATTGTGGACTGCCAGTCCTCGGCGGAGGTTGCCAAAAGGTTTGGCTTTCCTGGAGACAAAATCTTCCAGTTCCCCTGGGGGGTGGACCTGGCGCATTTCTCGCCTCAGACCGCCGTGGTACCCGGCAAGCAATGGCGCATCGCGCAGGGATGGGCAGACAAAACCGTCCTGCTCTGCCTGCGCTCATGGGAAAAGAATTACGGCGTGGACGTGTTGGCGCGGTCTTTCGTCCGGGCCGCGCAGGCCGACCCCAACCTGCGCTTGATTCTATTGGGAACAGGCAGCCAGTCCGAAAACATCCGCGGCATCCTGCGCGCTGGCGGGGTTGAACAGTCTGTATTCTTTGGCGGACGTGTGCCCAATGAGCAGCTCATCACCTATTATGGCGCGGCCGACGTGTACATCACCCCCAGCCACGTGGATGGCTCCTCGGTTTCCCTCATGGAGGCCATGGCCTGCGGCCTGCCAACGGTGGCCTCAGATATTCCCGCCAACCTGGAGTGGATTCGCCAGGATGAAAATGGCTGGTTGTTCCCTGACGGGAACGACCGCGAATTGGCCAAAATCCTGCTCGGTATGCCTGGCAGGAACCTGCGTTCCGCGGGATTGACCGCCCGGCAGGACGCCCTGGCCAAGGCTGACTGGGATAAAAACAAACAAGTCTTGCTTGAAAGCTACGAACAGACGTTTGCCTCCACGAAAGGAAGGCGTGAATGACCAAAAGAATGCTCATTATCTGCGCGGCGTTGATGCTGGCAGTTTTGGCATGCAATTTTCCGGGGTTCAAATCGAACCCCAGCAGCCCCGCTCCCACACCAACCCCCGACCCGGGCTTGCAGGTGTACGAGGGCAAGGGCATGCGCATCACCCTGCCAAACACGTACGTTACGGCGGATATTAAGGAAGAGCTGCCTGCCATCCTCGAAACCCTGACCAATATCCTGGGTACCAGCGAGGGACCCCTCAGCTCCCTGGTGACCAACCTCGAAGATGACGTCTCATGGTGGGGTTACGATTCCGGTGCCACGGCTGTTTCACCTACACGCCTGTTGGTGGTTCGCAACACGGCCCTGGCCAAGTTGCCGGTGAGTGTTTTGACCCTCGCCCTTGAGCAAATCCTTGGCAACCAGACCACGCTCGTCAATCGCGACAGTCTGTCGTTGAATGGCCGCAGCGTCACCCGGCTCACCTACTCCCATGAGGCGGACGCGTGGGCCGGCTATGTCTTTACTGAACAAAGCCAGCTGTGGTTGGTCCTGTTCCTGACCACCCCTGCCAACATGGCAGCCCAGCAAGCCAATTTCGAGATTAGCGTCGGCTCCATAGAAATCGCCGCGGTCCAGCCGTAAGGAGAAGATTTGACCGAACTAAAGGTACTCGCGATTATCCAGGGACGCACGGGTTCCAGCCGGCTACCCGGTAAAGTGCTGCGCCAAATCGGCACCGAGCCGATGCTCGGGCGGGTGATCACCCGCGTAAGCCGCGCGCGGACGGTGGACCAGGTTGTCGTGGCGACAACGGTTGACCCGGGCGATGACCCCATCGCGTCCTTTTGCCAGGAACGCAGCATCCCCTGCTTTAGGGGTAACGTCTTTGACGTGCTGGACCGGTATTACCAGGCCGCGCTTCACTTTGGGGCGGATGTGATTGTACGCGTCACCGCCGACTGCACGAGGATTGACCCGGTTGAAATTGACCGCGTCGTGAATGTATACCGTGAGGGCGGGTACGAGTTTGTCACAAACCCCCT
>ERZ1645192.370-NODE-370-length-36971-cov-10.627641_pt1 | contig 36971 bp, 34 predicted proteins | sample MGYA00575354_ERZ1645192 | MGnify/ENA primary metagenome ERZ1645192 (study PRJEB40844, sample SAMN11349763) | freshwater sediment metagenome | isolation source: river sediment | host: Sediment | place: India: Faizupur Khadar , New Delhi | collected 2017-02-21 ...
ACGCGGTCGGCAACACCACCAAGGCCGTCACCAAGGGCTACGCCATCGGTTCGGCCGGTCTCGGCGCGCTGGTGCTGTTCGCCGCCTACACCAACGACCTGCAGGCGTTCATCGCCGAGGGTCGCCCCTACTTCAAGGGCATCGGCGCGATCTCCTTCGATCTGTCGAACCCCTATGTCGTGGCCGGCCTGATCTTCGGCGGTCTGATCCCCTACCTGTTCGGCGGCATCGCCATGACGGCGGTGGGTCGCGCGGCCGGTTCGGTGGTCGAGGAAGTGCGTCGCCAGTTCAAGGACATGCCCGGCATCATGCAGGGCACGCAGCGTCCGGATTACGGCCGCGCCGTGGACATGCTGACCAAGGCCGCGATCAAGGAAATGATCATTCCGTCGCTGCTGCCGGTTCTGGCCCCGCTCGTCGCCTATTTCGGCGTGCTCGCCATCTCGGGCTCGAAGGCCAACGCCTTCGCCGCTCTCGGCGCCTCGCTGCTCGGCGTGATCGTCAACGGCCTGTTCGTCGCCATCTCGATGACCTCGGGCGGCGGCGCGTGGGATAACGCCAAGAAGTCCTTCGAAGACGGCTTCGTCGACAAGGATGGCGTCAAGCACCTCAAGGGCGGCGACGCGCACAAGGCGTCCGTCACCGGCGACACCGTCGGCGACCCCTACAAGGACACCGCTGGCCCGGCCGTCAACCCGGCGATCAAGATCACCAATATCGTCGCGCTGCTGCTGCTCGCCATTCTGGCGCACTAAGCAAGGCCGTTCGAAGTCTGGAACGTGAAAGGGCGGGGGAAACCTCGCCCTTTTGCATGCGCCAGGCGCCGCCGCGACAAAAAAAGCCCCGCTCGACGAGCGGGGCTTCGATTTGGCCTGAACCCTGAAATCAGCTGAATTTCAGCAGGTTCTTGAACATGTTCTTGATGAAGGTCGATTCCGCGCCGCCCGTCGGCGTCGTGCGGCTGACCATGTCGACGACCTTGCCGTCCTCGATGCCGTAATTGGCGACACGCTCCACCTTCTTGTTCTTGAAGTAGATGGCCACGACGCGCTGGTCGACGATCTGCGGCGACATGAAGCGTAGCTTCGCCTCGGTCTTCTGGCTGATGTAGTACCAGGCGTCGCCGCCGACCGTGGAGGTCGTGGACGGCGTGCCCATGATCTGCAGCACGCTTTCCGCCGAGGTTCCGCTCTTGACCTGCGCCAGCGTCTGCTGGTCCACCACATAGCCGTGCTGGATTTCGCCGTCGTAGCCGAGGCAGCCGCCGAGAGACAAAGCCAGCGCCGCGCCGAAGGCCGCGCCGATCTTGCGGCGGGTAACAAGCTTTGGCGTCAAATTCGACCGCATGTCGTCCGTCTCCGTCCCTCGTTCGAGGCTGGCGTCGCGCCGAGCCCACAGAAAAGCGCTTGCATCCGGGCCCCGCGATGCCTAACCCCCGAAGGTCAGAAATGCAAGGTCGCCGCGCGCGATGGGCGCGCCGGCCAGGAGCCAGGGGCATATGATCTTCGGCCTGTTTCGCCGCCAACCGCACAAACAGCTCATCGACAAGCTTCACGGCGACATCGTGGCGGCGGCGCGTCAGATTGCGCTTTATCGCGATTATGGCGTCGCCGACACGCTCGACGGGCGCTTTGAGCTGCTGGCGCTGCACGCCGGCTTGCTGCTGCGCCGCCTCAACGCCATGCCCGCGCCGGGGCCGGACGTGGCGCAAGGCCTGTCCAACGAGGTCTTCGCCAATCTCGACGCCGGCCTGCGCGAAACCGGCGTCAGCGACATCGGCGTGCCCAAAAAGATGAAAAAGCTGGCCGAGTCCTTTCTCGGGCGCAACGCCGCCTATGAAAGAGCCTTCGCCGCAGGCGAAGACGCGCTCGTCGCCGCGCTCGCCCGCAATGTCTTCGCCGGCGGGGCAGGCGACGCCGCCCGGCTTGCGCGCTATGTTGAAGCGACCATCGCGCGCCTCGACGCGCTGACGCCGGCCGCGCTGGAAGCCGGCGAGCCGCCATTTGCCGTTTCCGAAGACATCGCCTGAAGGAGGCGACCATGCAAGACGCCAAGCCCCCGCACGACGCCAAGCCCCCGCTGGATGCAAAGCCCCCGTTTTCGCGCCTGCAGCGCGTCGACGACGTGCCGGAGACCGGCCTGGACCTCAAGCTCGTCGCCAGCGAGGCCGAGCGCGCCCGCCTCGCCGCAATCGACGGTCTCGAAGCCCTGTCGCAACTCGAGGCCGATCTCCACGTCGACCGGCGCGGCAAGGCCGGCCTGCGCGTCACCGGCGAGGTGCGCGCGCGGCTGACGCAGATCTGCGTCGTCTCGCTCGAACCGTTCGAGACCCAGACGCGCGAGACGATCGATGTGGTTTTCGCGCCGCAGGCCGAGTCGGAAGCAGCCCACGCCAGGGCCGCCGCCGAGATCGCCGCCGCCCTCGACAAGGCCTCGGCCCTCGCCGAGCAGCCCGATCCGCCGGACCCGATCATCGACGGCCGCGTCGACCTCGGCGCGCTTTGCGCGGAGTTTTTCGCGCTCAGCCTCGATCCCTATCCGCGCAAGCCGGGCGCGGCCTTCGTCGAGCCCGCGCCGGCCCAACCGGGCGATGCGCCGGCGTCGCCTTTCGAAATGTTGCAAAAATTGAAGAAATAGGAGACGCGCCGGCGCGTGAGAATGTCTGTTTTTGCCGCCGGACAGGCGATAAGGCCCGCAGCTTTCCCGATTTGCGGCGCGGCGCGGCGAAATTCCCCGCTTCGCGGCGTCGCGCGAGTGCGGTTCGGGCCAATTGGGGTCTTGCCTTGCCGCCCGCACGGGTTATTGTCCGCCGCCTTTGCCCGCGCCGCGTCAAGGCGACGGGGCAGAGTGTTCGGCGCGAATTGCGCCCGCCTCTTCAAGGCAAGAGGCAAAGGAATGCAGGCGCCGCCAGGCGCTGAGGTTTGAGGAGCCGCAAAACTGATGACAGAGCCCGTTCGGATCGCTCTCGACGCGATGGGCGGCGACCATGGACCTTCCGTGGTGGTTCCCGGAGCCGCGCTCGCTCTGGAGCGTCGTCCCGACATCCGTTACCTGATGTTCGGCGACGCGGCGCAGATCCAGCCCTTGCTCGACGCGAATCCCAAACTCGCCGCGGCCACCACGCTGACGCATTCGCCCGTGTCGGTGCGCATGGACGACAAGCCGAGCCAGGCGCTGCGCGCCGGCCGCCGCGTCTCCTCGATGTGGATGGCGCTTGACGCCGTCAAGCAGCACAACGCCGACACCGCCATTTCGGCCGGCAACACCGGCGCGCTGATGGCCATGGCCAAAGTCTGCCTGCACACCATGTCGCAGATCGAACGTCCGGCCATCGCCGCCATGTGGCCGACGCTGCGCGGCGAGTCGATCGTGCTCGACGTCGGCGCGACCATCGGCGCGGACGCGCAGCATCTCGTCGATCTGGCGATCATGGGCGCCGCCATGGCGCGCATCGTCTTCGACATCGACCAGCCGACCGTCGGCCTGCTCAACGTCGGCGTCGAGGAGATCAAGGGCATCGAGGAAGTGAAGGCCGCCTCGCGCATGCTGCGCGAAAGCCCGCTGCCCAACCTGGCCTATCAGGGCTTCGTCGAAGGCGACGATATCGGCCGCGGCTCCGTGGACGTCGTCGTCACCGAAGGCTTCACCGGCAATATCGCGCTCAAGACCGCCGAGGGCACGGCCAAGCAGATGGCGCAATATCTGCGCGACGCCATGAGCCGCAGCCTGATGTCGAAGATCGGCTATCTGTTCGCGCGCAGCGCTTTCAACGCGCTGAAGCAGAAGATGGACCCGCGTCAGGCCAATGGCGGCGTCTTCCTCGGCCTCGACGGCGTCGTCATCAAGAGCCACGGCGGCGCTGACGCCGTCGGCTACGCCGGCGCCATCGAGATCGGCTACGACATGGTGCGTCACGGCCTGCTCGAACAGATTCGCGAATCGATCGCCATCGCCCATGAAGGACGTTTGGCGCAGCCGCCTGCTCCTTGAACCGCTCCGCAGCCCCGAAACGAAACGGAATCGTCACGTGACTTCGACCTCCCAGCGTTTGCGCTCCGTTGTTCTCGGCGTCGGCTCCTATCTGCCGGAGCGCCTGGTCACCAACCAGGACATGGAAAAGCTGGTCGACACCTCGGACGAATGGATCGTGCAGCGCACCGGCATCCGCGCGCGCCATTTCGCCGCCGAGGGCGAGACGACCTCGATGCTCGGAACCAGGGCGGCGCAGGCGGCGATGAAGGCGGCCGGCGTCGGTCCCGACGACATCGACCTCGTCATTTGCGGCACCTCGACGCCGGACTACACTTTCCCCTCCACCGCGACGCAGATCCAGGCGGCGCTCGGCATCAACCGCGGCGTCGCCTTCGATTTGCAGGCGGTCTGCTCCGGCTTCGTCTTCGCCGTGGCGACGGCCGACAAATTTCTCGCCTCCGGCTCGCACAAGCGCGCCCTCGTCATCGGCGCCGAGACGTTCTCGCGCATCGTCGATTGGGAGGACCGCACGACCTGCGTGCTGTTCGGCGACGGCGCCGGCGCGATGGTGCTGGAGGCCCAGCCCGACGACGGCTCGTTGCGCCCGCGCGGCGTGCTGACGACGCAATTGCGCTCGGACGGCCGCCATCGCGAGAAGCTCTTTGTCGACGGCGGCCCCTCGACCACAGGCACGGTCGGGCATTTGCGCATGAGCGGCAAGGAAGTGTTCCGATTCGCCGTCGGCCAGGTCACGGACGTCGTTTCCGAAGCATTTTCCGCCACCGGAACGACGCCGGACGACCTGAATTGGTTCGTTCCACATCAGGCAAATCGTCGCATCATCGACGCCTCGGCCGAGAAGCTCGGCATCGCGCCGCAGAAGGTCGTGACCACCGTTCATCTGCACGGCAACACCTCGGCGGCCTCGATTCCCTTGGCTTTGAGCGTTGCCGTGGAGGATGGCCGCATCAAGCAGGGCGACCTCGTGATGATCGAGGCGATCGGCGGCGGATTCACATGGGGGTCCGCTCTCATCCGTTGGTAACGGATTGAAAAAATTTTCATACAATTGTATTGTTGATTTTACATTTCTTGCCCTGGAGCATTGGTTCGCTGGGGGGATAGGCGGTTGGCCTTTTTCTCGGCTTATTTTCAGGTAATTTCCAATGAGCAACTTGCAAAACGCTGAAGTCGCCCGACGCAATTCGGAAGCGGTGTCTGAGTCTGAGCCAATTGATTTGACGCAATTCCAGCAAAAGACGGTGACGCGCGCCGATCTCGCGGAAGCGGTTTACACGAAGGTAGGTCTGTCGCAGAAAGAGTCCGCGGCGCTCGTCGAGATGGTCCTCGGCGAAATGACCGATGTTATTCTGCAAGGCGAGACGGTGAAGCTGTCGTCCTTCGGATCGTTCGTCGTTCGCTCCAAGGGCGAGCGCATCGGCCGCAATCCGAAGACGGGCGTCGAAGTGCCGATCACGCCGCGCCGCGTGCTGGTGTTCAAGCCGTCCAACATTCTCAAGGCCCGCATCAACGGCGTCGACGGCGGCGATCTCGACTGACACGGCGCATCGTCGCCATCCCTGAACGCCTGATTGCGCGGCCTTTGTGCCGCGCGATTTGCGTTTGTGCGGCGCGATCTCGGCCAGGCTTGCCGCATGACGCGAACATCTTCGTAGATGCCTTTGGATTGTCGGCGGGATTTGTTAACGTGGCTTAGGAAATGACTCGCCATCGAGGCTGCGCCGGGTGATTGAAAAAAACGTCGACGCGTTTCGAACCATTAGTGAAGTTGCGGAGGAGCTTGACCTTCCGCAGCATGTGCTGCGCTTTTGGGAAACGCGTTTCACGCAGATCAGGCCGCTGAAACGCGGCGGCGGCCGGCGCTATTATCGCCCCGAAGACGTCGACCTTCTGCGCGCGATCCGGCAATTGCTTTACGGCGAAGGCTACACGATCAAGGGCGTGCAGCGCATTCTGAAAGAGCAGGGCGCCAAGGCCGTCATCGCCACGGTTGTGGCCGGCGGCGTCGCCGACGACGCGGCGCCGGCAGGGCCCGCCGCGCCGGCTATCGTGCAGGTTCCGGTTGAACAGCCGCGTCCCAGACCGCCGTCCGCCGCCAGCGCGCCGGCAAGGCCGGAGGCGCTGCCGCAATTGTTTGTCGATCCGCCGCTCGCGCCGGTCGTCGCGGCAAGGCCGGTTGCTGTCGCAGCGCAGCCTATGGCGACGCCGGCGCTGTCGGCTGCAGATGTCGCCCGGCTGCGCGCCGCGCTCGCCGAACTGGCCGAATGCGAGCGCATTCTCGCCGCGGCGCGCCGCGTCTGAAAAGGCGTGGACAGCGCCGAGAAAAACCTGCCGCGCTGCGTTGCATGGCCGCAGGCTTTTCCCTATAAGACCCGCAGTCGGAGTGTAGCGCAGCCCGGTTAGCGCACTAGTCTGGGGGACTAGGGGTCGTGGGTTCGAATCCCGCCACTCCGACCATTTATCTCTTAAAAATCAAGAGATTACGAGGCGGCGGCAACGCCCCTCCGGGGCGCGGTTTGCCTTGGGCGCGCGCTGGAGGCGCAAAATGCCTCCGCTGATTTCTCGAATCGCGCCCCCGGCGCCCGAGGACCCTGCAGCAATCGGCCGCCAATCCAATTGATATAAAATCCAACCGAAGCAACAGCTTAGACGGGGGAGGGGCTTGCGCGGCCAACCAAGGCGCCGCATGCTTCCCACCAGCCGGCGCTTTACGCCGGCGGCATTGGACCCCGGGGCGGCTTCGGGGCTGCGGCGGCTATTTCAGTCGTCGCGCATACGATGGCCAGCTATCGCGCCTTGCCGTTCTCGACCATGCGGGCTTTGACAGAGACTTCTATCTGGAATCGCATCCCGACGTGGCGCGCAGCGGTTATGACGCCACGATGCATTACGTGCGCCACGGCTGCCGCGAACAGCGCCGGTTTCGGCTGACGTCCTAGCTGTGCAGGGCCGCGCCCCGAATGCCGCGCGCGATCGTCACCAGCTCTTGGCCAGAATGCCCTCGAAGGCGTCGGCGACGGCGGCGGCGTCCTTGCCGCCGGGGTCGTCGGCTTCGCTCGACTGGATCTGGATGACATGCACGCTGCCGCCCTGCCGCGCGACGAGGCCGTAGCGGGCGAATCCGCCCTGGCTCTTCTGGCAGCGCAGGCCGCGCTTGGAGACGCGCTCGGGCGTGTCGTTGGCCACCGCGTCGGCGAATTGCCCGCCTTGCTGCGCGCAGGCGTCGGCGTCGGCGTTGCCGAGCGCGTCGGCCTGATCGTTCAGGCTGGCCGGCTTGGCCGGATCGCTGTCCTGAACCGTCGAGACGAGCGAGACGTTGGCGATGCGCCAGCCCGTGGTTCCGGGTCGATCCGGCGTGTCGACGAAGCTCAGGCCGTTGGCCCCGGTCCAGGCGCCGAGCAGCCGCGCGTCCGTGCGCGCGATCGTCCGCCGCGCGGCGGCGTCGAGCGGCGGCGTGCGTCCCGGCGCGGATGTCGTCTCGAAGCCGGGCGTTTCGACGACCGACCAACCGATGTCCTTCGTCGTATGCGCGACATAAATTGTGCGCGCGCCGGCGACGCCGCGCAGGCGCATGGCGTCGGCCTGCGGGCATTCCGCCGACAGCGCGCCGCGCAAGCCGCCGATGAAGCGCTGGATCGTGTCGCGCTCCTTAGCGAAAATGTCGGGCGCGGCCTGAATGCGCGCGCCGACGACATCGGCGCACCACGCGCCCGCCGGCTCGACGAAAGCCTGAATGCGCCCGTCGCGCGAGCGCACCAGCGGCTTTTCCTGCGCCGCCAGCGGCGCGGCTGCGACCGCGCCGAGCAGCGCGGCGGCCGCGATGCGGCGCATCATCTCAGACGACCCAGCCGCTGTCGCCGCGACAGGCGCTGACCGTATCGGTCTTGGTCGTGCCGTCCTTCAGCGTCACTTCCTGCTGCACCGTGCGGCAGGTCTTGTTCTCGGCGTTCTTGGTCGTCTTGACGACCCTGGTCTTGGCCCGCACGCCGGTGCGCGGCGAAGAATAGGTGCGCTCCGCGCCGGTCTCGAACGAGGCCTGCGTGATGCGCTCCATCTCGATCCGGTCCTGCTCGTCGAGGCTCGCGCCGATGGCCGAGCCGATCATGCCGCCGGCGACTGCGCCGATGATCGCGCCGGCGACCGCCCGCCCGCCATGGCCGCCGCCGATGGCCGCGCCGAGCAGGCCGCCCGCCACCGCGCCCATCACCGCGCCCGATTCCTGTTTCGGCCCGGTCGTCTCGGCGCAGCCGATCAACGTGACGGACATTGCGCCGGCCAGGGCGACCGCGCACAATTTCTTCGACATGGATTGCGTCATGGATGTCCTCGCCCAGCCCTTCAAGTAAAAGACGACGCGAAGCCTTGCACGGCGTAATTGGGCCGTCAAACGTCGGTTGAGTTGCAGCATTCGATTCGTCGGGGAAACGGTGAAGACATGCAGCCCGATACGGACGATTTCGTTGAGCTGGCGAGCGGCGCGGCGCGCGCCCGCATCGCCTTGCGCGGCGCGGAGCTGCGGCAATGGCGCGCGGGCGGCCGCGATCTGGTCTGGACGCCCGACCCGGAAATCTGGGCCGAGGCCGCGCCGATCCTCTTTCCCGTCGTAGGCTGGACGCGCAATGGCGAAGCGCGCATCGGCGGCAGAACCTATCCGCTCGGCCTGCACGGCTTCGCCCGTTTCTGCGCTTTTGATCTGGCGGAAAGATCGCCGGACCGCGCCGTTTTCGAAATGCGCGACCATGCCGCGACGCGCGCGCAATATCCCTTCGCCTTCGTCCTGCGCGTCGCCTATGCGCTGAGCCCGGATGCGTTGGAGGTGAGCCTGCTTGTGGAGAATTCCGGCGATGCGCCCATGCCCTACGCCTGCGGGCTGCATCCGGGCTTCGTCTGGGCGTTCGACGGCGGCGCGCCGCAGGATTACCGCATCGTCTTCGACGCCGAGGAGGCGGCCGCCGTGCCGGTCATCGCGCCGGGCGGCCTGTTCTCGCGGCAAACGCGGCCCGCGCCGCTCGCCGGCCGCGTCTTGCCGCTGTCGCACGACCTCTTCGCCCGCGAGGCCCTATGCTTTCTCGACGCCCGCAGCCGCGGGCTGAGCTTCGAGCGCATCGGCGGCGCCGCCTTGCGCGTCGATCTCGCCGACTTTCCCCATATCGCGCTGTGGTCGCGCCCCGGCGCGCCCTTTCTGTCGATCGAGGCATGGACCGGCCATGGCGACCCGGAGGGCTTTGCCGGCGAGCTGTCGGACAAGCCGTCGATGCGCTGGCTGGCGGCCGGGCGCAGCGCGCGCCATTCGGCGCGCTTCGCCCTGCGCGATCCGCTTGGCAGCCCGCGCGAAACCTGACAGAAAAGCGCGCAACATCGATCGTCAGCAGGAGCGCCCATGTCGTCCTCGGATTTCCTCAAGCCGTCCGCCGCCAAGGCGCTGCTGATCGACGGCAAGCGCGCCGCCGAAATCCAGACGACGCTGGTCGCCGCCGAAGCGCAGGCGCTGGCCGCGCGCGGCGTCACGCCCGGTCTTGCGGTCGTGCTCGTCGGCGAGGATCCGGCGAGTCAGGTCTATGTCGCCTCGAAGAGCAAATCGGCCGCCGCCTGCGGCTTTCATTCCGTCCAGCATGACCTTCCGGCGACGACGAGCGAAGCCGACCTGCTGAAGCTCGTCGCCCAGCTCAACGCCGATCCGGCCGTCCACGGCATTCTCGTGCAGCTTCCGCTGCCCAGCCATATCGACAGCGGCAAGATTCTCGAAGCCATCGACCCGCGCAAGGACGTCGACGGTTTCCACCCGGTCAATGTCGGCCTGCTCGGAACCGGCGCGCTCACGCGCGCCCTCGTGCCGTGCACGCCAGCCGGCTCCATGCTGCTCGTCGACCGCGCCGCCGCAGCGCTCGGCATGAATCTCGCCGGGGCCGAGGCCGTCGTCGTCGGCCGCTCCAACATCGTCGGCAAGCCGATGGCGCAATTGCTGCTGTCGCGCAACGCCACCGTCACCATCGCCCATTCGCGCACACGCGATCTGGCCGAAGTCGTCGGACGCGCCGATGTGCTCGTCGCCGCCGTCGGCAAGCCGGAGATGATCAAGGGCGCCTGGATCAAGCCGGGCGCGCTGGTCATTGACGTCGGCATCAATCGCGTGCCGGCCGAGGGCCTGACCGCCTCGGGCAAGCCGAAGACCCGGCTCGTCGGCGACGTCGAATTCGCCCCCGCCATCGCGCGCGCCGGCGCCATCACGCCGGTGCCGGGCGGCGTCGGCCCGATGACCATCGCCATGCTGATGACCAATACGCTGCGCGCCGCGCGCCTCATCCATAACGTGTGAGGCGAGGGCCATCTTGGGTGGAGACGCGCTGATCCAGATCGAGGGCGTGACGAAGCGGTTCGGCGCTGCGACGACCCTCGACGCCCTGTCCCTCGATGTCGCCCGCGGCGAATTTTTCGCGCTGCTTGGCCCTTCCGGCTGCGGCAAGACCACCTTGATGCGCCTTGTCGCCGGCTTCGAGACGCCGGACGCGGGACGCATCGTCATCGACGGCGTCGACATGGCAGGGACGCCGCCGCACCGGCGGCCGGTCAACATGATGTTTCAGTCCTACGCCCTGTTCCCGCACATGAGCGTGGCGAAGAACATCGCCTATGGCCTCGTGCAGGAAGGCCTGCCGCGCGCCGACATCGACGCGCGCGTTGGCGAAATGCTCAAGCTGACGCAGCTTGAAGGTCTTGAGGGGCGCAAGCCGCACCAATTGTCCGGCGGCCAGCGCCAGCGCGTCGCGCTCGCCCGCGCCCTCGCCAAGCGGCCGAAAGTGCTGCTGCTCGACGAGCCGCTCGGCGCGCTCGACCGCAAGCTGCGCGAGGAGACGCAATTCGAACTCGTGCGCCTGCGCGAGCGCCTCGGCATGACCTTCATCGTCGTCACGCATGATCAGGACGAAGCCATGGTCATGGCCAGCCGCATCGCCATCATGAGCGCCGGCCATATCGAGCAAATCGGCCCGCCGGCCGAGGTCTACGACCGGCCGCGCAATCGCCACGTCGCCGGCTTCATCGGCGAAATCAATATTTTCGAAGGCGAAATTGAATCGGATCCGCAAGGCGGCCTGCGCCTGCGCGGCCCGCTCGGCGTCCTGCGCGCCAGCGGCGGCGCGGGCGGGCCGGGCGGCGCTTTCGCGCTCAGGCCCGAGCGCCTGCGCCTGTCGCGCACGCCCGTCGCCGCTGACAACATGCTGGCGGGGATCGTGCGCGACGTCGCCTATCTCGGCGACAGCATGGCCTATCGCATCGAATTGGCCGACGGCTCGATTCTGCGGGCGCGGAGCGGCGGCGCCCACGCGCAGCGTTTCGCGGCGGGCGACGCTTTGCATTGCGCCTTCGACGCCGCCGACGTCATCCTGCTCGCCGGGGATGGGTCATGAGCGGCCGCGCCCGCCTGAGCCTCGGCCAGCGGCTGGTTCTGGCGCTGCCATACGCCTATCTGACGCTCTTCTTCCTCGCGCCTTTCGCGCTGATCGTGAAGATCTCGCTGTCGCAGCAGGCCATCGCCATGCCGCCCTATGCGCCGGTCTTGGCGTGGAGCGACGGCCCGGCGATCTGGTGGGAGAAGGCGCAGAACCTCGGGCTCGATTCCTATCGCGTGTTGTTCGCCGATGCGATCTATCTCGACGCCGCCCTGTCGTCTTTGTTCGTCGCCACGGTCTCGACGCTGATCGCGCTCGCCATCGGCTTTCCGCTGGCGCTGGCCATCGCCCGCAGTCCCGAGCGCTGGCGGCCGCTGTTCGTCATGCTGGCGGTCGCGCCGTTCTGGACGAGCTTTCTCGTCCGCGTCTACGCCTGGATCATGATCCTCAAGGACGAGGGCCTGCTTAATCATGCGCTGCTGGCGCTGGGGCTGATTTCCGAGCCGCTCGAAATCTTCGCCACGCGCGGCGCGGTGATCCTCGGCGTGGTCTATTCCTATCTGCCGTTCATGATCCTGCCGCTTTACGCCGCGCTGGAGAAGCAGGACGCCGCGCTGCGCGAGGCCGCCGCCGATCTCGGCGCGACGCCGTGGCGCGTGTTTGCGAGCGTGACGCTGCCGCTGTCGTTGCCCGGCATCGTCGCCGGCTGCATGCTTGTTTTCATCCCGGCCATGGGCGAATTCGTCATTCCCGACCTGCTGGGCGGCTCCGACACGCTGATGATCGGCCGGCAATTGTGGAACGAGTTTTTCTCCAACCGCGACTGGCCGACGGCCTCGGCGGTCGCGATCATGCTGCTGGCGCTCATCCTCGCGCCGTTGACGCTGTATGAGCGCCACCGCATCGCGCAGGAGGGCGGAAAATGAGCCGCAGCCTGCGCCTGTTCATCCTCTGTGGCGGCTTTGCCTTCCTCTATGCGCCGATCGCGCTGCTGGTGCTTTACAGCTTCAATTCCTCGAAGCTTGTCACGGTGTGGGGCGGCTTCTCGACCCGCTGGTACGCGTCGCTGTTCGCCAATGCGCAATTGATGGACAGCGCGTTGACCAGCATCCAGGTCGCCTTCGCCTCCGCCGCGCTGGCCACCGTGCTCGGCACGGCTGCGGCGGTGGCGCTGGCGCGCTTCGGCGCCTTCCGTTCGCGGCTGCTGTTCTCGTCGATGATCTATGCGCCGCTGGTCATGCCCGAGGTCATCATCGGCCTGAGCATCCTGCTGCTGCTGGTGGCGCTGGACGTCGAGCGCGGCTTCTGGACCGTCGTTCTGGCGCACGCGACCCTGACGAGCTGCTTCGTCGCCGTCGTCGTGCACGCGCGCCTGCTCGATTTCGACATGTCGCTGGAAGAGGCGGCGATGGACCTCGGCGCGACGCCCTTTGCGGCCTTTCGCAGCGTCACCCTGCCGCTGATCGCGCCGGCGGTGGCGGGCGGCTTCCTGCTCGCCTTCACCATCTCGCTGGATGATCTCGTCATCGCCAGCTTCGCTTCGGGGCCGGGTTCGACGACCTTGCCGATGCGCATCTACAGCCAGGTGCGCCTTGGCGTGACGCCCGAAATCAACGCCATCTCGACGCTGCTGCTGGCTTTCGTCGCCGTGGCGCTGGTCGTCGTCGCCATCGGACGCAGCCGGGCGCAGCGCGCCTAATTGCCGTTCGGCGTCTCCACCGGCTCCGGCGCCGGCGCAGGCGGTTCCTTCGGCGGCGCCGGCTCCTTCGGCAGCAAGGGCTGCGCCGCGCCGGAACGGCGGATCAGGCTCTGGGCGTCGAACGACAGGCTGGGATCGTCCCACGCGCCGGAAATGACGAAGGGAAACTGCGGCGAATCCTTGCGCGCCTCTCCGCTCGCCGCCGCCTGAATCGCGGCGGCTTCGATACGCAAAGTGCGCTCTGGAATTTGGGCCGAGCCCGAGAATGTGACGCGCGCGCCCTTGCTGGCCATCACGCCGTCCTCGATGCCGGCGACGCCGCGCGAAATGCGCAGATTGGCGGACAGGGCGTCGAAGGACGTGCGGCCCGAGCGCATTTCGAAGCTCGACACCAGTGGCCGCTTCTCGACGCGCCGCAGCGCCTGCTCGATGTCGATGCCGGAAATGTCGCCCTGGTTGACCTGCGCCTGGCCGCGTCCGTCGAGGCCGCGCATGATCTGGGCGAAGGAATCGCCCGAGCCGGCGACGACCACCGAGCCGGTGGCCAGGCCCGTGACCTTCGTCCGGCCCCAGATGTCCCAAAGCAGCGGGCTGACGTCGACGCCGATGAAGCCGAGCGTGGCGCGGCATTCGACGCCGCCGGGCGCGGCCTGCGCCGTCAGGCGCCCCTTCAACGCTCCCTTGTAAGCCTTGAGTTCCGCCAGTCCGATCTCGAGCCGGCCGTTTTTCAGCATGACGGACAGGGCGGCGTCCTCGGCGTGCAGGCGGCCAAGCCGCGCCCGCGCCGCGGAAATGCGCAGGTCGACGTCGATCTGCGCCAATTCGCTGAGATCGAGCGGCTCGCGGCTCCATTGCCCGTCCGCGCCCGAGAGCGGCGGGGCTTCGGCGAGGAAGGGCGCGAGCGTCAGCAAATTGGCGGCCAGCGTGCCGGAAATCAGCGGCCGTCCCTCTTCCAGCCGCCAGGCCAGCGCGCCTTCGTAGTCGTTGCCGTCGGCCGAGAGGTTGAGATTGGCGAGGCTGGCCGAATTGCGCGTGATCGCCGCATCGCCCGACAGCGACACGTTGCGGAACGGCGAGGGCAGGGGCGCTGACAGCCGGCCGAAATCAAGGGCGTCGCGCAGCGAATCGGCGGCGGCGACGATGCGGCCGGAAAACTGCGGCCGCGAGCCGAGCGCCAGGGAGCCGGTCGTCGACAGCGATAGCGCCGCATTCTTGAGGCGCAGCGTGACGGGCGAGTGCTCGCCGCGCAGCATGGCGCCCGGCCGCGCCACCCAAAGCGCCGCCTCTGTCGGCGCGCCGCGGATATTCGCCTTGCCGGTGAGTGAGAAGGGCGAGCCGATGTGCCGCCAGTCGACGACCATGTTGATGTCGTCGACGCGCAGGTCGATGGCCTGCGCCTTGGACACGATATGCGCCGATCCGTTGGCGAGCGACACGACGCCAAGGCGGGTCGCGTCGAGCTTCGCCGCCTTGTCCGAGGCGAGGCGCTCCTCGGTCACGCGCCGCAGGGCGCCGGCCTTCAGTTCCGGCCCGATGTCGAGATCGAGGCGCAGGCTGGGGCGGCCCAAGGCGATGCGCGCCATTTCCAGCCGACCCGCCAGCAGCGGCAGCAGGCGCAGCGAGCCCTTCATATATTCCGCGCCGAGGCTGACGCCGCCCGAGGCGTCGGTAAAGATCGGGTCTTCGATCTTGATCTGCGGCTGCGGCAACAGCGCGAAGGTGAAGCGCGCGCGCGTGTCGAGCGTCAGGCCGGTCGAGCGCCGGATCTGGCGGGCGATTTCATTGCGCAGCGCCGGTTCGGAAAATGTCCATGGCGCGACCGCGGCGTAGACGACCGGCGCGGCGACGATCGCCGCGGCAATCCATTTCCACATCCGCCGCCTGCGCGGGGCGCGCGCGGCGGCGGCCGCAAGTGTCGAGGAATCCGTCATGGATCCTTATATAGCCTCCGCTGCGGCAATTGCGAAATCCGGGGCATGCTGAGCGCCGCCCCGGCAGATGGCCAATCAGCGCAGGAATGTCTGACGTTCGCCGACGAGTTGCACGTGATCGGGCCGCAGGGTGCGCTGCAGGCGCGGCGAGGACGCCGTTTCGATCGCCTCTGGTCCCTGCGCGGCCTCGTCGCGGGCGCGATTATAGGCGGCGGCCCGCTCCAGCCGCTTCAGCGCCCCGCGTTGCGCATTGGTCAGCGCGCCGTCGTTGGCCAAGGCGCTGAAGTTCTTGTCGGAATAGGGATACTTTCCGCCTCGGAAAACCTTGACGCCATCCTTGGTCATGACGGAATCGCCGCGCCGCAGCGTGAAATCCTTGTAGGTCGAAACCAGCCTGGCGTGGGCCTGTCCGGGCCGGCGGCAGGTGCAGGTGTTGTCGGCCGTGCCGGAATGGCGGAAGGCGACGGGCAGCGCGCTGTAGGGCTTGCCGTCCTTGGTGGAAACGGCCTCCTCGATATTGTCGTTGCCGGCCGGCGCGACATAGAGGCGCGCCGGCGCGCCGGGGCATAGGCCGGCGCACAGCGCCTCATGTCCGGCAAGGTCGGATTTGTTGCGCACCGGGCCGATCGGGAAGAAATAGCCGTCGCACAGGCGCACGCAGACCGAGCGTTTGCCATGCGCCGCCGCCTCGATGTCGAGGCTGCGCGAGGCGACGCGCCGGGGCTGTTGCGCCGGGCGGTCGCCGGGAAGGGCCTGCGGCGTCGGCTGGCCGAAAAACGGCAGGAAGCCGGCGCGCTGCGGCGCGACGGGGGCATAGACCGGAGGGCGCGCCGCGCTCTGTCGCGTGCGGGCGCCCTCGCTGATCAGAAAGTCCATCGCGCCGCCGTCGTCGCGCGCGAACACGCTGAGCGCGACAAAGCAGACAACGACGATGAGGAACCCCATTCCGATCGCCAGCGGGGCGAAGCGGCGAGTCTCCGAATAAGCAAAAAATTGTTGAATGACAGGGGTTTGACTTGTCATTTGAGTCATGACGCACGCCTCAACTCAATAAATATTAACCATAATGAAATATAAACGCCGCAATCTGGCGTTTATGAAGCATTAACGGACGCCCCGCGCAAGGCCTTATTGCGCGGGGCGTCCGGATTTCAAAAAACAGCGTTGATTTTATTCGGCGGCGCCGTGGGCGGGCGAGGCCGCGGCGGCCGCGTCGCCGGCATGCGCGCCGCGCCGTCCCGACAGCCAGGAATCGACGCGGTCGAGATAGAAATAGACGACCGGCGTGATGTAGAGCGTCAGCACCTGCGACACCATCAGGCCGCCGACAATGGCGATGCCGAGCGGCTGGCGCAGTTCCGCGCCGGCGCCGGCCCCGAGCGCGATCGGCAGCGCGCCGAGCAGGGCGGCGAGCGTCGTCATCATGATCGGGCGGAAGCGGACGATGGCGGCGTCGTGGATCGCTTTCAGCGCATCGGTTTCGCCGGCGCGCCGTCGCTCAATGGCGAAATCCACCATCATGATGGCGTTTTTCTTGACGATGCCGATCAGCAGCAGGATGCCGATGATGGCGACCACCGACAATTCCATGCCGTAGAGCATCAGCGCCAGCAGCGCGCCGAGGCCGGCCGAGGGCAGGCCCGACAGGATGGTGATCGGGTGGATGTAGCTCTCGTAGAGCACGCCGAGCAGGATGTAGATCGTCAGCACGGCGGCGAGCAGCAGCGGACCTTGACCCTTGAGCGAATCCTGGAATTGCGCCGCGGTGCCTGAGAAGCTGGTGGTGACGGAGGCGGGCAGGGCGACCTGCTGCTCGGCCTTGTGAATGGCTTCGATCGCCTGGCCGATCGACACGTCGGGCGCGAGGTTGAACGACAGCGTCACCGCCGGCTGCTGTGCCTGGCGGTTGATCGTCAGCGGCCCGACGGTGCGGCGGATGGTGACGAGCTGGTCGAGCGAGACGACCGCGCCTGCGCCGGCGCTGACCGCGCCGCCCGTTCCGCCCGCGGCATTGGCAGGGCGGATGAAGATGCGCTTCAGCGAGGTCGGGTCGTTCTGGAAGTCGCGATTGGCCTCGATGATGACCTGATAGTCCGAGGCTTGCGTATAGATGGTCGAGATCTGCTTGGTGCCGAAGGCGTTGTAGAGCGCCGTGCGGATCTGGTCCGAGGTCACGCCATAGGCGGCGGCCTTCTCGCGGTCGATGTCGACCGTCGCCTGCGGGTTGGAGATCTGCAGGTCGGAGGTGACGTCGCGCAGGCCCGGCAATTGCGTGACCTTGGCCATCATCTCCGGCGCCTTGGAGTAAAGCGCGTCGAGGTCGCTCGACTGCATCGTGTATTGATACATGGCGCGGGTGATGCGGCCAGCGTTCAGGTTGAAGTTCTGGATCGGCATCATCACGAAGGTGATGCCCGGCACCACGGAGGCCGCCTTGCGCAGCCGCTGGATGACCGCCATCTGGTCGCCGCGCTGCTCCTTCGGCTTCATCGACATGAAGATGCGGCCCTGGTTGACGATGCCGCCGAAGCCGACCGCCGAGGAGGCGTAGGCGATGGCCGGGTCGGCCAGCACGATCTCGACGATCTTCAATTGCCGCTCGGCCATGGCCGTCAGCGAGGTGTCGGGCGCGGCCTCCGTCGAGCCGATGAGAAAGCCCGTGTCCTCGGTGGGGAAGAAGCCCTTCGGCGACTTCACGTAGAGATAGCCGGAGACGATGACGGTGGCGAAGGTCACCATCAGCGTCAGGAACCGCGCGCGCAGCACGTGGTCGAGCGACCAGCGGTAGAAATTCGCCATGCCGTCGATGAGGAAGTCGGAAGCGCGGCCGAAGGCGTTCTGACGCTTGCTGTGATCGACCGGCCGCAGGATGCGCGCGCACAGCATCGGCGTCAGCGTCAGCGAGACGAAGCCCGAGACGAGAATGGCGACCGAGATGACCACGGCGAATTCGCGGAACACGCGCCCGACCACGCCGCCCATGAACAGCACGGGAATGAACACCGCGACGAGCGAGAAGGTGATCGACAGGATGGTGAAGCCGATCTCGCGCGCGCCCTTCAGCGCCGCCTCGAACGGCTTCATGCCGTCCTCGACGTGGCGCACGATGTTCTCGAGCATGACGATGGCGTCGTCGACGACGAAGCCGACCGACAGGGTCAGCGCCAGCAGAGAGATATTATCGATCGAATAGCCGAACAGGTACATGAAGGCGAAGGTGCCGACGAGCGACACCGGCAGCGCCAGCGCCGGGATGATCGTCGCCGACATCGACTTCAGGAAGATGAAGATCACCATCACGACGAGCGCGACGGACAGGCCGAGCGTGAACTGCACGTCGTGCACGGATTCGCGGATCGACTGCGAGCGGTCGTTGAGCACCTTCGGCTTGATGCTCGCCGGCAACTGCGCCTCGTAGCCGGGCAGGCGATTGCGGATTTCGTCGACGACGGCGACGGTATTGGCGTCCGACTGGCGGTAGACGGCGAGAATGATGGCGCGTTCCGTGCCGAGCCACGCCGCCACCTGATCGTTCTCGACGGAATCGACGACGCGGGCGATCTCGTTCAGCCGCACCGGCGCGCCGTTGCGCCAGGCGACGACCAGCGGCGCGAAGGCCGCGGCGTTCTCCATCTGCCCGGTGGCTTCGAGCGTCACGTTCTGGCGCTGGCCCTGCAACGCGCCGACCGGCGTGTTGGTGTTGGCGGCGGTGATCGCCTGGCCGACTTCCGTCATGGTCAGGCCGCGCGCCGCGGCCTTTTCCGGATCGACCTGCACGCGCACGGCGAATTTCTGTTGGCCGAAGATCTGCACCTGCGCGACGCCGGGAATCTGCGAGATCTGCTGGGCGAAGATCTGCTCGGCGTAATCGTTGGTTGTCGACAGCGGCAGCGTTGAGGACGCGAGCGCGATGAACAGGATTGGGCTGTCGGCCGGGTTGACCTTGCGGAAGCTCGGCGGCGCCGGCAGGTCGGCCGGCAATTTGCGCAAGGCCGCCGAAATCTGCGACTGCACGTCGAGCGCGGCGCCGTCGATGTTACGGTCGAGGTCGAATTGCAGCACGATGTTGCTCGTGCCGCGTCCCGACGTCGACGTCATCGTCGTGATCGAGGGGATGGTGGCGAAGACGCGCTCGAGCGGCGCGGCGACCGAGGCCGCCATGGTCTCGGGGCTCGCGCCCGGCAGCGTCACCGATACGGCGATGGTCGGAAAATCGACGCGGGGCAGCGCCGCGACGGGCAATTGCCGATAGCCGAAAATGCCGAAGACCAGAAACGACAGCATCAGCAGCGTCGTCATCACCGGTCGGCGGATGCACAGCTCCGGCAGGGACATCAGCTCGCGCCTTCCTTTTTGCCGCGAATTTCGACTTTCGCGCCGTCCGTCAGCAGGCTGGCGCCGTCCACGACGAGCGTTTCGCCGCCCTTGAGCCCTTCCATGATGACGATGCGGCCATCCTGGTCGCGCCCCGCCTTCACGGTCTGCATGCGGGCGACGCCATTGTCGACGACGAAGACGTAATTGCCGCGCTGGCCGATCTGCACCGCCTCGCGCGGCGCGGAGACGATATCCTTGTCGGTGCGCAGGGTCACGCGCGCGTCGCACAATTGCCCCGGCCACAGCGCGGCATTGTCGTTGGCGAAGCGGGCGCGCACGACGAGGCTTCCGGTCGTGGCGTCGATGACATTGTCGAGCACCGCGACGGAGCCGCCGTCGATCCACGCGGCCTCGCCCTGCGGCTTCACCGAAACCTTCGCGCCGCCGCCGGCCATCGCGGCGCGCAAATCAGCCAGGTGGCGCTGCGGCGCGGCGAAGCTGACGTAGATGGGAGCGAACTGGTTGATCGTCGCCAGCGGCGCGGTCTCGGCGGCGCGGACGATGCTGCCAGCCTTGAAATTGAACACGCCGACGCGGCCGGAGACCGGCGCGCGCAGGGTGTAATAGGTCAGCTGCACCTTGAGATTGTCGATCGCCGCCTGATCGGCGGCAATGACCGCCGTGGTCATCGCCGCGACGGTGCGGGCGTTGTCGAGATTGACCTGCGTCGCCGACTGCTTCTTGACCAGATCGGCGAAGCGCTCGACGTCGCGCCGGTTCTGCTCGAGCGTGGCGCGATCCTTTTCGAGCTGGGCCTCAGCCTGCCGGATCTGCGCCTCGATCTGGCGCGAGTCGAGCTGGATCAGCACCTCGCCTTCCTTCACATTGGCGCCGTCCGGCACGAGGATGCGGTCGATCTGGGCGTCGACGCGCGAGCGCACGGCGACCGAGGCGATGGGCTGGACGGAACAGATCTGCTCGATGCGGTAGGGCATGTCGCCCTTGCTGGCCGGCTGCGTGACGATGCTGACCGGCGGGCGGCTCGGCGTGGCCGGGGCCTGCGCCAGAGCGGCCGTCGCCATCAGCGTCAGGCCGACAGGCGTCGCAATCCATGCTTTCGGCACGGGCGGGGCGAAGCGCATCTCTTCCTCCAGGCGCGGTCTTGCGCCGCGCTGCATCGTCTTTCTCCCAGCCATATAGGAGCCAAGGCGAAGCCGCAGCTAAAATTTCAGCAATGTTCGGCCCGGAGCCCGCACGGCGCGTTCAGCGCCGTTTCCTGACCCGCACGGGCGCCGGGGCGCGGGCCCGGACGGCGGCTGCCGCTGCGGTTGCGGCGATGATGGCCGCGGCGGTGACGAGAATGAATGTCATGGCGATCTCCCTTCAAGACCTAATCTTGGCGCGGCGCGGGCCGCATGCAAGGGCCAGGGGGGAGAAAGCCGCGCGCGTGCTTTCGTCAAGGTGAGCAAAGCCGGTTAATATCGGCCGCTCGCCCGTCAATTTTCCGGGGCGAAAAGCTCGCGCACGGCGGCGGCGCAGACCATGAGCCAGCCGAGAATGACGAGCCCGCCGCCCGTCGGGGCGGCCATCGGAAACAGCGAGGCGGCGGCGAAATGGCGCAACGCCAGCTCGCCGCAGAACAGGCCCGCGCCGCCGGCGATGACGCCGGCGGCGGCCAGCGCCCAGGCCGGCCGCCGCCAGCGCATGGCCAGCGCGGCGAGGCCGCACAGGGCCGCCGCCTGGCTCAGGCCGATCTGCGCGATGGCGCTCATGCCGGCGGCCGCCGCCATATGCGCCGCCGCCGCCGCCGCGGCGACGCCCGCCGCGCCGAGAAGGCCGGCGAAAACAACGAGAACGAGGGTCCAGATACGCATGGCGCCGCCTTGGGTTCAGGAGGGTGCGGCCGGCTCACGCCGCCGGCTTGCCCGCCTTGAGCCAGCTTTGCCGCCCCGATTCAAGCCCCCAGACGGCGGCGAGGAATAAAAACACATGCCGCCAGTGATCGATGTCGATCTGCATCGCCTGCAGGAACGACGTCAGCAGGCACGGGAAGAACACCTGCGCGGCGTGCTGAACGGGCGAGCGCGACAGGATCAGCCGGAAGCCGATGAACAGGCTCAGACCCGCCAGAATGAAAAAGGAGAAGCCGCCGATCCAGCCGTAGGAGGCGAAGGCGTTGACGTAGGAATTGTGCGGATCGCCGCCCCAGTGCTTGGCGTAGCGCAGCGGCCCGTAGCCGTTGGGCGTCTCGATCAGGTCGTCGAGCGAGCGCAATTGAGAGCCGAAGCGCCCGGTTTCGCCCTCGTCGTAGGATTGCGTCACGCTGGCGCGCGACACGAGCAGATCGCGCGTCGACTGGTCGAGCAGGGCGAGGCCGATCGCCGCCACGACCGAGGCGATGACCACTGCTGTCAAGATGACGATGCGCCGGCGCGTCTTGCCGTCGGGCGCTGTCAGGAATCCCGACGAGATCATCAGGCCGGAGCTGATGACGAAGGCGCCCCACGCGCCGCGCGAGAACGACAGCAGCAGGCCGAACAGGATGATCATCAGCAGCGCGACCGTGCCGAAGATGCGGCGCGTCCGGTTGAGCGCCAGCTTCTGGATCAGGAACAGCGCGCCGAGGGCCAGATACGGCCCGTAGACGTTGGGATCCTTGAACGTGCCCTTGGCGCGGCCGTAGAGCGTCAGCGTGTCGTAGAGGCCGAGGACATTGAAATAGCCCATGATGCCGGAGATCGCGACGACGACGGCGCTGACGGTATAGGCCTGCAGGCAGAGTTCGGCGCGCTCGACCGGATTGCGCGAGAAATAGACGGCCATGAACACGCAGAGCAGCGCCAGATACAGCGACAGCACGGTGAACGTCACCGACTTGGGATCATGCCAATAGGGCATGAGCGACAGGAAGCCGCCGAGATTGTAGACGAGCAGCACGATCAGCAGCGCCAGCAGCGTGCGGTCCAGCCGGAAGCCGGCAAACAGCATGATCGGCATGAAGATGACGGCGAAGAGATCGTAGGGCGCCGGCTCGACGAAGACGAAGAAGCCGAAAAAGATCATCGTCGCGAACAGGCCGTTGAGCAGGCTTTCGCGCGTGACGACGAGGCGACGGGCTGGCGACGCCGGATAGGCGGCAAGCGTCATGGCCGTCGCCTCGCGCCGTCACGACGATTTTGCATGCATTGGCTGCGCATCTGCTTGCCCCGGTCGTGGATCAATAGGCGTTTTCGGTCTTCAGCAGCGCGAAAGGCGTCAGCGCGAGGATGTAGATGTCGAGCAAAAGCGACCAGTTCTCGATGTAGTAGAGGTCGTATTCGACGCGCCGCTGGATCTTTTCCTCGGTGTCCGTCTCGCCGCGCCAGCCGTGGATCTGCGCCCAGCCGGTGATGCCGGGGCGCACGCGGTGGCGGGCGAAATAGCCGTCGACGACTTCGTCGTAATCGCGGTTCTCCGCCTTGGCGTGGACGGCGTGCGGACGCGGGCCGACGAGCGAGAGGTTGCCCTTGAACACGACGTTGAACAATTGCGGCAGCTCGTCGAGCGAGGTCTTGCGGATGAAGCGGCCGACGCGGGTGACGCGCGGATCGCCCTTGGTGACGAGCTTCGAGGCGGTGGCGTCGAGCGTGTCGACATACATCGAGCGGAACTTGTAGATTTCGATCAGTTCGTTGTTGAAGCCGTAGCGCTTCTGCTTGAAGAACACCGGCCCGCGCGAGTCGAGCTTCACCGCCAGCGCGGTCAGCAGCAGCACGGGCGACAGCGCGATCAGCGCAAGGCCGCCGACGATGCGGTCGAAGGCGCTCTTGAGCACCACGTCCCAATCGGCGATCGGCTTGTCGAACACGTCGAGCACCGGCACCGTGCCGATGTAGGAATAGGAGCGGGGGCGGAAGCGCAGCTTGTTGCTGTGCGCCGACAGCCGGATGTCGATCGGCAGCACCCAGAGCTTGCGCAGCATCTGCAACAGGCGCTGCTCGGCGCTGATCGGCAGGGTGAAGATGACGAGGTCGAGCCGCGTGTGACGGGCGAATTCGACGAGATCGTCGACGCGGCCGAGCTTGGGAAAGCCGCCGACGACATCGGGCGAGCGGTCGTCGGTGCGGTCGTCGAACACGCCGAGAATGCGCAGGTCGGTGTCGCGCTGCGCGCCGAGCATCCGCAGCACCTCCTCGCCGGCTGGGCCGCCGCCGACGATGACGGTTCGCCGCTCGAGCTGTCCGGTGCGCGTCAGTCGCCGCGTCACGGCGTAGAAGATTCCGCGCGACAGCAGCAGGCCGCCGCAGGAGGACAGGAACCAGCCGAGCAGCCAGACGCGCGAGAACGTGCCTTCAAGCTTGAGGAAGAAGACGGCGGCGAGCGCGGCGGCGAAGACGCTGGCCAGGCCGACGATCAGGCGCAGGCCGTTGCGGCCGGGCGAGCGCAGCGCCTGCACCTGATAGAGTTGCAGGCTCTGGAAAATGACGACGGTGGCCGCGGCGATGGCCGGAATGCCGAACAGATATTCCGGCGAAAGGCTCGATTGGCGGCCGAGGTAGAAGGCGTGCATGACGAAGCCGAGCAGCGTGACGATGCTCACGTCCGCCAGCCGCGCGAAGCCCGCCAGCACGATGGGGCTGTAGGCCGGCCGCGCCGTATGGCCGGCCATCTGTTCGGCGAGCGCCGTCAGCGCTTCCGAATGCGGATTGTCCGGCTCGCCTTGCGCGCGCGCCGCTGCCGCCTGCGCGTCGAGGTTTCGCAAGTCCTGGGCGCTGAACGCAGCCATCGGCTTTTTCCCCGGCGAAATCACGCGGCCGGCGCGGCCGAGGCCGGCGCTGAAAAGGCGTTGCCGCCGCGCGCGGCGATGGCCTCGCGGTAGCCGTCGAGCACCGAATCCGTCATGCGCGCGACGGAAAAATTGGCGGAGACGAAATCGGCGAGGTCCGCGGCTTCGGACCGCAGCGTGCGCGAGTCCTGGTTCATTGCAGTCTCCATCGCTTCAGCGAGGATGTTCTCGTCGTTGCATGGGATGAGGCGATGCCGGAATGGCCCGAAAATCTCGCCATTGCCGCCGACATTGGTGCAGACCATCGGCTTTTGCGCGCCGGCGGCCTCGATGACGATGTAGGGCAGCGATTCCGCCCGGCTCGGCACGACGAGGATTTCGCCGAGGGCGAAGGCCGCCCGCGCCGGCATGGCGCCGGGAAAGGAGACGAGATCGGCGACGCCCAGTTCGCGCGCCTGATCGGCCAATTTCTGCTGGTCCGGGCCGGAGCCGACGAGCAGCAGATGCGGCCGCGACGGCGAGCGGCGCGACAGCAGCGCCAGCGCCGAAATCAGCGTGTCGATGCCCTTGGCCGCGCGCAACTCGCCGACATAGAGAAATTTCGCCGGATTGGGCGCCAGCGCCACGGGCAGGAATTCCGCCGGCGTGATGCCGTTGAGCGTGACATGCTCCAGCGCGCGCGTCTCGCCGACATTGGCGTGGAACCGCCCGGCGATATAGGCGCTTTCGAACAGGAAGATGTCGGTGCGGCGCTCCAGCAGCTTTTCGATCGCCATGAAGACGCGATGCGCGGCCGAGCCGGGGCGATAATTGAAAGAGCCGCCATGCGGCGTGTAGCCCCGCACCGGGCTCGACGCGCCGGGCGCGAAGCCCGACAGGCGGGCGTAAAGTCCGCCCTTCGAGCCATGGCCGTGCAGCACGTCGGGCCGCATTTCGGCAATGCGCGCCAGCACGGCGCGAAAGGCGGTCAGGTCGGTCCAGTGCGGCAGCCGATCCATCGGCGTGCGCATGACGCCCAATGCGAGATCGGGCGCGAGTTCGGCCAGAATTTCCGCGGCGCGCTCGCCGCCGGTGGTGGAATCGGTGATCAGGCCGACATGATGTCCGCGCGCGACCTGTTCGCGCGTCAGATCGACGACATGGCGAAACAGGCCGCCAAGCGGCGCGCGCAGGACATGGATGATGCGAAGCGGACGATCCGCAGGATTTGTAAGGCTCATCCCTACAATTTAGAGCGATGTCCTAAAAAAACCGTTCGCGGATCGAGATCGTGTCGCCCGGTCTGACCGGGTGGGTGATCGGAACCTTGCCGACGATCTGCGCGCCGTCGATGAGGCGCGTGATGACGGCGTAGGACTTGGCGGCGCGCGGCGAGAAGCCGCCGGCGATCGCCACGGCGGTCTGCACGGTCATGCCGTTGACGTAAGGGTATTGCCCGGCCGTTCCGACCTCGCCAAGGATGAAGAAGGGGCGGTAGGCCTCGATTTCGACCGTGACCTTGGGATCGCGCAGGAATCCGCCACGCAGGCGGGCCTCGATCGTGCGGGCGAGCGCCTGTGTCGCAGCGCCCTCGGCCTTCACCGCGCCGATCAACGGCATCGTTATTTGGCCTGAGCCATCTATACTATAGGAATTGCTGAGAGAATCCTGCCCGAACACGATGATGCGCAAGCGGTCGCCGGGCGCCAGGATATAGGGACGGCTCGGATCGACGTCGAACATTTCGGCGTTGTAGCGGGGCGTGGCGCATCCCTGCACGCTCACCGCTGCCAGCGCGAGACAAAGAGCTGTGAACAAACGACGCATGGCGACTACCGAAAATGCGAAAAACAATTGCGCCGGCGGGCCGGCTTGAAGCAGTTTTTAATGTCGCATGGTTAATAATCCCTGACGGCGAACTTGCTCGGAATTAACCGCGCCTCAACCTTAACAGGGTCTAATCCTCGGCAGTTAAGGGTTGGAGTTCGAGATGAGCGGCGTGGTTGCTGAAACTGGCGTGGCGGTTGCCCCGAATGACGAGATCGATATCGGCGGCGTCGGCCGCGCAATCGTCCGTCGCATCGGCTTCGTCATTGTCTTCACGCTCATCTGCACCGCAGCGATGGCGTTTCTCGTCAACGCCGTCAAGCCGCGTTACACGGCGGAAGCGCGCTTGTTGTTGGAAAATCAGGAAAGTTACTTCACACGGCCGGAAAAGAGCGCCTCGGCCGACTTCACCACGCTCGATCCGGAAGGCGTGTCGACCCAGGTGCAGGTCGTCACCTCGCGCGACATCGGCCGCAAGGTCATCCGCGAGCTGAACCTGAATGGCAATCCCGAGTTCGATCCGGTGTCGGCGCCGAGCAGCATGTTCTCGAACATCGCCGTCCTGCTCGGCCTCAAGCGCGACCCGACCCGGCAATCGCCGGAAGATCGCATTCTCGAAACCTATCTCGACAAGCTGACGGCCTACGCGCCGTCCAAGACGCGCGTCATCGCCATCGAGTTTCAGTCGAAGGATCCCGACCTCGCCGCCGCCGCCGCCAACAGGATCGCCGAAGCCTATATCTCCATGCAGCGCGAGACGAAGCGCAATGCGGCCCGCAACGCCGCCAAGGGATTGCTGGCGCTGACCACCGACCTGCGCGTCAAGCTCGCGCATGCCGAAAACGAGGCCGAGTCCTTTCGCGCCAGGAACGGCCTGCTGCCGGTCACGAACAGCGTCACCATGACGACGCAGCAATTGGCCGACACGACGTCGCAATTGTCGGCGGCGCGCAATGCCCAGGCCGAGGCGCAGGCCAAGGCGAAACTCATTCGCGACATGATCCGTCAGGGCCGCGTCTCGGAAATTCCCGACGTCGCCAACAACGATCTCGTGCGCCGCATTTCCGAGCAGCGCGCCAGCCTGCGCACCCAGATCGCCGCCGAGTCGCGCACGCTGCTCGAAGGCCATCCGCGCATGCAGGAGCTGATCGCGCAATTGCGCCGGCTCGAAATGGAGCTGACCAGCGCCGCCGACAAGGCCGCGCGCACGCTGGAGAATGACGCCCGCATCGCCGGCGCGCGCGTCGACAATCTCAACGCCCTGCTCGAAAGCCAGAAGAAGGTTTCGACCGCCGCGGGCGAGGATGAAGTGCAATTGCGCGAGTACGAGCGCACGGCGCGCTTGCTGAAGGAGCAGCTCGAAAGCGCCACCGCCCGCTATCAGGAAGCCATGGCCCGCGAGGCCGCCGAAGTTGCGCCCGCCGACGCGCGCATCATTTCCATGGCTGTCGCGCCGCAGAATCCGACCTTCCCTAAGAAGGGGCCGATGATCGCCTTCGCCGCGCTCGGCGGCCTGTTTGCCGCCGTCGCCTTCGTCGTCGCGTCCGAATTGCTGTCGGGCCGCGCCAATGCGTCCGCGCCGCCGCCCGCGCCGGTCTATGTCGAACCCGTCTTCGACGTTTCGCCAGCCCCGCTCGCGCCTGCCGAGCCGCCGCCCGCCGCGCCGCCCGCCGCGCCCGATTCCTGGGACGGCAAGGAGCGCCGCTCGTTCTTTTCGCGGTTCCGGCGCGCCGGCAAGACGTTCAGCTCGCCCAAGGTTGCTGAATCCGAGACGCCGCCGCCTGTCGCCGCTGCGCCGCAGCCGCCCGCCGCCGCAATGCCCGCGGCGTCCGAGCCGGTCGTTGCCGCCGCTCCCGTCGCCGCTGCGCCCGACGTCGCCCCGGCGCCCGAGCCCGCTCCGGTTGCGCCGGATCCGGCGCCCGCCGCGCCCGTCGAGACGGCGTCCGTCGTCGAACCGCCCGCGGCCGCGCCGGCGCGCAACATGCGCGATCCGGGCGCTGACCTGCTCGCCAGGGTTCAGGCCGCGAGCGTGCGGGGCAGGGCGACGCGCGTGCTGATGTCCGGCGTCGACATTGCCGAGGCGGGGGCCGCCGCGCTGTCGCTGTCGCGGGCGCTGGCGCGCGAAGCCCGCGTCGTCGCCATCGACCTCGACCGCGAGCGCCCGACGCTGGCGCATGTGGCGCGCGCCACGACGGTCGAACCGGACGGTCGCGGCCTGTCCGACCTGCTTGCCGGCACGGCCAGCTTCGCGCAGGTGCTGCATCGCGATCGCGCCTCGCGCCTGCATCTGGTCGAGCCGGGCGCGCGGGCCATTCATGACCTGCTCGCCTTTGACTCCGCCATCGAGGCGTTGTCGGCGACTTATGACTTTATCGTGCTGATCGCGCCGTCGCTGGCGCGCGACGATCTCGCCGAGAGCATCGGCGCGCTCGCCGATGTCGCCATCGTCGTCGCGCCGGGGCGCGGCGCGGACAAGGCGGCGCGCACGGCCTTCGAGGCCATGACCGCATCGGGCGCGGGCGAAGTGCTGGTGATCGACGCGCCGCGCGCGCCGCGCGCCGAGCGTCGCGACTTCACCTGAGCGGGATCAGCGCAGCAGCGATTTGGCGCGGTTGGCGAGGTCCGTCAGCCGCGCATTGCTTTTGACGACGGCCTTGGCCTTCATGGCCGCGCTCAGCGTCAGGCGGGTCGCCGCGCCGAGCGCGCTGACGGCGAAGAACGTGTCGGCCAGCGCCTCGTCGCGATCGCAGACAGCCTCCTTGTAGCGCGCCTCGCCGATGCCGAGGTCGAGCGTGTCGCAGCCCTCCGCGCACAGGCGTTTGATCAGCGCGAACAGCAGCAGGTCTCCGGGGCTCGACTTGGCGATCTCCTCGTCGCCGTCGAAGGAATTGAACATGGCCGAGAAGCGCCCGCCCTGCGCGCCGCCGCCATAGACGGCGATGATGCGGCCATTCCATTCGAGGCCATAGAGCCTGATGACGCCCGCGCGCGCCCCCGCTGCGAGAAAGTCGCGCGCTGCCGCCCTCTCGAAGGTCGAGGCGATGTTCTTTTCCTCGAAGCGCGCCAGCTTCTGCGCGAAAAAGGCGTCGAGGATGCGCGCGGCCTGCGCCGGCTCGTCGCCGGCAACGACATTGAGCGGCGCGTCCTGGCCGAGCCGCGCTTCCTTCTTGCGGTATTTCTTGCGCGAATCCTTCGACAGGCGGCTGGCGAGCAGCGTCTCGCCGTCCGGCCCGAGGCTGGCGAGATGCCCGCGGCCCGGACTGTCCTGCGACGGCAATTGCGTCAGCGGATTGATGCGCCCGACGAAAACGCGCGGCTGGTTGAGCAGGGCGAAGGCGTCGACGCCGGCAAGCCGCCCGGCCTCGCGCAGCAGCTCCGCATAATCCGCCGCCGTCGGGCTGAGATCGCCGCGGACGAGCGGCAGATTGGCGTTGGAATCCTTTGCGCCGGCGAAGGAGGCGAGACGGGCCGGACCCATGCGCCGCTCGGCCAGCGCCAGCAGCGCGGCCGGCGTGTCCGAGGCGTCGCGCGCCACGACGACGAGCGGCGTGAAACCAAGATCGCGCCCGAGCGTTGCATACCAGGCCGTGGCGAAGCCAAACGTCTGGTAGACGGTTGCCGGCGACGCGGCCTCGAGCTTCGCCCAAGCGGGCGCGGCCTGCGCGGGGTTGCGGAAAATCTCGATTGTGGCGAAGGGCGAGGCCGAATTCACAAAAATGCTCGCAGCGTCGGGGCGAAAGCTGGACGCTAGCAAGGAAAGATCAACGACAGCTTGCCATGATGCCGGCCGGCGACAGGAAGGCGGCATGAAACGGTTCAAGACGCAGGCGATAGCGGCAGGGTTCGGCCTGTTTCGGGCGACGGGCCTGCATCGGCTTGCGGCGCGCTGGACGCGCGGGCGCGGCGCGATCCTGATGTTCCACCGCGTCCGGCCATGGTTTGCGCGCGACTTCGCCCCCAACCGCCTGCTGGAAATCACCCCGGATTTCCTTGATGCGACGCTGCGCCGGGTCAAGGCGCAGGGCTTCGACATTCTCCCGCTCGACGACGCGCTGCGCCGGCTCGACGCGCCGCAGCCGCAGCGGCCCTTCGCCGTGCTGACCTTCGACGACGGCTATCGCGACATGGCCGAACACGCCCTGCCGGTGCTCGAACGCCATGCCGCGCCCTTCACGCTCTACGCGACGACCGGCTATGCGGAAGGCAAGGCCCGTCTGTGGTGGGAGGAGCTGGAGGCGGCCCTGTCCCGGCTCGACAGCGTCGAGGTCGAGGCCGGCGAAGGCGAGCCGCTGCGCTTGCCCTGCGTTTCGTCGCAGGAAAAGGCGGATGCCTTCGAAGCGATCTACTGGCGGCTGCGCCCCGGCCCCGAGGACGCCTTGCTCGACGTCGTTGCGCAATTGTGCCGGCGCGCTGGCGTCGACGGCGGCAAGCTGACGCGCGACGCTTGCCTCGATTATGCCGGGCTGGCGAAGCTCGCCGCCCATCCGCTCTGCACCATCGGCGCGCATTCGCTCACCCATTCCATGCTGGCCAAGCATGATGAGGCGACCGCGCGCCGCGAAATGGCGCAGAGCAGGGCGATTCTGTCCGAGCGCCTCGGCTGCGAAATCCGCCATTTCGCCTATCCGGTCGGCGATCCGGGGTCGGCCGGCCGACGCGAATTCGCCCTCGCGCGCGAACTGGGCTTCGCCAGCGCCGTGACGACGCGGCCAGGCATGATCTTTCCCGAGCACCGCGATCACTTCGACGCCTTGCCGCGCCTGTCGGTCAACGGACTTTGGCAGCGCGAGGCCTTTATCGACGTGCTGCTGTCGGGCGCGCCCTTCGCGCTGTGGAACCGGGGGCGGCGAGTCAATGTGGCTTGAGCGCGACGACGGGCTCGGCCGCGACATTCTCTGGCGCGTTGGTCTGTGGTGCCTGCCGCCGCTGGCCGTCACCGCGCTGGCGTCGCTCATTGCGGGCCCTGAGGCGGCGAGCCCGGCGCATCTGCGCCTCGGCGTGCTCTGGCTCGCCGTCACCATGCTGCTGTTCGCCGCCGCCGGCGCGCTCAGCCATCGCCGCCGCGCCTGGGAGGACGGGCTGTGGATGGGGGCGCTGCTGGCCTTCGCCTTTCTGGCGCTGAAGGTCGCCGGCGAGGGCGGCTGGGGCCGGCTCGACGCGCTCATGACGCGCTTCAACTTCGCCGCAGAGGCGCCTGCGCCGACTCTGCAAACCATCCTCGTGCGCACGTTGAGCCTGACGGCCGCCGGCGCGCTGCTGGCGGTCGCCGCGCATGATTGCGCCTATCGCATCCGCGAGGCTTTGGAGGATTTCGGCTTTCTCGATCCGCGCGCCGACGACGAAGCGCCCGCCGCCATGCGCCCGCAGGCGTCGCGCGCGCAGGCAAGGTCGCGTCCTGATCCCGGCCCGCGCGCGCAGGAGCGCGCCGCGCCGCCGCCTGCGCCCGATCCCGCCGCCTTGCGCGAGGCCTCGGCCTGCGCGATCCTCGGCTTGCGGGCCGGCGCGTCGAAGCGAGAAATCATGCGCGCCTACAAGACCTTGATGAAGCGCGCTCATCCCGACCACGGCGGCTCGACCGAGGCCGCCGCGCGGCTTAACGGCGCGCGCGACTACCTGCTCGGCAAGGCGCGCTAGTCGGCGTCGGGCCGTTCCATCCACGAAATCATCGGCATCAGCGGCGCGATCCAGATCATGCCGAGCACGACATAGACGAGGGCCTGCACGAGGCCATGCGCTTCCTGCACGACGCGCGCCTGCGCCAGCGCCATGGCGACCAAGGCGTAGACGATGACATAGATGATGATGACGACCGCGCCGATGAGCTTGCGGGTGCGTTGACGCATGAAGTCTCTCCGGGGGGCGTGGGTGGACGCGACGCTGATCGCGCCTTATGTCTCGCCCGCCTGCCGAATTCAACCGCCTGCCGCCAAGGATTGTCATGACCGATTGGCTCGTTTTCCCCGGCCAGAATGTCGAACAGCGCGCCCCGCGTTCGCCCGCGCCGCGCGCTCTTGTGGCGTGGCTGTGGATAGTCGCTGCCATGGTCTTCGCCATGGTCATCGTCGGCGGCGCGACGCGGTTGACCGAATCCGGCCTGTCGATCACCGAATGGAAGCCGGTGACCGGCGTCCTGCCGCCCCTGTCGGACGCCGCCTGGCTGGCTGAATTCGAGAAATACAAGCAGATCCCGCAATATCGTGAATTGTTCCCGATGATGGATCTGGCCCATTTCAAATACATCTATTTCTGGGAATGGGGCCACAGGCTGCTTGGCCGGCTCATCGGCCTCGCCTTCGCGCTGCCGCTGGCGTGGTTCTGGCTGCGCGGTCAGGTGAGGGGAAGCCTCCGCCTGCAATTGCTCGGCCTTCTGGCGCTCGGCGCACTTCAGGGCTTCGTCGGCTGGTGGATGGTCTCTTCCGGCCTCGTCAATCGCGTCGAGGTGGCGCAGGAGCGGCTTGCCATTCATCTGCTGCTGGCCAGCTTCACCTTCGCCTGGCTCGTCTGGATCGCGACGGGGCTGCGCGCCGAGGGACGCACGCAGATCGTGTCATGGGGGCAGCGCGCGCTGGCCGGCGCGCTGATCGCCGTCACCCTGTTGCAGATCGGCCTCGGCGCGCTCGTCGCCGGCCTGCGCGCCGGGTTGAGCTACAACACCTGGCCGCTGATGGACGGGCGCTTCATTCCGCCCTTCGATCATCTGGCCAAGCTGTCGCCGGGATGGAGCAATTTCGTCGACAACGTCACCACGGTGCAGTTTCAGCACCGCATGATCGCCTATGCCCTGCTGGCGCTGGCGCTGGTCAACGCCGTTGTCGCCATCCGCGCCGCACGCGGCTCGCGCGCCTGCAAGCGCTCGATTGTTCTGCTGGGGCTGGTGCTGGCGCAGGTCGGCCTCGGCGTCGCGACGCTGCTGCTGCATGTGCAGATCCACACGGCGCTGACGCATCAGGCCTTCGCCATGTTCGTGCTCGGCATGGCGGTGGTGAACCGGCGGCTGCTGACCGGCGGGCTGAAATCGGCGTCATAAGGCGCGAAAAAAGCCCTCCCGGCGAGGGGAGGGCTTGGCGTTTTAGGCCGTGATGGCGGCTCAGGCCGAAGCCAGAGCCTGATCCAGATCGGCGATCAGGTCGGCGACGTCTTCGAGACCGACCGACAGGCGCACCACGTCCGGGCCGGCGCCGGCAATCGTCTTCTGCTCGTCGGAGAGCTGGCGATGCGTCGTCGAGGCCGGGTGAATGACCAGCGAGCGCGTGTCGCCGACATTGGCCAGATGCGAGAACAGGCGCAGGTTCTTCACCAGCGCCAGGCCGGCGTCATAGCCGCCCTTGAGGCCGAAGGTGAACACCGCGCCGGCGCCCTTCGGGCAATATTGCTGCGCCAGATTGTGGTAGCGGTCGCCCTTGAGCCCCGGATAGCTGACCCACTTCACCCCCGGATGATTGGCCAGATGCTCGGCCACCTTCTGGGCGTTGTCGGAATGACGCTGCATGCGCAAGGGCAGGGTCTCGATGCCGGTCAGGATCATGAAGGCGTTGAACGGCGAGATCGCCGGGCCGAGGTCGCGCAGGCCGAGGACGCGGCAGGCGATGGCGAAGGCGAAATTGCCGAACGTCTCGGCCAGCACCATGCCGTTATATTCCGGGCGCGGGGCCGAGAGCATCGGATAGCGCTTGTCGGCCAGCCAGTCGAACGAGCCGCCGTCGACGATGACGCCGCCGAGCGAATTGCCGTGGCCGCCGAGGAACTTCGTCGCCGAATGGACGATGATGTCGGCGCCGTGCTCGAACGGCTTTATCAGGTAGGGCGTCGCCAGCGTGTTGTCGACGATCAGCGGCACGCGGGCGCGCTTGGCGATCTTGGCGATGGCCGCGATGTCGACGATGACGCCGCCCGGATTGGCGATGGATTCAATGAAGATCGCCTTGGTCTTCGGGCCGATGGCGGCCTCGAACGAGGCCAGATCGTCCGGATCGGCCCACTTCGGCGTCCAGCCGAAGTTCTTGTAGGAATGGTTGAACTGGTTGATCGAGCCGCCGTAGAGCTTGGTCGAGGCGACGAATTCGTCGCCCGGCTGCATCAGCGCGTGGAAGACGAGGAATTCGGCCGCATGGCCCGAGGCGACCGCTAGAGCCGCCGTGCCGCCTTCGAGCGCCGCGACGCGCTCCTCGAGCACCGCCTGCGTCGGGTTGGTCATGCGGGTGTAGATGTTGCCGAACGCCTGCAGGCCGAACAGCGAGGCGGCATGGTCAACGTCGTCGAAGACGAAGGACGAGGTCTGGTAGATCGGCGTCACGCGCGCGCCGGTGGCCGGGTCGGGCTGCGCGCCCGCATGGATGGCGATGGTGGAAAAGCCGGGTGCTTGCTGGTCGGTCATGAGAGCCTCGTGAGCTGGATCAGGAGTCGGGCGATAAAACGGTCGATGCGTTCGTTTTATAGAACGATGTTTTTCGGGTCAATGCGCCGCCAGATTTAGCGGCGATCGATTGTGAATTTCTGAAAACCCCGCAGCAGGGCGGGTTTTTTCGACGACAGAATGCGTGAATTGACGCCCGTCCAGCCGATTTCGCCGGACAGCCGGCCATATTCGATCTTCGGGCAGCGATCCATGATGACGGTCAGCCCGGCAGCTTCCGCCTTGGCCGCCGCCGCGTCGTTGCGGACGGAAAGCTGCATCCAGATGACCTTCGGCAAAGGCTTCATCTCCAGCGCCGCGTCGACGATCCCCGCGGCGGCTTCCGAATTGCGGAAGATGTCGACCATGTCGACCGGCTCGGGAATCTCGGCGAGGCTGGCGTAAACCGGCGCGCCGAGCAGCGTCTGTCCGGCGAGGCCGGGGTTGACGCCGATCATGCGGAAGCCGCGGCCAAGCAGATATTTGAAGGCGAAATACGACGGGCGCGCGTCATTGGCCGACACGCCGACCATGGCGATGGTCTTCGAATTTTTCAGAACCGAGCGGATCAGCTCATCGGGATAGGACTCGTGATTCATTCTTCTTCGTCTTTGCTTTGGGTGATGAGCTTGATCGCCCAGCCATTGGCGGCCTTGGCGAAGCACAGGGCAGGGGCGGTCAGGTCGTCGAACGCCGCCTGCTGGGTGTAGCCGAGCCCGCCCTGCGGCAGCGCGACGGCGGTCCAGCCCGGCGGAATGCCTTCCTGTCCGAGGGTGACGAGCGGCGCGACGCGCCGCGCCGGAATGCGCGCCAGCTCCGGCGCGCCCGGCTCGGCCCGCACCCGCAGCGTCACTTCGGCGGCCGTGGCGCGCAGGTTCTCCGGCTCGACGTCGGCGGCCTTGGCGACGGCGGCCGCCGCTGCGCGGTCATAGCTCGGCCAGGCGGGCAGACAGGCCGAACCGGCAATGTCGGGATTGGCGCCGATGGCGTCCGAGGCGAGCATCGCCCCGACGAGGCCCAACGCCGTCTCGACGCGGATCTCGTCCGTGATGTCCTTGGCCGGCAGGTCGGCGCAGCACAGGCCGGCGCGCAGCCGCTCCGCCGCCGTCTTGCCCTTGGCCGGCGTGGCGTTCTTCGAGCCGGCGGCGCAGGCCTGCGTCGGATCCATGCCGCAGGTCAGAACCGTGAAATCCTCCGCCAGCGCCGCGTCGACGACGCTGATGTCGCGCGCCTCGACCGCGTCCTTCAGGCGCTCGATCGTCGCCCGCAGGTCGGGATCATGGCCGACTTCGCGCGCGAAGGTCACGTCGACCGGCGCATAGGGCTTCGGATCGGCCAGCGCCGATCCGGCGGCGAGCGCCGCCGCGGCGGCGGCCAGAATGAATCGATTTGTGAACAAGTTGAATCTTTTCATGAACTTGAGGATCGCCTGGCAACGCGCTGAATCGATTCAACAATCTTTCCATTCTGGCGGGCGCTTGGCGAGGAAGGCGCCGATGCCTTCCTCCGCGTCGCGCGCCAGCATGTTGTCGACCATCACCCGCGCCGCATGGTCATAGGCGTCGGCAAGGCCCATTTCGGCCTGGGCGTAGAAGGCGCTCTTGCCGGTCTTGACGGTCAGCGTCGATTTCGCCGCGATGCGCCGCGCCAGCGCCAGCGCTTCGCCCAGCGCTTCGCCCGCCGGCGTGACGCGATTGACGAGGCCGAAGCGGTGCGCCTCGTCGGCGGCGATCAGGTCGGCGAGCAGCAGCATTTCCATCGCATGCTTGCGCGTCAGGTTGCGCGACAGGGCGACCATCGGCGTCGAGCAGAACAGGCCGATATTGACCCCCGGCGTGCAGAAGCGGGCGTTCTGGCTGGCGACGGCGAGATCGCAGGTGGCGACGAGCTGGCAGCCGGCGGCGGTCGCCGTCGCCTCGACGGCGGCGATGACCGGCTGCGGCAGGGCGACGATCTGCTGCATCATCGCCGCGCAGGCGCGCATCGTCTGGTCGAAGAAGGCGCGGCCGCGGTCTTCGCTCGCCCGCGCCGCCGTCAGCTCCTTGAGGTCGTGGCCGGAGGAGAAGGCTGGCCCTTCCGCCGTCAGCACGACGGCCCGCACCGATCGGTCGGCGGCGACCTCCGTCAGCGTCGCGCGCATGGCGGCGATCATGGCCAGCGACAGCGCATTGCGCGCCTGCGGGCGGTTGAGGGCGAGAATCGCGATTCCGTCCTCATCGCGTCGCGCGACGAGGGGCGGGGAGGGTTCGGCAATGGCTGCAATGGTCATGGCGCGAATTGTCCGGCTTTCGGCCCCGGCGTTCAAGCCCGTATGCACGAAACCTTGATCGCCGGCCGGGAAGCCGGATAATCGGCTGGCATGACAGTTTGGGGAGCGCAATGGCCACGACGCAGGACAACAAGCAAGAACATAAGACCGCGATGACCGCCGAGGACGTGACGGCGTTTCTCGATCGCGAATTCCCGCAGATGCTGCATGGCGGCCGCTCGTTCCATGTCGAGGAGGTCGGCCCGCTGACGGCGCGCATGCGCCTTGTCTATCATGACCGCCACCTGCGCCCCGGCGGCACGATCTCGGGCCCGTCGATGTTCTCTTTGGCCGATATCGCGCTTTACGTGGCGATTCTCGCCAATATCGGCCCCGTGGCGCTGGCGGTGACGACCAATCTCAACATCAATT
>ERZ1645192.371-NODE-371-length-36915-cov-5.995171_pt1 | contig 36915 bp, 29 predicted proteins | sample MGYA00575354_ERZ1645192 | MGnify/ENA primary metagenome ERZ1645192 (study PRJEB40844, sample SAMN11349763) | freshwater sediment metagenome | isolation source: river sediment | host: Sediment | place: India: Faizupur Khadar , New Delhi | collected 2017-02-21 ...
TCACCTGACGAACGAGCAGAAGCGGAAGGCGAGGAAGGAGTGAAACCACGGATGCCGCGGATGACACAGATGGAAGGAGAAAACGCCATGAAGCGAAAACTGGCTTTGGTGAAAGCGGCACCGTCCTTGCCGGCCAAAGGTGGCGCGAAAGCGCTGCTGGCAGACGTGAGGGGCATGATCCTGGAAGCTCGGCAAACGGTGGCTCGGGGGGTGAACGCGGCGCTGGTGATGCTTTACTGGAACATCGGGCAACGCATACGGCGGGACATCCTGAAGGAGAAGCGGGCGGAGTACGGGGAACGGATTGTCGCCGCGTTGGGGCGACAATTGGAGCGGGAGTTTGGGCGCGGCTATGGGGAGAAAAACCTGCGCCGGATGATTCAGTTTGCGGCAGTGTTTCCCGATGAAACGATTGTCGCCGCGTTGCGGCGACAATTGGGTTGGACCCATTTCAAAGCCATCATCCCGATTGCCGACCCGCTGAAGCGAGATTTCTACGCGGAAATGTGCCGCATGGAAAACTGGAACACGCGGACGCTGACGAAGAAGATCGGCTCGCTGCTATTCGAGCGGACGGCGCTTTCCAAGAAACCGGACAAACTTATCCGTCAGGAACTCGCCTCGCTGCGCGCCGAGGACAAGCTGACGCCCGATTTGGTGTTCCGTGACCCGTATCTGCTGGACTTCCTTGGGCTCAAAGACACTTACGCGGAAAAGGACGTGGAAGCGGCGATTCTCCGGGAGATGGAAGCGTTCATCCTGGAACTGGGGGTTGGCTTCTGTTTCGTCGAGCGGCAGAAGCGGATGCAGATAGATGACGAGGACTATTACCTGGACCTGCTGTTCTATCATCGCAAGCTGCGCCGGTTGGTGGCGGTGGATTTGAAGTTGGGAGTTTTCGAGGCGGCCGACAAAGGGCAGATGGAGCTTTATTTGAACTGGTTGAAGAAACACGAGCAGGGCGAGAGCGAAGGGGAGCCGCTAGGCATCATCCTTTGCGCCGGCAAACGACAGCAGCATGTCGAGTTGTTGGAGGTGGAAAAGAGTGGCATCCATGTCGCCAGTTACCTGGCGAAAGCCGTGCCGAAGAAGGAGCTCGAGCGGAAGCTCCATGAGGCGATGATCCTGGCTCGCGCTCGGCTGGTCGAGTTGAAGGCCGCCAAAGACAAGAGTGGAGGGGCGAATGAATAGGCGTGTCTATACACGGAGGGGGAAGCCCGTGAATTCGAGGGGTTCTATGGACAAACGCGGACGGTTTGTGTCCATAGATTTGTCTATAGAAGGATTTGGACGATGAGCAATTCGACTGCAGCAGCCGTGACGGTTATCGAGGCCGTGAAAGAGAGCCTGGCGGCGGCGGGACGTTACGACACTGGGGATGGGGTGGCCCCGGCGGCGATCCTGTGGACAGATGCCGAGGGCGACTGGCGTCCGGTGGCGGCGCGGTTGCGCGGGCTTATGCCCGAGTTGCTGACGTTGGGCGATTACAACCCGGAGGAGCGGACGGGCCCGACGATTTGGATGCGGTGCATTGTGGATGGAACGCTTGAATTGTTGGCCGCCTCTCCCCGGCCCTCTCCTCCCGAGGAGGAGAGGGAGAAGAAGCGGCCGATTCCGGTTTTGTATCTGCCAGGCGTGAGCCGGCAGGTGCTGCGGTCACCCGAGGAGTGCCCGGACGAACTGAAGCCGCTGGTGGAACTGCAATACCGTGGGGCGGTATGGACGCAGGTGAACGGGAAAGACTGGACCGTCGAAGCGTTCATCATGTCGGAGAACGGCGGGCTGGGGCTGGAGTTGGCCCGAGATCAGAAGACGCGCCAAGCGTTGCTGGGCGCGTTGGATGCGCTGGCCACCACGCCGATCGCGTCGTTGCGCGGGCACAAGCTGGAGGCGGAAGATTTCGACAAGTTGATGGTGGGTGACACCGTCCGGGACCTGTTGTTGTGGATCAGCGACCCGGCGGGGTGCAAGGCGGAATGGGAAGCCTCACGGTGGGCGGCGTTCAAGTCGCGATGCCAAGAAGAGTACAAGTTGGACCCGGAGAGCGATGGGGAGATTGTGGCCGCGGAACGGCTGGGCATGCGGCAGGGAAAGTGGGTGGATGTGTGGCGGCGGTTCACGGAGTCGCCGGCCTTGTATCCGGGGGTTCCAGGGGCGCTGCGGCGGGGGAAACCGGGGACGTTGCTGTTCGACCGCGAGCCGTGGCCGGACGAAAATGAGAAGGACGAAGCGAGCCTGCAGAAGAGCCTGAGCGGATTGCAGCAGCAGACGCCGGGCAAGGCCCGGGAGGCCATCTTGGCTTTGGAGACGCAACACGGGCCGCGTCGAGCCTGGGTGTGGGCACGGATGGGGCTAAGCCCGCTCGCTGGGGCGCTGGAGCACCTGAAGACCCTGGCGGAAACGACAGCGACGCCGCTGGGCGGCGACACGCCAGACCAGATGGCGCGGGCGTACATCGAGGGGGCATATCGGGCGGACGATGCCGTTCTGAGGGCCCTTGCGGTCGTGAAATCCGCCGATGACCAGGAAGCGGTGCGGGAGGCGGTGCGGGCGATTTACATGGGGTGGCTGGATGACACGGCGCGGAATTTCCAAGCGGCGGCAGCGAAAGCGCCGCTGCCGCAAAGCAGTGAACTGAAGGATGCCCTGGTGACGGCGGAGCCGGGCGAGTGCCTCCTGTTTGTGGACGGGCTGCGCTTCGACGTGGCGCAGCGATTGTTGGGAAAGGCACATGAGCGTCAGCTTGCGGCGACGGAGGGTTACCGCTGGTCGCCGGTACCGAGCGTGACGCCGACGGCAAAGCCGGCGGTGACACCTGCGGCCGGGATGGTGCTGGGTGAGCAGGCCGGAGAGTATTTCTGCCCGGTGATGGAAGATGCCAAAAAGCCGGTGACGGCGGAGCGGCTGCGGGACGCGATTGCCGGCAAGGGTTACCAGGTCTTGCACGGGCTGGATGCGGGGCAACCGGGAGCGGAGAACGCGCGCGGGTGGTCGGAGTGCGGCGAGTTCGACGCGTTGGGGCACAAGCTGCAGGCGAAGCTAGCCGGCCAGATAGACGAACAACTGGAACTGCTGCTGGACCGGATCCTGCACTTGCTGGAAGCGGGGTGGCAGGCGGTGCGCGTGGTGACGGACCATGGCTGGCTGCTGGCGCCGGGGGGGCTGCCGAGCCTGCCGCTGAAGAAGTACCTGACCGAATGCAAGTGGGCGCGCTGCGCCGTGATTAAGCCAGGGGCGCAGGCGGACGTGCCAACCGCCGGGTGGTTTTGGGACGGAACGCAGGCAGTGGCCTGCGCGCCGGGGGCGTATTGCTTTAAAGCCGGCACGGAGTACACGCACGGGGGGTTGAGCTTGCAGGAGTGTGTGACGCCGGACCTGGTGTTTTCCAATTCATCCGAGGGGAAGACCGTGGTGGTGGCGATTGAGAGCGTGCAGTGGGTTGGGTTGCGGTGCCGGGTGACGATCAAGCCGGCGGCGCCGGGGCTTTCGGCGGGTCTGCGCGGCAAGGCGAACGACGCGAAGACGGCAATTTGCGCGGGGAAGCCGTTTGACAGCGAAGGCCGGGCGGGGCTGATGGTGGAGGATGAAGACCTGGGCGGGACAGCGACAACGCTGGTGGTATTTGACGCGAGCGGGCGGGTGCTCTGCAAGCAAGTGACGACAGTAGGAGGCGAATCATGAGTATGACAATGGACCCATTGGACAAGCTGGGCGCGAGCGCGTTCCAGGGCTACCTCGTCCGCAAAGACCTGGTGCGGAAGTACAGCCGTCAGTACCCGGTGCCGACGTACGTGGTGGAGTTTCTGCTGGGGCGCTACTGCGCAACGACGGACGAGAAAGAAATCGAGGAAGGGCTGCAGATTGTCGAGCGGCAGCTCAAGGACCGGACGGTGCGAACGGGCGAGGAGGAGCTGTTTAAAGCACGGTCGCGGGAACGGGGATCGGTGAAGCTGATAGACATCATCAAGGCGAAGCTCGACGCGAAGAATGATTGCTTCCTGGTCGAATTGCCGAGCGTGGGACTGCGGGACGTGCGGATTGAGGACAAGCTGGTCCACGACAATGAGCGGATGCTAACGGACGGCTTCTATGCAGAGGTGACGCTGAGTTACGACTCGGCCATTGCCGAGGAAAAGAACGGCCGCCCATTTGCGGTAGAGGGGCTGCGACCGATTCAGCTTTCAAAGCCGGATGTGCTGGAGACTTTGCATGAGGGCCGCAAGAGGTTCGGGCTATCGGAGTGGATGGACTTTCTGCTGCGATCGGTCGGGCTGGAGCCGGAGGCGCTGTCTGACCGGGCGAAATGGGTGACGCTACTGCGGATGGTGCCTTTCGTGGAGAGGAACTTCAACCTGGTAGAGCTTGGACCGCGAGGGACCGGCAAGAGCCACTTGTATCAGCAGGTTTCGCCTTACTCGCACCTGATTTCCGGCGGGAAGGCGACGGTGGCGAAGATGTTCGTGAATAACGCGAACGGCCAGCGGGGGTTGGTGTGCCATTACGATGTAGTGTGCTTCGACGAGGTATCGGGCATCTCGTTCGACCAGAAGGACGGGGTGAACATCATGAAGGGGTATATGGCGTCCGGGGAGTTTTCGCGAGGGAAAGAGAGCATCCGGGCCTTTGGAAGCATGGTGATGGTAGGGAACTTCGACGTAGACGTTGAGCAGCAGCAACGGATTGGGCACCTGCTAAGCCCGCTGCCGCCGGAAATGCGGGGAGACACGGCGTTCATGGATCGAATCCACTGTTATGTCCCGGGTTGGGATTTTCCGAAAGTGAGCGTGCGCGAGCACCTGACGGGGCATTTTGGGCTGGTAAGCGATTTTCTGGCGGAATGCTGGAACAAATTGCGGAGCGGGAGTCGGGTGTCGGCACTGCAAGGGCGAGTGAACTGGGGCGGAGCGCTGAGCGGACGCGACATCGAAGGGGTGAACAAGACGGTGAGCGGGCTGATCAAGCTGCTGTATCCGGACCCGGCGATGTCGATACCGGATGCGGAGCTGGAGATGATCGTCCGGCTGGCGCTGGAGTCGCGCCGGCGAGTGAAAGAGCAGCAAAAGCGGATTTTGCGGACGGAATTTCGGAACACACATTTCAGCTATCACATGGGTGTGGACGGGGTAGAGCAGTTTGTGTCCACGCCGGAACTGCATAGCGAGAACCGGATCGAAAGCGACCCGCTGCCGCCCGGCCAGGTGTGGACGATCAGCCCCGGGGGCAACGGCGCCGCGCCGGCGCTTTATCGGCTGGAAGTGACGGTGGGGCCCGGGAGTGGCGTGAGGATACTGAACGCGCCGGTGTCGCCGGGGTTCCGGGAGAGCGTGCGGTATGGGGAGCAGAACATTTACACGCGGGCAAAGGAGCTGGTTGGCGAACGCGACCCGCGGGCGCATGAATTTTCGGTGCAACTGCGGGCGATGGATGCGGACACGTCCGGGCATGGGATCGGCCTCGGGGTGCTGGTGGCGCTGTGCGGGGCGCTGATCGAGCGGAGCGTGAAGGGCGGGCTGATCATCGTGGGGGCGCTGAACCTGGGCGGTTCGGTGGAGATGATACCGAACCCGGTGGCGATAGCGGAGCTGGCCGTGGAGAAAGGCGCGGCAACAGTACTGATGCCGATTGCCGCGCGGCGACAGTTATTTGACCTGCCGGACGAGCTAGCGACGAAGATCAGCATCGAGTTCTACGCGGACCCGAAAGATGCGTTTTTGAAGGGGCTGGTGGAGTGAAGCGGGAGAATGGCAGCCGGGATGTGGATCGCGCAAAGTCTGGCACAGAGGCGTGAGAGAGAAAGCTGGCGGGAAACCGGAATAAACGCCGGAAGGAATGCGGCAGCAGGCCTTGCCGGCGTGGGTATCCGAGGCGCTAAAGCAAAATCCTAATCAATGCTCTTGATGCGGATCTTGCGGAACTCGATTTTCATGGGCAGTCCGCGATGAATCTGGAGGCCGATGGGGCCGGGTTGGTTGTATTTTGGATTGGTGTACTCGCTGGCTTTTTCACCGTTGATCCAGACCGTGTAAGTATCGCCTCTAGCCTGAAGTTTGAAGTGATTCCAATCATTTGATTTGACCAGCTTGTTTGCGTTCAGCGCGCGGCCCGACATCGGGTAAGGATCTTTTCCACCCACGTAGAACGATCCGGTCAGGTCAATCTTCTGGCTGCGGGAAATGCCGATTTGCATCTGGCCTTCCGGTTTGCGGAACATGAAGCCGCTGTCGATTTCGCCGGACCAGCGCGCGTCGGCTTCGATCACAAAATCTTTATAGTCGGATTCTGTGTAGAGCATGCTGCCGGCATTGGATGCGTCATTTTCGCCGATCAGCACGCCGTTTTCGACTTTCCAGAATGGATTTGGGTTGGGGACTTTCCATCCGGTAAGATCCTTGCCGTTCCAGACGAATTCGGCTCCGACCAGTGACAACTGCGAGGCGACACACACGAGGCCAATACCCAGCGCTTTCAGCATTTTCATGTGCCAATAATGTCCTGCCGCAACTCGATTTGCAACCCACACTTGGTGTGCTGCGCCATGCGTTCCAATGCATCGGATTCGGGGCGCACGGGAGCATGGTGATCGGGCGCCGGTGACATTGATCGAGAGCCGCGCAATCATCCAGGGCTGCGGGTCATCACGGAAGAATGTGCTCGGCGCATTCGAGTGCGGTTTTTGTCCAAAGCCTTGCGAAGGGGAAAAGAGGGGTTACCATGCTCTTTGTCATTCATGCGAGACGCCGACGAACGAGACATTTGCGCTTACCTTAAGCTATGGCGCGGGCACTTCATTTCCGCCGCTGAAATCTGCCGCCGGGCGGCCACGCGAAAACGTTTTGATAAGGACAATCGCTGGGCTTACCCGGTGCTCGAGCGGTTGGTCGAGCAGAAGATTGTAGAGTCGGACACCATGGGGCACTACCGGTACATTGTTCGTGAGCGCAAAGTCGAGACCCCCCGGCCTTTGTCACCCGAGATACGGGCGATCCTCGAGAGGAGTGGAAAACAATTCGACGGCGTCATCGAGGTTCCCACGGACGAGGAAACCTGAGAGGGCAGGGGAGTGCTGCCTCCCGCTGCCCCGAGAACGCCGTTCCGCCGAGATGCCCTATTCCGGTTGCTGAGGCTGCCGGTCCCGCCTGCGTTCCGGATAGCGGGGCCTGTCCTGCGTGCCGGGCCTATCCTGCGGGCGCTCGCGCGGCCCAAACCGATCCATTGGAGGCCGTTGCGCGCCAGCCTGCCGGAGTTCCCGTTTTTGTTCCGGCGTGAGCGGGGGGTCAATTTTCGCTAAGGTTTTGGCGGTGGCAACCATACGCTCGGTCTCGAGTTCCGCGATGATCCTGGCCTGTTTGCGCACAGCTTCTTCGTTGAAATTGCCTTCGAGGCTGGTTTCCATAAGCTCCTTTCGTGCCTCAGCGATCTTCTTCTCGCGGGCAATGGCTTTCTCGCGGTTATCAGCCATCATTTCACGAACGGAGCTGCGTTGCTCCGGGGTAAGCACTGCCATGAGCCGGGCCAGTGGGTCCGCTCCGGTTGGTCTGAAGCCCTGCGCCCGTCCGAAGCCCGGGCGGTCGGGCGGTCTCTGCGCGTCTCGTCGCGCCTCGGGCCTGTCGCGTTCGGGCCCGTCATCGGCCGGTTGCGCCAGGACGGGCAATGCCAGCGGCAGGGCCAAGCCCGAGAACACCAGGCGAATCCATTCAATTTTACTTAATCTCATAGTTATCTCCTTTGTTGGTTATCTTGCCAGACGCTTGGGGTCCTCGTGTAGTTACAGCCGGCTTCATTCTTTTCTTAATGGGCGGGTGGTTTTGCTTGGCAATGCCGTTTGAACGGTCTAGGTATAGAGGTGTTCTTTGAAAGAGGCGGGTTTCTCCCGCCGCTATGTCACAGCCGGGCGTCAGGGAACCCTGTGAAAATCAGGGACGGTTGCGCCACTGTAACGGGTTGCGAGTTCCCATCGCCACTGGAGGACACTCCGGGAAGGCGGGAGCGAGGTTAAAGCCCGAAGTCAGGATATCGGTCCGGTTGTGCTCGTCAGGCATGGTTATCCATTTCGTGAGATGTATCGCGATGGATGGGTCATGCCGCTTCTCCGACAAGAGAAGGATGAGGCCAGCCTTCTGCCGGTTGCAGAAGGGCCGCAGAATGCCTTCATTCTCCGTTCGTCGGGGCGTGAAGGTTTTTTTATTTTCCGTCCCGAACTGGTCTCCAAACGCAAACCGCCCTGTAGGGGCAAAGCAGGAAAGGCCAGTTCAAAAAATGTGTAGAGCAGCAGTCGCGGCGATGATTTTGGCAGTGTCAGGCATGAGCCTTGCCGCCGCCTCCACGATAGCAATCAACGAAGATTTTTCGAGCGATCCGTCGTCGCGATGGAGTGTGCTTGGAGACCCCGCCTTGTTTGTCTGGAACAGTACGGCGCAAAACCTCGAGGTGCAGTGGGATTCCTCGCGTCCGCAGAGTTTTTTTCACTGGCCGATCGGGCGCGCCCTCACGCGTTTGGATAGTTTTTCGTTCGAGCTGGACCTGGTGCTGAACGAGTTCTTCGGCGGCCACGAACCGGGCAAGTTCTGGGGAATGCAGATCGCTGTGGGGTTCCTGGATGACAGCGCCACCAACGCATGGTTCTGCCGCCCCGACGGCTCGGCGAGAGACGTCTTCGAGATAAACTGCTACCCGCCGGATTACCCCACGATTGCGCCCTCGCTGATTTCATCGGGCACGAACTATGCCTTTAAGTACCAGTCTGAATACACGATGGAGTTCCCGCTGAACACGGTTGTGCATTTGTCCATGCAGTATGATGCCGAGTTGCAGTGTTTGAACGCTGTCTGGACCACCAACGGTGTGGTGCTGGGAGTTCCGCATACGTTCCGGCTCGCGAACCCGGATGTGAGCAATTTCGGGGAAGCGGACGACTACGAGGTCAGGATGTTCTCCATCAGCAACTACAGGAGCAACGAAGCCGGCGACTGGGGTTGCTCGGTGTTTGCCAGGGGTGTCGTGGATAATGTCCGCGTCACCATTCCGCCAAGGTCTCCGGTCAGTTTTCTGCGCTACGACCTGACGCAACATCCCCGAACCGTCACTTTTCGCAGCCTGCAGGATTACACCTATGCCTTGGAACGGTCGGAAGACTTTTTGAACTGGAGTCCTGTGGTCGAAAATGTGCCCGGCACCGGGGGGGACATTATAATGGCGGATACAGATGCGCCTGCAGACAGGGCCTTTTATCGTGTTCGCGCGAGCAAATAAGTATGAGCGTCCGCTCAAAACCGGCCTTTCAACGAACGCGGGGAAGCCGTATCCCGGCTTCCCCGGCTCATCGCACCGCTTTCACCCTGGTGGAACTGCTGGTGGTCATTGCGGTGATCGGCGTCCTTGCCGCGTTGCTGCTACCTGCGCTTGCGCAGGCCAAAGCCACCGCGTGGCGTGCGGATTGCGTGTCGAATCTGCGCCAACTCGCCCTGGCCACGCAGCTCTACTGGAGCGAGAGCGGCGGCAACTGCTTTCCCGCCACTTATGGCAATGCCGGCGCGACAAACAATGGCCGCACGTACTGGGTGGGCTGGATCAGCAACGGGCAGGAGCAGTCGCGGTTGATTGATTTTTCCGCCGGGCCGCTGTATCCGTTTCTCAGGGACAACCCCGTTCGGCTTTGCTCTTCGCTGAAGTACGAGCTCGGCAAGTTCAAGCTCAAGGCCAGGGTGCCTGTTTCCGGATACGGCTACAATCGCGCCCTTGCCCCGGATCCGGGCGCAAAGCCCGCAAATGCAAACGCCATGGCCAACCCATCGGGCACGGTTCTTTTTGCAGATGCTGCCCAGGTGAACGATTTCCAGTCTCCCGCATCGCCATCCAACCCAATGCTCGAGGAATACTACTTCATCACTGGGGCGTCGAATTTTACCAGCCGGTCCTACTATCCCAACGGGCACTTCAGACATTCTGGAAAGGCAAACGCCCTCTTTTGCGACGGACATGTTGAACCCGAGAAGATGGTTTCAGGGTCGCTGGACAAACGGCTTCCCGCGCAAAAAGTTGGAACGCTGCGTCCCGAGATATTCAGCGGGCGTTGATGGGCCTGTTGCGTCCCTGCTTGTGTGCCTGAATTCACATCGGGGGTTGTGCGTCGGATGTCACGGAGTCAGGACTTGTGGCGGTCGGGACGGGACGGGGCTATGATAGGCCAAGAGCCGGATTGAAAATTACAGCGAAATGTGATTCTTTTTACGAAACAGGGGTAACTATGAAAAAAGCCAGGATTATTGCAGCCACTTGCGCCATAGCACTCATGGTGCTGATCTCGGGATGTTCAACAGTGCCGGTCACAGGCCGGTCACAACTGAACATTGTTTCCGCGAGCCAGGAAATGCAGCTTGGACTCAGCGGGTTCGAGGAGCTTAAGAAGGAAACACCGATTGAACGCGACCCGCAGATCAACTCCATGGTTCAGCGTGTCGGTCAGCAGATTGCCAGGGTCACGGCCAAGGACATGCCGGATGCCCAGTGGGAGTTCGTGGTTTTTCAAAGCAAGGAGGCCAACGCATTTTGTCTGCCGGGTGGAAAGGTGGGGATCTACACCGGCATACTGCCGATTACAAAGAACGAGGCCGGGATGGCAACTGTGATGGCTCACGAGGTGGCTCATGCGGTGGCCCACCATGGGGCGGAGCGAATGAGTGAAGCCCTGCTCATGGAGGGCGGCGGACAGGTGCTGGGAGCGGCTGTGTCCGCTTACAATCCCACATGGAGCCAGGCCGCCGTGCTGGCCTATGGTGTCGGCTCAAAGGTTGGGCGTGAACTGCCGCATAGCCGAAAGCAGGAATCCGAGGCGGATCACATCGGGCTCATCTATATGGCCCGGGCCGGATACAACCCGCAGGAAGCGGTCGAATTCTGGAAGCGTTTCATGGAATTCAACAACGCCTCGGGCGGCTCCAGCGTCCCTGCCTTCCTCCGAACGCATCCCCTGGACACCCAGCGGATTCAACAACTCCAAAACCTGATGCCGGAAGCCCAGCGCGAGTTTCAGCGCAGCACCGCCAAGTAATGCGGGGACGCCCGGATGTTTGCGGGGTACGCTGGCGCGTCTCATTGCACCCGGAGCCGGTAGTAGCGCGCAGCGGGAGAGGGACTATTATCCGGGAGGTTTGCCATGTCGCCGTTTGCCGGCACGGACGCGATCGTTGTCCAGAATGGGGCTGAAAGGTTCGTTGTGCATTCGAGGTGGTAAGTCACATTGGGCCGGGAGACTGTTACGAAGGAAAACGTGAAGCCCGAAGCGTATGATCCTGAGATGTTCAGGGTTGGTTGGGGCACCGCAAACACTTTCAAGGCATCGAATTCCATCAGGAACGCTCTCCGGTTTGGCACGTTGTTTGTATCCCATCCGACGCCTGCAATGATGAGATGCCCTGTCGCGTTTGTGCCGACGGAATAGGCCCGGCTCAGGCTGCTGAAGATGTCCAGGTTACCCTCGCCCGCAGCCAGGTCTGTGAGATCTGTTACCGTCCAATTGTTCGGGTTGGGATCATGCGTGTCCCACAGAACGGCACGTTCGCGATTCCGGTAGTTCATGCCCACGGCGTAGTATCCGTCGGGCGTGCAGCCGTAAGGGACCGCGAGGGTTGTGGAGCCGCCGGTGTCCGGAAAGGCCGGCAAAGCGGCAATGCTCAATTGTGTGGCAGGACCGGGGAACGTGTCGCTGAAAACGCACCTGTAAGCGAAGTTTGTCGTGCCCGAGCCGACCTTGGGGGATATTCCAAAGACCACTCTGCCGTTTGCGCTCACAGAAAACGCCTGGCCAAGGTTCGTTGACGGATTCAGGCCGTTGAAGAACCACACTTTTGGTGTTGTGGCGCCCTGCCAGTCCGCAACGTAGTTGGCATGGACCAATCCTGCAGTAGTCCGGCGCCACCCGACTGCCCGTCCGTTCGCGGACACGGCGTTCAGGCCGAGGGTATCCGGTTTCTGGGCTCCCTTGTAGCCCCAAGCTGCCGTTGCGGGCCATGCATTGGAAAAACGCCCCACATAAAGGGTCCAGTTATCATTCGCGTTCGGTCCTTCATACGTCCATGCGGAATAGAAAACATCGGAACCGGTACCGGTTGAGCCATTGGCCGCCGGGATGGAGGGAAAGTCACCCGGCGTCTGCACGCTGGTGGACCATGTCGTTCCGCCATTTGCGGTTTTCCATACGGTATGACCGCTGCTCGAGAGCCCGGAAACGACTATTTCCTGCTGAGATCCGACCTTGCGGTTGCTCACGCCGGTGGCGAGCAGGGACTGCACCGCATCCGAACCGGCAACATTGGCGATCGAACCGCTATTGATCCCGAACAGGAATCCGCGCGAACCTGAAACTCCCACAGCCCACGCGGCATCGGGTGTCACGGCGCGGGCCTCATTGGCAGTGTCGCCCGGCAGGGGCGGGATGTTGGTCAGGGGCGCTGCGAAGATGTTCGTGACCAGGATCAGCATGGCAGGGTTGCTGGTGACGCTCCCAAAGGTGTTTGTGACGATGCAACGGTAGTTCCCCGTGTCATTTTGATCCACGCCGCTTACGGTGAGCGCCGGGGTGCTGCTGCCTGAATAATGTCCGGTGTCGGCGAGAGGGACCGCGTCCTTTTCCCATGTGTAATAGAGCGGCATTGAGCCGGAGGCAGAGACGCTGAACTGAGCTGTGCCGCCGGGACGCACCGACCGGTTTGCCGGTTGTTGATTCAGAGAAGGCTCCCGGTCGGACGATTGTAGAAGGCTTTCCGCCACCCAGCCCGTGGATGAGGCAAAGGCGCATTTCCACCAGTAGTAACCTTTTGCATAGACCCCGTTTAGAGAGTGGCTCAACACGGCGCCAGTCGCGCCTGCGCTCAGCGTCGTGAAGGAGTGGTAATCGGTTCCGGGACCAAGCCGCATGTTTGCAGCGCCTCGTGTCGTGACGGTGTCCCCTGCGCCGAGGACGGACGAGCTGATTTTGGGCTTTACATTCAACATCATTAGCCCGTTTGCTACCGCGCGCTGGCTGCCATCCGACGGAACGTTCTTGACCTCTCCATTCACCCACATCACGGAGGAGCCTCCGCCATCCATATTCACACCGTAGGTGGCGCCGAGGACGTCCCGGCAGAACGAGGCCAGTTCGGTGCTCGACATGCCAACGCTCGCCGATGAACGCCCGTCGCATACGACAAAAAATATATAGGTGGAATTATAGGCCACGGCAGTTCGCGGGTTGCGGGCGGTCAGGCCGGGGTCGGAGGTGGGTTGAGTCACGCCATTCTTGAGAAACTCGAAGTTCCCCTGAGCCAGGGCATAGGTTTTGTGCAAGCTTCGCGGGTCCGGATTGGAGCACAGGTTGCCGGAGGGACCATCGTAAAGCATCAGTCTTTGACTGATGGAAACCTGCTGTCCAACCTGGCAGTAGGTCTGTAGAAAGGTGGCCGCGGTTCCCTCCCCGGAAAGCACGATGTGATCAAAGGGAATGCTGGTGGAGCCTTGCCCAATTCGAACCTGGCGGATGGCGCCGGTCGCGGCGGCGGGAGGGTTCAGGAGAGCCAATGGAGCGGGCATTTCAACGAGCACCTCCACTCCGGAGGAGCTTGTGAGTGTGTTGTTGTTGTATTGCGGGGTGTAAACAATCAATTGATTCGCGGCACGCGCCACGTTGATGCCGTCAAAAGCGCGGGAGGCTCCGCCGGTTGAAACCGTCTGCTCGCCCGGGAGGAAGTGCAGGCACACGCCATTGAAATAACTGCGGTCCATTTTCCACACAAAACCCAGTTGGCCTCCCCAATCATCGAATCGCTTCGAGTACCAGCCATCGTAAATATGACCTCCTGTGATCACGCCGCTTGTATTGAAAAAGCTGCCGTTGATGCCCACCACCACGTCGTTCCGCTGCCCCCAGGATTCGCCCCAGTAGTTGATCGCATCTTCGTACCGTGCAGCCTGCGAGGAGACAATTTCCCGGGCGCCCGAGATGCGATTGCTGGCAATCATGCTGCCGATGATGGCATCCGTGTTCGCCACGGCCATGCGCGTCACAAACACGTTATTGGGGTGTGTCGTGGTGAATTTCTGGTAATCAATTCCTGTTCCCACGGCGGACCACTGTGCGGCAGCCTCCCAGGCGATCAGGCACGCTGCGAAAATCCAAACCGGCACATGCTGGGAGGTCTTCACGGGACTATTATAGCATACCCGCTCGGGGCGAGAAGGGCCAAGTGTGCCTTGGTTGGGTGGTATTGGCCTGTTCGGGGCGAACCTATCCAGGCAGTTGCGAGAGGTGACCGTGTGCCCGGGATTTCAGTTGTCCCGATGTTGTTTGGAGGAAGCAGAGATATTGCAGCGCCCAATCTTTCACACTCTGGCGCTTGTCATGAGGGCTTGGTTCATCCACCTTGGGAAGGCGGGATTGGCACCATGCCAAAGAGCAGCACATACTCATTTAGACGTTTCCTCCAAAGTTGGATCATCAACACTTTGGCGGTGCTCGTGGCTGTTTACGTTCTGGAGGGATTAAGGTTCAAACAGGACGACATTTGGACGCCCTTCGTTGTCGCACTACTGCTCGGCATTCTGAACGCATTTATCCGGCCTATTGTGATGTTTCTGGCGCTTCCGCTGCTGTTTGTGACGCTGGGCCTGTTCATGTTGGTAATCAACGCCGGGATGCTTTACCTGGTGGGCTTGATCCTTGGGTCGCATTTTGAAGTGCATGGGTTTGGAGCTGCCTTCCTGGGCGCATTGATCATCAGCGTCATCTCCACGGTGCTTAACGTGTTGACCGGCACAAACCGGTCTTCGATTCGTGTGAAGAAGACACCCCGAAAGCCGGAGAGTCGCCAAGACGTTATCGACATTTGACTCAGACCCTGCCTTGCGTTTAATCACATCACTCTGGTGTAGGCGACCCTCCGCGTTGAAATGCCGCGCGCGTTGAACTCGCGCTCGAAATCCGTCACCGCCTGCGCCAATCCCGAGGGGGTCTCGAATGGGGCAAAGCTGGAACATTGCCTGAAGACCTGTTGCATCTGAGCAGAATAGGGCTCATCGTCTGTTCGCAGGTAAACGGCGCCGCCCACTCTCAAGGCGCGGGCGGCGATCATCGGGAAACCCTCGTTCACAAGGCGGCGCTGCCAGTGTTTTCTTTTTGGCCAGGGATCCGGAAAGTAAACGTGAATTGCAGAAAGGCTGCCCGGGCTGACGAGATAACGCAGCATGTAGGAGCACTCGATCCGTATTGCCAGCAGATTTTGCAGTCCTGCCCTGCGGCCTTTCCTGTCGAGTTTCCGAAGCCGTCCCAGGAGACGCTCCACTCCCACGAAGTTCACATCGCGGTGCTGCGATGCGTACTCAGCGAGGAACGAGCCATCCCCGCTGCCGAGTTCGAGTTCGACCGGTTGCTCGGACGGGAACATCTGCGCGAAGCGCAGGGGCTCGACCACGCTCTCCAGGGTGTAAATCAGACTTTGCTGATCAGACATGTTTTGGCGGGTTTTGAGCACGGCCGCTTCGCAAAAGCAAGTGCCGTCCCACGAGGTAAAGAAGCAGGGTGAGCAATGCGAAGGGGAGCAGGGACAAAGCGTTAGAATATGGGCCGGAGAAGAACGGATTGTTCGACTCTGCCCATTTTGTCAGGGTGTGGTCGAAGTTGCCCAGCAAGCCGGCAACAAAGGCGATGACAATGCCGGCAATCGCGCCCCCGGCGATGTAGCCGCTGGCCAGCAGCACGCCCGGGCTGCGGTCGCTTGCGGCATCCAGTTCGGCAGCGTCCAGCTTATGGTGCGCCAGGTCCTTTCGCATCCGGCGATCCACCAGCCAGCGGATGAGTCCACCCACGAATATGGGGGCGGATGAGGACATGGGCAGATACACGCCAACAGCGAATGTCAGCGAGGAGATTCCGCAAAGCTCGACGGCGACCGCGAGCATGATGCCGAACAGGACCATGCCCCATGGGAGTTGCCGGTCCAGCATGCCTTTTATGATGTAGCTCATGAGCGTTGCCTTTGGAGCATCGAACTTGCGCACCTCGCTGCCATCCGGTCGTGTTCTGTGAAATCCATTGATGCCCGGGTCGGCAAGCCAGACCGCCGTTCCGGAATCGTCCACGAGGTATTTGCCCGCCGGACCGCCATCCGGGGTTGTTTTGTGCCACACCCGGTACACGTTCTTGTCTGAAGCGGCTTGAGGGCCCTTGAGGGTTTCCGTTCGAACCAGGCTCTCGGGATTTGGAGCTCGCAAGCCGGGCGCCACCTGTGCCGCCGGGACGTAAACGGTTGCGGTGTTATTTAACCCCAACAGAATTGGCCCGATGAGCAAGGCGCTGGCGGCCGCTCCTGCAAGGATTGCGATTTGCTGTTTTTTGGGAGTGGCGCCGATCAGAAACCCCGTCTTGAGGTCCTGCGAGGTTGTGCCGCCGTTCGAGGCTGCCACGCACACGATGCCGCCGACCGAAAGGGCTGTCACGTAAGCGGTGCCGCCCGTCCAGCCTGCCAGCAGGAACACCAGGCACGTGAGGAGCAGGGTGGCGACTGTCATTCCGGAAATCGGGTTTGACGAGGATCCGATCTCGCCCGTGAGCCGGGAGGAGACCGTGACGAACAGAAATCCAAACAGAATGATCAGGATGGCGCCGACAATGTTCATGTGAAGCGACGGGGTCGCAATGATGGCTACAATCAACGCGGCAATACCGCCGATCACAAAGCGCATGGAGAGGTCCTGATCCGTGCGCAACGGACCGCTCCCGTCGCTTCTTGATCCGCGCAGGTCCGCCAGCCCGGACTTTAGACCGTGGAGAATGATGGGAAGCGAGCGGAAAAGGCTGATAATGCCACCGGCAGCCACCGCTCCCGCGCCAATGTACAGGATATACGAGCCGCGGATTTCCGATGGACTCATCTGGGCGATCGGCTTTGTGCCGGGCGGAAGAATGCCCGGCGCCGTATCCCCGAAAAAGGCGATCATGGGAATGAGCACGAGAGCGTTCAGGACTCCCCCCGCGATCATGATGCCGCCGATGCGCGGCCCGATGATATAGCCCACGCCGAGCAATTCCGGCGAAATCTCCGCAGCGATAGATCCTCCCTTCAGGGGCGCCCCGAAGATTTTTTCGGGGACATCCTTCCACAACTTGAGTGCCGCCATGGCTGTCTTGTAGGCCAGTCCCAGCCCGAATCCTGTGAAGATGGTTGTGGCGCTGATGCCCGAGGCCAGCACCCCCGTCGCCGCCGGACGTGCCTGCGTGGCAGCCGTACGGGACTCTTCCGACGCACCCGCCTTGAGCACCTCCGCGCAGGCTGTGCCTTCCGGGTATTTGAGTGTGCCGTGCTGGGCCACAATCAGGGCCCTGCGCAGCGGAATCATCATCAGAATCCCGATCAGGCCGCCCATCAGCCCCACCACCAGCACACGTCCAATCTCCAGGTCGAACCCCAGAATAAGGATGGCAGGCATTGTGACACCCAGCCCAAAGGCAATGGACTCACCAGCCGACCCTGCCGTCTGAACGATGTTGTTCTCAAGAATCGTCGCGTCTTTGCCGCCGGCCTTTGACCAAAGCCGAAACAGTGTCAGTGAGATTACTGCCACGGGAATCGAGGCGCTCACAGTCAGGCCGACCTTCAAGACGAGGTAAAGGGAGGATGCGCCAAATATAATGCCAAGAATTGTGCCGGTGATCAGCGCGCGGGCTGTCAGTTCCGGCATCCGCACATGAGCCGGAATGTACGGTTCGGCTGCATTGGCGGCAGACGTGGCTGGCTTGGCGCTTTCCATCTAGAACAAATAACCAGTGCGCGGCGGAGCGGCAACCTGTTTCAATTTACAATCGGGCGGAGGCCGCAAGCGGACGCCGGCGCTCATGCACGAAACACTCAAAGCGGCAGAATCTCCACCGTCATTTTCCGATCGCGCAGGTGAAGCATTGCCACGCTTCGGGGGAGCGAGAATCGCTTTTTGCCAGCACAGCCGGGATTCAAGAATCGAATACCCTCCACCTCGGCGTCGAACGGGGAGTGCGTGTGGCCGAACACGACCACCTGTGGCCGGGTTGCGTTGATCCGGGAACGCAAATCATCGCCGGGGAGGCGGGGATTAACAATGTGCTGCACGAGAAATCGAAGCCCGCCAAGCTCGACGGTCTCCGAGAGTGAATAGCCGAACATGGGATCGTCTGTGTTGCCCGCAACGGCTGTGACCGGCGCGATCTGTCGCAACTGATCGAGAATCGCGGGCTGTCCGATGTCGCCCGCGTGCAGGATGTGGCCCACGCCATGGAACATCTTAAGGATGTGAGGGTCGAGGAAGTTGTGTGTGTCCGAAATGACGCCAACCTTCATCACGCCTTTGCTTCATCGGGTTCCGGGGCTTCTTTAGGCTCCGCTTCCGGAGCTTCCTCTTCGTCCGTCTTCTTTTCGCGGGCGGATTCGGCGGCGTGGGTTAATTTCATTGCCCCGACAAAAAGGCCGGTGAACAAGCCGCCGCTCATGAGGGTATTCCGGAAAAACTCCCAGGTCTGCGGCCATCCCGCAGTGCCTGTCGTCAGGGCCTTCAACCAGCCCAAAAGGGTCTTGCTGTACTCGGGGCTGCCGAATGGGTTAAAAAACCATGCCGCTGTGTTGGTTATCAGGTAAAAGAGCAGGGCGCCCAGGATGCCTCCGCCCAGAAGGCCGAGGAACGATGTCTCGGGTTTAAACCTGCGGCCAAGCCAGATCAGGCAGCCAAATGAGAGGTAATTGAAAAACTGCGAGCGCAGCATCGGGATCTCGAACACGCTGCAGCCCAGTGAGAGATAGTAAATGTCCAGCCCCAGATCCGTGATGAACAACGTGCCGAGTGGCAGCCACCAGGCCATGGATCCGGCGAAGTAAACCCCGGCGCAGAAAGCAATTGCGTAGGCTGCGCTGAAGTTGGGAGGCAGCATGCCGGGTATGCGCGAGAGCGCAAACACAACCATGAACAAAATGGGCATTACCAGCCTGCCTTTCACGGGGTCACACCTTATTAGAAAAAGCCCTTTTTACAAGGCCAATTCCCGGTCCCTTTCCACCTCCAAAAACTCCGGGGGCAAGCACGGTTGCGCGTCGGCTGTCGCGTGGAGATTTGCAGCACGCCACTATTTCGCAAAACACGCGTATTCCTCCCCCACTTGTCCCTGCTTTTCATTCCCTTCATGAAAGAGGAAACGATACTTGAACGTGAGCGCGGAGCCGGCGGGCAACTTCAGTTCGCCCGCCGCCTTGTCGGGAAGGGACTCGAAATCATGTTTTCCGAAGGGGTTTGCCGCAAACAGCCCATAGTCGCGGACATGCCACCAGGTTGGAAACCGTGGGTTTGACGGGTGATCGAAAATGGCAATGCCCGCCGCATTAGGGCCGATACTGCCAAAGTAATCACACCATTTGGCTCTCTTTCCCCAGGCTTGCCCGTCGCGCAAACCTTCGCTATTGATAATATGACCGCTGCCCTTGGCGACTTTCATGGATTCCGCGATCCGGATACCCATGGTGCCTTCCTTTGTATCTCCGAAGATTAACTCGCCTTCCGATGCGCGAATCGTGATTTCGAAGTCGATGATCCGCGAGGTCTTGTTGATCTTTGAGACGGAGAAACGCATGGTGCGCTCGTCCGTGCAAATGAGTTTACCGTCTTTATCCACCCAATCATTGGCGGTTTTGATCGTGCCATGGTCCTTTGCCGACTCAACCGCTTCGAACTTCCGGTGCTTAACGCTTCCGGCGCCCGGCAGCTCGGACCAGAAATCAATGCCGTTCACCTTGCCATGCGCGAACCATAGTGAACGCTGGTGGGGATGATCCTTCGACTCGCCCGGGGCATCAACCATCGGCCAGTTGCGCGTCATCGGCGCCTGGGCCGGTCCGTAGATGGGATAGAGATAAGGGCGGGAAGGGTAGGAGAAGACGTACTCCGTGAACAAGGATTTGCCCAGCCAGACCTGGATGCGGTCTGGAAGCTCCTTCATGATTACTGTTTCGGAAGGCTCCCGGGCCGTTTGAGACCCTTCCACGGGTCCGCTGCCGATGAGAAGCATGCAGGCGGCGATGCAAGACCAGGCAGTAATCCATCCGGATGTTTTCATGGGATGAACTATAAGTATGCCGGTTGCGCTTGCAATCGGGAAGTTCCGGGTTGAAGGCGGAGAGGATTTTTACTCCGACCAGGTTGTTACCCGTTGAAAAAACCTGAAAGCGCGTTTAGGGTTTGCTGCGGGTCCCTGGAGAACCTCATCGCGGATCTCTTTGACGTGCGGGTTGTTCGGAGGCCTGTCCGGAACCGTTTTTATGCTGGATGACCGCTATTACATGCGCGGGGGAGGATTTGACCACCGCAGGTCAGCAACCGTTGTGCTGCTGATCGCGCTGGCGGCGGCGTTCATTCTCCAGCTCATGGCGATCCGCTGGTTCGGCCTTCCGGTGTTCAAATACCTTGCGCTAAGCTCCGATGGTTTGTGGCATGGCCGGGTTTGGCAGCTTCTGACATTTCAGTTTCTGCACGGTGGTTGGATTCATTTGCTGCTGAATTGCTGGGCAATTTATGTCTTTGGAAGGGAGCTTGAAGAGACGATCGGACCGGGTCGTTACCTCGCCCTGTATTTTTCAAGCGGCGTGCTGGGCGGGTTACTGCAGGCGGTGGCCGGCCCGCTGATTCCGCAGATTGGCGCCGGCGAGGTAGTCGGTGCCTCGGCGGGTGTTTTTGGTCTGATTGCTGCTTATGCCAGCCTGAACCCGGAGCGGCCTCTGACGATTCTGTTGTTCTTTGTTATCCCCGTGAGCATGCGCGCGAAGTTCCTCCTCCTTTTCTGCGCCATTATTGCATTGGTCGGCATTCTCTTTCCGACGGACAACATTGCGCACGCGGCGCACCTGGGCGGCATGATTGGCGGGCTTGCTTTTGTGAAACACGCGCTTACATGGCGGTGGCCTGAGAAGCGGCACCCGCCTCGCCTCCGTCCGCTGGTGCATGTCACCAGGAAACAAGCCGGTCCCACACCGTTCACGGTCCAGCCGGAGCCTCCGCCGGATGAGTTTCTTAGCAAGGAAGTGGATCCCATTCTGGACAAGATTTCCGCTCAAGGCATTCAAAGCCTGACGGAGCGCGAGCGCCAGATACTCGAGGCCGCGCGTCGCAAAATGGATCGTTCCTGATCCCGCCTGGTGGGCGGGTTTGGGTTTCTCGAATCTGCTTCCGCCTGGCAGGGCGGTTTCCTAGAATGCGGCGTGTCTTTGCTCGCAAGACCATGAGAAGGTTCACCAGCTTGCGTGCCCGCCTCGTCGGGACTGTTTTCGTGGCCCTCGTGCCGGCGTGGGTGGTGATGTACCTTTTCGCTTACGACCCTCCCTGGATTCGTCTCGGCGCCGGAGCGCTTGCCCTGGGCGCCGCGTGGTTCGGGGGTGAAATGTTCATCATGCGCCAGGTGCGCGCGATACTCGAGGCGACGAAACTGCTCGCGAGCGGCGATCTTACCGTGCGCACCGGTCTTGAGCGGGAGCCGGGAGAGCTTGGAGATCTGGCTCGCTCTATCGACCAGATGGCGGCAGCTCTTCAGCGAAAAGACAGGAAGCAGGAGGACGCGCGGGATGACCTGAACCAGCAGGTCATGCGGCAGGCGGTCGTGAGCGCGCTTGGCCAGTTTGCCCTTCAGAGCAAGGACTTTTTGGCCCTGATGCACCAGGCGGTCATCATGGTAAGCCAGACTCTGCAGGTGGAATATGTGTCGATCTTCGAGTTGGACGCCGAAGCGGACATGCTTTCGTTGCGCGCTTCCGTGGGCTGGCTTCCTGAGACAGCGAAGAATTTCCGGGTTCCTCTGGCCAGGGGATCTCTCTTGTCCTACGCCCTGTCCCGAGGAGAGCCGATATTGGTGAAGGACCTTCTGGATGACCCGAGGTTCGAGCCTGAAAAGTTTTTCCACGAGCACGGAGCTCGCAGTGCGGTCGTGGTTGCGATTCAGGCCGAGGAGGGGCTGTTTGGCCTCTTGCTGGCTCACACCGGCAATGCCAGCGAATTCAAGGAGAGCCAGGTGCAATTCATGCTTGGCATAGCGACGGTTCTGGCGATGGCTGTTGTGCGGCGCGGCACGGAGGCGGAGATGGAGAAACTGGCCACGTTCACCCGTCTCAATCCGGCACCGGCCCTGGAACTGAGCGAAAGCGGCTTGGTCACATACTCCAACGATGCGGCTAACAGGCTGGCGGCTTCATTCGGCGGTTGCTCTCCTGCGGAGTTGCTCCCGCTCGACTGCATGGCAATCGTGGAGGGATGCCTTTCCTCCGGGGAACCGCTGCTTGACCGGCAGGTTCTTCTGAACGGACGCACGCTGTCGTGGTCTTTTCACCCCGTTCTCGCGAGCGGAACGGTGCATGTTTACATCGAGGAGTTGACGCACCGGTTGAATCTGGAAGCCCAGCTACGCCAGTCTCAAAAAATGGAATCTATCGGCCAGCTCGCCGCCGGCGTGGCACACGACTTTAATAACATGCTCACGATCATCCAGGGGCACTCGGGTCTGCTCCTGGTCAAACCGGACCTGGCGGAGGAGCACAGGGACAGTGTGCAGGCGGTTTACTTTGCTGCTGAGCGCGCCGCCGCGCTCACGCGGCAGTTACTCATGTTTAGCCGCAAGAATGTGATGCAGCCCAAGCAGCTCGATATTGCCGAGGTGATCACCACCACCAGCAAGCTGCTCGAACGCCTGCTGGGAGAAAGCATCCGGCTGGTCATGGATTGCGATCCGGATCTGCAAGCCGTCCGCGGGGATTCGGGCATGATCGAACAAGTCATCGTGAACCTCGCGGTCAATGCGCGCGATGCCATGTCCCGGGGCGGTACACTGACCATCAGCGCGAATGCCGCGCAGATTGGCGCGGACTATGTTCAGTCTCATCCCGACGCGCGGGAGGGCAATTTCATACGGCTCAGTGTGCAGGACACCGGCGCCGGGATTGATGCCGCAACGCTCCCGCACATTTTTGAGCCTTTCTTTACGACCAAGGAAGTCGGGAAGGGCACGGGATTGGGCCTTGCAACGGTGTACGGGATTATCAAGCAGCACGATGGGTGGATTGACGTGCAATCCGAGGTGGGACGTGGCACGGTTTTTAGCGTCTTCTTCCCATCGTGGGCCCGAACCGGCTCTTTTGCCAGGGCGGAGCCGACTGCCGCGCCGGGGATGCGCCAAGGCAAGGAAACCATTCTCCTTGTCGAGGATGAATTCGTGCTGCGTGAGCTTGCAAGAGCGATACTGAAAGATTGCGGCTACACGGTTATCGACGCCCCGTCCGGCCGTGAGGGTTTGAAGGTGTGGCAAAAGGAGAAGGATAAGATAGACCTTGTGCTCACGGACATGATGATGCCGGATGGCGTCTCAGGGATGGACCTGGCCAGCGAGGTGGTCAGGAGCAGGCCCGGGGTAAAAATCATCTTTGCCAGCGGCTACAGCATGGACGAGCTCGACCCGGAATTCCTCCGGAAGGGACATGGGCATTTCCTGCAAAAACCGTACACGCACGTCACCCTCAGCAAGGCGGTGCGGGAGTGTCTCGACAACCAGTCATGATTAAACCACAAAAAATACTATGAAACAGCAAACTGAAAACGCGACAATTCAAGTTAAACAGCGCTCTCCAGGGCACAGCCGCCGATCCTTCCTTGCCAGGGTCGGAATAGCGTCGGCCGCGTTGGGGTTGGCACGCCCCACTGCTCCCGCTGCGGAGAAAGTAATCCAGGGATTCGAGACCGCTCCTGTGACCGACTCCGCTTCCGCCGGGTGGAAGCCGGTCTCGGATCGAAAGATCCGGATGGGCATTGTGGGTTACGGTGTTTGCAAGTTCGGCGGCGCGTTTAGTTTCCAGGATCATCCCAACGCGGAGATCGTGGCTGTGAGCGACCTGCTTCCGGATCGTTGCGCCGAGCTCGCGCAGGTGTGTCGGTGTCAAAAAACCTACCCCTCCTTCGACGAACTCTTGAAGGATGACCGCATCGAGGCCGTGTTTATTGCCACGGACGCTCCAAGTCACGCCCGCCAATGCATCGAAGCGCTCAAACGAGGCAAGCACGTGGCTACGGCTGTGCCGGCTGTGTTTGGCTCGATCGAAGACGCCCACGAACTGTATGAGGCTGTAAAAGCCAGCAAACGCAACTACATGATGTTCGAGACGTCCACGTTTCATCGGGACCTCTTTGAAATGAGGGAGATTTTTGCCCGGGGCGGCTTTGGCAAGCTTGTGTATTCCGAAGGCGAGTATTACCACTACATGGCCGAGCCGATAGATTCCTACAAGGGCTGGCGTGTGGGTCTCCCGCCGCAATACTATCCTACTCACTCGAATGCCTATTATGTGGCCGTGGGTTCCGGCCGTTTCACGGCTGTTTCGTGCATGGGCATGCCAAGCGTGCTGCCGCATTTGCAACCTGCGAATAATCCCTATAAAAACCCGTTCGGCACGGAAATCGCCAACTTCCGCACGAGCGAGGGCGGCATGTCTCGCATGGCCGTGAGTTGGGATACTCCCGGCGCCGGCGGAGAGATGGGGAGGATCCGCGGGCAAAAGGGCTCCTACTATGGCTCATATGAAGGGATAGAAAAACCTGGGGTGTTCCGACGACCGCCACTGCCGCCCAAGGTCGAGCCGGGAGGGCACGGGGGCTCGCATGGTTACCTCTGCAACGAGTTCCTTTTGTCCGTTCTTGAGAATCGCAGGCCGTTGGTGGATATCTCGATGGCGTTGAACCTCACGGTACCGGGTGTCATCGCCCACCAATCCGCGCTGAAGGATGGTGAGTGGATGAAGATTCCTGTGTTTGAGCCGGTTTCCTGAAACTCACAGTCTGCCCAACAATCGGAGCAGCCCGTCCAGAATAGTGAGCGGATGCGGCGGACAACCCGGAATATACAGGTCCACCGGGAAAAGTTTGTCTGCTCCTCCCACTGTCTGGCCAGTGCCACTGAACGGCTCACCCGAGATGGCACAGGCGCCCACTGCAATTACCAGCTTCGGATCAGGTGTGGCCTCGTAGGTCTTGCGAAGCGCGAGTTCCATGTTGCGCGTTACTGGGCCTGTGATCAGGAGCCCGTCTGCGTGGCGCGGGGAGGCGACGAGTTGAATGCCAAATCGGCCAAGGTCCCACCCGATTGTGCCTAGAACGTTGATATCGGATTCGCACGCGTTGCATCCGCCCGCGCTCACCTGTCGCAGCCTGAGGGAGCGGCCGAAGAGCTTTCTGAGTTTTTCGTCCAGCGCCGCAGCCAGTCTCAGTTCCTCTTTGCCGGGTTCGCCGACAACCAGATCTCCCGCCTTGCGCACTGCCATGCGGTGATCGCTGGTCTGCGTAATCGCACCCGGTTCGCATGCCTGGACGCACGCCGCGCAAAAAGTGCAGCGGCCAAGATCGAGTCTTAGCAAGGGCGGAGCTCCCTGGAATGCCTCCGTGGGACAGACCTCGGCGCATTTGTGGCAGTCTGTGGGGCAGCGCGCAGATTCGAGCCTGAGGCTGCCGCCATGACGATCCGGGAGTGACGGCGCTTTGCCTTCGGGATAGGCCATGGTCTGGCAACCGCGCTGCAGCCGATGGGCTAATGTGCTTAGGACAAACATGGTTAAAGGTCAAAACCGCAGTATGACAAGTTGAAGCTCTTGTTGCAGATAGGGAAGTCGTAAATGGCTTCCCCCCGCAGGGCCAGTGCCAATCCCGTCCAATTATGGAATGACGGATCCGTCACCTTGTACCGCGCGAACCTGCCGGCGACATCCGTGATTGCCACGTGGCAGACTTCGCCGCGCCAGCCCTCGACTAATGCAACCGCGATGCTTTCGGCCGTTGGTCGGGCAATGGGCTCAAACGTCAGTCCTGCCGGAGCCGCGGCGAGTTGCTCAAGTATGAAATTGCCGGAGCGTTGGATTTCGAGCCAGCGAACGCGAGCGCGCGCAAAAACATCCCCTCCAGGCCAAACAGCGACCGGCGCCTGGGCAAAACGATACCAGCCGGCCGGGTGATCGTAACGCACATCGCGCACGAGGCCACAGGCCCGGGCGGCGGGCCCCACGAGCCCGATTTCCCCGGCCTGAGCGGACGAAACAACCCCGAGCCGCTCAAACCGGGCGCGGACAGAAGACGAGTCCCACAGCCATTCAGCCGCCTTTTCCACATCCTGCAATACGGGTTTAATCTGTTTTTCCAGCTCCGCGATCCGCGCCGGATCCATGTCTCTTCGGCAGCCGCCCGGAACTGCCAGCGCGCGTCCGAACCGATTGCCGCACAGGAGAGCTGTCATGTTCAGAAAATCCCCGCGCAATTTGCCGCATGCCGATGACGTGGGCAGGAAGGCTACATCGTTGGCAAGCGCGCCGATGTCGCCTGTGTGATTTGCCAGCCGCTCCAATTCGAGGGCAATGGCCCGCAGCCATTGAGCCCGCAGCGGCGCCTCAGCTCCCGAGAGCGATTCGAGCACGGAAGCGTAAGCTGTGGCATGCGCGATGGAAGAGTCTCCCGCGAGAGTCTCCATGCGGGCGAGGGTGGCTTTGTGCGGGCCTCCTTCCAGCGAGGGCTCGATGCCGCGGTGCTGATAGCCCAAAGCGATTTCCAGGTGCAGCACCTCCTCGCCGGCGCATTGAAAACGGAAATGACCCGGCTCGATCACTCCCGCATGCACAGGACCCACGGCGACTTCGTGGACTTCACCCCCGTTTGCGGTGAAGAAATCGCCGACTGCCGGGCCCGGCCCGTGATCGCGCCGGACAGGTTTGAGCCAGGGGTGGCCATCCGGGACGATTTGGCATTGCTCCCAGAGCTCGCGCTCGAACATGTGCGCCTGTGGAATCCTCGGGGTCAGAGACGGATAGGACTGCTTAAACGGCAGGCTGCGGCCAATCCGGAGAGAATTGGAGGAATCGAGGGCCAGCACTGAAACAATGCTCACCCCATCGGCTCGAGGAATCCCGAACCAGGAACTGAGCCGGGCGCCAGCTAGCACCCGGCGCTCTGTGGCGTCCGCAAGGTCTGCAATGGAGACTTCCGGCACCTCGCTCAAAGGCAGGCTGGAGCCGTTGTTCAACTCAATGTAGGGTGCGCTCATGGAATTGGAATCAGGATTTGGGCGGCGCTGCTCCAGACTTCCAGCAGGAAACGTGGGGTAAAAAGACCCAGCCAAAGCGATGCGGCCAGCAACAGGAGCGGAGGCGCGACGGTGCCGGCGGCTTCACGCAGGGAGGCAGTGTTCCACGCGGCTTTGCGCGGGCGGCCATCCACAATGGAGAAGACAAGGCGCGTCATGCCGATGAAAGCCAGGAGCAGGCAAACGAGGAAGATGGTGGCGGTGATGTACTGATGGGAACCCACGGCAGCGCGAAGGATTCCCAACTCGCTGAAAAACGGGCCGAACGGCGGACAGGCCGTTACCGCGAGCAGACCAACAACAAAAATCCTGGAGGAAAGCGGCGTCACCCAGGTCATCCCGGCAACTTCGATGTTTGTACGTGCTCCGGCCGCGCGGCGGAGGTTGCCGGCGCTCAGGAACAACGCGCCCTTGGTCAGAACGTTGCTCCACACGTGAAAGAGAGCGGCGCCGAGGCCGCCGACGCCGATGGAGGCGCCGATCGTCAGGATTCCCATGTGCTCGACGCTCGAGTAAGCGAGCATGCGTTTGAAGTCCGGCGTGCCCAGCAGGAACAGCGCGGCGATGATCATTGAGAAAAGACCGAGGCAAAGCAATGTCAGGGACGCGATGCTTTCCAATCCGGCGGCTGACACAACAGCCCGAACACGCAGCAGGGCGACGAATGCCACGGTCGTCATTCCCCCGGCAAGCATCGCGCCGATCATGCCGGGCGCTTCCCCGTAAGCGTCCGGCTTCCATGTATGCATCGGCGCCAGGCCCATCTTGGTGCCGAAGCCGGCCAGCAGCAACACCCACGCAGCCAGAAGCCATGGTTTGGAGAGAGACCCTGCGGCGGCCTTAAGGCCTGTGAACGTGAGGTCGCCCTCCCCGCCGCTGTGCATGGACGAATAACCGAGAAAGAACGCTCCCAGCAGCGAAAGGGCGATTCCGGTGCCGCCGACCAGCAGGTACTTCCATGTAGCTTCGAACGCTCGAGGGGTGCCGTTGAAGTGCAGCAGCGGGACTGTTGCCAGCGTCGCGCCTTCCGCGGCGACCCAAAGCAGCCCAAGGTGCTGTGCCAGCAGCGAAAGGGTGATGAGACCTGTGAGTGCCAGCAGTGTGGCAATGAAAACACGGTTTGGCCGCTCCTTCCTGGTTTTCAGATAAGACACGCCGTATCCCGCGCACGCGAGAAAAAGGATTGAAACCGCCGGAAGCACCGCGCGTGCGATGGGGTCAAAGCCCAGCCAAAGGGCCGGATTCCAGGTGGGCGGGTCCAGAAACATCCAGAGCGAGAGGCCCGAATGCGGCAGCGCAGCCGCCGGCAGAAGCCAGGGACGAGTGTCCTCTTTAGGCCAGACCAATGCGATGATTGCGGCCGCGAACGGGATGGCAATGAGAATGATTTCTTTCACTCGTGAAGACTCGTAAGTTTGCGCGTGTCCAGGGTGTCAAAGGCGCGCTGGATGCGATCCGCGATGATGCCGATCACAAACACGCCGACCGTGAGGTCAAGAAGGATGCCGGTTTCAACCACCAGGGGCATCGCATTGATGAGCAGCAGGCCGAACAGGTAAATGCCATTCTCGAGCAGGAGATAGCCGCAGACCTGCGAAATGGCCTTGGTCCTGCCGATGAGCAGCAGCAGTCCCGCCACCACCGTTGCCAGAGCGGCTGGGACCAGGAGGACGTTGGAATGCTCCGGTAACAGCGGCAACGCTCCCGAAAAAGCCACCGCCCCGGTCGTTGCGGCGGCCCCCAGTAACAGCGAGGGAACAAAGCCGATCAGCGGCTCTTCCTCACGGTCCACATTCGCCGAGCGCATGGCGCGCCGGAGCAGGTGCGGGATGAGAAAGCCCTTGATTCCGATGGTTCCCACCGCAACCAGCAGGCCCAGCAACGTCATGTGCGAGCCGATCAGCAGGGGGAGGATGCCAATCACCATTCCCTGCATTGCTGCTGCGCGGATGATCGAGGGAATCCTGCTGCTGCCAAGAGCAAGGAGATTCAGGCCCATGGCCACGCCCGTAAATAGGTTCAGGGATGCATTCATTGGAGTGAGGATCCTTTCCACGCCGCCAGCAGGCCAAACAGGCACAGCAGAAAGGCGGTGATCAGGAGTAGCGGAACCCGCCGGAAAGCGAAACGGGCCAGCAACGACTCAACGGCGCCCACCCCCACCATGATGATTCCCAGGGCAAGCACCGTCACGGCCATCCCTCCCAATCCGCCCAGGTGAAGGCCCGGTAGCACGGCATCCGCCAGCAGTACCGCAAAGAGCAGGAGTTTGATGGCGCTGCCGTGCAGAATTGCGGCAAATGGCGGGCCGCTATGGTCCAGGACCATGGCCTCATGCACCATCGTCAGTTCAAGATGGGTGTTGGGGTCGTCGAACGGAACCCGGCAGTTCTCGGCCAAAAGGACGATGAAAAGCCCGGCGCCAATCAGCATGACGCCCGAGCCGGCAAAGGGCGTAAGCATGCCGGACAGAGAAAGGCTGCCGGTGCGGACGCTCAGGGTAATCAGGGCTGTGATCAAGGCGGCTTCCGCCAGTACCGCGTAGGACACCTCGCGCGCGGTGCCCATGCCCTCGAAGGCGGAGCCGGTCTCCAGTGAGGCGCACGCGATGGCAAACCGTGCCACTGCGAGCAGGTAAATGAACAGGAAGGCATCGCCACGAAATGACACTGTCGATCCAAATGGCCCAATTGGCAGAAGCGCGGCCGCGCAGCTAATGGCGATCCATGCAATGGCCGGCCCGATGATGTGTCCGGGCGAGGCTGCCGTGCTGATGACCACTCCCTTGCGCCAGAGCCGCGCGAGGTCGTAATAAAGCTGCAGCACAGGCGGTCCTTTTCGACCGGCGACCCACGCCTTGACCTTGTTGATGATGCCTGGGCCTAATGGCGCCAGGGCCATCCAAAAGGCGACACGAACAACAAACTCGGCAATGGTGGAGAGTGTGGCGCTCATGGAAGTCCTTTGAACATGGCAGCTCCCATCCAAGTCAGGAGCGCAATGCCAACCAGGCCGAAAACCAGGTAGAGAATGTAGGCCTGCAGGCGCCCGTGCTGATAGCTCCGGACTGCGGTTGAAAACCGCATCGTGATATCTCCGATGGGGGCGATCACTCTTTCGAGCACTGTCTCGGGCGTGTGCTCGGATGAAAAAGCCGTTTGTGGAAACAATTCCGTTGGAGGAACACGGTGCCGCTCCGGCCGGAGGATCCACTCGAACCATGAAACAATTGTTGAAGCGAAAGAACCCGCCGTGTACTGCATCCGCGGGGTGGGAGCGGCATAGCCGCAATCCCATGTGCCGAATCTGCGGGCGCCGTTTTTGCGGACACGCCCGGCAAGCACCCAGGATATCAGCAGAGCCAGGCCCAGAAAAGCCAGGTTCGCGGCGCCAAGTGTGGACAGGGACGGTTCTAAACGAATGGCGGACCATGAGGGGTTCCATGCCCTGGCAACGGTTTGAAGAGCCGGCGCCAGGGCCAGCGGAGCCAGGCCGACGAACGCGCAGATCGCGGCCAGCACCAGCATGGGGATGCGCATGGCCGACCCCGATTCGCAGGCCTTCCCTGCAGCGGCGGAGCGGGGCAGGCCCAGGAACACGATGCCCACGACCTTAACGAAGCAGGCGAGGGCAAGCGCCCCTGTGATCGCGAGCGAGATCGCAGCCGGAACCGCGGCCCATGCGGCAGGACCGCGCGCATCGATCGCATCAAATAAACCGAGGTAGAGGAGCCATTCGCTGACGAAGCCGTTTAGCGGCGGCAGGCCGGATATGGCCGCCGCGCCCAGGGTGAATAGACCGGCCGTCCATGGCATGGAACGCCATAGGCCTCCCAGGCTGCTCATGTGTCGCGTGCCTGTGGCGTGCAGAACAGACCCTGCTCCAAGAAATAGCAGCGCCTTGAAGACGCCGTGGTTCCAAACGTGCAAGAGCCCCCCGGCGATTGCCAGGGCGCCCCATTCGGGATTTCCGGATTGAGCAGCAATCGCCGCCAGGCCCACGCCGAGCAGGATGATGCCGATGTTCTCGACACTGTGGTAAGCCAGCAGACGTTTGAGGTCGTGCTGCCCAAGGGCGAAGGCGACGCCAAGAACCGAGCTGATTGCGCCGAGGGCAAGAATCGTCCACCCCGCGCCGGCCGGAAGCGGTAGCCAGCCTGAGAATCTGACAATACCGTAGATTCCCATCTTGATAGCCACGCCGGACATGATTGCGGAGACATGGCTCGGCGCGTTTGCGTGGGCTGAAGGCAGCCAGATGTGAAGTGGAAACAGGCCCGCCTTCACCCCGAACCCGAACAAAGCAAGCCAGAAGAGCGGCGCCAACGAGGCGTCTGTGAAAGGTCCAATGGTCCACGAACCTGTGCGCGCGGCAAGGAGCGCAAAAAAGGCAAACAGGCAAAGGGTGCCGGCATGGGAGGTGGCAAGGTAAATCCACCCGGCGAGGCGCACCTCGCGCCGCTGGCGATCCAGCGTGATCAGGAAGTAAGCACAGACAGCAAACGCTTCCCACGCAATGAGGAAGTGCAGTCCGTTTGCCGCCGTAAGAACCGCACCCATGGAAAAGAGCAGGCAACTCCACCACGCCCGGCCGGCGGGCGCCGAGCGCGGGTGCGCGCGGTCCGGCCAATACTCCATGGAGTAAAGAGCGCCGGCAGCCCCAATGGTCACGAGCAGAACCAGGAAAAAAGCGCTCAGCGCATCAAGCCGCAAATGCACAGGCTGAGACCCGAGGGTCAGGCACGCCATGAATTCCCAGGGTTGTCCTGAGAAGAGAACCATAGCAGCTCCGGCCAGGCCTGCAGCGGCGGCAATAAACGTGCAACCCAGCCACAGGCGCGGCGCGCGAAAGGCGGCAGCGATCCCGAAAACAAGAGCTGCGGCGGCAATAAGAAGAAAAGTGCCCGGGTTCATCATTTCTGGGGTAAATGCTCCGTCGTCGTCTTGAGCTCTTCCGCCGGGCAGGATTGACTGAGCGCTCGAAAGACCTCGGCATCCGGCGCGCCGTTTTTGATGGACTGACCGAAGGGCCCACGCGTAATTGAAGCGCTGAGCCCCGCGAGTATTTCCAGGTGCGACCGTGGAGTCGGGGCCATAAAGAACAGCAGGTAGCGCACGGGCAGGCCGTCCGGGGTCGCTTCTTCGAGTGGCATCGGGGCGCTAAGCATCATGAGCGAGATCAGGCCGTGATCTCGTCCAAGCGCCACCCTGGAGCGCAGGTGCGGCAGCGCAAAGTGTTTCCCCACAGGAGCCCAGGTGAGGGCGCCGGGCGATTGAACGCGGTGAACCAGCATCTGGCGTATCTGTGGTGTGAGGCCCCCAAGACGTTCGATGACTCCCGCCAGGGTTAATGGCACATCTGCGGGATGAACCTCCCGCCAGATGCCGCCGCGGCGCAGCATTGCCTCAATCGCGCTGCAGTTCTCCGGATTGTCCTGCGCGGCGGAAGAAAGGAATCCTGCCCGTGCAGCAAGCCCGCGTTCCGTTGCCCATCCCGCGACTTGAGAGCGATCAAAAAGAAGACGGCCACTGTCCTTGACGCAAGGCAGGGCGTCATGCCGGACCCACGCCATGACAACGGACTCTTCGACCCCCAGGGATTGTGCGACTTGTATGAGGTTGAGATGCATGTGATGGAATTGCCCCGGTTTGCGGCGATTGCAGATGGTTTATGCCGGCTGTATTGCTTCGTGTTTGCCGGAGCGCCCCTTGACGGAGGAATCCCACTCTGTCTGCAGGCGATCCAATTCGGCCAGAATGTCCTCACGGGAGGCCTGAATCTGGATGAGGCGCATGAAATGCCGGTCCCGCAGCGCGTATGCGAGCCGAGACTGCAAATGGAGTTGGGCTTTGACGCGCGGGCTGATCAGTGTGAACAACGCGTGCACCGGTTGCCCGTCGAGCGCCCCGTAATCGACGGGTCGCTCAAGAAAGCAGAGGGCCATGAGCGGCTTTGACAGGTGCAGCACCACCGGGTTGCGCAAATGCGGCATCGCCACCCCGTTGCCAAGCGCTGTGGGCTCGATTCTTTCGCGCGCGAGAAGAACCTGCAGCAGGAATTCGCGATCCACCTCCTCCGGCAGGCGGAGCATTTCGACAATCTGCCTCAGGCAGGCGGCTGGATCCTGACCGGAAATCCGGTAGTAGATCCCGCCGTTCAGGAGCGCATCCTTAAGAGCAGGGGGAGCGTCCGATTCCGACTCGGGTTCCGCAAATATCGCAGGGGAAACGCGAAGCTTTTCAGCGGTAGCCCAGGCCAGCAACTCGGCTCGATTGAACCGATACTGGCCGCTGATCCGGTAACCCGGCAGCTTCCCATCCTCGATCCAACGATAGACGGTCTTCTCGGAAACCTCCAGAAGCGCCGCGACATCTTTTACATTCAGTTGCATGCAGCCACATTCACTGACCAACTGTCCCGGATTGGACAATTTTGGACATGGTTCATAATTATGGGAAAAAAGTCAAGAGCCGCCATCCCCAAAGCGTTCGCTTTCTGGCTTCAAACAGAGGGCCTCGCCTCACTGGCTCTCTTGTGCTCTGGCGTCTTCTTTACGTGCCAGCAGCCAAAGAAGATCGGATAGACGGTTCAAATAAACCAGGAACTCCCGCCTGGTGTCTCCGGCCTCGGAAAGCCCACATGCGGCGCGTTCGGCGCGTCTGCAAATGGTTCGTGCCAGGTCCAGGGCAGCTCCCGCTTTGGTATCGCCCGGCATGGCCCAGCCGCCAAAGCTTACGCCGCTGCTTTCGAGGTCTTGGATAAGTGTTTCAACGGTTCGGATATGATCGTTGGTGAACCGGGCGTAGCCTTCTTTCTGGTACCGCTCAGCGTCCTCCGGCGCGGTCGCCAGCTCACCCATGATGGGGACGAGGTGTTTTTGAATGCTTTGCAGGGCGGCACGGGTGGATGGTTCGGTGCAGGCAGCCCGTGCCACGCCGAGGGCGGCGTTGAGTTCGTCCACCGTGCCGTAGGCCTCCACCCTGGGGTGGCATTTGGAAACGATACGCCCATACATGAGGCTTGTTGTGCCCTGGTCTCCGCGTTTTGTGACGATGCTCATGGGTATGCCGCCGAAAGAGCCGATTTTGGAGGTGCTGCGGCGGAAGGCAAGCGCAAGATGGGCGGAATTCTCGAAGAAAATCGTGAAGTTTAAGTCACACTTAGTTTCCGTTTGCACAAGGCGCAAGCGTGCTTTAGGTTGCCGGGAATTCCGCGGGAACAAACAGAGAAAATTATGGAGAAAATCGCTGAACTAACGCTGGACGGGAAGAAGTACCAACTGCCCCTTGTGGTCGGGACGGAACAGGAGGGTGCGATTGATATTTCCTCACTGCGAAACCAAACAGGCTACATCACGCTGGACGACGGCTACGGGAATACGGGTTCATGCAGGAGCGCGATCACCTTTATTGATGGTGAAAAGGGCATCCTGCGTTACCGCGGCATCCCGATCGAAGAACTGGCCGAAAAATCCACGTTCATCGAAGTGGCGCACCTGATTATTTTCGGCAAGCTCCCGACCAGCGCCGAGCTCAGGCGTTTTTCGGACCTTTTCACGGCCAACGAGCTGTTGAATGAGGCCATGAAGCATCACTTCGAAGGTTTCCCGGCGCATGCTCATCCGATGGCGATACTCTCGTCTATGATCAATGCCGCCAGTTGCTTCTTCCCGGAGCTTTACGAGGGCGACATGAAGGAGAACTTTGACGTGCAGGCGGCGCGGCTGCTTTCGCAGGTGCGGACGATTGCGGCATTTGCCTATCGCATGAGCCGTGGTCTGCCGAGCATATACCCGCGGCCGGAGCTGAAATACACGGCGAACTTTCTGCACATGATGTTCTCGCTGCCCTACAAGGACGTGGACCTGAAGCCGGAAATGGTGAAAGCCCTGGACATGATCTTCCTTCTGCATGCCGACCACGAGCAGAACTGCTCCACGGCTACGGTGCGCATGGTGGCATCCAGCAAGGCGAACCTTTTCGCGAGCGCTGCGGCAGGTGTGTGCGCCCTGTGGGGCCCGCTGCATGGCGGCGCCAACCAGGCGGTGCTGGAGATGCTCCAGGCGATTCACAAGTCGGGCGACGACGGCTCGAAGTTCATCCAGGCCGCCAAGGACAAGTCCAGCGGCAAGCGCCTGATGGGCTTCGGGCATCGTGTTTACAAGAACTACGATCCCCGCGCCAAGATTATCAAGAAGGCCTGCGACAACCTGCTTGCGCAGTTGCAGATCAACGATCCGTTGCTGGACATCGCGAAGAAGCTCGAAGAGACGGCGCTGCGGGATTCTTATTTCGTCGAACGCAAGCTTTACCCGAACGTTGATTTTTACAGCGGCATCATCATGCGGGCCCTGGGAATACCGGTGGAAATGTTTACAGTGATGTTTGCCATTGGCCGCATGCCGGGGTGGATCGCCAATTACAAAGAGGTGATGGAGGATGCCGGCAGCAGGATCTACCGTCCTCGTCAGGTCTATGTCGGGCCGACGCTGAACAGCTATGTTCCCATCAAGGAGCGGCGCTGACCGGCGAGTGTGCCCATGAATATACACGAATACCAGGCGAGGGAGTTGCTGGGAAAGCGCGGGCTGCCGCTTCCGCCCGGCGATGTGTGTGATACGCCCGAACAGGCCGGAAGAATTGCCGGGGAATTGCTGAAGAACGGCGCCCGCAAGCTCGCGATCAAGTCACAGGTGCATGCCGGGGGCCGAGGCAAGGGCACATTCAAGGACGGCTATCAAGGGGGAGTCAAGCTGGCCACCACAGCCCCGGAAATCGAGGCAATGGCCAGGTCCATGCTGGGCAACGTCCTCGTCACCCGGCAAACCGGTTCGGAAGGACGCCTGGTGCGCAACGTGATCGTGGCCCTTGCGCCGGACATTGTAAAAGAGCTTTACCTGGCGGTGCTGTTGGACCGGGCTCTGGCGCGGCCCGTGATCATGGCCAGCAGCGAAGGGGGAATGGACATCGAGGAAGTGGCGGCAAAGGCTCCGGAGAAGATCATTCGTGAGCCTGTGGATCCGCTGGTTGGGTTGCTGCCATTCCAGGCGCGGCGGGTGGCGCGTGCCCTGGGGCTTAGGGGGGACCTGTTGAATGCCGGCGCGAAGTGCATTCAAAGCGCTTACCGAGCCTGGTGGGAATGCGATGCCTCGCTGGTGGAAATCAACCCCTTGTGCATCGTTCGGGAAAACGACGGCAAACTTTCTCTCCTGGCGGTGGATTCCAAGCTGACCGTGGACGACAACTCGCTCTATAGACACCCGGAAATACAGGCCATGAGGGACACCGGGGAGGAAGCGCCGCTGGAGACAGAGGCCGCCAGGCACAATCTTAATTATATCAAGCTGGACGGAAACATTGCCTGCCTGGTTAACGGCGCCGGCCTGGCGATGGCCACCATGGACATTATTCAACATTATGGCGGACGGCCCGCCAATTTCCTGGATGTCGGCGGCGGGGCATCCGAAGCCCAGGTAACTGCGGCTTTCAGGATTATTTTGCAGGACCCGCACGTTCGCGGAATCCTGGTGAACATCTTTGGCGGTATCATGGATTGCAACGTGATCGCCTCTGGGATTGTTGCGGCCGTCAGGGAAACCGGTTTGAAGCTGCCCCTTGTGGTGCGGTTGGAGGGCAACAACGTGGAAGCCGGAAAAGCAACCCTCGTCAACTCCGGGTTGACGATTATCAGCGGCGAAACGATGGCGGACGCCGCAGCCAAGATAGTGAAGGCCATTAGCTGAAGGGCACGCATGTCAATTCTGGTAACACCTGATACGAAGC
>ERZ1645192.372-NODE-372-length-36855-cov-5.864565_pt1 | contig 36855 bp, 35 predicted proteins | sample MGYA00575354_ERZ1645192 | MGnify/ENA primary metagenome ERZ1645192 (study PRJEB40844, sample SAMN11349763) | freshwater sediment metagenome | isolation source: river sediment | host: Sediment | place: India: Faizupur Khadar , New Delhi | collected 2017-02-21 ...
GATATTTATTCCGGTAATCCTATCATACAAGTTCAGCAAATAAAGCCGGTTAAATTATTAATTAATGTATCGGAGATGCAATATACCAAGATTAAAAAGGGGATGGATGTGAAGGTCGTTGTAGATGTGTATGATGAGGAAGAGTTTAAAGGAAAAGTCAGTTTGGTTTATCCTGCAATCGATCCGAGAACTCATACGGTTGCTGTCGAAATAAGCATTTCCAATACCAATGAGAAAATACGTCCGGGTATGTATGCCAGGGCCATAGTCAATATGGGCTCCATGGAAAGAGTGGTGGTTCCCGATGTAGCTATTGTAAAACAACAAGGTTCGGGTGATCGTTATGTATATGTCTATAAAGACGGTAAAGTCTCTTATAATAAAGTAGAAATTGGACGTAGGTTAGGTGATTCGTATGAATTAATATCGGGTGTAGAAGACGGCGATAAAGTAGCTGTAACCGGATTAGCCCGCTTAACCAATGGAATGGAAGTTGAAATTGTAAAATAATTAATAATACCATGAGTTTATATCAAACTGCAGTAAGAAAGCCTATCACTACTATATTAATATATGTAGCGATAGCTATTATCGGTGTTTTTTCATTGTCGCGACTTTCCATTGACTTATTTCCCGAAATGGGTGAGAATACCATCATGGTGTTTACCACATATACCGGAGCCAGTGCGTCGGATATTGAAAACAACATATCCCAACCTTTAGAAAATGTATTGAACAGTGTGAGTAATTTAAAACATATTACGTCAACATCGAAAGAGAATTATTCCATTGTTTCACTTGAATTTGAATACGGAATTGATATCAATGAGGCGACAAACGATGTACGAGATAAGCTCGACATGGTATCGTCGATGTTACCTGACGGTGCAAGTAATCCGTTTATCTTTAAATTCAGTATGGATGACATTCCCATTGTCATGCTTTCCGTTCAATCGAATGAAAGCACCAATGCTTTGTATAAGATATTAGACGACAAATTAGCTTCCCCTTTAAGTCGAATTGACGGTGTTGGAACAGTTTCGATAAGTGGTGCCCCGCAAAGAGAAATACAGATTTATTGTGATCCTTATAAATTAGAAGCCTATGGTTTAACCATTGAAAGTATTGCTTCAGTGGTAGGTATGGAAAATAGAAATATACCCATAGGAAGTATAGATATTGGTTCTGAAACTTATTCCATGCGTGTTCAAGGTGAATTTTCCGATGCAGCACAAATGAAAGATGTTATTGTGGGCAGTTATAATCATAAAAATGTCTATTTGCGTGATGTAGCGGTTGTAAAAGACACCATACAAGAACGAATGCAAGAAGTATATAATAACGGGGAACGTGGAGCTATGGTTATTATTCAAAAACAAAGCGGAGCCAATTCGGTCGCAATATCGGAAAAAGTATTTGAACAATTACCTGAAATTCAAAAAACGCTTCCTCCCGATGTTAAATTGGATGTAATTGTCAATACTTCCCAAAGTATTGTGAATACTATTGATAGTTTGCAAGAAACGATTCTTATTATTTTAGCATTGGTCGTATTAATTGTATTAATCTTTTTAGGTCGCTGGCGTGCTACTTTTATCATAGCCATTGTTATTCCTGTATCCTTAGTTGCCTCGTTCATTTATTTGTATGCGACGGGAAATACATTGAATATTGTATCTTTGTCTTCTTTAAGTATCGCTATTGGAATGGTTGTAGATGACGCAATTGTGGTGTTGGAGAATATTTCCACGCATATTGAAAGAGGAAGTAAACCGAAACCTGCCGCTATATTCGCTACCAGTGAAGTTTCTCTGTCTGTTATAGCCACAACATTGGTATTATTAGCGGTATTTATTCCTTTAACGATGATAGGTGGAATGGCTGGTGTCATGTTTAAACAATTGGGATGGATTGTAAGTATTGTTATGGTGGTTTCTACATTGGCAGCGTTGAGCTTAACCCCGATGTTGTCCTCTTTATTACTACGAAATAATCCTAATAGAGGTAAAGTCTTCAGTGTTATTTATGTGCCTATTCAAAAAGGATTAAATCGATTGGACCAAGGATATGCTCGTTTCTTAAAATGGGCAGTTAATCATCGAAAAGTGATTATTATAAGCGCATTAGCTGTTTTTATATCCAGCTTACTATTGACAAAAATTATTCCTTCCGAATTTTTTCCGACACAAGACAAAGCCAGTTTATCCATGAAAGTAAAACTGCCTATTGGGACACGGATGGAAACCAGTCGTGACTTTGCTTTGGCATTAACGGAAAGAATTAAAAAAGAATATCCCGAAGTAATTATGTGTAATTTTTCTGTTGGACAACCGGATGATGATAATGCATACGGCATGTACGGCATGATGAGCGATAATGGGAACCATATTATTTCGTTTAATGTACGCCTTTTAAGAAAAACGGAACGAAAACGTTCTATTGCCGAAATTGCAGATCAATTACGAAAAGATTTGAAGCAATACAGCGAAATAAATACATTTACTGTTACCGTAGGTCTCGGTATGGGTGGACAAAGCAGTGTGGATATTGAAATATACGGATATGATTTTGATATGACGGATAAGTTTGCCGCAGAAATTTCCAAACGCATGTCAAAAGTAAAAGGCTGTACGGAAATTAATATCAGCAGAAATGAATATACTCCTGAGATTCAAATTGATTTTGACCGTGAAAAATTGGCGGAAAACGGTTTGAACCTTACAACGGCTTCCATGTATGTACGAAATCGCTTTAACGGTTCAATCGCTTCTTATTATAGAGAAGAAGGAGATGAATATAATATTAGAGTTCGTTATGCTCCTGAGTTTAGAGGAAGTGTGGAAGCGATTGAAAATATTTTGATATACAATTCTCAAGGAGTGGGGATTCGAGTTAAAGATTTAGGAACGGTAGTCGAATGTATGACGCCTCCAACCATTGAACGTAAAGACCGTGAACGGATGGTTAAGGTTTCCTGTATTGTGGGTAAAGATGCCGTATTAAGTGAAATCGTAACGGCTGCCGAAAAAGAATTAAAGAGTATGGATGTACCTATAGGTATGTCTTATAATATTGGAGGAACATGGGAAGAACAACAAGATTCTTTTAAGGATATTTTTACCTTAATGCCGTTGATCCTAATCTTAGTATATATAGTTATGGCATCTCAATTCGAATCTTTTACCTATCCTTTTGTGATTATGTTTTCCGTCCCTTTTGCAATGACAGGTGTGTTTCTTGGATTGGCGATAACGTCTACGCCCTTGGATTTAATGGGATTAATCGGAGCTATGATGTTAATAGGAATAGTAGTTAAGAATGGAATTGTTTTAATCGATTATACCATCCTTTGCCGAGAAAGAGGTCTGAGTGTGAAAGAAGCTGTGGTTGCGGCAGGACGTTCTCGTTTGCGTCCAATTTTAATGACTACCTTAACTACTTTCTTGGGTATGATTCCATTGGCTATAGGAAAAGGAGAAGGAGCCGAAATGTGGAATTCTCTTGGTATGACTGTGGCATGGGGTTTGTCGGTTTCAACTTTGGTAACGCTTGTTTTAATTCCTATTATCTATAGTCTTTTTGCTGATTATGGACAAAAAAGAAAAGATAAAAAATTGGCAAAGAAAAACCAATTAGCTGTTTAATTAAATTTATATGAGAAACGTACTTTTAATTTTAAGCATTTTAATTTTTACCTCATCATTGTATGGACAGGAAGTGAAGTGTCCTTTTGATGAGTTGGATTGCAAAGGAAAATGTGGCTTGTTTTGCGATACCAATACCGACAGCTATTGTGATAATACAGTTTTATGTAATGTAAAAGGAATGATAAGTAACAAGCTGTCAAATAAAAACAATGATACCAATAATGTTAAAACGAAAAGGGAAAGTGTAAGTTCAGATACGAATATTGTAAACATTGAAAACGCCGATATGCTTCCAACTACGGAAATAGAATCTGAAAATGTCCGGATAGAAAATTCGGATAGAAAAGAGCCATACCATTTATTCTCCATATTAATAGCAGTATTGGTATTATATGTTATTTCACTCCTACTTGTAAAAAAGAGAATAATCAAAGAAGTACTCTACAGAAAAATTTGGAATATAACATTGACCCTTTCCTTTTTAGTTTCAGGAATCTTAGGATTGCTTATAGCATTTTTTATCAATTACTCATATGTTCCCGATTATTATTTAGTTCTAATGACTTTGCATGTTGATTTTGGAGTTGCCATGGCAGTAATCGCAATTTTCCATGCATTGTGGCATTTGAATTATTACAAAAATATTTTTAAAAAAAGTAAATCAAAAAAAATAAAATCATCAATATGAAAGCAGTATTCATTTCCTTTTATCAAGCTTTTTATGACGAAGTCATAGAAGTGTTGGATAAATTAGATATAAGAGGATTTACATCTTGGACAAACGTTTTAGGTCGTGGTTCTAACGATGGAGATCCTCATTACGGCACTCATGCTTGGCCAACAGTTAATTCAGCTATAATTACGTTTATCCCTGACAATAAAGTTCACGCTTTGCTAAATGAAATACATAAATTGGATTTAACTGCCCAACAACAAGGGATTAGGGCTTTTGTGCTTCAAGCAGAAGAAGTAACAGATAAAACTATTGATAACCAAGCTTAATTAGATCTGTTTATTGATAGTAATAAAAGAAGGAAAGCTATAATTGTTAATAGTTGGCTTTATTTTGATGCTTATTTTTGATTTTTTCTCCGAATTGTTTCCACTTATGTTTTGGTAAAGGATATAAACGTTTTTTAATGTCTTAGCATTTAATATTTTCAGAGCATCTATATTGGCATTAATGGATATTAAACTGCTTCCGTGAGCAGGAATAATAAATTTTTCATTTAACTCGCCGATAATTAGTTCTTGATTTTCTAAGAAAATAATTTATTCTAATTTATCGATTGAAGCCGCTTTCTTATTCGGATTATTTCCTTTTATAATTACATCAAATGATAAATCAACCTTTTTCATACTAAGAGCAGTAAGAATTTGAGTTGCGTCAAATAGCTTGATGTCGTTTATATTGTCGATTTTATATAAAGATACATTGGCTATTTTGAAATGTTTCACGCCTTCAAAATCAAAGCTGCAATTTGATAAAGTTTTAGCTTGTTCTAGGATACCGCAAGTAGAAAAAATAAGCACACACACTAAAAAAACACTTGTTTTGTAAATTATCTTTCTCATAATGAAATTATTAATTTGAATATAATGGCAAACAAAAATATAAATAAAATGAATAAAAATAGTGTAATTTTGCAAAAGAATAGAAATCTCATATAAAACATTTACTTTATTAATAATGAATGCAGCATATATAATAGATGAATTAGTTAATTTAAAAAATCCTGAAAAAGCCCATATCTTGCAACGATTTTTTAAAACCGGTAAAGGGCAATATGGGGAAGGTGATGTTTTTTTAGGTATAACGGTGCCTCAAATACGAGCCTTGGTAAAGAAATATAAATTGATAGATATCTTTGATATACAAACTCTACTTTTCAGTCAATATCATGAGAGTCGCATGGCAGGATTGTTTTTTTTAATTAATGTATTTAATGAGGAGAAAAAAGAAAATGAAACTAAAAAAATATATGATTTCTACATTAAAAATGTCAATTATATCAATAACTGGGATTTGGTCGATTTGTCAGCTCCAAATATTGTCGGGCATTATTTATTTGAAAAAGATACTTCGGATTTGTATCGATATGCTCAAGCGAGTCATTTGTGGTTGCAACGTATTTCGATAGTGTCAACGTATTATTTCATACGCCAAGGCGATATAAAAACTACTTTTGAGATTTCATCTATATTGCAGAATCATCCTCACGATTTGATTCATAAAGCAGTAGGATGGATGTTGCGTGAAGCAGGAAAGAAAAATTTTGAAGCAGAATATCAATACCTAAGCGAAAATAAGCGTTATCTATCCATGCCAAGAACAATGTTGCGTTATGCTATAGAAAAATTCCCTGAGGAATTACGTCAAAATTTCTTGAAAAACAAGATATAGTTACTTTATACTGTTTTAATGATATAAAGCAAGTCGGAATATGATAAAAAAATGTATTTTTGCATATTAAAAGTTTAAAAAATATTATTAATTAATTTTATAATTTATAAAAATGAAAGTAAGGAATTTAATAGTTGTTGTATTGTTGTTAGGTAGCTTTAATACAGTTGTTAATGCACAAGAATTAAAGAATCAAAAAGATTCAATGGGGTATGCCTTGGGATTTCAAGTTGGTGAGTCTTTTTTTTTAAATCAGATTGATTTTGTTTCATTGGAAGCTTATTTAGCAGGGTTTGAAGCAGGATTTAAAGGAAACAGGTCTACAGCCAAGGTTAGAGAACCTGAGTATAGTGATTTAATCAAACGTTTTCAAACAATGGCTCAACAAAGACAACAAGAAAATCAACAAAGAGAAGCCAGTTTTAATAAATTTATCACAAAAGATTTGATGGAAAAAAATTTGAAAGAAGACAAACAAGTGAAACAAACCGAAAGCGGGTTGCAATATAAAGTACTTGTTCAAGGCAAAGGACCTAATCCGAAAGCTACGGATAAAGTAAAAGTACATTATGTAGGTACTTTATATGACGGCACTGTCTTTGATTCTTCAATTGATAGGGGAGAACCAGCTGTTTTTCCATTAAATCAAGTAATTAAAGGATGGACGGAAGGTGTTCAATTAATGAATGTAGGGAGTAAATACAAATTCTGGATTCCAGCCGAACTGGCTTATGGCGACAGACCTATTGGACAAGTGCCAAAAAGTGCCGGCTCTATGTTGATTTTTGAAGTTGAGCTGTTGGATATAAATCCAGAATAAAGATAGAACTCATTTAGGTTTAAACAAACAAATTTCACGGTGTTTATTTTATAATAATTTATATATAAATAGATTACGAATGAGTCTTCGTTTTGCTCGTTTTGTCTTATTTTTATGTCATCCCTTACTATTGGGTTTGTATTTTTTGCTTTTTAAAACAATCACAAGCTCGATAATTGAGTTAGACACAAAAACAATTCTTTATTTTTATGGAGTATTAATAGTAGGATATTTACTTTTACCTATTGTAATTATGTGTGTTTTGCATAGAAAAGGTTTTTTTAAATCATTTACATTGCAAACTAAAAGCGATAAAATAATTGCATATATAATTTTGGAAATTTTCTATTATATGTCATTTGTTATCCTTGCGTCAATAATCAATTCACCTTTGATACAACTTTATTTATTGATACCACCAATAATTATATTCACACTTTTAGTGATTAGTTTTATCTATGAGATAAGTACTTATGCATTATATGTGGGATCGTTACTAGGTTTCTTTGTAGGTTTCGGGTATCATTTTCAGCAAAACTATTTGTTTGTGATTTTAAGCTTGATTTTTAGTAGTGCTTGGATATTTTCGGCACTATTAATTTTAAGACGAAACACTCCCATTCAAATTTATAGTGGATTTATTTCTGGAATGCTTTTGTTTATTTTTTTGTTTTTTTATCTACTACATTAATATTATGAATGAATTTTTGCATAATGATAATGTTCGTTTTTATATCATTTTATCAGCATGTATAGTGTTTATATATATACCTTATATTGGTAAATATGTACGCTTAATTAGCACCATGATACATGAGGGCGGTCATGTGTTGATGGGGCTGTTGCTTGGAGAAAAAACAGTGAAAGTAAATCTTTTCAGTGATGCTTCCGGAGAAGCTTCTATTACAATTTCAAATAAGTTCAAGAAATTATTAATTGCCTTGTCTGGTTATCCCATTACAGCATTAATGGCTTTATGCAGCTTTTGGCTCTTATCAAAAGGATATAATTATTATTATGTGATTGGAGTATTAATACTTACAAGTTTATTTCTTGTGTTTTATATACGAAATCTTTTTGGAGTTATTTGGGCAATATCTTTTGTTATCGGAAATGGATTATTGCTTTATTATCAAAAAGTTAATATCGTTGAAATTCTTGCAACTGCTTACGCTTGTATAATTTTTCTTGAATCAGTGTTTTCTTGTTTTATTTTAGTATATGTTTCTTTTACTTCTTCTAAAACACTGAGTGATGCAAGCAATATTTCATCTGTTATTCATCTTCCAAAACAGTTAATAGCTTTGTTTTTTACTTTTTTCAATGTGTATATTGCTTATTTGAGTGTAATGAATTTTTTTCCTGATATAACTAAAAATATTTAATATATGAAAACTATATATCTTATAAGACATGCAAAAACAGGGCAAGCGATTAGAGATGAGGATAGAAGATTAATCCCAATAGGAATGGAACGAGCTCATAAATTAGGTCAGTATTTGAAATTAATGTCTACAAAAATACATAATATACATGCAAGTTCAGCACTTAGAGCAGTAGAAACGGCAAGCATAATAGCTCCTTATGTTGGGAAAAAACAAAAAGACATTCATTTTACGGATTCTTTGTATCTAACCAATGAAGATGAATATTTTAAAATATTGATTACCTTAAACGATAAAGAAAACAATATAATGTTTATAGGACATAATCCGGAAGTAACAAATATAGTACGTTTTTTTATTTCAGACTTTAATGGTTATTTACGCACCAGTGAATGTTATTGTATAGATATTCATGCGGATAAATGGCAAGATATTTTTACGGCAAAAAAAGAACTCCGTTTTTCGAAATTAATTAGATAACGTAAAACATAAAATTATGAAATTTTATCGTAAAGAATTATTTTTTAATATTCCCATGCGTAGAGGGTTGGTTAATATTACGTCTAACGTACAACAAGCTATTAACGAATCGGGAATAAAAGAAGGATTAGTCCTTGTAAATGCCATGCATATTACGGCAAGTGTTTTTATTAACGATGATGAAAGCGGTTTACACCACGATTACGAAGTATGGTTGGAAAAGTTGGCTCCTGAAAAGCCCCATATACAATACAGACATAATGGTTTTGAAGATAATGCCGATGCACATCTCAAACGCAGCATTATGGGCCGTGAAGTAGTGGTAGCCATTACTAAAGGACAACTTGATTTCGGTCCTTGGGAACAAATTTTTTATTTCGAATTTGACGGGAATAGAAAAAAACGAGTACTAATCAAAATAATAGGAGAGTAGGATTTTGAAATCCACTTCTTTAATTTCAGAAGTATAATTTATTATTTTTTATTTTTAAAGCAACTATTTTTATCTTTTTAACGACTTATATCAAAAACGAAGATGTTTTCGGAAAAAAAATTAATTGAAGAATGTATAGCAGGAAACAGAAAAGCACAAAAGCAATTATATACACAATACAATGCTTTGTTTTTCACTATATGTTTACGTTATACTCAAACAAGAGAAGAAGCCGAGGATATATTAATAACAGGTTTTACATCGATTTTCGAAGCACTTTCAATGTATAAATATCAAGGCTCTTTTGAGGGATGGATGAAAAGAATTATTATAAATACGGCAATAGATCATTATAGGACAAATAGAAAACATTTATTAGATGTAGAAATAGAAAATATTGAAAATTTGAGTAATGGTAATACCGAAATATATCAAAAACTAGAAGCAAAAGAAATAATAAAAAAAATACAGATGATGCCTGAAGGATATAAACAAATATTTAACTTGTATGCTATAGAAGGATATAAACATATTGAAATAGCTAAATTACTGCAAATATCGGAGAGTACATCTAAATCGCAATATGCTAAAGCTAAAAAATGGTTACAGATTCATCTGGAGGACAATAAATAAGAAAAAAACATGAAAACAGATTTTGAAAAACACATGCACGATATTTTTGAAAATTACAGCGAAACGCCTTCGCCTCAATGTTGGTCAAACTTGTCCAATAATCTGGATAAAATACCCCATCATGTACCTCCAACGACAGATGCTTCTTCTGTAATTATGCAGATAATACAATCTACTATAGGTAAAATAGGTATAGGTGTTGTTGTTGTCGGTGGTATAAGTGCTACTGTGTATTTCACTACAAAAAATCAAGAAGTTATAAAAGAAACTGTGATCCAAGCCATTGTAGAACCTGCGCAAATTGTTGATGATATAAATGTAATTACACTCACAAAAGACGAAAAGGAAATTCCCTTACCCATTTCAAAAGCTACAAAAGCTATCCCTGAAAATAATGAGAATACCCTTACTACTAAAGAGCAAATTTCAATAGTTGAACCTCAAGAAAATGTTAACTATGCATTACAAAAAGAAAGTATGGAAAAAATCCCATCTTCAAGCCTAAATCAATCTCAAAAGCAAACGGAAGAACATTCTAATCAACCAATCAATCCTTCTCTGGATAAAGGACAAACTATAGATGCTCCCAAAATAAATGATGCTTCTTTTCCAAGCGAATTATCTGAAAGTCAAACAGAAGAAATTATACAGCCACGTTTTAATATTCCAAATATTTTTTCTCCAAACGGAGATAATAAAAATGATTTCTTTGTTATTGAGAATCCGGAGGATGTAACGGAAGGTCATTTATATGTGTATAGTATAACGGGAAAAGTGTTGTACGAAAACAAAAATTATCATAACGAATGGGATGGGCAACAATTACCTGATGGTATTTATTTATATATTTATAAATTCATTTATAAAGAAAGAGAATTTATTCGTAAAGGTTCTGTAACAATAAAAAGAAAATGAGTAAAAAGTAATTAATTATGTTATTTTCTTTTTTACATTATTCACAAAAACAGTAAAAAAAAATCCTGAAACAAATACAAGTTTCAGGATTTTTTTAATTTTAAATAAAAACAATAATTTAAATAAATAATTATATTATTAAAAAAGAAAGGATACATGTAAAAGTATATACATCTGATTATTTCTTTTCTTTTAATAAATCACGAATTTCCGTTAATAAGATTTCTTCTTTTGTAGGAGCAGGAGGAGCAGCAGGTGCTTCTTCTTTTTTGCGTTTAGCAGCATTCATTACTTTAATAACCATAAAAATAGCAAAAGCAACTATTAAAAAGTCAATGCTTACTTGAACAAAATTGCCATAATTCCAAGTAACTGCAGGTGTTTCCCCAACAGCTTCTTTTAATTTAATTGATAAATCTGTAAAATTAACACCCCCTACTAGTAAACCAATCGGAGGCATGATAATATCGTTGACTAAAGATGTAATGATTTTACCAAAAGCGCCACCAATTATGATACCGACTGCCATGTCAATCATATTCCCTTTGATTGCAAATGTTTTGAATTCTTGAATAATTTTCATGTCTAATTTTTTTAAGTTAATAAAATATTAATTGTAAAATAAATGCAAAAGTAAACTTTTTATTTAAAGTAATTTTAAATTTTATTTGTTTTTAAAATATTTTCCACATAGGAGATAATTTAATTATTATTAAAAGTAATATTTTTTAAATAAATCAAATAAACAAGATTTAAACTAATAAAAATAATTTTAAATACTAGTATATAAGTATATTAGCAATTAATTTAAAGCAATTTAAAAAAGAAGAAAAAAAATATTCAATTATGGGAAAATAATTGTGTTTATATTAAAATAAATACTAATTTTGCAGAGAAAATAAATACAGTTAATAATTGATTTAATGTCTTAATATATAGCAAAAAAAAATAAAGATATGATGAAAACAAAGAAAATTTTAATAATTGATGATGACATTGATGTTGTGACAATTGTAGAAACAATTTTAAAGAAAGAGGGCTGCAATGTTATTTCTGCAAGTAACAAAATAGAAGGTATGAAAAAGATTAAGGAAGAAAAACCTGACCTTGCTATTCTTGATGTAATGATGACAACTCAATACGAAGGATTTGAGTTAGCAAAAGAAATAACTGATGATCCTGAATTAAGAATGTTACCAATTTTAATGCAAACATCTATTGATATTTTAACAACTACTAAACCAGACGTTCAAGCAATGGCACATGAATTCCGTAAAAATCCGGGTTTTAAAGATTTGCATGTAATATTGGTTAAAGATATAAATACAGGGAAAGCCGGTGTTGACTATTTATCAGAACAAGGACAATCAATATGGTTTCCGGTACATGGTTTTGTTAGAAAACCTGTTGATGGGAAAAAAATCATTTCAGAAATCCAAAGGATATTAAATATTTAATATTTTACTTACATTTAACCATTCTCATTCAAATTTACTTATTATGAGGATGGTTAAATATTTTTTAAATCCATAACTAATATGGGTTCCCCGGATGTAAATCGTGGGGATTTATTAGTTTATATTTGAACATAAAATAATTTAACAATATAAAAAATCACTATCATACAATATGAGAAAATCAATAGAGAACATATTAGAAAAATATGACAATAGCAAAAGGGATGCTTTGATTTCACTTCTTCAAGAAATACAAGAAAATGAAGGATTTCTATCAGAGGAAGCCATTGTAAAAACAGGGAAGAAATTAAAAATTCCTACCAGTAAAATTTATGGGGTTGCGACCTTTTATAATCAATTTCGTTTTGAGCCGACTGGGAAATATCATATCATGATATGTAGAGGTACTGCATGTCATGTTTTAGGATCTTTAACTGTTTTGCAAGAGTTAGAAAAAACTCTGAAAATAAAAGCAGGTCAAACAACTAGAGACGGTTTATTCAGCATAGAAATTGTAGCATGTATAGGAGCGTGTGGATTAGCTCCCGTTATTAATGTAAATGGGACTTTCCATGCTAAAGTAACCGTAGAAAGTATTAAAGAAATTATTGAATCTTATCGAAATAAAGAAGAATAACATGGATACTCTTAATGCAGATAAAAGAAAAAAAATATTTGTTGACCTTATAAAAGGCAATAAAAATGTTGAAATAGAAAATCAACTTGAATATATAAAAAGAGAAAAAATAAATAAACCTATTATTTATGTAGGTGCAGGTACTTGTGGATTAGGAGCAGGTGCAGCAGAAACCATAATAGCAATAAAGGATTATTTAAAAAACAAAAAAATTGATGCTGATGTAATGGAAGTAGGTTGTATAGGGCTTTGTGCAGTAGAACCTATTGTCGATGTTCAATTACCGGGGAAAAACAGAATATCTTTTCAAAAAGTAAGCTGTAAAAATGTCAATAATATACTTGATCAAGCTTTTTCATCTAAATTTTCAAAGGAAGATGTCTTAGGCCAAATACAAATTGGGAAAGCTGATAAATATGCTGCTATTCCTGATTTTTTCAAGTTGCCTTTTTTTGAAAAACAAAAGAGAATCGTATTAAAAAATTGTGGACTTATCAATCCTGAAAGTATTGATGAATATATAGCTTTTGGTGGTTATGTGGGTTTATATAACACATTAACTAAGCATAGCAGTGCTGATATATGTGATATTATTGAAAAAAGTGGACTACGAGGCAGAGGAGGTGGAGGTTTCCCGACAGGAAAAAAATGGAAAATAGCACTTCAGCAACAAAATAATCAAAAATATCTCATTTGCAATGCCGATGAAGGTGATCCGGGTGCATTTATGGATCGTGCCGCTATAGAAGGTGATCCGCATCGTTTGATTGAAGGTATGGCTATTGCTGCTTATGCAATTGGTGCATCTGTAGGTTATATCTATATTAGAGCTGAATATCCATTGGCAATTGCACGTTTGAAAGTAGCTATGGAACAAGCTAGAAAATATGGTTTATTGGGAAAGAATATTTTAGATTCAAAATTTAGCTTTGAACTAAAAATTAAGATGGGAGCCGGTGCTTTTGTATGTGGTGAAGAAACTGCTTTAATCAATAGTATTGAAGGCTACCGTGGTATGCCGAGACCTCGTCCTCCTTTTCCTGCTGTTAGTGGTTTGTTTGAAAAACCTACCGTTATTAATAATGTCGAAACCTTTGCCAATGTTGCAGAAATTATTTGTAACGGAGCAGATTGGTTTAGCTCAGTAGGAACAGCAACTTCTAAAGGTACGAAAGTATTTGCGCTATCAGGTAAAATTAAATTAACCGGATTAATAGAAATACCTATGGGAACTACGATTCGAAGCATTATATTTGATATTGCCGGAGGTATAAAAAATAATAAGAAATTTAAAGCTGTACAAATAGGAGGTCCTTCGGGCGGATGTATTACTGAGCAAAACCTAGATATTCCAATAGAATATGAATCACTTATAAAAGTAGGTGCCATGATGGGTTCTGGAGGTTTGGTTGTAATGGATGAAGATAATTGTATGGTTGACGTTGCAAAATTTTTCATGGATTTTATTCAACGTGAAAGTTGCGGTAAATGTATCCCATGCCGTGAAGGAACACGTCGTATGTTAGAAATTTTAGAAAGTATAACATCTAAACCTATTGGTGGCGAAAAAGCTGCCCTTGAACGTATGAAGGGGATTATGCAATTGGAAAAATTGGCAACAGTTATAAAAGATACTTCCTTATGTGCCTTAGGACAATCGGCACCGAATCCGATATTAAGTACTTTGAAATGGTTTAGAGAAGAGTATGAAGAACATATTTTTGAACGTAAATGTGCAACTCATACATGTACTGAACTGCGTAAGTTTAGAATACTGACAGATGCATGTACCGGATGTACGCTTTGTTCAAAAAAATGCCCTACCAATGCCATCATCGGCACCAAAAAATCTCCTCACTTTATTATTGATGAGAAATGTATTGGTTGTGGAACCTGTAAAGAAACATGTAATTTTAGTGCAATTGAAATGATATAATAAAAAATAGATATGAGTATTCAAATAGAAGTAAACGGAAAAAAAATAGAGGCATTTGAGGGAGAAACCATATTGACGGTCTTAAAAAGAAACGCCATTAGAGTGCCAACACTATGTCATATGAATGATTTTATTCCTTCCGGAGCATGTAGACTTTGTGTAGTTGAAATAGTAGGAAGCCCAAAACTAGTTAGCTCCTGCTCATACCCCGTTGCTGATGGTATGAAAATCCTAACAAATTCTCCCAGAGTAATAGAATCACGCAAAACCATAATAGAGCTCTTACTTTCTAACCATCCTGACGATTGTTTATATTGTATAAGAAATAACAATTGTGAATTGCAAAGTCTTGCTAAGGAATATCATGTTATTGAAAGAAGAATTAATGGCAAGAAGAATAGTTTTAAACTTGACCATGCAGGCACAAGTATTGTTCGAGATCCTGAAAAATGTATTTTATGCGGTCGATGTGTACGTATTTGTGAAGAAACTATGGGTGTTTCTGCTATAGAGTATGTAAATAGAGGAAGTAAAACTGTAATCGGCACAACCATGCAGAAAGGATTAAATACATCCAGTTGTGTTAATTGTGGACAGTGTATAATGGTTTGTCCTACGGGAGCTTTGACAGAAAAAAATCAAACTCATTTGGTACAGGATGCTTTACAACAAAAAAATAAAACATTGGTAGTACAATATGCTCCTTCTATTTCAGTTTCACTTGCCGAAGAGTTTGGAATGCCTCCAGGCACCGATATTAATGGATTACTTAATGCAGCACTTCGTAAAATGGGATTTAAATATGTGTTTGATACTACTTTTGGTGCCGACCTTACCATTATGGAAGAAGCTGCTGAATTAATCGATAGGATTACAAAAGGTAAAATATTACCGATGTTTACCAGTTGTTGTCCGGCTTGGGTAAAATATGCAGAAGAGTTTGCGCCCGATTTTCTTGATAATTTATCGACCTGTAAATCTCCTCAACAAATGACAGGTGCTGTTATTAAAAGCTATTTTGCTGAGATTTCTAATTTAAAACCTGAAGAAATAATTTCAGTTTCTATTATGCCATGTACTGCTAAAAAGTTTGAAATGCAACGCGATACCATGGGAAGAAATGGTTACAAAGATGTGGATATTGCCATTACTACTCGTGAATTGATAGAATTAATTCGTTTGAATGGAATAGACATGAAATCCATTATTCCTGAAATTACTGATTCTCCAATGGGAGTACGTAGTTCTGCAGGAAAAATCTTCGGGGCTACCGGTGGTGTAATGGAAGCAGCATTACGAACAGCTTACAAATCATTGACAGGAGACGAGCTTACCAATTTTAAAATTAATGCCGTACGAGGGTTCCAAGGTAGAAAAGAAACCAAAATAAAAATTAATAATTTAGAAATAGGTATAGCTGTTGTTAGTGGTCTTGCAAATGCAGCATTGCTAATTGATGAAATTAGAAATGGAAGAAAAGATATTCACTTTATTGAAGTCATGACTTGCCCTGGAGGTTGTATTGCCGGTGGTGGACAAAGAATTGGGGTGGATCGTTCAGTGATTGAAGCTCGAATGAAATCATTATATGATATCGACGATCGTGAAACTATTAAAGTTTCTCATAAAAATCCTGAAATTATTGAGTTATATGATAACTATTTTGAACATCCGCTTAGTCATAAGAGCCATGAACTCTTACATACATGTTATATTAAAAGAGATGTATTATTATAATCTATTGTTTTAGTGAGATGGTGCATAAATTAAAAGACGGACTTGTTTATACTTTGAAAGATCGCTGCAGGGTTTGTTATACCTGTGTGCGTGAATGTCCGGTAAAAGCCATTAAAATTATCAACGGACAAGCAGAAGTAATCTCTTCCCGTTGTATAGGTTGTGGCAATTGTACCAGAGTGTGCAGTCAAAGTGCAAAAAAATATGTTGATCATACACTTGAGACAAAGGAACTATTAAATAGTTCGGGCATAAAAGTAGCTTTCTTGGCTCCAAGTTTTGCGGCAGAATTCACAGAAATAATTGATTATAAAATGCTTATCAATATGATTAAGCAATTAGGCTTTGATTATGTGATGGATGTCTCTTTTGGAGCCGACCTTGTTGCTCATGAATATAATAAAATATATAGCAATAAGAAAACTCCTCGATCTATTTCAACTGATTGTCCGGCAATAGGCTTTTATGTAAGGCATTATTATCCGGAATTAGTGGATGTATTAGCCCCTTTGGTTTCTCCTATGGTAGCAACCGTAAGAGTTGCAAAAAAAATATATGGAGAAGATGTTCAAACAGTTTTCATAGGTCCATGTATTGCAAAAAAAGCAGAATCTTCAGAAGTGGATATTGTGCTTACATTTAAGGAATTGAGGAACCTTTTTAAACAATTTAACCTTAAAGCAGATGAGTTCAAAAAATCTGATTTTGATGGACCTATTGGAAATAAATCTTCTCTTTTCCCGATTCATAGAGGAAAATTACATGCGGTTGGCAGAGCTGATGATTTAAAAGTTGAAAATATCATTGTTACTTCAGGTCATGATAATTTCAAAGAAGCCATTAAAGAATTTAAAGATAATCTTGACAGTGATTTGCATTTAGAATTACTGTGTTGTGAAGGATGTATTTTAGGTCCAGGTATGAGTAAAGATAAACATCAGTTTCAAAAAACATTGAATGTCAAAAGATTTGTTAAGGAAAAGGTTAAAAATATGGATTTAAAACAGTGGGAAGCCGATATGAATACTTATTCAACCTTAGATCTTTCACAACAGTTTTCTTCCGCTGATAGACGTATTCCATTACCTTCTGAAGAAGAGATTCAAAAGGTATTGGTTGATATGGGGAAATTAACAATAAAAGATCATTTGAATTGTGGCGCTTGTGGTTATAATACATGTGTAGATCATGCTGTGGCAATTATTGAAGGTCTTGCAGAAAGTGAAATGTGTCTACCATTTACCATTGAGAAACTCCATAAATCAATTAATGAATTGAATATTTCCAACGATAAATTGGTTTCAGCTCAGCAAACTTTGATGCAAACAGAAAAATTAGCTAATATGGGGCAACTTTCTGCAGGGATTGCTCATGAACTTAACAATCCTTTAGGAGTTATTACTATGTATAGCAATATATTACTAGACGAAATCAAAGACGAAACAGTTCGAAATGATTTAAAACTTATTGCTGAACAGGCAAATAGATGTAAAAGCATTGTTGGTGGATTGCTTAATTTTGCACGTAAGAATCAAGTACGCTATAAATTTGTAAATATAGAAGAATTTGTAAAAAATAGTATTGATTCCATCATTGCTTCGGATAAAGTAAAAATTACTTTCAAATCAAATTTGATTGATAAAATGATGGAAATTGACGCCGATCAATGGTTGCAAGTTATTACGAATTTGGAAAAAAATGCCGTCGAAGCTATGGGAGAACAAGGTGGAGAATTAAACATTGCATTGGATGGTAATGAAACCGATGTTGAATTTGTTATTTCCGATACAGGATGTGGTATTCCAAAAGAAAATATGGATAAAATTTATACACCTTTTTTTACAACCAAACCTATAGGAAAAGGAACAGGATTAGGACTTCCTTTAATATATGGCATTGTGAAAATGCACCGAGGGCAAATACATATTGAAACGAATGCAGATAAATCAAAAGGTCCGACAGGGACTACTTTTAAAATTAAAATTCCTAGAAAAAAAATATAAAAAAATATAAAAAAAATATGGACATATTAAAAAATAAAACAGTGTTAATAGCTGATGATGATGTGGATATAATTACACAACTTACCTTTCAACTTAAAGGTTTTGGAATGAATGTTATTGCAGTAGAATCTCAAAAAGAAGCCGAAGCAGTGTTGGAAACAACAAAACCTGATATAGCAATTTTTGACTTAATGATGGAAAATCAAGATAGTGGTTTCATACTTAGCTATAAAATGAAAAAAAAATATCCGAAAGTGCCCGTAATTATTGTTACAGCAGTTACTGCAGATACAGGTATGATTTTCGGTGTTGATACTGCCGAAGAACGAAGTTGGATAAAAGCAGATTTGTACCTTGAAAAAGGATTGAGACCTGAACAACTTCAAATGGAAATAACTCGATTGTTAACTCCTTAATATTATATTTTATGGCTACATTGAATTTATTAATCGTTGATGATGAGCCCGGTATTCGTTCCGGAATTCGAAGAATATTAACTGATTTTTGTGTAGACTTTCCTTTCCTAGAAGAAGAATTCGGTTTTAATATTATCGACGCTGGTTCCGGTGAAGATGCAATCGATATCATTGAAAAGAATGCAATCGATATTGTATTACTTGATAATAAACTTCCAGGTATGGATGGTATTGAAGTATTAGAATATATCAATAAAAAACAGTATGATTGTAATGTAATGATGATCACTTCCTACGCATCACTTGATTTAGCCATAAAAGCAACAAATAACGGCGCATATAACTTTGTTCCTAAGCCGTTTACTCCACAAGAGTTAAAAGCATCCATTGAAGGGATAACCAAAAATTTATACCTTCGTAGAATGACAAAACAATTGAATACTGTTGGTAAACAAATACGATTTCAGTTCTTATCAGTACTTTCCCATGAACTTAAATCTCCTATAAATGCAATAGAAGGATATTTGCGTATTATGGAAGATCGTCAAGTAGGTAATAATTTGGATGATTATGAATTGATGATACAACGCTCATTGGAAAGAATCAAAGGGATGAGGACATTAATTATGGATATGCTTGATTTAACGCGTCTTGAATCTGGAAAGAAAGCAAGAGATGTTAAAAAGGTAAATTTGGTGGCATTAATGAAAGTATCTAAAGATACTATGAGCCCCATGGCAATACAAAAAAATTTAAAAATAAATATTGATACTGATCCCAATGAAATTTTTTACATAGCCGATCAACAAGAAATTGAAATTATTTTTAATAATCTTGTTTCTAATGCAGTTAAATATAATAAAGATAATGGAGATGTTAATTGTGTCATTAGAGAGGATGAACATTCTATAACCATATCCGTATCTGATACCGGTATTGGAATGAGTGAAGATGATATATCTAAGTTGTTTCAAGATTTTATTCGTATTAAAAATGAAAAAACAAAGGGAATCAGCGGTAGTGGTTTAGGTTTGACTATCATGAAAAAAATCGTGGAAGATGTTTATAATGGAACGGTAAGTGTTACTAGTAAGGAAGATGTAGGGTCTACATTTACTGTTAAATTACCTAAAATAAGTTATATGGGTTAATAATTAAAATCATATTTTAAGTTAGAAATTTACTGTCTGTTAAAAACAGACAGTTTTTTTATTCCTAAAATAATAAACAGATTCCATATTTTTTTATAATTTTGTTTTAAAATAACTTTAATCAAAAAAAAGAGGTTCAATAAGAACCTCTTTTAAATAATGATTTATTTTTTTGTTCTATCAACATAGTGCGTATGTAATAGTTGATGAGATTTGTGTCCTAGAGGTTTTTCAAGGAATTCTTTATAAATTTGAGCTACTTCAGGATTTTCATGTGATTTACGTATGGGCATACCACTATCTTCTCTGTAGATGGCATCGCTACGTTTCATACGAATTTCAGCATTCGTAGGAATAGGCTGACCTCCACCCCCTAAACAACCTCCAGGGCAAGCCATGATTTCGATAAAATGATAGTTGGCTTCTCCACTTACCACCATTTCCATAACTTTTTTGGCATTGACTAATCCATGAGCGGTAGCTGTATTTAAAGTAGCTCCTTCCAAGAATTTCCATTCAGGAAGAGTACCTTCTATTTTAACAGAAGCTTCTTTTACACCTTCCATACCCCTTACCGGAGTAATATTTAATTCGTTGAATGGAACTTCTCTGCCTGTAACTATTTCATAAGCAGTACGTAACGCAGCTTCCATTACGCCTCCTGTAGCACCAAAGATAACAGCGGCACCTGTTGATTGTCCCATGATACTGTCATATTTTTCTTCCGGAATTGATTTGAAATCAATACCGGCTTGTTTTAACATAACGGCTAACTCACGTGTTGTTAATACGAAATCTACATCTTTATATCCACTGCTTCTCATTTCGGGTCTATCAGCTTCAAATTTCTTAGCTGTACATGGCATGATAGAAATAGAAACAATATTAGCAGGATTTAAATTGCGTTCTTGAGCATAATATGTTTTGGCAAGAGCACCAAACATTTGTTGAGGAGATTTACATGTTGATACGTTAGGGAGTAATTGAGGAAATTGATGTTCGATGAATTTAATCCAACCCGGTGAGCAAGAGGTAGTCATTGGTAGAGCTACAGTAGGGTCTTTATCTACCAACGCTCTTTTTAAACGAGTAAGTAATTCAGTACCTTCTTCCATAATGGTTAAGTCAGCAGTAAAATCAGTATCAAGAACAGAATCAAAGCCTAGTTTTCTTAATCCTGCTACCATTTTTCCTGTAACAATTTCTCCGTTTTCCAAACCTAAATCTTCACCAAGAGCTACTCTTACAGCAGGAGCAGTTTGAACAACAACATGTTTTGATTTATCGTAAATAGCATCCCATACCTGATCGATATAATTTTTTTCTACCAATGCACCTACAGGGCAACGATTAACACATTGTCCGCAATTGGTACAAACTACATCGTACATTGATTTTTCCAAGAATGTAGAAATTTTCATATGTTCTCCTTTGTAAGCAACGCCGAGAGCACTAACTGATTGTAACTCTTCACATGTTCTTACACAACGTTGACAACGAATACATTTGCTATCGTCTTTGATAATGGAAGGAGAATAATGGTCTATGGTATAATTATGGAAAGGAACCAAATCAATAAAAGTGTCATTGGTGATTTTATATTCTGCTGCTAAGTCTTGCAATTCACAATTACCGTTTTTATAGCACTTTGTACATTCTGAATTATGTTCTGAGAGCAACAATTCGATATTATGTTTTCTTGCCGTTCTTACTTTTAATGAATTGGTAAGTACATTCATATTTTGATCAACAGGCATTGCACATGCAGCTGCCAATGTACGTGATCCTTCAATTTCAACCATACATACTCTACAGTTTCCTGCGATGCATAAATCAGGGTGATAGCAAAGTGTCGGTATTTTTACATTTACTTTTTTAGCTGCTTCTAATATGGTTGTACCGGCTTCAACGCTTACGTTTTTACCATCTATTTTTAAGTTTATCATATCTTTATCTTTCATTTTTAATATCATTTAACTTTAAACATTACATTTATTAATAAATCATTTCTTCTGTAAAGTTTGAAACAATAGAAGAAAATGAATTGGCAACCGATTGACCTAAGCCACATTTTGCTGATAATCGCATAGAATCGGTTAATTTTAGTAAGGTGTCAAGGTATTCAGGGGGTCTTTGTCCGCATTTAACAGCTTTAATACCTCTTATTAATTGTTGGCAACCTACTCTGCAAGGAGTGCATTGTCCACAAGATTCTTCGGCGAAGAAATCCAAGTAATTACAAAGAACATTATACATGGATCGGGAACTGTTGAATAACATCATGGAGCCACCGGTAGGGATACCTTCGAACCCGATAATGGTTTCATCAAATTTTTTACGAGGAACACAAAACCCTGAAGCACCGCCGACTTGTACTGCTTTGGTATCACCATCTCCGTATTCATCTACAAAATCGCATAATTTCATACCTAATTCCAATTCGTATACACCAGGTATTGGAGTGTCTCCAGAAACAGAGAAAACTTTCGATCCGCGTGAATCTTGTGTTCCTAATTTTCTAAATTCATCAACACCAAGTTTTTGTATCATTACAACGTTGACAAACGTTTCAACATTATTAATGACAGTAGGTTTATTTCGGAAACCTTCAATGGTAGGGAAGGGTGGTTTATTGCGAGGTTCTCCTCTTTTACCTTCCATTGATTCCATTAAAGCAGTTTCTTCACCACAAACGTAAGCGCCGCTACCTAATAAAATATCAATATGAAAATCAAAACCTATTTTTTTAATAGTTTCATGAAACTCATCCAAAACTTTTTGAAGTTCAGGAATCATATATCGGTATTCTCCTCTTAGATAAATGTATCCTTGTTTAGCTTTAATGCAATAACCACAAATGGCCATACCTGCATATATTTTACCGGGAACTTTCAATAAGATATCTCTGTCTTTGAAAGTACCGGGTTCCCCTTCATCGGCATTACAAATGACATATTTTTCAGTTTCAGGAGAGGCAGCTCCGAATTTCCATTTATAACCTGTTGGAAATCCTGCTCCGCCACGACCTTTTAATCCTGATTCAATAATATCATTAATAATGTCTTTGGGATCTTTTTTTATTACTTCTTCCAATACAGTGTATTTTGTTCTACTTGTTTTACATACACCTCCGGGAAGGATATTTTGATTGTCATCTGATGTATGACAAATACCAAAAATTATATCTGTTTTCTTTAAATTATGTGAACTCATCTTTTTATAATATTTTGTTATTTACGATATTCATTAATTATGCTAATTACTTTTTCCGGAGTAAGGTTTGTATAGGGTTTCTCATTTACCAACATGGATGGTTCTTGATCACTCCAACCTATATCATTTGTCTCTAATAAAGAGAACATATTGTCGGGAGTTGTATGTCCAACTTTAACTTTTAATACATTTTCCAGTGTTCGGATAATTTCTTTTTTACCTTTCATTTCTGCAATAATTGATTTGCACACCCTGATAACATATTTGCCCCTAGGTTCAGTATCTAAAAAGGAGTAAAATGATGCTGTACCATACACTTGAGCTGCTGAAATATCAAGTTGTTTGGCAATTTCATTCATGGCTTCTTCTGATAAATAATTTTCTTTTTCAACTACTGCTTGCAAGATAGGCATCAGCGATTCTCGGCTTTTTCCATATTTTTTCGTTAAATTTTCAATCATTTCTTTCATTACTTATTGTATATTAAATTATTATGAATATGTGTTTTATTTTAAATAATACTGCAAATGTATATAAAAAAGAATAAAAACTCATGAAATGCTCAGTTTTTTTTCTTCAAATGCCAAAATTATTCAGATATCTCTTAATTAAGTGATTGTAATTCAATACAATATGTATTGTAAAAAATAAAAAATTTTATTGATTTTTATTTTTTTTGGAAATAAATAAATGTGAAAAAACATAAGTATTACTATACTTATGTTTTTTAAATTAATTGAACAGTTAATTCAATGTTGGTATTAAGTAGTTTTGAAATAGGGCAAATTTCTTTTGCTTTTGTAGCAATTATTTCAAATGTATGGAGATCAATTTTATCGATTTTACCTATTAATATCAACAATATATTGGTAATACTTCCATCTTGGAAGGTAAGCTTGGCTTCTGTATCAAGATAAACAGGGATAAATCCTTGTTCTCCTAAAAGAAAACTTAATTGCATTGTAAAACATCCGGCATGAGCAGCAGCAATGAGTTCTTCCGGGTTTGTTCCGATTCCATCTTCAAATCTGGTCTTAAATGAGTATTGTGTATTTTGTAATACGGTACTTTGTGTAGTAAGGGTTCCTTTACCTTCTTTTCCTGAGCCTATCCAGTGGGCTGTCGCTTTTCTTGTGAATTTCATAAATATATATTTTATTGATGATATATGATGATTAATTAATATAAAAACACCATATAGCAACTTTTGTTTATTTTATTTTACAATTACAAATTTATAGCAATAAAATTCAGCTATTTGATTATTATTAAATCAAATACATAAGATATGATGGATTATGTTGTTATTTGCAAACCTAAAAGCAAAGGGAGACACCTTCAATTTTTGGATTTAGAATTGAGGACCGGCAGCTACTAATCTCATTCCTTCTTCAGAATCGGTAAAGGTTTTAAAGTTGTTGACAAAAGCCTGTGCCAATTCCAAGGCTTTTTCGTCATAAGCAGTTTTATCTTCCCATGTGTTACGTGGGTTTAATAAGTATGAATCAACACCTTTTAATGCTTTAGGTATATAAAATCCAAAAGGTTTTGTTTGGATAAATTCACATTGGTCGATTTCTTCACTGTGTATGGCATTTATTAAAGTACGTGTAACTGATATTTTGATGCGTTTACCTATACCATACGCTCCGCCTGTCCATCCAGTGTTGATTAAATACACCCTGCTGCCATGTTGTTTGATTTTTTTAGATAATTCTTTAGCATATAGGGTAGGATGTACCAATAAAAATGGAGCACCAAAAGCAGAAGAAAAGGTAGGAACAGGTTCTTTTATGCCACGTTCAGTCCCGGCTAATTTCGCAGTATAACCACTTAGAAAATAATACATAGCCTGATCTTCCGTTAGTTTGGCAATAGGAGGTAAGATGCCGAAAGCATCTGCAGATAGAAATATAATACTCTTAGGATGTCTACCTTTGGAAACAGGTTTGACAATGTTTTTTATATGATAAATAGGGTAAGAAACACGCGTGTTTTCTGTTTTGGATTCATCATCGAAATCAGGTTCTCCTTTTTCATTAATTACCACATTTTCTAATAAAGCATCTCTTCTAATGGCAGCATAAATATCGGGTTCTTGTTCTTTGTTTAAATGAATACATTTGGCATAACAACCACCTTCGAAATTAAAAATACCTTCTTCATCCCATCCATGTTCGTCATCTCCGATTAGTAAACGATCGGGATCTGTTGATAGGGTAGTTTTACCTGTTCCCGACAAACCGAAAAATAAAGCAGTATTACCATCTTTCCCTTGATTTGCTGAGCAATGCATGGATGCCATTCCTTCCAAAGGGAGGTAATAATTCATAATTGAGAAGAACCCTTTTTTAATTTCTCCCCCATACCAAGTGCCTCCAACGACGGCCATTTTATCGCTAATGTTAAAAGCAACAAATACTTCACTGTTTAATCCATGTTCTTTCCATAATGGATTTACAGTTTTGGATGCCATTAACATAACAAAATCGGGTTCAAAAGTTTTGAGTTCTTCTTCGTTAGGACGAATAAACATATTCTTTACAAAATGAGCTTGCCATGCTACTTCACTTATAACTCGGATTTTAACTCTGCTATTTGCATTTGCTCCACAATATGCATCTACTATATATAAATTTTTATTGCATAATTGCTCCTGACTTGTTTTTAATAAGTCGTTCCATATTTCTTTTGAAATGGGTTTGTTATCAGAGCCTTTGCGATTAGGTGCAGCCCACCATACATTGGGTTCTGTTTCGGTGTCTTTTACAATATATTTGTCTTTTGGTGAACGTCCAGTAAAAATGCCGGTCTCGACATTTAAAGCTCCAAGTGATGTTTTTCGAGCAATTTCATAGCCATTTAGAGCAGGATTGGTTTCATGTGCATATAATTCGTCATACGATAAGTTGTAATAAATGTTTTTTGGATTTTCAATACCATATTTAGAAAGATTTAAATTCTTGTTAATCATGATGCTTTTTTATATAATATTAATATACTTTGATTTAGATTTTAAAAATGCAAAAGTATAAATTTAACCATTATGAAATATTTTATTTAAGAAAATACTAAAAAAAATATTAAATTTTGTTAACAGTTGAAGTTGCTGAAAATTATTAAACTATAATAAAGAATACTTCAAAAAGTATATTTTTTAGAAAAAAAATTCTATATAATTAATTCTAATAGGAAATTAAATCGGCTTATTCGTCGATTAATTCGTTAATTTCTCTAACTTGAAAATCGGTTGTAATAGGGAATCCGTAATAATCACGGGAAGTATTATTATTAGAATCGGTTGTATAAATGAGTGTACTTACAAAATAATAGCGAATATTGGTAGAGTCTAATGTTTCGTTAGTGAGTTTGTCGGTATAAAAATCGGATTTGTCTATCAGTTTGTTAATCTCGTATTCGGTATCTTGTTTTAGTTTAAGTTCTTCTATGCTTCCGCTATCAGAAAGATGGTTGAATTGATAATTTAGCTCATCCAAGCGATTGTCGATGATAGGTTTGATAATAAAAGCTACAAAATGATAATCGCTGACGCTGTCAATCCTAAGTATTTTAATACTATCGATTTTTGCTCCTTTATTAAGATCAGTTAGTATGTATTTTTCAATAACTTTATGTATTTTTTTTTGCATACGTTCTTCTTTGTTTTCACAAGAAATCGTTAACAAAATAAAACTAATACATATTGCATAGAAGATAGAATTTTTAATAAATATTTTCATGGTTCTAATAAAAAAGACCCTTTTACAAGCTTTTGTTAAAAGGGTCTTGATAATTTTATGTTATTTATTTTTGATGGTTGTTGTGATTAGTGTTTTCTTTTTGTTTGAAGTCCGGTTTTGGCAGTAAAGCTTTACGAGAGAGTTTAATTTTACCTGTTTTAGAATCGATTTCTATCAGTTTTACTTCTAATTTATCTCCAACTTTAAGGTAATCTTCTATTTTATCAATTCGTTTCCAATCATATTCTGAAATATGTAACAAGCCATCTTTCCCTGGTAAGAATTCAACGAAAGCACCAAATGATTGCAAATTTTTTACAGTACCTTCATAAACAGCTCCGATTTCAGGAACAGCAATAATACCTTTGATACGTAAGATAGCTTTATCGATAGATATTTTATCGGGAGAAGCTATGTCAATGATACCAAATTCACCTTCTTCTGTAATATTAATGATAGTATTGGTTTCGCGTTGCATTTCTTGGATGATTTTTCCACCGGGTCCGATTACAGCACCGATAAATTCGCGTGGTATGGACATTTTTACGATACGAGGAACATGTAACTTATAATCTTCACGAGATTCAGTAATTGTTTTCATCATTTCGTTTAAGATATGTAGACGTCCTCTTTTTGCTTGTTCTAAAGCTTCAGCAAGAACTTCGTAAGAAAGTCCTTCTACTTTTATATCCATTTGGCAGGCAGTAATACCATCTATAGTCCCGGTTACTTTAAAATCCATATCACCCAAATGATCTTCGTCGCCAAGTATGTCGGAAAGAATAGCGTATTTTCCTGTTTTGCTATCGCTAATCATACCCATTGCAATTCCAGAGACCGGTTTTTTAATCTTAACACCGGCATCCATTAAGGCCATTGTACAAGCACATACTGTAGCCATGGAGGAGGAACCGTTAGATTCTAATATATCTGATACCAGTCGAATAGTGTATGGATTGTTTTCTTTAGCTGGTAAAATCGGTTTGATAGCTCGTAGGGCTAAATTGCCATGCCCAACTTCACGACGTCCTGTCCCTCTAATGGGTTTGACTTCACCGGTTGAAAATGGAGGAAAGTTATAATGCAACATAAAGTCTGATGTACCTTCGATGATAGCTCCATCAATGATTTGTTCATCTAATTTAGTTCCTAAAGTACAAGTAGATAAAGATTGAGTTTCTCCACGAGTAAAAATTGCCGAGCCATGAGCGGAAGGTAAATAATCAACTTCACTCCATATTGGTCGAATTTCATCTAATTTTCTTCCGTCAAGTCGTTGTCTTTCTGTTAAGACCATATCTCTTACGGCTTCCCATTGGACATTTTCGTAATAACGTTTTATCATTGGAGATTTTTCATCCAATTCTTCTTCAGGGATAGTAACTAAAAAGTCTTCTAATACTTTTTCAAAAGCGTCTGAACGTTCATGTTTTGTAGTAGGATTTTTAGCAATATCGTATATTTTTTGATAGGTAGCGTTTTTTACCTGTTCTCGCAATTCTTCATCGTTTGTTTCATGGCAATATTCTCTTTTAGGATTTGCTTTTTCCACTTCGGCGGCAAGCTCTAATTGTGCTTGGCATTGTAATTTAATTGCTTGATGAGCAACTTTTAATGCTTCAACAAGGTCGGCTTCTTGCACTTCTTTACTTTCACCTTCTACCATCATGATGTTGTCAATGGTAGCTGCAACGATAAGGTCCATATCGGCATTTTCCAAGTCAGCAACAGAAGGATTTATTTTATATTCGTTGTTGATGCGGGCAACCCTTACTTCCGAAATAGGACCATGGAATGGGATGTCGGAAACGGTCAAAGCAGCAGAAGCTGCTAACCCGGCAATAGCATCGGGAAGTTCGTTTTTATCACCGGAAATTAAAGTAACTAATACTTGAGTTTCAGCGTGATAATTGTCAGGGAATAATGGACGTAAAGCTCTGTCTATTAGCCGAGCGATTAATATTTCATAAGTAGATGGACGGGCTTCACGTTTAAAAAAACCTCCCGGAAAACGACCAACGGCTGCATATTTTTCTTGGTATTCAACTTGCAAAGGCATAAAATCTACATTTTCAGCTGCCTCTTTTTTACTGCATACTGTTGCTAATATCATGGTATTTCCCATTTTAACTACTACAGCCCCGTCGGCTTGTTTAGCTAATTTGCCTGTTTCTATGGTGATTTGTTTTCCATCACCTAAATCAATTGTTTTTGTTACTATCATACTTTTTTTGTCTAAGTATTAAATACAAAAAAAGGCAACCTTACAGTAAGTGCCTTTTTTATTTTTTAATTTCAAGGATTATTTTCTGATATTTAATTTTTTGATAAGGTTTCTATATCTTTCGATATCCTCTCTTTTTAAATAATCAAGAAGTTTTCTTCTTTTTCCTACTAAACGAACCAGTGAACGTTCAGTTGAAGCATCTTTTTTGTTTGATTTTACATGTTCGGTCAAATGACGAATTCGAAAAGTAAATAAGGCTACCTGTCCTTCAACTGAGCCGGTATCAAATTCTGATTTGCCATATTCTTTAAAAATGTTTTTCTTTACTTCAGGTGTCAAATACATAATTGAAATTCCTTTAATTTAATATGTCTTTATATTTTTTTTAAGATTGCAAAGATACAATTTTTTCAGATATAAAAAAAAATTTTTTTATTAAAAAGAAATTTATTAAAAAATTGAAATACAGATATAAATATTTATAAAATTTTATTATTTGCGTTTCTATTTTAAAATTCAAGTTGTTTTGTGAACATTTTTTACCTGTATTAAATAATTACAGATTTCTTTTTCTATAACTCAAAACCGCCCAAGTGTTAAAAAAGAGAGCTAAAAAGTTAAGTCCTATAAATTGTGGTAACATATCAAAGAACCCGCTACCTTTTAGATATATAAGTCGTATCACTTTAATAATATATTTTAGAGGGCTGATATAGCTTAAGATTTGAGCCCATTCAGGCATATTGGCTGCAGGGGTATAGAGTCCACTTAAAAAAACAAAGGTCAATACAAAGAAAAATATTATAAATACTGCTTGTTGGATGCTGTTAGCATAGTTTGAAATTACTAATCCGAATCCGGACATAGCCAATACAAAAACAGCTGAGAATATATAGAGATTAATCAGACTACCTACAGGAAAGAAATCATAGAAAAGCCAGGCAACAAAAATACAAATATTTAAAGCTATAAACCCTATAAGCCAAAATGGAATTAGTTTGGATAAAATAAGCGTAAATTTACGGACAGGAGTAACATTTAATTGTTCTATGGTTCCGTTTTCTTTTTCACTTACAATATTTAAAGCCGGTAAAAAACCACAAACAACAGCCATCAACATTACTAAAATTGCCGGTATCATATTAAAGATAGATTTCATTAAAGGATTGAAACGATAAAAAGGAGTAATAACAAAAGTAGAAATGGGTATTTTTTTTTCACGATATAAAAAGTTGATACTGATATCATTATTAAAATCATCTATTACCCTTGATAAATATGTAGTACCTAATCCGGCTTTCATTCCGTTAACTGCATTAGCAGAAATCATTAATTGAGCTTTGTTTTCTTTTATCAAGTTCGATTCAAAATGTTGAGGTAGTTCTAAAAATATATCTATTTTGTTGGATTCGATTAATTCAAATGCTTTAGTCTCATCAGTGGTTACGTTCACCAGTATAAAATATCCTGATGATTTGATTTTCTCTATCAATCGCATAGAGTAAGGGCTGTGATCTCTGTCAATGACACATAATCGTATGTTTTTGATTTCTGTACTCGTTACTAGTGGGAAAATGGATAATATAGCAAAAGGAAAAATTATTACAAATTTTGGCAGGAAACGGTTCCTGAGAAATTGTTTAAATTCTTTTTCTAGTAAAAATTTTAACATACCCTTATTAATTATTATTCAATTCGTACTTTGAACTTTTTGATACTAACAGCTATCAAGAAAACAGCCATTGAGATTAAAACAATTAATTCTTTATATACGGAAGTTATTCCTAAACCTTGAATCATAACTTTACGTATAGCAGCGATATACCAGTTTGCCGGTAATATTTTTGCTAAGTATTGAAAAAACAGACCCATACTTTCGACAGGGAATATCATACCCGATAATAAAATGACGGGAAACATTAATACCACACCTGAAATTAACATTGCGACTATTTGTGTTTTGACAATTGTTGATATTAATAAGCCCAATGCCAAGGACACGAAGATAAAAATTAAAGAAATTAATGCAATTAAAGCAATATTCCCGGCTATAGGTACTTTAAGTGCAAAAACAGCCAAAAGCATAATACTCGTGAAATTGATTAATGATAGTACAATATATGGAACGGTTTTGGAAAGAATAATCGTGATTGGTTTTAATGGTGATACTAACAATACTTCCATGTTGCCGAATTCTTTTTCTCTTGCTATCGAAATAGATGTCATCATGGCACAGATGAGCATCAGCACCATACCCAATACACCGGGGACAGTATTATAAGCTCCTTTTAGTGTAGGATTATAAAGCATTTTAATTTCAGTTTCAATCTGAAATGGTGGATTAATGTTAGGTAAAATATTTTCTTTCTGATAAGAACCAAGTAATGCAGAAGCATATTGTGTTAAAGTGTAAGCATAATTAGGATCACTTCCATCAGCAATGAGTTGTATTTGAGCATCACCGCTATGCATCATGTTTTCATAGAAATGTTCGCTGAAAACAACAATTAATCCAATGTTTCCTTTTTTTAATAAGTTATCAATTTCGTTTTGAGAACATATATAAGTCTCAATAGTAAAATATTCGCTTGTCGAAAGTTTGTCAACTATAGCATGCGTGGCAGCATCTTGAGAAGGGTCAAAAATTGCTATTTTGGCATTTTTTACTTCAGTTGTAATCGCAAAACCAAATAGAATAATCATTAGAATAGGCATGATTAATAAAATAATACTAGTCCATCTATCTCTGAATATATGAAAGAATTCTTTGCGAACAAAAGATAAAAACGGGCTATATTTTTTTTGAATCATCATTGTTTTATTACGTTCTGTTTGCATTACGTGCTAATAGTTGAAATACTTCGTCAATATTTTGTGCGGCAAATGTTTCTTTTAATTTTTTAGGACTATTAAGGGCAACAATTTTTCCGTCTACTAAGATACATATTCGGTTACAATATTCTGCTTCATCCATGTAATGCGTAGTTACAAAAACTGTTATACCTTTTTCGGCAGTAGCATATATTAATTCCCAAAATTGTCGTCGTGCTGCAGGGTCAACACCTCCGGTAGGTTCATCTAAGAATACGATTTCGGGTTGATGAATGATGGAAATACTAAAAGCCAATTTTTGCTTCCATCCGATTGGTAGTGCTTTTACAAATTTGTTTTTTTCATTTTCGAAGCCTAATTGTATCAAGATTTCATTAATTCGATAGGCAATTTTTTTTTCTTCCATGCCATAAATGCCGGCATAGAGTCTCATATTTTCCCATACTTTTAAATCATCATAAAGAGCAAACTTTTGGCTCATATAACCAATGTTTTTTTTGATTTGTTCGGATTGTGTAGCTACATCGTAGCCTGCGACTATTGCTATTCCTGATGTGGGTTTACTTAGTCCGCAAAGCATTTTTATTGCTGTAGTTTTACCGGCACCGTTTGCCCCCAAAAAACCAAATATTTCGCCTTTTTTAACATGAAAAGTAATATTATCTACCGCAGTGAAATTTCCAAAACGTTTGGTAAGTCCTTCTGTACGGATAGATATATCATTTTGATAGTTGTATGCTGTGCTATTCATAATTTTTTGTTGAATGTAGTGTATTTGATGAACTGCCAGCCAATACCATAAAGCAATCTTCAATACTTGCTTTAATATTGCTTATGAAAAGATCCTGATGTTTAAGTTTTTCTAGATATTCGTGTAAATCATGCTGTAATTCTATGTCATTTTTTGAAGAAGTCTGCATAGTAGTTATATGATGTACATCGCCAAAGGCATAACAACTTTTTATCAAGGGATAGCTTCTTAAATCAATAAGTAGTTTTGCCATGGTATTTGACGACACCGCCCACAATTTTTCATTGTATTGGGTTACGATATTTGATGGTGTGTCTACAATAAGAAATTTACCTTTCAACATTAGTGCAATGTGATCGCAACGAGCAGCTTCATCCATATAAGAAGTAGAAACCAATATTGTTATACCTTCACTTTTAAGTCGTTTTAACATGTCCCATAATTCTTTACGAGAAACTGGATCTACACCGGTGGTAGGTTCATCGAGAAAAAGAACGTCGGGCTTGTGAATCAAAGCACAACATAAAGCTAATTTTTGTTTCATTCCTCCCGATAAAGCACCTGCACGTCGTTTTTTAAAAGGTTCTAATTGTTGATAGAGGTCTTTAATGAGATAATAGTTTGATTCTATACTTGTTTTGAAGATGCTGGCAAAGAATTCCAGGTTTTCTTCTACTGATAAATCTTGATAAAGTGAAAATCTACCGGGCATATATCCAATGTGATTTCGAATGATACGATAGTCTTTTACAATATCCCATCCATTAATACAAGCTTTGCCTTTGTCAGCTAAGAGTACAGTGCTAAGAATTCTGAATAGGGTAGTCTTCCCGGAACCGTCAGGTCCGATAATACCAAAGATTTCACCTTTGTTTACATGCAAAGAGATGTCTTTCAGAGTATTGACTTTCGCATATTTTTTTTCTATATTTTCGACCTGAATCATGAGATTATTTAAAATAAAACGTTTGATTATTATTTACTTTGTTAAATCATTAGAATTATTTGACAGAGAAATCAACATTTGCATACATACCAATTTTTAAATATCCGTCGTTTTTTATTTTTATTTTTATTGCATATACCAAATTAGCACGTTCATCTTGTGTTTGTATGGTTTTGGGAGTAAATTCTGATTTACTTGAAATCCAAGATACTACACCTTTATAGGTGCGATAATTATTTTTTCCGAAATCGGCGTATACCTTGACCTCTTGACCTAATTTTAGTTTAGTTAACTGTTCTGAAGTTATATATGCACGTAAAGTCATAGTGTTAAGATTGGCAATTTTAAATAAGGCTTTCCCTGTCATTGCCAATTCTCCACATTCTACATATTTAACCAACACCTTACCTTCTATAGGACTGGTTATGTATGATTTTTTTAGTTGGTCTTGCAATTGAGCTATTTGTATTTCAACAGCAGAACTTTCTTCAGAAATACTATTATTTGTACTTTCAATAGTAGCTGATTGTGCATTTAATTGTTTTTCTAAAGTTGCTATTTGTGCATTAACATCATCCAATTGTTTTCGATTAATAGCATCGGCTTTTAAGAGATTTTCAATACGTATTTTTTCTTGTTTTGCTGTTGTAATTTGTTGTTGTAAAGCTGCAATTTGTTTATTTGCATCTATTTTTCTGTTATTTATAGCTTTAATACTTGTGATGAGTTGAAGCTTTTTTAAATAGATTTGTGTTGTATCGATATAACCTACCACTTGACCGGCTTTTAACTCCATACCCTCATCAATATCGAATTTCATAATTTTCCCGTTTGCTTCAGAGGAAACAATAATTTCAGTTGCTTCAAAACTTCCCGTGGCATCGAAAGGTATTGCCTTATGCCGACAGGCATTTAGAATTGTTAATAAAGTTACAATTACAATAAGTGATACTACCTGTTTTGTTTTCATATGTTATTAATTATTTTAAAATCCTTTTTCAATTTTTAATTGGTAAATCGAAAGTAATATTTGCATTTCATGTAAAGCTTTGTTTTGTTTTGCTAAATCTGTTAAAACAATATCTTGTAGATAATCATTTATACTTAGCGTGCCGTTTTCCACTTGTACTTCGGAAGTAGTTTTAATTTGTTCTCTTAATAAAATAATCTCATCGTCTTTTGCAATTAGTGCTTTAAACTTTTCTATATCTGCATTGGTTTTCATAAGTTGTTTGTTTAGATTAAATAAAAAAGTTTCTTGTTGAACAGCAATATTGTTTTTAGCTATTGAAAGATTTTGTGTTTCGTTACGAAAGCTATACAATCCGGTGAAATTCCATGATAATGAAACGCCTCCCAAGAAGTAAGGAGCAAAGCCGGCTTTAAACATATTTAATCCCGGATTAGCATAAGCACCTTGGGCAAACAAGCCTAATCGCGGCATGCTTCTGGCAAGTATTTCCTTTTTTTGAATGTCAAGTTGTTTTATTTTAATGTCATAGAATTTTATTTCCGGACGATTATTGTTTCCCGGTAAAACAATTTCCTGATTTGGTTTTTCCATTACCAACTCCTCACTAATTTCTTGTCCTATTAACAGAGATAACATCATTCGAAAAGCTTTGCGATTGTAAAGCATTTCACTCATACTTTGTTCTCTCAAAAGTATTTCCAATTTGATTTTGTTTAAATCGGAAGTATTCGCAATGCCATTGTTAATGAATTGCTCAACACGTGCATGATTTCGTTGCAATTCTTTGATAAATAGCTCATTAAGTTTGAGTTGTTCATCAATTAGTAATATTCCAAAATAAAATTCATTGATTTGTTGATAGAGGGAATATAAAGATACTTCTATGTTTTGTTTTTCAAGTTCTGATTGCGTTTTGATGTTTTTTTGCTGATAAGAAGTGATTCCACCATCCCAAAGGGTTTGATACAAATCCAGTACTATACGATATTGATCTTTAGATGGGAATTCAATACCTTCTACTCCCATTTTAGCAAGTAAATTTGAAAATTCATCCGGAAATTCGGTAATATCCGATTGCCAGGAAGCTCTAGCTTGTAAACTTACTTGTGGTAAGTAGGTTTTAGCTGCCTTAGAAAGATTATATGTCTTTGATTTCTCAATTAAATCATATTGTTGTATCAATGGATAATTTTTTCTTGCTAATTGATAACATTGTTCAATGGTTAACGATTGCATATATCCTATGTGACAACTATATAATAAACTTAATGTAAAAATTATTCTTTTCATATGTCGTTTAAGTTGATTGGTGAGTCTAAAATTTGATTCATCCATAAAGGGATTAATGTTTTACGTTCTTCAATTACAGCCAGAATATTATCGAAAATATGCGTTTGCGTTTTTGAAAATAAATGTGCTGCAATAAAAGGAAAAATGGTCATGCCTAGAAAGTTTAACATAAAATGTGCAGGGTTGATATTCGGACATCGTATTTTAAATTGTTTAATAATTGATGTTTCCATGAAATTTATCTGTTTCAAAGGGAATAAAAAAGCAAATTCTTCCGGATTTTTTTGTATTTCACTAAAAACAAACAATGGTAAATTTGGATCTTCAGATATAGTATTGATGTACATAGTGCTTATGTTTTTTATCTTTTCTTCCAAACTTGTTGTTTCATCCATCATATAGGGGATAATACTTCCGAATATTTTTTGCATTTTCTCAGTCATAATCAGATTGAAAATATTTCTTTTTGAACGGAAATAATAGTTTACCAAGGATAAATTTACCCCAGCCTTTGCAGCAATATCTCGCATGCCTGTGGCAGCATAGCCTTTTTCCATAAACACAATACGGGCAGCTTCTTTTATTTTTTCTTCAGTTAAAATTTCTGTCATTTTATATGATTATTTTTTTTTGCAAAAATAATAAAAAAAACAATTGTTTTAAACAAATGTTTAATTTTTTTAAATATAATATATGATTATTTTTTTTAAAATGTATTGAAATCCTAACAGTTAACTATTTATTCGTATAATAAGCTAATTTAAAATAAAAATTATATATAATTATTTGATTCATTTAATAATTTATATATTTTTGCATTCTTAAAAAT
>ERZ1645192.373-NODE-373-length-36827-cov-7.042288_pt1 | contig 36827 bp, 23 predicted proteins | sample MGYA00575354_ERZ1645192 | MGnify/ENA primary metagenome ERZ1645192 (study PRJEB40844, sample SAMN11349763) | freshwater sediment metagenome | isolation source: river sediment | host: Sediment | place: India: Faizupur Khadar , New Delhi | collected 2017-02-21 ...
CGTACCGGCTGACCTTCTCCAGAAAGGTATCACCAACAACACCTTTGACAAAGAAAGGATTCCCGTTCACTTCCAGACTGAAGGAGTTATTGTCCTTAATAATTTTAACGACATTTTGTTGTCCTTCCAGTGAGCTGATAGCGAAGCTCAGAATAAAGGATAGAAGTAAATTTTTCATAATATACAGAAATTCAGAGTATTATTTGTTGCTTGGCGTTTTCCAACCTCCCCCTCTCACCCCGGGAGAGGGGGAATGAGGGGGTGAGGCTCTCTTACTTACGCCCTCCATGGCCTGTCTTTTTTAATATCAGTCTTCAGTAGATTCACATACTCTAAAATCTGGAAATCATACATTCCTGCACAGATAATATCAGTCTCATCCCCGAAGGCATACCTGAAACTGTCTTTCGGGAGTATGGCTCCTGCAGCAATCCAGAGTATGGCCAGTGCACAAAGCCTGATTCCTTTAAGTTCCTGTTTTTCTGAAGGCTCCATTGCATAATAGATTGTTAAGTTAAAGCTAATTATTTTTATTACTTTTAGGATTATTCCCTGCATTTAATTTGTCAAATGGTTATATTTCAATTCTCTCCACTAGAAGCGTTATTGTCGTAGTCTGCCTTATTGTAATCAAATCTTTAAAGCATGATTTAGCATTTGCTTCTATAGTGCTTCATTCCATGGCAGCTATTGGGGACACTATGCCTGCTTATGCTATGAAGCAAAGCTACAGCTCTGCTGATAAATCAGGAGGTATCAGGTCTCCTGATTACAGGGAATCAGATCCAGTGGCTTCAAGGATACCGGATTTAAGGAATACTTTGTTCTGGACTCTGAATATGCTCTGTATTCATTCCTGTAAAAAATCCAGAAACTTTCTTTATTATTACTGATTAACAGACTACCTTTAAAAAAGATATCGTGTAGATTTTTTTAACCTCAGCTGTATGTCAAAGGTAAGATCATTGAATAGGCACATTATTGCTGCTGAGCTACTGGTTCACGGATATTTAATGTAGTTGTATAAATTTAGCGCCTGATTTAAGTGCAGATGAAAGATGTCGATTACAAATCGGTTGTCGGGAAGGCTTCCTTCGGTTTTGCAGTTCATGAGCCTGTTTATGATTCTCACGGCCGTACAGTTGATTTCATAATTTCATGGTGCAACGATTCTTTTAAGAAGATTACAGGCGCCTGTTCCGGAAAAATCAATCGTAAAAAAGTATCTGAATTATTCTCCGGTGAGAATGGCCTGCAAAAAGACGTAGCTTCACTTTACACTGATCTGAAAGAAAACAGCAGGGAAGGACTGACCGAATTCTTTTTTGTAAATACAAGAAAGTGGTATTCAGTTCAGAAAATAATGGGTCCTGGTGGCCGGATCTCATTGCTGATCAGTGATATAACTTTTCTGAAGAGTCTGCAGAATGAGCTTGATCTTAGCGGCTACATGCTTATTGAGAATGAGAGTCTCAAAAAAATGACAAGGTCACTTGCCGAGAGTGAAGACAAGTACCGGTCACTGACAGAACAGCTTCCTGTAGGAGTATACCGTACTGCCTTGAACGGACAGATAGTTTATACAAATCAGGCCCTTGTCAACATGCTTGGTTATGATACCATTGAGGAATTCCTCAAACTGAATGTCAGCCAGCTTTACTCTGATCCGGAAAACAGGCAGCGACAGTTTTCTGCTGCTGAGACGAGAGGAGGAGTGGTTCTGAGCGAATTCCAGCTCCGGAAAAAGAACGGAGATCTGATTTGGGTAAGGGATAATACACGTCTTGTCTTCGATTCAATGGGCAATCCGGGATATTTTGACGGAATACTGGAGGACATAACAGAAGAAAGAAATTCACAACTGCTTGTAAAGGAGAATGAGGCAAACCTGAAGGCAATAATTGAAAATACCCTTGAAAATATCTGGTCAATAAATCTTAATTATGAGATCAATTATGTAAATGAAGTCTTTGCAAATGCTTTCAGGGCAAGTTTCGGTACCAGACTGGCAAAGGGGGTGAATATCATCGAAGCATTACCTGAAGAAGCAAGGGCATTATGGAAAAGCAGATATGACAGGGCTTTCAGGAATGAGCATTTCCAGTTTGAGGATGTTGTCGAAACAATACAGGGACCTGTTTACATAGCAGTTGCAATGAATCCCATTCTTGTTGATGGGAAAGTGATAGGAGTTTCTGTTTACAGCAAGGATGTCACTGCGATGAAGATCAGTCAGTTGCAGCTTCAGTATCAGTCCGACCTCAGAAAACTGCTTGTCGAACTCTCATCAAGGCTTATATACCTTCCGATAAATGAAATTAATACGGCAATAAATCAGTCACTTATTAAAATTGGTGAGTTTGTTGATGCAGACCGTGCTTATGTTTTCGATTATAACTTTGCCGGGAATACAAGCTCAAATACTTTTGAATGGTGCAGGGAGGGCATTACTCCGCAAATAGATAGCCTGCAGAATATGGCACTTGACCAATTTGCAGAAATTGTATCAATGCATAAGTCCGGTGAAATAGTAAAGGTTGATAACTGTCATGAGGTTTCACATCCGGGACTAAGAAAGCTGCTTGAAGATCAGGATGTAATAAGCATGCTTACAATTCCTTTGATGAAAGATGGTCAGTGCATAGGTTTCGTGGGTTTTGATTCAGTTCGCAACGAGCACAGGTACAATGATTATGAAAAGCAGCTTCTGCAGGTCTATGCACAGACCGTGGTTAATGCCCTGGTTCGGCTTGATAATGAAAGAAAACTTGTAGAGGCAAAGGAGAAGGCAGAGGAAAGTGACAGGCTGAAATCGGCTTTTCTTGCAAACATGAGCCATGAGATCCGTACTCCGATGAGCGGGATACTTGGATTTCTTACCCTGCTTAATGAACCTGATCTTTCTGAGGAGAATAAAAGCACCTATATTAATATTGTTACACAGAGCGGCCAGCGTTTGCTGGAGACCATTAATGATATAATAGAGGTATCGAAAATCGAATCCGGTGCAGTACGGCTTGACAAGAACATAGTCAATATCAGGGAGCTTTTCGGATTTTATGATGGCTTCTTCCGTCAGCAGGCTGATCAGAAAGGACTGGAATTCAGGGTTGTAAATAATTTGCCTGCTTCAATTCAGCATATAAGAACAGATAAGAAAAAGCTCGACAGTATAATTTCAAATCTTCTGAAGAATGCTGTCAAATTCACTCCCTCAGGAAGTATAATTTTAAAATGTGATCTTAGGGAAAATTCACTTCTCTTTTCAATAAAAGATACAGGAGTGGGCATACCCAGGGAAAGGCACAAATCAGTTTTTGAAAGGTTTGTACAGGCTGATATCTCAACTTCACGCCCACATGAAGGTTCAGGTCTGGGACTCTCAATTGTAAAGGCTTATATTGAAATGATGGGGGGATCGATAAGCATGGAATCTCAACCCGGAAGAGGTACCGAATTTGTATTTGATCTGCCCTGCATTGTGGAAAAGGAAGGCCCGGTAAAGAATATTCCTGTTGCAGGAAAAAAGAAAGTTGCTGCCGGAAATTCGCGTATTCTGGTTGCCGAAGATGATTATGCAAGTTATCTGTATATTCAGAAGGCTCTTGAAGGAGAGGGATTCAGTTTTACAAGGACTACAAACGGGGAGGAGACAGTTGCAGCAGTACTTAAGGACCCGGGGTTTTCTTTAGTTCTGATGGATATTAAAATGCCAGGCATGTCAGGGCTTGAAGCTGCAAAGAAAATCAGGGGATTCAATACATCAATACCAATTATTGCACAAACTGCCTATTCTCTTGCAGGAGACAGGGAGCTGGTTCTTGAAGCCGGATGCACTGACTATATCTCCAAGCCAATAAACAGAAAAGATCTGCTTACGCTTGTCCTTAAAAATATAGCCAGGTAAGAGCCGGAAAATTATGATCATTGTTTAGATTTTAATATGGTTTTTGCAAAATTGCTATTGGATATTTGATATTTATTTAGCTTAAAACATAAATAATATTAATTAAAATAGCTAATTGAATTAATAATATTAAGCTATATGCCTAAATATCTCAATTGTTTGTTCTCTTTAGAATTTTCTTATTAGTTTAGTCTTTTTAATTGCACTTGTAAGTTTTAGTACTTATACTTGCAGAAATTTTTTTAACCATCTGTCTGTCCAGTTGATTGATTCATAATCTGAAGCTGAGCCGGATTTCTTAAAGATATTAAATTGAGAAGTGCATCAGTTATGGAGAATTACATTGATTTCAGTAATGAGTTACTGGAATTAAGCCGTCTTCTTGCCGGCCCTGCTGATACACTGATAGATTATGATCACCTTACAGCTGTTTTATGCCGTATCTCCGGTGCTGCTTATGGTGTACTTAATATTTATTCTGAAGATGGCAATAAGTTCAGGAACATTGCTCTTTACGGTGAATCTGATAAGTTGTTGAGTCTGAAAAACTATCTTGGATATAGTATATTAAATAAGGAGTGGGATATCTCAGAGGTGAGAATAAAGGAGATCTCCTGCGGGACTCCTGTCAGGTTTGAAAATCTTATTGCACTCGCAAAGGGAGCACTGTCTCCCGAACTATGCAGAACAATATCCAAGGTCTTCAACCTTGGTGTTATATATGCAGTTGAGATATCAGCAAATAACAGGATATTAGGTGATTTTTTGCTCTTTTATACAGCTGATACAGAAATTGTTAATCCGGCCACTGTCATGGCCTATGCAAATCTTGTTGGGATAGCACTTGACAGAAGGCGGATGGATGAAAGGATTGCAAAAAGTGAGAATAATCTGAATAAATTCTTCAATACCGGTATCGATTTCAACTGGGTACTTGATATGCAGGGCAATATAATCTCATATAATGATACTGTTCGTTCCAGACTGGGGTATAATGATGTGGAACTTAAGGGTACTCCCATAATTAACCTTCATCCTGAGAACCTCAGGGAGGAAGCCCGGATAATTATTGAGGCGATGCTGGCAGGAAGCCAGATCCCCTGTTTCATCCCTGTTATAACAAAATCAGGAAAACAGATCCCTGTTGAAACTTATGTACGAATGGGAGAATGGGACGGAAAACCGGCCTTATTTGGTAAGAGCCGTGATATTTCAGATCTTAAGCTGTCAGAAGAAAAATTCGCAAAAGCCTTTAATACCAGTTCTTCAATAATTGGATTAAGTACCCTTGATGAAGGGATCTATATTGAAGTGAATCAGGCTTTTTATGATATCCTCGGTTTTACTCCTGATGAGGTTATAGGCAAGAAATCTTCAGACATTCTGGTTCTGAATGAAGATTACCGGAATAAAATGAAGAAACAGGTCATTGAAACAGGTTCTGTCAGGAACCAGGAAACAATTGTATATACAAAGGAAAGGAAACCTCTTGTATTCCAGCTGTCAGCAGAAATAATCCAGATACAGGGTACTGATATGCTGCTCACTGTTGGAAGAGATATCACAGAAAACAGAAACTCGGAAATTGTTCTTAAGTATCAGTCAGATCTGAGGAAGATACTGGTCGAACTCTCCTCTGAATTTATTAATCTTCCGGTCACTGAAATCGGCCTGGCAATAAATAAATCACTGGCAAGGATCGGATCTTTTGTCGGTGCAGACAGAGCCTATATTTTTGAATATGATTTTGCCGGTAATACAGTCACAAATACTGTGGAATGGTGCAATGAGGGCATTCTGCCGGAAATAATGAACCTCCAGGGATTGTCACTTGACGTTTATCCTGAATTTGTAAGCGCGCATAAAAACGGTCAGCCTTATATAGTTGAGAAAGTAGAGGATCTTCCTGAATCGACATTCCGCAGCCTTCTGGTGGATGAAGATATTCTCAGTATTCTGACCATTCCTCTGCTGAGTAATGGGCAGTGCATAGGTTTTGTGGGTTTTGATTCAGTGCGGGAAAGACATTCATATACTCTTGATGAAGAGCAGCTTCTGAAGGTTTATGCCCAGACTCTTGTTAATGTAATAGAACGCATTGAAAAGGAAAATAAACTTATCTCGGCAAAGGAAAAGGCTGAAGAGAGCGACCGCCTGAAGTCCGCGTTTCTTGCAAACATGAGTCATGAGATCCGTACACCGATGAATGGCATAATTGGTTTTCTTAACCTTTTGCGCGAACCGGATCTTTCGGAGGAGAACAAAGCTGCATACATCAACATTGTTACAATGAGCGGCCAGAGACTGCTCGATACTATAAATGACATCATCGAAATATCCAGAATTGAGTCTGGCGAGTTGAATATCAGTTATTCCGATATAAATATCTCTGAACTGACCGGTTACCATAAGGGTTTTTTCACGCAGCAGGCGGAGAAGAAAGGATTGTATCTGTCAGTTAGTGAGAGATTTCCTGAAGAAATCAGATATTTCAGAAGCGACAGGAACAAGATCGACAGCATTGTTTCGAACCTGATGAAGAATGCTATAAAGTTCACACAGGCCGGATCTGTGGAGCTGGGTTGTTACAAAGAGAATGAAAGGCTGTTCTTCTATGTTTCTGATACAGGAATCGGAATACCGGCTGAAAAGACTGATCGTATTTTTGAGCGTTTTGTTCAGGCTGACAGCTCCAACTCAAGGCAGCATGAGGGATCAGGTCTTGGTCTTGCAATTGTGAAAGGCTATATCGATCTGCTTGAAGGAACAATTCAGGTTGATTCAAAAACAGGTCATGGCACTAAATTTACCTTCTCAATACCTTATCTGCCTGCAGAGACAGCTACTGCAACTGCTTCAGTCAATATGAGCGAAGACAGGCCATTACCAAAAGGCCTGAAGATACTTATTGCCGAAGATGATTATGCAAGTTATCTTTATCTTCATAAAGCACTGGCCGACAGTGCTGTAAGTATAATCAGGACGCTTTCGGGAGAAGATACAGTGAAATGTGTAAGGGAGGATTTATCAATATCGATAATCCTGATGGATATAAAACTTGCAGGGATGAGTGGTCTTGAAGCAACAAGAAGTATCAGGGAATTCAACAACACAATCCCGATAATAGCCCAGACAGCTTATTCACTTTATGGCGACAGGGAACGGGCCCTCAGTGCAGGTTGCACTGACTATATTTCAAAACCGGTTGACAGGCTTGAATTGAAGCGGTTGCTTGTCAAATATACCGATCATAAGAAATAATTACCTTAAAATCAGTATTTAAGCAATATTCGGGCTGAGCCGGAAAAATTACTGATAATAACAGATTCTGTTGACTTGTCATACTCTCCGCCTGAAACACTTACAGGTATCTTACCTTCAGGATGAGGTATTCTGAATATTACCCTGGCAGGCTTTCTTTCCTGCCTGCAGCTGACTTCAGCTTCAATAATGCCTTTTTCAGAGTCAGCATTTACACTGAACGAGACAGGACCGAAATATGAAGCAACATTCTTAATGTCAATTGTATTTCTTCCTTCCAGCCATTTCCCTGGGATACCGGGAAGCAGTTTAAGATCCTTCCCGTCTTCGAGGTAGAGCATCCACCTTGTTTCCATGAGGAACCACGCTTCTTCATGGGTCTTGTGGACACTTACCTTATATAGATGTTCCCAGAATGTATATGTCTCGCGGTCAGCCAGGGCTGAGAAAGTATTATAATATGTTTTAAGGAAGGGCTTTACCATACCTCTTTTTATCTGCACCCAGTTATGCCTGCTGTAATAGGGCTGACTGAAAGCAGCATTTCTCTGGTAAAACATGTCTGAATGATAATCAAGCAGCATTTTGCCTGCCTCTTCTTCAGGATCAATTACTTCGCAGAAAACGAGATAAAGAGGACCAAGCATGGCATCAGATACTGTAAAGGTACCATGTGAAAGGAAAGTCTCAGGTTTCTGGTAAAGCAATCTAAGGGCTTCAGCTTCTGTCCATGGGGGAACTGTTGGCGACCAGGTGCCGTCTCCCAGTGGCACAACAGGTGAGTTCGCCATTGACATGAAGAAGGAATCCCTGATGTCCTTTTTCCATGACTCAGACTCTTTCAGGTAATATTCTGCCCTGGCTGGATCAATGTCCTTAAGCATTTCTGAACACCTGCTCACACCGATGTAAGCATATCCATTGAGCATGTATTGATGATAAGGATCCTCAGGGTCAGCAACTTTCCCATCGATCATTCCGTATCCTTTTCCCCTCAGGCTTTCAATTTTATTTCTTTCCCTCCATGCAATAAGAAAATCTGCCGCCTTTTCAATGCGGTCCTTGTTCCTACTTATCCATTCTTTGTCGTTTGTATACCTGAAATATTCTCCCATGCTCCACAGGGCAGCTCCTGTTTCCACCATGTAGCCTCCGAAATTCTGGATCATCCCGTCCTCATGTTGCTTGTCGAGGAAATAGTCAAGTGATCTTCTTGCCTGATCACTCAGACCCATTGATGCATAGAACTGTATGATAGGTGAACTTTCTGTTCCTATTGGTGAATATACTCCAACAGATGGAGCCAGGGTACTGTCCGGTTCAAACCCGTATGTAATCAGATCGAGATGCAGAAGGCCTGCATTTATCATCTCTTCTATCCTTTTTTCTGGAAGGTGTATCGATGAGGCCTTGCTTAGTTTCAACCTCCAGAATTTTCTGCAATCATCAAGCCTGGTATCGAATGACTGTTTGTTAAGTTCAGCAGCTCTTGATTCAGAAATTGGTTCATGGGGCAGGAAAAACTCAAATACTGCTGTTTCTCCCGGTTTGAGTAATATGGCTATTTCTTCATCAGGAAGTGGATTCCCGTTAAGTTTAGAGATGCCGAATACACGTCCTGTCGGGTAGACAGAGTATCCCCTTGTTTTGTCGTAGCTGTAGCTCATTTTCTGCCACCATCCTCCGCCTGGTCTTACTGTTCTGAACCACGCATATTCCGGTGATCCTGAGGTGTTTGTGGCAACAGCCCTGAAGAAAAGAACTGTCTCTTCCTGTTTACTTGTACTATTCCCTGCTGCCCTTATAAGCTCTTTCTTCTGTTGTGGTGTGAACATGTGTCCGTAGCTGCTGCTGTCGGCAATAAGGTAGTGAGTGCCATAGCTTTGAGCTTCATTCAGTTGTCTGCTTTCAAGAGTTACGAAAGTAGTTGTCCTGTATTCAATTCCTCTGTCTTTCTTTACAGTATTCAGAATGGGGAGTACTCCATCCTCAAGCTTCCTTTGTATATTATCCTCAACGCTGACACCCCGGCCGGTAAGGAAACCGTATTTAATATTTGAAAAATTCTCCTCCTTCAGATTTACAGGCGATGATGCATTCATGGGAACAATAAGTTCAAGGTCCTGAGGCGCTGCAATTTCAAAAATTCTCATGTCGCGGCTTATGCCAAGCCAGGTCGGACATTCCATGTTTCTTGTAAAGGCAGAGGCATTTTCAAATGATTCTTCCTGCTCATTTTCAATAAGCTGGAGAGATGTCGAAAGATTCTTTGAATTATTTTCATCTTTAATCTGACTGAATGTTCGCCTGTCATCCGAGTCTGTTACTGCAACCTTGTAGTTAGGGATAAGTACAGGGAATTCTGAATTTATATCCCTCAGAAAGAATGAAAAGGCGCTTTTCTCACTGTTGACTTTTACAACTGTTGCTCCGCTTCCATATTTCAGCACAGCATTCAGTATCTCAATTTCAAGCCTGTTTTCACCTGTTGTGCTGAATGTGAACTGCTTATCGCGAATTTTTCCTTTTCCCTCCTGTATTCTTATTTCCTTAAGGGAGCCGTTTGTGATCTCAATAGTGCCTGAAGGCTTCTGTCCGGTCCATACTATTGAGATTTTCCTGGTTTCGGTACCTGAAAACATGGCTGCATTGCCTGGCATAAAAAACTGTAGAAGTACAGTTAAAACAAATAATGACTTTGACATGGTCCTGAAGTTAAACCGTTGTTTTTATCTTAAAAATAGTAATTTATGAAAATCTGTCTTGCTTTATTTCTTAGATTTAAGGAAAAATACAGGTATGATTGATATTTACAGAAGAGTTTTCCCGGTACTTATTTTCACGATTATCTGCTTTGAAACCTATTGCCGTGATGCATCCACCGACAGTGAACTGAAGCTTAAAGCATCCTGCACCTTCAGTCTGAATACAAACGGGATCTCTTCAATACCCTCTTTTTCACTTGGTGCTCCCGCTGTAATAGCAAATCCCTCATTTAATTACGGACGTTTCAACTATGAACCTGTTCTGGCATACGATTTTGACATTCAGCCTTGGTACATTGATAACTGGTTCAGATTCAGAATAGTTGACAGACCTGAGTTTGAATTCAGAACAGGTGTGAATTTCAGTATGTTTTTCATCGACATGAAATTACCTGATCACACAATATTACAGGGACAAAGGTACTGGGCAGCAGAGTTTACATCGGTATACAAACCTTCCGCAAACAGCTTCGTGTCGGCTGCATACTGGAATGACCGCGGCCAGGACACAGGCTCCCTGCAAGGTCATTTTCTTAGTCTTATGGCGGAACGGTCAGCCTTGCCACTTGGCAGATCATTGTTACTGGCCGCCAACATGCATTTATTTTATATTGATTATAATGGCAACAATGATGGATTATTCTTGTCTCCTAAACTGAGTTGTTCTTTGAAGAGAGCACCGGCTTCCATCTTCCTTCATTGCATTCAGGCCCTTTCGAGCAATATTACACCGAATCCGGGTTTCAGCTGGAATCTGGGACTGACATATACAATTTAAAAAAAATAATCATGGTACAGGAAAAGTGTTTCATTATCAGCCTCCTGGGCCTTCCCGTTATGGCTTCAGGAAGCACTGTTCCGGCAGACAGGCAGGCGCCGAATATTGTTTTTATTCTTGCTGATGACCTTGGCTGGACAGATCTGGTATGTTACGGGAATCGCAATTATGAAACGCCAAATATTGACGCACTGGCTAAGTCGGGAATCAGATTTAATCAGGCTTATGCAGCATGCCCGGTTAGTTCCCCAACAAGAGCTTCAATAATGACCGGAAAATATCCTGCACGCCTGAAGCTGACAAATTATATCAAGGGAGACCGGACCGATCCTGATTCACCAGTTTTGCCCGCGGAATGGAAACCTTACCTTGAATCAGAGGAGCTTACAATTGCCGAACTGCTTAAGACTAAAGGTTATACAACGGGGCTTGTCGGAAAATGGCATTTAGGGGGAGGTGACAGCCTTGCCCCATGGAACCAGGGTTTTGATTATTCGAGGATGATAGGTAAAAATGGACTCGATTATTATAATTATTCAATTTATATCGACTCATATTCAAATGAGTTTACTGACAACGGGACTGAATACCTGACTGACAGGCTGACAGCCTACGGAACTGAATTTATTGAGAAGAATAAAAGGAAACCTTTCTTCCTGTACATGGCCTATTCTGCTCCTCATGTGGGAATTGTACCGCGGAGTGACAAACTGATGAAGTATTTTTTTAAATACGGACAGGCCGAGGAGAAATTCAATCCAAACTATGCGGCAGTTATTGAGAGTCTTGATGAGGGTGTTGGAAAGCTGATTGAGACTTTAACAAAAAACGGACTTCTGGAAAATACTCTTATAATATTCACTTCTGACAATGGCGGAGTTGGGCTTGATGAACTTGGACCCATTCCAACTTCAATGCTTCCTTTAAGAAAATGGAAAGGGCATGTATATGAAGGAGGGATAAGGATACCTTCAATAATGTCATGGAAGGGTAAAATAGAAAAGGATGCAGTTTCAGAATTTGTATTTAGCACAATTGATTATCTACCAACACTTTGTGAGCTTGCAGATATTAAAAATGTGCCTGAAAATACAGATGGTATCAGTATACTCGCCGAGATATTAAAACCCGGATCAGAATCTGTTGCTCCACGAGCATTTTTCTGGCATTATCCTCATTTTTCAAATCAGCTTGGCAGACCAGCCGGAGCAGTGAGGATGGGAAAATACAAGCTTGTTGAATTATATGAGTCGGGCAGAGTTGAGCTTTATGACCTCGAAACAGATATTTCTGAATCAAATGATCTTTCATATACGATGCCCGGAAAAACAGATGAATTATACAAGCTGCTTAAGGAGTGGCAGAAGAATATTAATGCAAATATGCCGGTGGCAAAAGCTGCTAAGTAAGAATTTATGATTTAACAGAGTAGTTGCATACCCCATTAAGAAACATCCGGAACAAAAAAATGAAAAATCTTTACCCTGCACTTCCATTCTGTATTTCTGGTCTGGCTACCATTTTATCATCCTGCAGCAATCTCGAATATGAAAAACCAAATATTGTGATAATCCTGGCTGATGATATGGGCTGGGGAGATCTTGCAATAAACGGGAATCCCCATGTCAGAACACCGGTTATTGATAGTTTTTCGAGACAGAGCCTTAGCTTTGACCGGTTTTATGTCTGCCCGCTCAGTGCACCAACGAGATCAGAACTGCTTACAGGGAGGTATTTTCTTCGAACAGGTGTTTCATCGGTAACTCAGGGTTATGAAAATATGCGCAGTGATGAGGTCACACTTGCTGAAATACTTAAACAAAACGGTTATGCCACAGGCTGCTTTGGAAAATGGCATAATGGAGCTTATTATCTTCAGCATCCAAACCGTCAGGGATTTGATGAATATGTCGGATTCTGCATGGGCCACCTTGGTTATTATTATGACATGGAATTTGTTAATAATGATACACTTGTAAAGTCAACGGGATATACCACTGATTTTTTTACCGACAGGGCTATTGGTTTTATTGAAGACAACAGGGACCATCAGTTCTTTTGCTACGTGCCATACAATGTCCCTCATTCACCTTTCCAGGTTCCTGAGGAATATTTTGATAGATACATCTGTACTGGACTTGATTCAACCTTATCATCAGTTTACGGAATGGTTGAGAACATGGATCATAACATTGGAAGAATACTGGACAAGCTTGATGAATTTGGACTAAATGATAATACTCTTGTTATATTCCTGTCAGATAATGGTCCCAATACCTGGCGGTTTAATGGCAAAATGAAGGGAAAAAAAGGGCATGTTGATGAAGGAGGCACCAGGACCCCCTTTTATATAAGGTGGTCGGGGAAAATAAATCCGGGAACCACCAGCCAGATGGGACAGGATATAGACATTCTTCCGACTATTCTGGGACTGTGCAATATACAGTATGTTCCTGAAAAACGCCTGGATGGTATTGACCTTTCGAAAGTGATACTCGCGAAGGAAAATCCATCTGACAGGTATATTTATTCACGCGAGGCATATCAGACCATGGATAAATGCAGCGCCTCAGTCAGAGATATGAAGTACAGGCTTGTCAGAACCAGCAGTGATACAGTGCTTTATGATATGATTTCTGATCCATGCCAGCTGAATGATATTTCAGCACAGGAACCTGAAATTAAAAATACAATGGCAGAACTTCTTGGGAAATGGGAATATGAACTTGTCAGCACCTACTCTCCGGTGACAACAATAAGAGCTGGATTCAGAGAGGAGAAATATTTCATACTTCCTGTTCAGGATGCAATTCTTACAGGAAACCTGAAATACTCAAGCATTCACCCTAATCAGGCTCATACTGAAGAATGGAAAAGGGCTGGTGATTCACTTTACTGGAACCTTTCTGTTGAAACAACAGGTATCTTCAATGCAGAGCTTCAGTATGGCTGCCCGCCCGGTTCTCCGGGAAGTGAATTTGAAATTTCCTCGGCATCTGGCAGGATAACCTTCAATATCACTAATCCATTTAAGTCGGTTTTACTTCCTGAAAGGGATTATGTTAAGAGAAGTGAATCGGTTGAACGTACCTGGGCATGGATGACTGCAGGAGAACTTGAACTGAAAACTGGCAAAGAACAGATAGTTCTGAAATTATGCAGACCATCCTCCGATGAGGCCGGAATAATAAAAGCCTTGAGATTAACACGTATAAGATGATCTAAATGAAATTTCACATGAAAATCTGAAAAAATCATGAAGAAGAAACTCTTCGATCTCTGTTTGCATCAGGATTTCCTGAGTGTATATTCCTTAATATAAATCAATTGATTAATTTTAAGTATTGACAATAAATACCAATAAAATGAAACGCATAATTATTCTAGCTGTTTTTATTCAGTTTTCAGTACTGCTACTGGCTCAGACATATCCTTTTCAGAATACAAAACTGAAAGAGAATGAGCGTATAAATAATCTGATCTCCCTTATGAACAAGGAGGAGAAGATAAACTGTCTTTCACCATGGATAGCTATTCCCCGTCTGGGAGTAAAAGGCACAAGGACAGTTGAAGGTCTTCACGGGCTTGCATACAGCGGACCCGCAAACTGGGCGGTAAAAGGTCCAAAGGCTTCGCCAACAACATCTTTTCCTCAGGCAATAGGTCTTGCAGCTACCTGGGATACTGAACTTATCCGCGAAGTTGCGGACTGGCAGGCAACTGAGGCAAGGTACCTTGCTCAGAACCAGAGATTCGGCGTGTCAGGACTCATAGTCTTTGCGCCAAATGCTGATATGGGAAGAGATATCCGCTGGGGGCGCACAGAAGAATGTTTTGGAGAAGATCCCTTTCTCAACGGTTCAATTGTTGCAGCTTATGTAAAAGGACTTCAGGGTGACGATCCGGTATACTGGAAAACGGCTTCGCTGATGAAACATTTCCTGGCTAACAGCAATGAGAATCTCAGATCATATAACAGCTCCGATTTTGACGATCAGCTTTTTCACGAATATTATTCCTATGCATTCCGTGAAGGCGTTATGGCTGGTTCACAGGCATATATGGCTGCATATAATAAATACAATGGCATCCCCTGTACTGTTCATCCGGTTCTCAGGAATGTTACTATGAATATGTGGGGCCTGCGTGGAATTATTACAACTGATGGAGGCGCTTTCAAACAGTTGCTTAATACACATAAGTATTATCCCGATCTGGCACTTGCTGCAGCAGAGTGCATTAAAGCAGGCATCACTATGTTCCTCGATGATTACAGAGGATCAGTGAAGGAGGCCCTTGACAAAGGTCTTATTACTGAAAAACAGATAGATGAGGCCCTGTATGGCAATTTCAGGGTATTGCTGAAGCTTGGTGTTCTTGATAATCCTGTAAAAAATCAATATTCACAGATCGGGATTGCTGACACTACACCTCCATGGACTAAGGATGAGGCAAAGGTTCTTGTGAAAAAAGTAACTGAGAAATCAATTGTGCTGCTCAGGAATGAGAATAATATCCTGCCTCTTGATTTGTCTGAAATTAAATCGCTTGCAGTTATTGGGCCCTCTGCCGGCAAAGTTATTTCTGACTGGTATGGGCCTAATCCGCCATATTCAGTAAGTATTCTTGATGGTATAAAAAAATCATTCGGAAAAAATATAAATATAATGTATGCTTCTGGCAACAAAGCAGATTCAGCTGTAATTGCTGCAAAGAGCTGTGATGTTGCAATTGTATGCATTGGAAACCATCCTTTGAGCTATGGCCTGGGCTGGGGCCAGAACTATGTTCCAAGTGACGGGAGGGAAGATATTGACAGACAGGCCATAACAATTGAGCAGGAAGATCTTGTAAGGCTTGTCAGAGCAGCAAATCCGAAGACAATACTAATAATGGTGTCAAGCTTCCCCTATGCGATTAACTGGTCGAAGGAAAATGTCCCTGCAATTCTGCATGTGACACAGTCGAGCCAGGAGATGGGTACTGCGATGGCCGACGTACTTTCGGGAAAGGTCAGTCCTGCTGGGAGACTTGTTCAGACATGGATAACCTCAATAGATCAGCTTCCTCCGATACTCGATTATAACATCAGGAACGGAAGGACTTACATGTACCAGAAGCACGAGCCCCTGTTTCCGTTCGGATATGGGCTCACCTATACAACTTTCAGATATTCAGGATTGAATATTGATAAAAAAGTCCTGAAAAAGGGAGAGATACTTAATGTGACATTCAATGTTGAGAATACAGGCAAAACCGGGAGTGATGAGGTGACACAGCTCTATGTAAGTTTTCCCGGCTCATCGTTTCAGCGTCCGCTTATTGCACTGAAAGGTTTCAGAAGGATTTTTGTTCCTCAGGGCAGGCAGGTAATAGTCAGGATACAGCTTAAGGCAGATGATCTTGCCTGCTGGGATATGAAAAAGAATGCATGGGTATTGGAACCGGGTTTGGTTAAATTTTTCGTGGGATCATCATCTGCTGACAGGAGGCTGGAAGGGGAGATTGCCTTAAATTAATATTTCCGAAGTCAACTGATATTTAAATAAATAGGTTTTTCGCTTTCAGTAAAAGGGAACAGAGAATCCTTTCAGTAATTTCAAAAACATGATAAAAGTCATATTTTCATTTTTTGTTTAACTTGCAGAATTATTTTGTAAAAGGTTGAAAATATGATCAGCTATTTGTAAAACATACAATACTGAATGCATAAATATGCAATTAAAATAGATGTTTTATACATTTATTTGATTATTTTTGCGGCATTGTTTTATATGTCGTTTAAAATATTTGAGAATTGAAAAGCATTAAACCAAAATTCAACAGGGTTGCGATTAAGGTCGGAAGCAACGTAATAACCCAGGCTGACGGATCTCTCAACAGCAGAAGGATGTTACGTATTGTTGAGGATGTGGCAATATTATATAAACAGGGAATTGAGGTGATTCTGATATCATCGGGAGCTGTTGCTGCAGGTAGGAGTGAAATGACTCCTTCGAAAAAGACTAATATTATTGAAGCCAAACAGATATGGGCTGCCATAGGCCAGGTTAAGCTGATGTCGAATTACCAGTTCCTTTTCGGGAAATACAATATCGCTGCAGGTCAGGTACTGGCCAGCAAGGAAAGCTTCAGGGACAGGCGGCATTATCTTAACATGAAGAACTGCATAGCAGCAATGCTTGAAAACAAGGTGCTTCCGATTGTAAATGAGAATGATACTGTTTCTGTTAATGAGCTTATGTTCACCGATAATGATGAGCTTTCGGGCATGATCTCCTCAATGATGGACTGTAACTCACTGATAATTCTGTCAAATGTTGATGGCATTTATACGGGCATTCCCGGCGTCGAAGGTTCAGAACTGATACGTGAGGTCAAGGATGATAGGGAGGATATTGACCAGTTCATTTCTGATGTCCGGTCGGGCTTTGGCAGAGGCGGTATGCTGACAAAATCCTCGATAGCCAGGAAAATAGCTTCACAGGGAATTGATGTCTACATTGCAAATGGAATGAGAGATGCAGTGATAACTGATATTGTCCGCGACAAGGATATTCCGTACACGCACTTTATTGCCAGCCATAAAAAAGAGTCTGGTGTCAAGAAATGGCTGGCTCACTCCGGGACTTTTGCACGTGGTGCAGTAACAGTTAATGAAGGAGCAAAGGATGCCCTCCTTGGAGAGAAAGCTTCAAGCCTGCTGATGGTTGGAATAACCAAAGTGCACGGCTCTTTCAAAAAAGGAGATATTGTAAGCATCCTTGATCAGGACGACAACCGGATCGGACTTGGAAAATCCCAGTACGATTCAAAAAAAACTGAACAACACCTTGGGGAGAAGATGAAAAAGCCTTTCATCCATTACCACTTCCTTGTGCTCGATGAAAAACTCAAGTCTTCCGTAAATGCTTTATAACTAACGAAATATTATTGCTTGTTAAACTTTGAACTATATAATTTTAATGAATTGCACACCTCTCTTTAAAAAAGCCGTTCAGGCAGGCCGTTCACTCGGTCTGACAGATGTTGCTTCAGTTAATAACATACTGAAACAGCTGGCCGATACTGCCGTAAAAAAAACACCACTTATACTTGAGGCAAACAAAAAGGACCTGGCAAGGATGTCTGAGTCTGATTCACGTTATGACAGGCTCATGCTTACAAAAGAGAGGATTGAATCAATTGCAGATGACATCAGGAAGGTTGCACAACTGCCCTCACCTCTCGGGCGGGTACTGTCTGAGTCAGAAAGACCCAACGGGCTGAAAATCACCCGCATGTCTGTTCCTTTTGGTGTAATTGGTATCATATACGAGGCAAGGCCGAACGTTACTTTTGATGTTTTCTCTCTCTGTTTCAAGTCGGGCAATGCCTGTATTCTTAAGGGAGGGAGCGATGCTATTTATTCAAATACTGCAATTACAGGCATAATTAGAGATGTGCTGCTGAAGAATAAAATTGATCCTGATGTCCTGATACTTCTGCCCGCAGGCAGGAATGAGACAAGCCAGCTGCTGAATGCCCGTGAATATGTCGATCTGATAATCCCGCGTGGAAGCAGGGGTCTTATTGATTTTGTAAGGGAGAATGCTACAATACCGGTTATTGAGACAGGCGCCGGTATCTGCCATACATATTTTGATGCAGACGGAGACAGGGAAAAAGGCAGAAAGATCGTTTTCAATGCCAAGACCAGGAGGGTAAGTGTGTGTAATGCCCTCGACTGTCTTGTGATTCATGAGAAAAGACTCAGCGACCTTTCATACATTATTGAACCTTGTGCATCAAAAGAGGTAATTGTATTTGCTGATACCAAAGCTTACAAGGCACTAAAAGGCAACTATCCGGATAAGCTTCTCAGGAAGGCAGTTAAGGCCTCTTTCGGAACAGAGTTCCTTTCATATAAAATGGCTGTAAAAACAGTCAGGGATTTTGATGAAGCCGTGTTGCACATAAACAAATACGGATCTAAACACAGTGAGGCAGTAATTTCAGAGAACAAAAGCGTTTTAAGTTTGTTTAACAACATGGTTGATGCCTCCTCGGTTTATTCAAATACATCAACTGCATTTACCGATGGAGCGGAGTTCGGATTAGGGGCAGAGATTGGCATTTCAACGCAGAAGTTGCACGCTCGCGGGCCTATGGCTCTTGAAGCGCTTACAACATACAAGTGGATTATTGAAGGCAGCGGACAGATTCGTTCATAAAAATTTATTTACTAATTATGGTTTTCGACATTCAGATGATAAGGTCCTTTTACAGGGACATGCCTGTTAAACTGGCAGAAGTCAGGAAGATACTTCAGCGGCCCTTGACAGTCAGTGAAAAAATTCTGTACACACATTTATACAAGGATTCAGAAGTGAAGCCTTTCCAGAGAGGCGCTGATTATGTTGATTTTGCTCCCGACAGGGTTGCGATGCAGGATGCAACTGCCCAGATGGCTCTGTTACAATTCATGATGGCAGGGAAACAACAAACTGCTGTTCCATCATCTGTTCACTGCGATCATCTCATTATGGCAAAATCAGGCGCTGATACTGATATGAAAACTGCATTCTCAGGTAACAGGGAAGTGTATGATTTCCTGAGTACCGTGTGCAACAAGTATAATATAGGATTCTGGAAACCCGGAGCAGGAATAATTCATCAGATCGTTCTTGAGAATTATGCCTTCCCCGGTGGAATGATGATCGGAACAGATTCACACACACCAAATGCAGGTGGTCTGGGTATGGTGGCTATCGGTGTTGGAGGTGCCGATGCCGTTGATGTTATGACAGGTATGGCCTGGGAACTGAAAATGCCAAAACTGATAGGCATAAAACTGACAGGAAAACTAAGCGGTTGGGCCTCACCCAAGGATATAATACTCAAAGTTGCAGGTATGCTTACTGTCAGCGGAGGAACAGGATGCATTGTCGAATACTTTGGTGAAGGCGCTGAATCATTGTCAGCTACAGGCAAGGGCACAATCTGCAATATGGGAGCTGAGATAGGCGCCACATGCTCACTGTTTGGCTATGATGAAGCTATGACCAGGTATCTGAAAGCCACAGGGAGGGAAGAGATCGCTGATCTGGCTCTTTCAGTGGGTGAGAACCTGCGCTCTGATTTTGAGGTTCTTGCTTCTCCGGAAAAATACTATGACCAGTATATCGAGATCAATCTCTCTGAACTTGAGCCATTTATAAACGGACCATTCACGCCTGATCTTGCCACTCCAATTTCGAAGATGAAAGAGACAGCAGAAAAAAACGGATGGCCGGTGAATATTGAAGTCGGACTTATCGGTTCATGTACAAACTCATCCTATGAAGATATTTCCAGAGCTGCATCTGTTGTAAGGAATGCGCTGGATGTGAAGCTGACTGCAAAAGCTGAATTCAAGATAACACCCGGATCCGAGCAGATAAAGCATATTTCGGAAAGAGACGGATATCTCAGGCTCTTCGAAGAGGTGGGAGGGGAAGTGTTTGCGAATGCCTGCGGACCCTGCATTGGTCAGTGGGACAGAAAAGGAGCAGATAAAAGTCCTGTAAACTCAGTAATCCATTCATTCAACAGGAATTTTGCCAAGCGCACCGACGGAAATCCGAATACACATGCCTTTGTGGCTTCTCCTGAAATAGTCACTGCTATTGCAATTGCCGGTAAACTTACATTTAATCCACTTACTGACAGTTTGTTGAATGCTGCAGGAGAAGAGGTTAAGATTGCAGAACCAAAAGGATATGAACTGCCGCCACAGGGATTCGGAAAGATTGACAATGGCTATCAGGAACCTGCCAGCGATGGCAATGCAGTTACAGTAACAATTGCACCTGATTCAGACAGACTTCAGAACCTGACTCCTTTCAGGGAATGGGATGGAAAGGACTTTGTTAACCTTCCGCTGCTTATAAAAGTGAAGGGGAAATGTACCACTGACCACATCTCAATGGCCGGTTTCTGGTTGAAATATCGCGGACACCTTGAGAATATTTCAAATAATTACATGATTGGTGCAATAAATTCATTCAATAATAAGCCGAATGAGATACTGAACCAGCTTACCGGAAAATATGATACCGTTCCGGCAGTGGCACGGTCATACAAGGCTGCGGGTATGGGATCGATTGTTGTTGGAGAAGAAAACTTCGGTGAGGGATCTTCACGGGAGCATGCCGCCATGGAACCACGTTACCTGAATGTTAAGGCAGTTCTTGTAAAATCATTTGCAAGAATCCACGAAACTAATCTTAAAAAGCAGGGAATACTTCCGCTCACCTTTGCTGAAAAAGGAGACTATGACAAGATAAGAGAGGATGATAAGCTCGATGTTACAGGTCTGAAGGAACTGGCTCCTGGTAAGAATGTTGGTATAGTTCTCAGACACTCCGACGGTACCTCTGATACAATATATGCACGTCATACCTTTAATCTGCCACAGATTGAATGGTTCAGGGCAGGAGGAGCACTTAACCTGATAAGAAAGGCAAACGCATAATGTAAATAATTAAGTGTGAAATTATTAACAATAAATTAATATGACACCTGAAAAGATCACTATTTCGAATGGCAAGCTCAATGTGCCTGATTATCCGGTTATTCCTTATATCGAGGGTGATGGTACCGGACCTGATATCTGGAAAGCATCTGTAAGGGTTTTTGATGCTGCAGTGGCCAAAGCATACAATGGAAAGCGCAAGGTAGAATGGCATGAGGTACTTGCAGGAGAGAAAGCATTTAAGCTGACAGGTAACTGGCTTCCTGACAAGACACTTGATGATTTCAGGGAATACCTGGTTGGGATAAAGGGACCGCTGACAACACCGGTTGGTGAAGGCATGCGCTCACTTAATGTTGCTCTCCGCCAGCTCCTCGACCTTTATACCTGCTACAGACCTGTAAGGTATTTCTCAGGTGTTCCAAGTCCCGTTAAAAAGCCAGAGCTTGTCAATATGCACATTTTCAGGGAAAATACAGAGGATATATATGCCGGCATTGAATTCATGCATGGCCTCCCGGAGACAGAAAAAGTAAAGAAATTTCTTATTGAAGAAATGGGAATCAAGAAGATTCGTTTCCCGAAAACTACATCAATAGCAATAAAACCAGTTTCTGTAGAAGGTACAGAAAGGCTTGTTCGTCAGGCAATTAAATATGCAATTCATAAGAAACTGCCTTCCGTGACTCTTGTGCACAAGGGAAACATTATGAAATATACCGAAGGATCTTTCATGAAATGGGGATATGCTCTTGCTGAGAGGGAATTTGGCGACAAGGTCTTCACATGGAACCAGCATAAGCAGATAGCCGACATGCAGGGAACTGAAGCAGCCGACAAGGCTCAGAAACAGGCAGAAAGTGCAGGAAAAATAATAATCAAGGATGTGATTGCCGATGCTTTCCTACAGCAGATACTCACACGCCCTGCTGAATATTCAGTTATTGCAACTCTGAACCTGAACGGTGATTATATCTCTGATGCACTTGCAGCAATAGTGGGAGGTATAGGCATCGCGCCCGGAGCTAATATCAATTATGAAACTGGTCATGCAATTTTTGAGGCAACGCATGGAACCGCCCCAAAATATGCTGATCAGGATAAGGTAAATCCGGGATCAGTAATGCTTTCGGGTGCTTTAATGTTTGAATACATTGGATGGGATGAAGCTGCAGATAATATTTACAAAGGACTTGAAAAAACAATTCTGAGCAGGAAAGTTACTTATGATTTTCACAGGCTTACCGAAAATGCCACTCTTGTAAAAACTTCGGAATTCGGCGATGCAATAATTTCAAATATTCAATAAAAAATACCAGATCCATGATTAAACCTGATTTCTTCAACAGACTTGAGGCTGAGGTAAGACAGTCGTGCCAGATTGAAAATGATCTGTTCGAACAGTTTGATGTAAAGCGCGGTTTGAGGAACAAGGACGGAACAGGAGTTCTTGTCGGGCTTACAAACATCGGAGATGTTGTAGGCTATAAAAAGGAGGATGGGAAAGTTATAGCAATTCCCGGACGTCTGCTTTACCGCGGAATAGATATTGAAGATATTACCTACGGGTTTCAGAAAGAAAACAGGCATGGATTTGATGAAACTGTATTTCTACTGCTGACAGGCCGTCTTCCGGCAAAGGAGGAACTTAATGAATTCTCAGAGTATATGGCATCACTCCGGGCTCTACCTGACGATTTTACAAAGGATATGATCCTGTCAATGAAAGGGAAGGATGTGCTTAATATTCTTGCCCGTTCAGTTCTCGGACTTTATACCCTTGATGATAAACCTGACGATATTTCACTTGACAATATGTTCAGGCAGTCTCTTAACCTGATGGCTAAATTTCCCACGATAGTTGCTTATTCTTACCAGGCACTCAGGCATCTTTATCAGGGAAAAACACTTTCAATCAGGCATCCTCAGACAAAGATGACGACAGCTGAAAATTTCCTATATCTGATAAAGGGCGATTGTACAGGATTTTCAAAGCTCGAAGCTGACCTGCTTGACCTGCTTCTTGTGCTGCATGCAGAACATGGAGGAGGAAATAACTCAACATTTACAATGAGGGTCACAAGTTCCTCTGAAACAGATATTTATTCATCAATTACTTCTGCAATCGGCTCGCTAAAAGGCCCGCTTCACGGAGGTGCGAACATCCGCGTACTTGAAATGATGGAAGATATCAAGGCTCATGTTAAGGACTGGAAAAGTGAAAAGGAAGTTGAAGAATACCTTTTGAAAATTCTGAATAAGAAGGCTAACGACTTTACAGGAAAGATCTATGGAATAGGTCATGCTGTCTATACTGTTTCCGACCCTCGTGCAACAATACTTAAAGTGAAGGCACGGGAACTGGCAATTGAAAAAGGACGTCTGCCGGAATTTGAACTTTATGAGCTTGTTGAGAGACTGACTCCTGAGGTGCTCAGAGTGTTCAAGGGAGAGAAGTTCACCAAGGTGGTATGCATCAACGTTGACTTCTATTCAGGGTTTGTATATGCCTGCCTTGATATTCCCAAGGAGCTCTATACGCCATTGTTTGCAGTTGCCCGTGTTTCCGGATGGTGTACTCACCGTATCGAGGAATTGACATTCTCAGCAAAACGCATTATCAGGCCGGCCTTTAAAAATGTTTTTCCAAAACAGAGTTATGTTCCCTTGAGCGAACGTAAAAACCAGGAGCTATGAATCAGACAGATGAAAAGTATGAGGTGCTCATAGTCGGTGGAGGTGTTGTTGGTACAGCCCTGCTCTATACCCTGAGTAATTATTCAAATATCAGGAATATATGCCTGATTGAAAAATACTCAGACTTCGGCCTTGTAAATTCAGCATCATACAATAACAGCCAGACGCTTCATTTTGGTGATATTGAAACCAATTATACAATCGAAAAAGCCAGGAAGGTGAAGGCCATGGCCGATATGGTGATGAATTATCTGGAAAGGGAGAAATCAAATGATCCCGCCGGTAAGCTGTTCAGTAAGTTTTCCAAAATGGTTCTGGCTGTGGGAAATGAACAGGTTGCAGGACTGAGGAAACGATATCCTCCTTTTGGTGAACTCTTCCCCAAACTAAAAGTTATTGAGAAGGAAGAGATAGGCACGATTGAGCCAAGAATACTTGAAGGCAGGAATCCGGACCAGGAACTGCTTGCCCTTCTCACTGAGGATGGGTATACTGTTGATTTTAAGAAACTATGCCATTCATTCGTTGACAACTCACTTAAGAAGAATCCGCTTCTTTCAATTCACCTGAATACCAGGTTGCTGAAGGTTTCAAAGGAAGGAGATCATTATAAGGTTGTTACAAACACTGGTGAAATCAGGGCAAAGGTGCTTGTAATTGCAGCAGGCGGTCACAGCCTGATGATTGCCAAATCACTGGGTTACGGGAAGAACCTGTCGATATTGTCAATGGCAGGAAGCTTCTATACCGGTCCGAAAGTACTTAACGGAAAAGTATATACGATTCAGCAGCCAAAACTTCCTTTTGCGGCCATTCACGGCGATCCGGAAGTACATAATGCTGAGGTAACCAGGTTTGGTCCTACAGCCATGCCCATTTTTCAGCTTGAAAGACATAACTGGCGATCATTCGGAGAATACTGGAAGACTTTCGGCCTGGGGATAAAACCTGTCCTCAGCCTTGTAAAAATACTTTTTGACTGGACAATCTTTGCTTACGTCTTTACAAATTTCCTTTATGAGATCCCTTTTTTCGGAAAGCGATTGTTTATCAGAGAGGTGCGGAAGATTGTGCCTTCGGTCCGTCTTAGTGAACTGAGGTTTGCCAAAGGAATAGGAGGTACCAGGCCTCAGATCATAAATAACACCACAAAGAAACTGGAGCTTGGAGAAGCCAAACTTACCGGTGATAACATTATCTTCAATATAACACCATCACCAGGAGCTTCCACATGCCTGGGAAATGCTTATACCGATACAGCCAAAATAGTTGAATTTCTGGGCGCTGAATATAAATTTGAAAAGGAGGCATTTGAAAATGATTTCTTCAAACCATCCTGATTACAAATTATTACTTTTCAAAAGAAAAGACTCTTGATTCGTTTTTCTTAGCCTCAGTTTTAAATACAACAGCGGAAGTAAGATATACATTCGTTCCTTCAGCTTCTGGCCTTTTTTCGCCTTTAACAACAAGTTTTACAACGTGTTCCCCGGGCTGAAGGTTCATTACGTGCCATATTGTTTCGGTATGCTGCTGCCTGGCAAAATTATAATATGTGTCAATGCTGCGGTGCAGCTGGCCGTCAACATAAACATCAGCCTTGCCTCCGTCTGCATACCAGTTGCCAACGAGTGAAACGCCTGTTCCTGAAAACCTGAATTCCATTTCGTCACCTGCATTTGAGGCTACAATTGACTGTTTTATCTTCTTCTGATCACTGCCAGTAATTTCATAGGGTTTCCACTTACCCCTGAATGTAAAGCCTTCTTTATCGAACACAGATACCCTCTTGTCGTATACAGTGTTGGGAAATGAGTTTTCATATTGTGGTGCAACAGGTTCCTGAAGTTTAATTCTGATTTCTTTGTCAGAAACCGATCCTCCGTCTTTAACTATCAACTCTTTAGCATATTTGGCAGTGCTCTCAACAGCCGTATTAAACGAATATGTTGTGAAGATGAAAAGTGTATCACCAAGTGCCTTAACCCCGTTCTGCATTTCTTTCGGGAGACCGCTGAATCCGTTTATTACTCCAAGCACAGCAAGCGCATTTGAGGGATTGCAGTCAGAATCCTGTCCACAACGGGTTGAAATCTCAAGTGTCTTCATCGGGTCACCTTCACCGTATAGAAGTCCCATAACTATATAAGCTCCATTGAGTTTGGCATCAATGTTAAATGGAACACCGGCGCCACAGATATCTACATCACCCCATTTTTCTTCAAGTTCCTTCCATGCTGTCCTCCAGTCTGAAGGATAATGCTCATGAAGTTTTATCACATCTTTGACTATCTTATAATAATCGCTTTCTGATGGAATTGAGAGCAGGGCTTTATCTATTATTTTCGGAATATCCTTCTCAAAATAAGCCTCGGCATAAAGTGCAGCTACAAATACTCCGCCATAAACTCCTTCGCCATAATTCATAATCCGGCCTATCTTGTCGGCAATTGATAGAGCAGTTCCGGGCATTCCTGGACACATAAATCCAATATAGTCTGCTTCTATCTGGAAATCAATATCATCAGCGTGTATGTTGTAATCGGGTGTTCCTGAAAGAGGGGCAAAGATACTGTCGTAATAGTTTTTACGGGCCTGCATGTTGGCATGCCATAGTCCATAACCGGCTTTCGCAAACATCTCCTGGAATTTTTTGGAAGGTGCGTCTATGCCGTATTTATCCATTGACATAAGGAAGGTAAGCTGCACATAGATATCGTCCTGCCACTTACTTCCTTCAATATCAGCCGGTTTCCATGTTATTGAATCTTCATATATGGTTCCACGGGCTCTGAATTCGGTAGGTGCACCATAAGTGACGCCAACCATTTTACCTGCCCAGCCACCAGCTATTTTATCCTTAAGCACTTCGGGGTTGATTGTCCTGAAGCCTTCATCAGAAGACTTGCAGGCTGACACAATAAGCAGAATTGCTGAAATGATAATGATCAGGGGATTGTTTTTCATGAGATTGTTTTTACAGGGTTTTTAGCTTATAATCAATGCATTGGCATATAAAAATTTCAAGTCACTGCCTCATCCTTATATGCGGATTGCTTCCGTACTCTATTGTTACCGGTAATCCGTCACTCAGTATCGACATCCTGGCTGCTTCAACAACAAGCTCATTGATGTAACTATTCGCAGGGGTCGCAAGTAATCCTTTGTCATCAATCTCCTTTATCATCTCCCTTCGTTTCAGCATGGAATCCTTCTCTGACAGACCTGCAACAGCATTCTCAATGCCAAGAGCTGCATGAACAAGTGCAGCTACTGATTCAAACCCGTAACCTATTGGCTTATAACCCATACCTTCCCATGGTACGAGCTTGTAGAAATCAGGACTCACATAGTTGAAATGTGATCCTCCGCAGCCAATACCGTCAAGATAGGAATGTTCAACTCCGCGGAACTGGTCATTATGTTTTATCATGCCTGTCTTTCCTTCACCTTCAAAAAACATCTGAAGGCTCTGATCATTACTGCCTGCAGCCTGGTCAGGGTACCCAAGCCCGTCAATGACAGAAAGGATGGCATTATTCTCAAACCTCACCCTGCCATGTGCCCATAAATATGCCTCATTGCCATTTGGAAACCTGCCTTTAATTCCTGAAACAGAGACTTCTATAGGTTTAAGTCCTGTTATAAAATACACAAGATCAACATAATGACATCCTATATAAACAAAGGGATCTGTCTTATCGCATGTAAACCAGTTCTGGAAGTTGGATGAACGGTAATAGTACGGCTCTATCAGTTTTGCTTCACCCATTACAAATTTTCCGAAATGACCAAGCTCAAAACTTCTTCGGGCCATCAAAGACCTTCTGTCGAATCGTTTGTGGTATTCAATTCCAACAAACAGACCTTTTTCGAATGCCAGTTTTTCTATTTCTGCTGCCTGTTTATACTGAAGAACGAGTGGTTTCACACACAGGACATGCTGATTATTATTGAGTGCCTCCATCACAACTTCATAGTGAAACTGATCAGGCATAGCTACAATAACCATCTGCCGTTGATCCATTTCCTGCAGTACCCTCTTGTACAGTTCCGGAAATTTTTTTGTTTCAGGCTCATTAAGTGAGGGGAAGGCATCGAAAGTCTGTCCGGGGAAGGCCTCATTTATCTCCTTTGAGTTTTTCAAAGCCCTGAGAGGTACTGAATCGAGGGCACATACCTTAATATTATTTACATACCCGGTCCTCTGCAGATGATAAACTGAAGGAAGGATCAGATCGTATGTGATCATACCACCTCCGACTATAGTAATATCAATTCCTTTTGTCATGTTTATAGTATTCTCTTTTAACCGAGTATCTCGTCACAGGCTTCCTCAAAGACTGCGAGTGATTCTCTGAGTGCTTCTTCTGTTATGTTGAGTGGCGGAGCTATTTTGAGGCATTCTCCGGCAACACCTACCGGCGCAAACATCAACAGGCCTTTATGGAAGCATTTTTCATTAATTTTTACTGCTGTATCCGAATCAGGAGTTTTACTGCCTTTTTTCACAACCTGTATACCTGCAACAAGACCTTTACCCTGAAGGCAGCCGAGAATATCAGGGTGTTTTTCCCTTATCCTGCCAAGTTCAGGCATCATTATTTCTCCCATATTCCTCGCATTTTCAGCAAGCTTTTCATTTAGTATTATCTTTAGGCTCTCAACTGCTGCAACCACTGGCAGAGGACTTCCTGAATGTGTCGATGTCATCGATCCGGGGGCATAAAGTGACATAATATCCTTTCTTCCTATCACTGCTGATAGAGGCAGGGAAGATGATATGCCCTTTCCGCAGGCAATAAGATCAGGTTTAATTCCATAATGCTCATAGCAGAACATTTTTCCTGTCCTTCCGAATCCTGACTGGACTTCGTCATATATTGTGATGATGCCATTTTCGTGACAGAAAGATTCAAGCTGGCGGGCATATTCAACAGGCAGGAAGTCAGGACCAACGCCCTGGTATGACTCAGTCATCACACCTGCAATATCCTTTGGATTTATTCCTTTTTCCCTGAGTGTTCTGGTGAAAAGGTCAAATGAGGTATTTTCATTTTTATAGCCGTCTGGAAATGGTACCTGTATGAAGGTCTTCCCTTCATCAACTATCCATGTCTTGAGCCTTGGATTTCCTCCTGCAAGCTGTGCTCCCAGTGTTCTTCCATGGAAAGCATTTTTAAATGTGATAAAGTATTTCTTGTTAGGTCCGTATTTCTCAACTGCCCAGGTTTTAGCAAGTTTTATGCAGTTTTCTGTTGCCTCACTTCCTGTACTCAGGAGAAACACCTGGTAGGCAGCAGGATCCGGAGCCAGACTTTGCAGCATTTTTGTAAGCTCAGCGCGTTTTTCATGAACAAATACATAAGTTGCCAGAAGCTTATGGTCAATAACCTTCCTGAGTGCTTCAGCGATCTCTTTCCGGCCGTGACCGGCATTCGTGATCAATACACCAGAGGACCAGTCAATCCATTTGTTTCCCCACCTGTCATAAACCTGGAAGCCATCGGCTTTATCCCAGACAACGGGTGGCTGGCCCATCATTGAAACGGGTTCCGATTCTGTCAGTGTTTTGAAAATTTCAAGCGATTCAGGAACCGGAAGTGCTGTTTTTATAGTACGGTATTTTGTCTTAACATGCGGAACTGCAACTGGTTCCAGACTATACTTTGCCATGATCTGATTTTGTTTTGATTATTTGTATGAAAGATATTGATATTTTGAATAACGAATATAAAAAAAAGCTGCCGGATATTTTTAATCCGGCAGCCTGATTATTGTAAGGCTGACAGTGTGATATTAACCGACCTTTATCTTAACGACGACTTTTTTTACTTTTCCTGAAACATTTCCCGGAGCAATTTTAGGCTGATGTGCATCTTCAGGGAAGAAAATACCATAGGAACCTTTTGAAAATGTTACATAATCACCGTCTCCTCCAAGGAAGGCAATGTCTTTCTCGGGATTGTATTCAGTTGTAACTTTCATCTTACCGATTGTATTGACTCCGATTTGTTCAACTCCCTCGGCAATATACTGAATGTCAATGTATTTCTGGTGGCATTCCCATTTTCCCTGTTCCCTGGGGATTGAATCATAAGCCTGTACAAGTACATAAATATTTGTGCCGTCCAGTTCATATTTGCCCGGTTCCATTTTGGAGAAATCTGTTTTTGCGATATACTCCAGTGATGTTTTTATCCTGGGAGATATGCACTCATACAGATGCCTGTTCTTAAGTATGTCTGCTATCATGATTTAATTTTTTAATTATTGAAAAAAGTATTTCAGATTTTTACGGGATACTGTTCCCTGAGCCTTTTTGCAAGGGCGATGGCAACTTTAATATCCTCTTCAATCTGTTTGAAATTACCGGCCTTTATAAGATCCGATTTGATGAGCTGTGATCCCATACCGCAGCAAACTGCTCCGGCCTTGAACCATTCTGTAAGGTTTGCTTCAGTCGGTTCAACACCGCCTGTTGGCATTATCTGTGTCCATGGCATTGGGCCTTTTACCGCTGCAACGAATTTAGGTCCGCCTACCTGGGCGCCTGGGAAAATCTTCACTATCTCAGCACCAAGTTCCTCAGCCCTGCCTATTTCGCTTGCAGAACCGCAACCGGGTGACCAGAGTACCTTTCTTCTGTTGCAGACATAAGCCATTTCCTCATTCAGTATAGGTGATACGATGAAGTTTGAACCAAGCTGCATGTAGAGAACTGCAGTGGGAGCGTCAACAACTGAACCGGTTCCGAGTATCATTTCAGGATATTCCTTTTCGGCAAACTTATTGAGCTGTTCAAAGACAACGTGTGCAAAATCGCCCCTGTTGGTAAACTCAAAAAGTCTTATGCCACCTTTGTATGATGCTTCGAGGACTTTTTTGCATACTTCCACATCCTTGTGGAAAAAGACAGGTATCATGCCTGCTTCTGCCATTTTAAGGGCCACCTGTATTCTTGTAAATCTTGCCATAATCTGTTAGTTAAATTGTTTTTAAAAATTATCTTGAAACACGTCCGGATGCATCTCCACCCATCAGGGTTTCAACTTCCTTGACTGTAACAAGGTTGAAGTCCCCGATTATAGTATGTTTCAGACATGATGCTGCAACAGCGAAATTGAGAGCTTTCTGGTCGTCATTTGTATAGGTCAGCAATCCATAGATCAGACCGCCCATGAAGCTGTCACCGCCGCCTACTCTGTCAACGATATGAGTTATATCGTATTCAGGTGCCTGGAATAGTTTTTTGCCATCCCAAAGTACACCAGACCATGTATTATGGTTAGCATTAATTGAACCACGGAGTGTAATTATCACTTTCTTTGCCCTGGGAAATTTTACCATCAGCTGTTTGCAGACTGATTCGTAGGCAGCTGCTTCAACATGACCTTTTGTGACATCAACACCCTCAGGATGAATTCCGAATACCATTGCAGCATCTTCTTCATTTCCAAGGATAATGTCGCAGCCTTTAACGAGGTCAGGCATGACTTCTGAAGCTTTTTTGCCCCATTTCCACAGGTTCTTTCTGTAGTTAAGGTCGGTTGAAACTGTAATTCCTTTCTTGTTTGCAGCTTCAATTGCTTCCTTGCATACAAGGGCAGCGCCCTCTGAGATGGCAGGTGTGATGCCTGTCCAGTGAAACCATGTTACTCCCTCAAAAACTGTATCCCAGTTAATCATTCCCGGCTTGATTTCAGCAATTGCAGAATGTGCACGGTCGTAGATCACCTTGCTGGCTCTTGCAACTGCACCATTTTCAAGGAAATAGATTCCCATCCTGTCTCCACCGAAAACTATCTTGTCAGTTCCAACCTTATATCTTCTGAGGTCCATTATGCATGATTCTGCTATATCATTCTTGGGAAGACGGGTAACGTAGTCAACCTTCATTCCGAAGTTGGCGAGTGAAACAGCAACGTTAGCTTCACCTCCTCCGAAGGATGAACACAGCTGCTTTGCCTGGCTGAACCTCTCAAATCCCGGTGGCACAAGCCTGAGCATTATCTCTCCGAATGTTACAATTTTGTTTTCCATATCATTTTGTTTATTGGTTTGTTAGTATTTGAAAAGCTATATCTATTGAATTACTTGTCATCTTTTTCCTTCTGATCCTTTGGTACTTTAGTCCTCCACCAGCTGGCCAGAGTGGATCCTGTAACGTTCATGAGCGGTCCGTAGACAGCAGGAGCAAGTCCGACAGTTGCTATGTCACCAATTGTCATTGCAAGTCCGGAAGCAAGTCCGGCATTTGGCATGCCGACCTCAAATGCTATTGTCCTTCTGTCCTGTTCAGGCATCTTGAATGCCCATGCAATGCCGTAACCGAACAGGTAGCCTGTGAAATTGTGAATTATAACAAGTACAAGCAGAAGAGCTCCGACTGACAGAAGGCTGTCGCGGCCGGCAGCAGTGATGACTGTAACAATTATAGCAATGCCAACCATCGACAACATTGAAAGCACTTTCTTTATTATTCTCTGATCTCCCTTGAGGAAATATTTCAGTATAATCGCAGCAATTGCCGGCAAAACAAAGAAGATAGACAGTGAGAAGGCTGATTCTTTAAGGTAACCAGCGAAATCGGTCTTATGCACCTTCATATAGATAAGATTGGCAAGGAGTATTATAACAAAATAAGCAAACATCTGGATTGTCTTTGATTTCCTGCTGTCTTTTCCGATGTTGTACAGGTTGAAAATAAATCCGGCTATTATAGGAAGGATCATCATTTCGAAGATATCAAGCATCATCTTCCATACATCAACTGCAATGAACTGTCCTCCGATTATCTTCATGAGGAAAGGTGTTACAAAGGGGGCTATTAATGTAGTTGTGGCGCCGATTGTAACTGCTAGGGCAAGGTTGGCATTTGCCAGAAGAGACATCACATTTGATGCAAGCCCGCTGGGAACGCAGCCTGCCAGTATGATACCTGCTGCAATTTCAGGCGGAAAGTTGAAAACAACAGTTATAAAAAATGCCATGAGCGGCATAACAAGGTAGTGGGCAACAACCCCAATAGCAACTCCTTTAGGCATTTTAATCACCCCGGTAAAATCATTGAGGCTCATCTGTGCGCCCATGCCAAACATGATGATCTGAAGGAGGGGAGTGATAAGCCTCTTGAACTGAAAATCACCATAGGATACAAAGAACTGTGGAAAATACATTGCTGCAGTTACCGCTGTGAACATCCACATAGTGAAGGACAAACCCTTTGTAGCCTGAAAAGCTTTAACTCCGTATGAAAGTGAAATGAAAAATGCAATTAAAAATATTCCGGCATGCTTTCCGTTACCGGTGAAAACTAGTCCCAGCGAAACGACAAGCATTACCAGGGCAAAAACAAGTGCCCATTGGTGAAAAGTAAATTTTTTCATGTCAGGTATAATTCAGTTTAGTTTAATAAATTCTGATTAAATCAAGTACGATTTTTACAAATATAAGTCTTGAATTTTTAAAAGCCTAATAATTAAATCACCCTTCAGGTGCTTTTTGGTTTTTTTAAGAAATCAGTATTCCGTCGAATATTTAAATTATTAACAGTTTGTTAATCAGTTATGTATATTAAATAGACTGTGTTGTCATAAATAATTGTTTTGCTGACTTTTAATTGTTTTAAATACATTTAAATAAGTGATTATAAGTTTGGAGTATTTAATTTAAATTTAAACCTTACTTCTAAATTTCATAAATAATATGGAAAGAAGAGCTTTCCGGAAAAATACATCGATGATTCCTTTTGGATTATTTCTTAATAATATTGCTAGTAAGATGAAATTCAGATTAATAACAGAAAGATCCGGCTTTATAGTCGCATTATTTCTTGTAAGCGGACTTTACGCGCTCAATGCACAGCCCGTAAAGTTTGCTCAGAGAAAAGCAGACGGGCTGTATAAGAGTGGTGAAACAATTGAGTTTTATGCCTTTTTTGATAAATCATACAGGGATTCGGTGAATATAGTTGTACTTAAGAACAACAATGCCGAATTATTAAGCAGGGCTTTTGTGCCGGAGACAGACAGCATGCTGATCTACAGTGGCACTTTCGACATGCCCTGCTCTGTTATGCTTCTTGCCCGTTATAAAGGAGGATTCGGAGGAATTGGTTCCTTTGTTGATCCTGAACTTATCAGACCAGGTATGGATCCTCCCTCTGATTTTGATCGTTACTGGAAAAGCCAGAAGAAGGCTCTGCAGAAGATGGACTGGAATGTCACTTCCGTTAAGGTAACAGGAGCAAATGTTCCGTCAGGCTATTTGTGTGATAATGTTGAAATAAATTGTCCGGGACCTAAACCTGCACGTGGATATTATGCCCGTCCTGAAGGGGCAGCACCCGGTTCCTTACCTGCTGTTCTTCTTGTCCATGCTGCAGGAGTGAAGGGATCATGGTGCCGGTCGGAAGTAGCAAATGCCATGCGCTATGCTTCCAGAGGGGCAATATGTTTTGACCTTAATGCACATGGTATGCTCAATAGCCAGCCGGATGATTATTACGATCAGCTCGAGAAGGGTGAACTTAAAGGTTACTGGAATCAGGGTGTAGGCAAAAGGAATGATTTCTACTTCAGGGGAATGTACCTGAGATTATTGAGAGGAATTGAATTCCTTGCCCTCCAGCCGGAGTGGGATGGTAAACGTCTTATAGTGATAGGAGAGAGCCAGGGAGGAGGGCAGGCACTTGCTGCAGCCGGGCTTGACAAAAGGGTAAGTCATGTTGTGGCTCTTGTTCCGGCCATGTGCGACTGGTATGGTTCTGCTTCCGACAGAAGAGGAGGATGGCCACAGCCTGTTGAATCGAGCAAGGAAAATAAGGACGACCTTAAGTCCTCAATTCCCTATTTCGACGCAGCAAACCTGCTGAAAAATTCAAAAGCTGAAATCTTCGTTGAGATAGGCTTTATTGATGTTACCTGCCCTCCTGCTTCAGTTTATGCTGCAATAAACATGTCGAAGGGCAGAAAAACAATTATGGGAGTTCCTTACCGGGCTCATCATCAGCCTGCTGCCGGTACCGATCTTGACAGGGCCTGGCAGGAGGTATATTACAAACCAAGAGAAGAATTCATCAGTAACTTCCTGAAATAGAAAATATTAATAATCTCAGTTCCTATATAGTCTTTAAAAAGTGTTAACATGAAAAAAGCTTTTACGGCATCAGGTATATTAATTATTCTTATGCTGACAGCATGCAGGCAGCAAACAAACAATACAGTGGCAGATAATGAGAATGCCAATAAGCAGATTCCTTATCTTGAGAAGCATGGATCGGCTGCACGGCTTGTTGTTGACGGAAAACCATTCCTGATGATTTCAGGTGAACTGCATAATTCCACCTGTGGCGGCTTTGAGTACATGCGTCCTGTATGGAAAAGGATGGCTGACAAAAACCTGAACTCGGTAATTGCGACTGTTTCATGGGAGCTTGTGGAACCGGAGGAAGGGCATTTTAATTTTGACCTTGTCGACAGTACAATAACCGGTGCAAGGAAGGAGGGTCTGAAACTTGCTATCATCTGGTTCGGCAGCTGGAAGAATTCAGGCTCTGTATATATTCCTTCGTGGGTTAAGAGGGATTATAAAAAATATCCACGCGTTCTTGATGAACACAAAAAACCTCTAGAGATATTATCAACATTTGGAAAAGAATCAGAAAGGGCTGATACAAAGGCTTTTGCAGCACTAATGAAACATGTCAGGGAGGTCGACACAGATCATACTGTTATTCTTATACAGGTTGAAAATGAGATGGGAATACTTGACATGCCCGGGACTGATCCTGCTGCAGCAAGACGTGATTTTTCAGATGTTGCTGATGCTGCTTATAACGGGCCTGTACCACAGAAACTGATTGATTACCTCCTTGCAAACAAGGAAACATTATTCCCGGAACTTAAAAAGGTATGGGCAGCAAACGGCTTAAGGACAGAAGGCACATGGGAACAGGTTTTCGGGAAAAGCACTTTCAGGCCTGATCCTGTGGACTGGAAACACTATTCTTTTTATACTGAAGAGTTGTTTATGGCCTGGCATTATGCAAGTTATGTTGAGAGTGTCGCTTCTGCCGGGAAAGCTGAATATCCTTTGCCAATGTATGTAAATGCATGGTTAAAACAACCCGGAACACGCTGGCCCGGGAGATACCCGTCAGGTGGCCCGCTTCCACAGGTGCTTGATATCTGGAGAGCTGCAGCACCTTCAATATCATTTATTGCTCCGGATATTTATATAGATGAGTATCAATGGACCTGTGAGGAATTCATGAGGGGAGGAAACCCGCTTTTTGTTCCTGAGACAAGAGGAGGCGAGGCCGGTGCAGCCAGGGCTTTTTATACTTTTGGTGAATATAGTGCGGGATGCTTTGCTCCTTTTGGAATCGACAACAGGATGTGGGAGAACGATGATCCGCTTGATTTGGCATACGGTGCTCTCAGAAAGCTTGAACCGCTTATACTTGAACACCAGGGTATGGGCACAATGAAAGGCATACTGGTCAGTGAAAAAGAACCGGTTTGCCGTTTTGAACTCGGTGATTTTATTGTGGAGGCAAAGCTGGATTCACGCTCCCTTAAAACCACAGGAGGACTGATAATTCAGACAGGCCCGGAGGAATTTATCTGCACAGGAAGAGCCCTTGATGTATTTTTCATTTCAAAGGATAAAACAGAAAGGGTAGCCCTCGATATAGTTGATGAAGGTACTTTTGCCGGTGGTAACTGGGTGGCTGAACGCCGCCTTAATGGTGACGAGACGCATGCAACAACCTTTGACGGGGCAGGTCTCCGCTTCCCTGAGGAACGGGTATCAATACAGAAGGTTAGTGTGTATAAGTTCAGGTAAGCGGTAGCCGTTTACCCCATAGCCGTCAACTTAAGAGTGGTTTATGGTGGAATTGCAAGTTTGCATTTTCCC
>ERZ1645192.375-NODE-375-length-36780-cov-8.390497_pt1 | contig 36780 bp, 26 predicted proteins | sample MGYA00575354_ERZ1645192 | MGnify/ENA primary metagenome ERZ1645192 (study PRJEB40844, sample SAMN11349763) | freshwater sediment metagenome | isolation source: river sediment | host: Sediment | place: India: Faizupur Khadar , New Delhi | collected 2017-02-21 ...
ATTGCATTGTATTCAGAGGCCATCGCACTGCGGTGGCCTTTGTTGCAAGAAGGGATGCCGGCAGCCATAAGGCTTCCAGAATCGTCGAAAGGGCTCTGTGCAGCATGCCCCTGAGGTGCTTGTTCAGTGAATACCCGGCCGGGGAGGTGGGAAGCAGGGTATAGGATTTGTTGAGGCATCAACCACCCCGAAGGTATCCACCGGCCAGGTTTCGAAGGAGAGAGTTCCAAGGCTCTTTCTTGTTCCATGGCCGTATGTCCAATCCTGTTCTGCAGAGAAATCAGAGATGTCGGTGTGGGCATACAACTTGCCTGTCAGCTCGAGGTCTATCAGGATTGCCTGCGAAAAGGGAGGCGCCCAGTATGAGGACGTTGAAGAAACCTATGGTGGATTTGCTGCGCATAACCGACTCCTTTGGTATGATATCCATGGATGGTACCGTACCACAGGAGACCTTGTTTGTCAGCTTTCTTTGTGATTTCGTGTCAGTAAAGCTACCAAGGCAAGGCTGATGCACAGCTGTCCGAGGTCGTATACCGTACCGATCGGCCTGCTTGTCTGCAGCAGCGGAAGGCTGGGCAGGGAGGAGGATGGGTGGTTGCAGACCAAGGCGATGAAGAGGTTGTTCGCTGCATGGATTGCCAGTGCGGTTTCAAACCCTTTGTGTTTCATGCACAAATAGGTGACCACAAAGCCGAAGAGTGCATAGTAGAGGATGACCACCAGGCGGTTTGAGGCGATTGCCACCTCACGGTTCCCGAGGTGGGGGAGTGCAAACACCAGTGCAGAAATCAGGCTGGTGACGATCTGCATGATCGACTTGGTGTCCAAACGGTTAGCGTTGATGGTTCTCACCGGGAGCATGCGGAATACCAATTCCTCGATGCTGGTCTGCAGGGGCGTGAAGAGGAGAACCAAGGGCAGCAGCAAGAGGTAGTTCGATATCGACGAGCCGGCCATCGGTTGGTAGAACTGGGGATTGCTCTGCAGGTCGACGATGAGAAAGAGGGTGGCAGAGGCAAAATAGATGAGAAATGACTTGGTAAACAGTGATGTCTGGAAAGCGTGGTGGTCGGTGACAAGACGCATCAGCGGCTGTTTGAGCAGGAGCTGTCGTGCTGCAAGAAAGCCTCCCGCCATTGCAATAAACGGGGCATTGGCCGTGAGGTAGGGGATGCGCAGCGGTTCGGTCAAGCGGGCAAGCGAAGGTCCCAGCAGCAGCCAGGCAAGTACGGAAAGTACCATCGATAGAGCAAACGCGAGAGGCCTTGGTTCATAGGTATGAGAAGTGTCGTCGCAATTTTGTTGATTTTTCACCGCTTTTTCCATCACACAGGCTCATCCTACACACAATCATGATATACTGCAATGCATGGTGAGCAGTAAACGTTCCTATGTGCAACAAGCATTTGATGAAGGGTTTGTGTGTGTATTTCCCACCGAAGTGGCGGCCCGCTCGTATCTGGTCGACTATGCCTTGCACAGTAAAAACCAGGCGATTCTTTCAGGCCGTGCCATCTCCTTCGATACATTTCGAGCAATGTTCCTTCAGCATGAAGCACACCTTGCGCCTTCGAATTCACTGGTCAGGAGCCTGTTCGTGCACCAGGTGCTTGAGCAGGGTCTGCCGCTGACCAGCCTGATGAACCCCCGCTATCCAGAGGCACGCAATCGTTTTCTCAGCTATATTGCTTCGATTCTTCCCTCGTTGAAACAGGCCTGTGATGAAGAAGTGCTAAGCCTGCTCGAGCAGGGCATGCAGCGGGACCTGATTCTGCTCTACCAGCAGTACCGGCAGTTTCTGGCCGAGCACGCGCTGTTTGAGCCGCGGTATGCCGAGCCCTCCTTGCCGAATGATTGGGATGCCTCAAAGCGCTATTGCATCCTTTTCTCCGACACGATCAGCGGTTCGGAAGCCCTGTATGCTTCGCTGGGCGCTCCCTCGTGGCTGAGTATGCAGCCGACACCGGCGACAGACCTTGCCACCATGGAGGTTTTCGGCAATCATGTGATGGAGATACGCACGACCCTGCGCAGGATTCGCAGCCTGCTCGGTCGTCAGGTTCCTGCACACTCGATCGTCATCGGTTGTGCCGCCCCGCAAATCCTGCTGCCCGTGCTCGAAGAAGAAGCGGCCTTGTACGATATCCCGCTGGTCATCCGGGAAGGCAGGCAGGCCCTCCAGTATCCCAGCGGCAGGTTCTTGAGCGGTCTTCAAGAGGTGTACGACGACCAGTTCAGCCTGGAAAGCTTGAAATCCCTTTTGCTCGATCCCGACATTCCGTATAAGGACCGGGGCCTGCATCACCGCTTCCTCGCGCGTGCAGTGGACAAGTCAATCGTCCATGGTTCGCTTAAGGCGAAAGATCAGTTCACAGAGATGCTGAAAGACTCAGAGTTGTGCTTCTGGTATCGCTCCCTGAAACAAAGCATTGTTGATATTGTGACAGCAAGCGACATTGAAATGCTCCGGCGAAAACTCAATCACTTCCAGGACACCTATTTCAGAGCCGAGCAGTGGAGGGGGACCGAGGATGAGGACGTATACTCCTTCTGTCTCGATGCCATCGACCATATCAAGGTCGCAATGGAGAAGTGCTCCCTGTCCACGTATCCAAATCTCTTCTCCTATCTGCTCTCCTATCTTCAGACAAAGCCCTACGTCCCCCAACAGCACAAAGAGGGCATCGCCGTCTATGCCTGGCCCCAGGCAGCCCCCCTGATCGCCGACCACCTCTTTTTCTTGGGGCTTGACGGTGAGGCGGCGGCCACCGTCGAGCGGCCGCTGGCCTTCCTTCCCGCCCATATTCATGAAGCCTTGCGGCGGGAGGTCGATACCACCAAGGCAACCTTGCTCTGTGCCTGCATGGGGGATGGATCGGTGACGCTGAGTTGCCACAGCATGCGCTACGAAGGCCACTTGTTGCCGCCATCCATGTTTCTGGAGGAGGATGCGCTGCTTCATCACAGCCATAGCCCAAACCTCTGTGAAGATCCCTACCTGGAGGAACTGCAGCTGTACAAGGAGAGAAGGGAGGGCACGGCAGCAGTCCTGCCGAGCCAGAGGAGGTTTTTCCTCCAGGCTCGGAGGACCTCCCTTCGCCTGCGCAAAGACGATTATACCCGCCATCCGATTCCCAGGAAGTTGGTGTCGCAGCTCAAAGAGGAGCGTAGTGGGAGAGCAATGCTTGAGTTGTCTCCCACGAAGATCGATCTCTTTGACCGGTGCCCCTATGCGTTTCTTGCCCATTACCTGTATAAGGTCACCAAAGAAGAGTACGACGTGGAGCGCGTCGACCACCTGATGATCGGCAACCTGCTGCATCTGGTCTATCAACGATTCTTCTCGGAGATCGTCGACTTCAATCCAGCCTTGCTTGGACACTATCGAGAGCGGCTATCCACCTTGTTCGATGACGTGCTCACCGAGCTGTACGGCAGCGAGGGGCCCACCCCCTCGATCCGCAGTTGGATCATTGCTTCGTACCGGGAGGCGGTCGCAGCCATACTCGGGCAGGAGGCAAAGCTGTTCAGCCACACCCGTTCGATACTCTTCGAGCAGGAACTGGCGTACGAGATGGGAGATTTGTATCTGCATGGCCGCATCGACCGCATCATCTGCCTCAATCCTCCAGATGGAAAGCGGTACGTCGTCATCGACTACAAGAAAGGAGAGGCCCCTATGACGAAGCTGAAGACGCCTCTGGATTCCTATCAGCTGCCGCTGTATCGCAACCTGGTCGAGCAGGTGCTGGATGCGCATACGTCGGTTGCAGCGTATTACAGCGTAAAAGAGGGCCGGTACCGATGCCTTTGGACCGACGAGAACAGTGAAGAGGCCCTTTTTGGCGATGAACTGCTGTCAGAGCGCCTGAGTTCACTTGCCGAATCGGTTGAAGCGGGCCATTTCATGGCCACTCCCTCCAAGAAACACTGCAGTGGTTGTGACTATCGCTCCCTCTGCCGAAGGAGGTTTGCAACCCGATGAGCAAGTTTGAAGACTTTTTGGTGCAGAACGAGGCAAGGCTGGATGAGCATCAGCTAGAGGCCGTGTATTGTGATCAGAACTGCGTGGTGAGCGCCGGGGCCGGCTCAGGGAAAACCACCGTACTCAGTTACCGCTTTCTTCGCCTTGTCCTGCAAGGCAAGGCCGATGTCAATCAGATTCTTACGCTCACGTTCACCCGCAAGGCGGCCAGGGAGATGCAGCAGAGAATTCACCACCACTTGCTCTCCTTCAGGCACGATCGTGACATTGAGCGCCAGCTTGCGATGTTCAATGAAGCTTCGATTTCCACCCTCGACAGTTTTTGCAGCCAGATTGTGCGAAGCGACTCCATCAGGTACGGCATAGCCCAGGATTTTGTCATCGATGACGAGCAAACCCTGAAAAACACCAGACGGTGTGCCACAGAATTGCTTGATGCATGGCCTCAGTCGGAAGGAGCCAGGATCCTCAGCGGGTTGTACAACCCCGACATCCTGGTCGATGAGGTGCTGGTCACGCTTGCCGGCAATGCATACTGCCTTCCCAAACAGCTTGTTTCAGGTGCCAAAGAGCGTATTCTCTCTGCGGTGCAGTCGGTGTACGAGCAAAGCTGGGCGCGGTTTACCGTCCTCTTGGACAGCTATGCGAACCTTACCGATAATTCCAAGACCGTGCAAACGGCCAAGGAATCTGCATTGCTGCTCACATCGGCCCTCCACTCTGCTGGCAGCCTTGAGGAGACGCATCGCATCCTGTGCTCGAACCTGGGGTATTTCCGCAAGCCCGGCAATGGAAAGGCCGAGCAGCTGCTGTATATCAAGGAGACGATCGATGAGCTGAACCAGCTGAGGAAACAGCTTTGCATCGCCCTGTCCATTCAGCTGGGTTCCTCACAGCTTGAAGCGGTCCTTTGCTTCATAGAGGAGTTCATTGCGTCCGTTCAGCGGCAGAAACGCCAAAGCGGGGTGCTGACATTCGCCGATGTCGCTTCACTTGCGGTGGACATTCTTGCCAACAACAAGAGCCTGCGCCGATACTACAAGCAAGCCTACAAATATATTATGATCGACGAGTTCCAGGACAACAATGAGCAGCAGAAAGAGTTGCTCTACCTGCTTTCCGAACAGCTGGATCGGGAAGGGGACGGCATCCCCCTTGCTCGGGACCTCAAGACCGACAAGCTCTTTTTCGTCGGGGATGAGAAACAGTCGATCTACCGGTTCCGCGGTTCCGATGTGAGCGTGTTCAAGCGCTTGAGCAGTGAACTGACGGCCAATGGCGGCCGCTATATCCAACTTGCCACCAACTACCGCAGCGAACCGGCCTTGATCCAGTGGTTCAATACGCTCTTTCCTTTGGTGATGCAGAACAACGGGGAGGCGTATGAAGCTGATTTCTCCCCCTTGGGGTATCGCAGTGCATCGCCGGGGGTACAGAGCAGGTGCACCATACTGGTCAAGCCGTACGAGGAAAACTCCGATGAGGATGAGGAGGATGCCGGTGATGCGGATGCTGAAGCCTTTGCCGTCGCATCCTTGATCGAGGAGATGCTCAATACCGACTCGTATCTCATTCCTTCACAGGAGGGGCTTCGCAGACCGACGAGCAGTGATATCGCCCTGCTGCTACGGACCACCAGCAGCCAGCTGAGTTTTGAGAAAGCCCTGCGCAGGTTCTCCATCCCATACACCGTGCAGGCAGCCCGTTCGCTGATGCTCGAAGCCCCGGTCAACGACCTGTATGCCATGCTGCAGCTGCTGCTGTATCCCGATGACCGGCATGCCTATTTGACCGTCCTGCGGTCCCCTTTCTGCAATCTCAGCGATTATGCAATGACACAGCTCTCCGATACTGAATTGTTTGAGGCCTCGGAAGCGATCGAAGCCGAGGACCGGGACCGCTTGGATGCTGTTCGTGATGTGTATCAGAACCTGAAACAGGCAAGTGCACACGCGAGCCTGAGCTCCTTGCTTTCCATACTCTGGTACGAAAGCGGGTACTACCTCAGTTTGGTGGCAAAACCCTCCTACCAAGTGTATACCGAACACTATATATTCCTGCACCGGCTTGCCCAGCTGCACCAGCAGCAAGGAAAGAGCCTGAGCCAATTTGTTGACTTTTTGCGAGACAATCTTGCCCAGAACGAGAAGATCAACGACCTTGAAATACTGAAGGAACAGGAAGAGGGGGTGCAGATACTCTCCATCCACAAGTCCAAAGGCTTGGAATTCCCAATTGTGGTGGTGGCCAATACCGGTTCAAAGGGGAAGGCCGATGTGGATTTGATTTCGACCTACCAAGGAGTTTCCATACCTCACTACCTTGCAACTCCGTACCATGTCAGTGAAACGAAGGAGGCGACGGCCCGCCATGCAGGACAGTTGCTGGATAAGGGGACGGAAGCACAACTCAATCGTGCCGAACTGAAGCGGCTGTTGTATGTAGCCTTGACCAGGGCCCGGACGCATGTGGTATTCAGTGGATGTTTTACCAGGCAGAACCGTACACCGGCAGAGGATGGAGGGGCTTCTACGTTGCTCTTGATGCTCACCCAGGCATTGGGAGTTGATTGCGACGCCCCCTCCCTGCAGCAGGGCATTGTCACCGTACAGGCCATCCCCTCCATTCCCGAGTCCTTGCTCTACGACCAGCTCGAGGAGCCGGAGCAGGCCTTTCGTGAGCGCATTGAGTCTGCTTCCTCTTGGTATGATGTGAAGCAGAGACCCTATGAACTCAGACCGATTCGTTATGCGGTGACTGCCCTGCATGAGATGGTGTATGCAAAAGAGGCCAAGGCTCTGCCTTCCCTCGCTTGTGACTCCTTTCTCGAGGAATCATTGGCGGCAGATTTCGGTACGTTTGTCCACAGGTTGTGCGAACAACGGGTTCTGGGCCGGGAAGTCGACCCTGCAGCCCTGCTTCCTCCATCCTTGGAGGGAGCGGCGGCAAAGCAGGTGATCGCCGATGCCCTGTCTCTCTGTGATGGCTTTGTTGCAAGCCCGTGGTACAAGCGCGAAGTCGAACCCTATCCGGTTTCCTGCGAGGTGGGATTCTTCTCGCTGGTCGAGCATGAGGGAAGGGCGGTTGCAGCTGAAGGTTCGGTGGACCTGCTGGTCAAGCGGGAGGACCACTATCTGGTGGTCGACTTCAAGACGGACCGGTTCCGTGATGAAGCGGTGTATCGCTTCCAGGTGGAGACGTATATGCAGGCGATGGCTAAAATTTACCAATGCCCTGTCAAAGGTTGTGTAGTCTACCTTCGGGATGTACAGGATATTGTTGTATGGGAGGGAGAAGTCCTATGATGAGAGTTCCGTTTGAGACACTGGTGCATCAGTTCGAGCAGGTGTTGCAGAGTCGCGGCATGCATGAAGAGGATGCGAAGCTCTGTTCGCATCTGGTCGCCGAGACTTCGGCGGAAGGCGTATACACCCATGGTGCCAATCGATTCGCGTTCATGGTCAGGATGATCGACGACGGCTTGATCGATGTAAGGGCAAAGCCTGAGTTGACGGCCTCCTTCGGCGCCCTCGAGCGGTGGGACGGCAAACAAGGGGTGGGCAACCTCAATGCCTACGCTTCGACCAAGCGTGCGATCGAGCTTGCAAAACAGTACACCATCGGCTGTGTCGCCTTGGCCCATACGAATCATTGGATGCGCCCCGGCACCTATGGCCTCATGGCCGCCGAGGCTGACTGCATCGGCATGCTCTGGACCAATACCCTGCCGCTGATGCCCGCCTGGGGCGGCGTTGATGCAAAGGTCGGCAACAATCCCTTGGTACTCTGCATCCCGTGCAAGGATGGTCCCGTCCTTGTAGACGCTGCGATGAGCCTGTTCAGCTACGGCAAGCTGGAGACCTATGCGCGTGAAGGCAGAAGCCTGCCGGTTCCTGGCGGATATGACAGCGAGGGGAACCTTACCACCGACGCCGGGAAGATCCTTGCTTCGAAGCGGCCGCTTCCCATCGGCTTCTGGAAGGGGACCAGCCTCGCCCTCGCCCTCGACCTCATTGTCAGCGTCCTCAGCGGAGGCAATACCACCCGGCAATTGGGCCTGATGGGCAAGGAGACTTCGGTAAGCCAGCTCTTCATGGCCATCTCTCTCTCCTCGCTTCCCGACCGGGATCGAATTGAGGCGGAGATCCATGCAAGCCTTGAGGATATTCAGAAATCCGAGGCAGCGGATGCGGGTGTTTCGGTTCGCTTTCCCGGCCAGATGCGCAGGAAAATCAAAGAGGAAAACCTCAGAGAGGGTATCCCCATTGATGAGCGCGTGTGGCAGGAAATCCTCAATCTTTAGAACATCAAGGGAAAAAGCAGGGTGACGCAGAGAAACCATGCGGCATAGATGGAAAGAAATGCCGCTTGGATTCTTGCTGTCGGCCGGCGCAGCAACAGCGCAAGCACCAGAGCCAAAAGATTGGCGAAGAGCAGGATGTTCTCCGCCAGTACGGCAAGACGGTTCGCACTCAAGCCGTAGGCAAGCAGGCGTGTCCCGATGGCAATGAGGGCGACACTGTCCAGAACCAGTGCAGTAGAAGATGCCATCAGCACCATGATCCGCCAGAAGCGGGAACGCTGCTGTGTTTCCAACAGGTCGGTTGCATAGAGAATCATCAACAGCAGCAAGGCCAAAAGAAGGTCGATGGCCAATAGGAGCGTGCGGTCTTGTTTGATTTCGATGCCTTCAAGAGCGAGAGCTGCGAGGAAAATGAGCATCATCACGGTGAAAACCGGTAAAAACAGGGATGCGAGCAGACGGGTCAGCTGGCCAAGCTTCGTTCCCTGCAAGGTGATGAGGTGCACGGCAAGCAACGGAAGCAGCGGCAGGATGGATGTGACCAGGAAGGTGGCAACTGTGTCCTCGATGCGGATGCCTACCGCCTCAAAGAGGGTGACGGCAAGCAGCATCACCACAAAACAGGCGCAGCAGAGCAGGAAGGTGAGCAGGCCGACCTCACCGACAAGGCGCAGGTGGCTGCCAAGCTTTTGGGTGTAGGTCTCCTGTTTTTGGAAGATTGCGAGGCTGAGGATGCCGAAAAGCGGCAGATGCAGGGTACTGAGGATGAAGGTTGTTTCCTCTACGACTGCCTTGTTCGCCTGCTGGACATTCACGATGGCACACAGCAGGGCAAGCATGACAAGGTAACGGATAAGCTGTTTGTTCCAGCTGCCGGAGAGGTAGACCGCTATGAAGGGGAAGACCAGAAACGAGAGGTTCAAAAGGAAATAGGGAAAGAATGCATCGGAATTAAAAAGGCCGAAGAGGGCAGGAATGCGACTGATGGCAAATTGGATGATCAGCAGCAGAAAGACTTTGGCATGAAGGGCTGGACTCGTTCTTTGGCTTATCAACTCAAACCTGGCTCCCCTGCGATACAGGGAGACAAGTACAGCTTCGTCGCGCCCAAGGTGTGCTTCCAATTGCGAGGCGCTGGCCTGCTGTGCCTGCACTTCAGCGGCAATCTGTTGTTCGGTTTTTCCTTGACGCTTGAGGTCGTCTTCCCAGGCGGTACGTAGTGGTTCCATACAATTCTCCAGCTGTGTAGCATAACCCTGGTTTTCTCTCTTGTACAGCCGAAAGGGGTGCATTTTGACTGTTGCTCAAAAAACAGGGTTGGCAGTGATCGCCAACCCTGTATTCCAAAGCGTCGCTTCAATTAATATTTGCCGTACAAGGGACCGAAGGTTGCGCAGGCGCGGAAGTCTGCTCCCTCCTTGTCCATGCCGAGCATCGACCAGGCGCTGGGGCGGAATATCTGGTCCTCGCTCACGTTGTGCATGCATACGGGAATGCGCAGCATCGAGCAGAGGGTGATCAGATCGGCTCCGAAGTGGCCGTAGCTGAGTGCGCCATGGTTGGCTCCCCAGTTCGCCATCACCGAATACACGTCCTTGAACGGACCTTCCTTGCCATCCGTCCTGGGTACGAACCAGGTGGTCGGCCAGGTTTGGTCGGTTCGCTTGTTGATGGTGTCGAACACATGCTCGGGAACATCGCAAGTCCAGCCTTCAGCAAGTTGCAGAACCGGGCCGACTCCCTTTACCAGATTGACACGAACCATGGTAAGGGGCATGCCGCCTTCGCTGAGGAAGGTGGAGCTGAAACCACCACCGCGGAAGTAGCCGCAGTTGGCAACACTGAAACGGGTATTTTCGAGGGTCTTTTTTACATCCTCCTCGGTGATGTCCCAGTAGTGCTTCATCTCGCTTTCGCCCTTCTGGTTCTTCATCTGTCCTGCAGCGTCCAAGGTGGTGGCCCCGCTGTTGATGAGGTGGATGAATCCATCCTTGGCCAAGCCTTCGGGCTTCCAGCCGGTCACCCGCTCTACGGCTTCGGGGCTCCAGTAGGTGCGCACATCACTGAAGATTGCCGCACGGTTGGTCAACAGCTTGCAGAAAAGCATGCTGATGCCGTTGAGGTGGTCGTTCTCGGTGGCCATGATGTACGGCTCGCGAATTCCGTTCCAGTCGAAGCTGGTGGTGAGCATGGTTTCCATGAAGTCGCCGTTCGGCCAGTGGTCGGTCCACTGTCGCTGGCCTTGGAAGCCTGCAAGCAGGGCGTTGTGGCCGAGAGCCTCTTCCTTGAATCCCAGCTTCTCGAGCTTCTTGTTGCCGATCATGAGGTCGCGACCGATCATGGTCATTTTGGTGCAGTACTCCCAGTCCTTCTTCAGCTGCTCTTCGCTTCTGCGGAATTCAGGGGTATTGACGGTGTCCTCAGCCTGGATGCAGTTTTCACGAACCCATGCAATGGCTCTCGTATACTCTTCAGGATCATAAATCTCTTCGGCGATGCGTCTTTCAATTTCGCACATGTCGATGGCTTCGGTTCTCATTCCCAAGTAGCTCTGCAGCAGGTCGTGGTCGACGATGGAACCGGCGATGCCCATTGCCATGCCGCCGATGGACAAGTAGCTCTTGCCTCTCATGGTTGCCACTGCGAGCGCTGCACGGGCGAAGCGCAAAATTTTCTCCGAGACATCATCGGGGATCGATGTATCGCTGTTGTCCTGTACATCGCGACCGTAGATGCCGAAGGCGGGAAGGCCTTTCTGGGTATGGGCTGCAAGGACTGCAGCAAGGTATACGGCGCCAGGGCGCTCGGTGCCGTTGAAACCCCAGACAGCCTTGATCGTCATCGGGTCGATGTCGAACGTCTCGGTTCCATAGCACCAGCAGGGGGTGACGGTCAAGGTTATTGCAACTCCCTCCTTGGCAAACTTCTCCGCGCAATCGGCACTTTCCCGAACGCGGCCGATGGTGCTGTCGGCGATGACGCATTCGACAGGTTCTCCGGTTCCGTGGAATACGTTGTCGCTGATCAGCTTTGCAGCCGCCTTCGCCATGTTCATGGTCTGAACCTCAAGCGATTCGCGGACTCCTCTCTGTCTTCCGTCGATAACCGGTCTGATTCCGATTTTTGGAAGTGCGGAAGCGTACCGTCTTTCAGGTCCCACATTTTTCATTCCAGATATATTTGCCATATTGTCCCCCTTGGTATATGATAGGAATGTAATCGTTTACATCATGTGTAGTATCGCACACGATTGTGGCAATTGCAATCCAAATTGTACAGGAGCACCCAATGCTGAAAACTATTCCTTCCATCCTGAGCCCCGAGCTTTTGAAAATCCTCATGGAGATGGGCCATGGTGATGAGCTGGTCATCGGGGACGGCAATTTCCCGGCGGCTTCGATGAATTCCCGTGTTGTGCGGCTCGACGGTCATGGCGTTGAGGAGATTCTCAAGGCCATTCTTCAACTTTTTCCCTTGGACAGCTATGCCCCCAATGCATTTCTGATGGAAAAAGTCGCAGGTGACGCCGTGGAGACCCCGATCTGGGCTTCCTATGAAGCGATAGCCAAAGCGGGCGATCCTGGCTTCAAAGGCTTTGGGCACTTGGAGCGCTTTGCCTTCTATGAACGCAGCCGCAAGGCCTATGCGGTCGTGGCTACCGGTGAGTCGGCGCTGTACGCCAACATCATCCTCAAGAAAGGGGTGGTAGTCTGATCAGGGTCTTGGGGAGGTCCACAGCTGTTTGTACTGCCTCGGGCTCATCTGCATGTGGTTCCTGAACTGCCTGGCAAAGTAATTGGCATCGGAAAAGCCTGTTTTTTCACTGATGCGCTCAATGCTGAGGTTGGTGGTGAGCAGCAGTGTGGAAGCAAACGCGATGCGCCGGTGGATGTGAAAGTCTACCGGCGACCATCCGGTGGAGAGCTTGAATTGCCGGTTGAGCGTGCTTGCGCTCATGTTTGAATGGGCGACCAACTCCTCCAGTGAAAGACTTCTGTCGATGTTCTGTTCCATGAATGCGATGACCTGCTCCAAACGCTGGTCGGGCTGGAACACCCCTCCCTTGCGGGAGGTGTGGAAACGGCTGACCAGGATGAGCAGCTGCAACAGCTTTGAGTAGGCCATCGCAGAAGCACCGTTTCCGTAATCCTGCTTTTCAGACTCTTCTTTTATTGCACTGACAAGGGCGATGATTTCTGCCAGTTGGTGGCAGTTCATTCTTACCAGGGGAATTTCTCCGCTATTCTGGAGAAAGACTTCCTGGAAACCCGAGACCTCGCTGAGGTCGCTGAAGTGTCCACTCATGGCTTTGCGCCCGATCAGCACATTGTAGAGCACCAGATTGTTGATGTCCGCATAGCCATGGGCGGTTCCGGGCTTGATGAAGAACACCATGCCTTCCTGCAAATGGCGGCTGTCGTTGGCCAAAAGATGGGTGCCTTTGCCTGAAACCACTACGACAAGCTCATAGAAATCGTGACTGTGCAAGGAGAAAGGGATTTCCGGATCCCTTAGCAGCACCTTGATGGGCAGGCGGTTTTCCCGGAAGAACATGGATTCAGACAGGGTGAAACTCGACATGATAAAATCGTGCTAGAAATTGACTATTCTGTCAAGGTAAATCTTGAGAAAAATGTCACACTATACCTAGGTAGTGTACTGCGCTTGAGGAGGCCTGTCATGTCAGAGTATGAAGTAGCCAAAACCGTATACGCCGAGTATGGCGTGAATACTGATGAAGTATTGGATCAACTTGCCAAGATTCCCATCTCGATTCACTGCTGGCAGGGTGACGATGTAGGGGGCTTTGAGAAGCCTGACGCCGAGCTGGGCGGCGGAGGCATTCAAGCTACCGGAAAATATCCCGGCAAGGCGAAAACCATCGAACAGCTGCGTTCCGACTTGGAGAAGGTACTCTCCCTCGTACCGGGAACCCACCGCGTGAACCTGCATGCGAGCTATGGTGAATTCGGTTCGACCTTCATCGACCGGGATCAGATTGAGGAAGCCCATTTCCAGGGCTGGGTCGAGTGGGGCAGGAAGGTGGGGGTCGCCTTCGACTTCAATGGCACCTTCTTCAGCCATCCGATGGCCGACGACGGGTACACCCTTGCCAGCAAGGATGAGCGAATCCGCCGGTTCTGGATCGAACATGCAAAGCGTTGCAGAAGAATCGCCGCTTGGATCGGGGAGCAGATGGGATCTCCCTGCATTCTTGACACCTGGGTGCCCGACGGGGCGAAGAATCTTACCGTGGACAAGTTCGGGTACCGCTCGATTCTCAAGGAGAGCCTGGATGAGATTTTCCAGACCGAGTATCCGGCAGAGTATATGCGTGATGCCTTGGAGACCAAGCTTTTCGGCATCGGCAGTGAATCTTTCGTGGTTGGATCGCACGAGTTCTACATGAACTATGCCGCCCGCAACAACAAGATGCTCTGCATCGACATGGGCCACTTCCATACCGAAGAGGATATTTCGGACAAGCTCTCCTCCATCCTGCTTTTCGATGACGAGGTGCTGCTGCATGTAAGCAGGCCGATGCATTGGGACAGCGACCACGTCGTGTTGTTCAATGACAAGGTGAAAATGGTCGCCGAGGAGCTGGTTCGCAGCGGCAAGCTCGAAACAGCACACATCGGCCTGGACTTTTTCGATGCTTCGATCAATCGCATCGGTGCATGGGTCACCGGCGTCCGAGCAATGCGCAAGGCTCTGCTCTTCGCCCTGCTTCAGCCGATCGACCAGCTGATCGAGTATGAGGAATCGGGCAACGGCTATGCTACCATGGCCCTGCTGGAGCTGCAGAATGTACTGCCTTTCGGAGCGGTTTGGAATGAGTTCTGCACCCGTTTCAATGCACCGCTGGAGAGCAAGCTGATCGGCATCATCAGCGACTACGAAGAGAGTGTGCTGAAGGAGCGCGTATGAGCCTTGCAACATTGATCGAACATTCGCGCCGGTATGGGTCGGATGCTTCGTTTGTCCTGCTCGGAGGCGGGAACACCTCCTATAAGGAGGGCGGCATCCTGTATGTAAAGGCAAGCGGCCACGCCTTGGGAACCATCGGTGAAGAGGGCTTTGTACGCATGGACCTCGCCAAGATGGAAGGCATCTGGAGCAAGCAGTACAGTCAGGACGACGATACGCGGGAGGATGAAGTCCTCAGGGACATGATGGCCTGCCGGCTGGAAGGGGAGAGCGCACGCCCGTCGGTCGAGGCTCTGCTGCATGCCTTGCTGCCGTTTGCCTACGTGGTGCATCTGCATCCAGCCATTGTCAATGGCTTGACATGCGCACAAGAGGGCAGGCAGGCAGTGGCCAGGCTTTTTCCCGACGCTCTTTGGATCGAGCTGGTGAAGCCCGGTTTCATTCTTGCCCAGACTGTACGACAGCGGATGGCCGTCCATACAAAGCAGACAGGGGCGGTGTGCTCCCTGATTTTCTTGCAGAACCATGGCATCTTTGTCGGTGGCGCAAGTCTTGAGGAGATTTCCCTGCAGTATGAGCGGGTGATGAAACGCATCGAATCGGCTCTTATAAGGAAGCCTGATTTCACTGCTCTCAAAGCCGACGAGGCCAAGGTTGAGGCAGTCAGGTCGGTTTTGCAGCGCTATACCGACGAGGAGGTTCTCTTTGCCATGAACAAGGAGTATGCGCGCTTGCTTGCTGATGAGATTTCTTTTGCCGCAGTTGCATCCTCCTTCACCCCCGACCATATCGTCTATGCAGGCTTCAAGCCGCTGTGGGTCGGAAAGGACGAAGATGTAGCGAAGGCTTTCGAGGAATTCGAGGCGCAGCACTCAGGGCGGGCGAAGATTGTCTGCGTGCAGGATCTGGGAGTTTTCTCCCTTGGGCCGAAGCCGATGCCCCTCTTCATGGACAGCGTAGCGATCAGCGTCTATACCGAGAGCTTCGGCGGGCCGCTTTTCATGGATGAGCCGATGATCGACTTCATTCGCAACTGGGAAGTCGAGAAGTATCGTTCCAAGGTATCTGCACCATAAATGAAGCTGAGCACCTTCAATGCGCTGAGTGACAAGGCGATGCCCGTCATCACACCAATCGGGGTGGTGGTGGGCTTGGCCTTGGGCTCCCGCATTGCCGCTTACAAGGGGTGGGGGACCTTTTTCTTTGCATGCATTACGTTCATCGGTGCCCTGCAGATCAGTTTCTCCCAGGTGGCGAAGGCTCTCAGGCGTGGACGGACAATCGGCATGGTGCTTGTGTGTGCGCATGTGCTTCTTCCCCTGATAGTCAAGGCTCTTGCCTCCCTGGCGTTTCCCTCTTCACCTTCCTATGTCACCGGCTTCATCCTGCTCTCCTCGATTCCTATAGCGGTCACCTCGTTCTTGTGGACGACCATCCATGCAGGCGACGGAGCCCTGGCTTTGGCGTTGATCCTGCTCGACACCCTGCTCTCACCGCTCTTGACCCCGCTTACGGTCCGCCTGTTGGCCGACTCATCGGTACAGCTGGATTTCCAAGGCATAATCATCTCTCTCTTGTATATGATAGTCATCCCTTCTCTTCTGGGCATGCTGGTCAAGCAAGCGGCTTCAGAGGCCTGCACCAATGCCCGCCCATACCTCAGTCCGGTCACGAAGGTGTGCATGATGCTGGTCATCGTCCTGCATGTTGCATCGCTGTCGGGAACACTCACCTTTTCAGCAGTCTATGTGCCTCTCATTCTGATGAACCTGGTGGTCATCGCCTTGGGTTTTGTGCTGATTTACTCACTTGGCAGGTATGTGCTGCATGAGGACCGCGCTTCTGTAGTCTCCATGACGTTCACCGGTGGGATGCGCAACATCAGTGCCGCCCTGGTTCTGGCCACCAGCTATTTCAGAGCGGAAACCGCCCTGCCGGTGGTAATCGGCATCCTGTTGCAGCAAACCTTTGTCGGCTTTCTGGGAGCCAGGCTCTTTAGCCGTGATACAGGGTGATGCTTCAATACTCCTTCGTTTGCCGACCTTGTCTTTTCGTATCACTTTCGTTTTGATTCCGTGAGAAAGCGCCGACAATCCAACCGCATGATAAAATAGTGCTAAAAAATGACTATTCAGTTATTGCGGATTTCAAAAAAGCTGTCACACTTATATATAAGGATATAGCATTATGCTATACACATTGTGCTGTTTGCCTTGGCATGCCCAGGTTCAAATAGATTCCGGCACTGTCGGAATGATTTCGTAAAAGGAGAGTTTGTATGAAGAAAGCGTTGTTGTTTGTACTCATCGCCAGCTTGGTCGTCACTGGTCTTTTCGCCCAGGGAACCAAGGAACAGGCAGTAAAGTCAGAGAAGGAAATTGTCATACTCGTAAAGAGCATGGGCAATGGTTTCTTTGACGCAGTGTTCAAGGGCAGCCAGGAAGCGGCAGCCGAAATTGGTGGGATCAAGACCACCTACATGGGTCCTCCCCAGGCAACTGCTGAAGGCCAGATTGAAATCATCGAGACCCTCATTGCACAGAGAGTCGATGGGATTGCCATCAGCGCGAACGATGCCGATGCTTTGATTCCCGTCACCAAGAAGGCCATGGCAGCCGGCATCAAGGTCATCAGCTTTGACTCCGGCATCAACGTAGGCGGACGCATCGTCGACCTGCTTCCGAGCAATGCCGAGCTCATCGGCCGTCAGCAGATTCAGCTTGCAGCCGAACTTACCGGCTACAAGGGTGATGTTGCTGTTCTTTCCGCTTCCGCCCAGGCTACCAACCAGAATCTCTGGATCAACTGGATGAAGGAAGAGATCAAGGATGCAAAGTATGCCAACATGAAGCTCGTGGAAGTTGTCTATGGTGACGACGCCCCGGACAAGAGCTATCGTGAAGCTGTCTCCTTGATGCAGAAGTACCCCAACCTGAAGGCGATCATTTGCCCGACCACTGTTGGTTTGCTTGCTACTGCACAGGCTGTCAAGGATGCCGGTAAAGCCGGTATCGTGGAAGTCACCGGTCTTGGCCTGCCTTCGGAAATGAAGGGTTACATCCTCGACGGCACCTGCCGCCAGATGGCTCTGTGGAATCCGATCGACCTCGGCTATACTTCCACCTACATTTTGAACGGCCTCATTGACGGAACCGTCAAGGGCAGCGTCGGCGAGGCCATTCCCGCCGGCCGCATGGATTCCATGAAAGTTGAGAAAGATGGAATCATCTACATGGGTTATCCGTACGTATTCAACAAGGACAACATCGAGCAGTTCGCAGCAATTTTCTAGATCATTGTATTCGGCTCCTGCCTCCATCGGTGGGAGCCGTCTGTTTTTGCTTGTATAAGGAGGAACAATGCCAGACGCATTGTTGGAAGTTACCAACCTAACCAAGATATTTCCCGGCATCCGGGCCCTGGACAATGTCAAGCTGACACTGCGCTCGGGCGAAGTGCATGCCCTGATCGGGGAAAACGGGGCTGGAAAGTCAACCTTGGTGAAAATCCTGACTGGTGTGTACATCCCCACCCATGGGAGCATCGTGCTTGAAGGCAAGGAGATTTCCTTCAAGAATGCCATCGAGGCCCAACAGGCCGGCATTGTTGCCATCCATCAGGAAGCCTCGATGTTTCCCGAGCTCAGTGTCACTGAAAATATTTTCATGGGGCACCATCTGCGTAATCCCAAGACCAAGAAGCTTGACTGGAAGGCAATGACCGAACAGACCAAGGCACTGCTGGGACGCATGCAGCTGGATATCGACCCCGACACCTTGGTCAAGAACCTCAGCGTTGCCAAGCGGCACATGGTTGAGATCACCAAGGCGCTCTCCCTCGATGCCAAGCTGGTCATCATGGACGAGCCGACCAGCGCCCTTACCGGACGGGAGGTCGAAGACTTGTTCAGGATTGTCCGCTCCCTCAAGGAGAGCGGCAAAGCCATTTTGTTCATCTCTCATAAGTTTGATGAGATTTTTACCATCTGTGATTATTTCACCGTCTATCGTGACGGACAGTATATAGGGGAAGGGAAGGTTGCTGAGAGCACCGAGGACCAAATCATCAATATGATGATCGGCCGCTCGATCGATCAGCTCTATCCCGAACATACCCCTGCCCTGGGCAAGGAGATTCTCAAGATAGAGAAGCTGAGCCAGCTCGGTGCATTCAAGCACATCTCCTTTACGCTCCACGAGGGTGAGATCCTGGGGCTGTTTGGCTTGGTGGGTGCCGGCCGCAGCGAGGTTGTCCGTACCATATTCGGCATCGATAAGGCCAGTGAAGGCACCATGTATCTCGAAGGCAAGGCCTTTATGCCCAAGGGTGCCAAAGAAAGCATGCGCAAGGGCATCGCCTTGGTTCCCGAGGACCGTCAGAAGCAGGGTCTGGTGCTGAAAATGAGTCTGACCCACAATATCTCCCTGCCGGTGCTCAAGCTGCTGTCATTCAAAGGCATCATCACCCGCTCCAAGGAGGAGAGGGCCTATGTATTGGAACATGGGAACCAGATGGAGATCAAGTCGGCCGGCTACCATGTCGATGCAGAGACCCTCTCGGGGGGGAACCAGCAGAAGGTCGTTCTGGCCAAGTGGATCGGGACAAAACCCAAGATTCTCATTCTCGATGAACCGACGAAAGGAATCGATGTCGCCACCAAGGCCGCCGTCCATCAGTTCATCTGCGACATGGCCGCCAAAGGTGTGGCTGTCATTCTTATTTCCAGTGAACTGCCGGAGGTCATGGGAATGAGCGACCGGATTCTGGTCATGCATGAAGGCTATCAGACTGCCATGCTTGATGCTCGCAAGTGCACAGCCGACACGGTCATGCGCTACGCCATTGCTACTGTTTCCCAGGAGGCCGCCCATGCCTGAACGTGCTCCATCATCACTGCTGAAAAAGGCGCTTGAGCGCAGGGAGTTGACCCTGATGCTCTTGCTGATGGTCCTTTTGGTTCCTATAACCATCCGCTCGCCCCAGTTCCTTTCAGGTGAGAACATCAACAGGATTCTCAACGACATGGCCATTCTCTCGATTGTTGCCATCGGTGAGTTTTTGGTCATTCTCTCAAACGGTATCGACCTTTCAGTCGGTTCCATCATCGCTTTCACCGGCATGGCCTGTGGAATGATCAACGAATCCTATGCATCGGTACCTCCTTTCGTTCTTTTGCTGGTAGGCATGGGTATCGGGCTGTTGATGGGCCTGTTCAATGGTGTATTGGTGGCGTATGGAAAAATCCCTCCCATCATCACCACCCTCGGGACGGTGAACATCTATCGCGGTCTTACCTTCGTGCTCAGCAAGGGCACCTGGGTAACCGCCCATGAGATGTCTCCTTCGTACATCGGATTTCCCCGTACGACATTCCTAGGCATCTCATACCTTCTCTGGATTGCCTTTGTTGTCATAGCAGTCTTCTATTATTTCAGCCGTTTCACCCGGACCGGACGCGAAGTATACGCCATCGGGGGCAACCCCACTGCAGCAAAGTTCGTAGGAGTGAATGAGAACCGTGTCAGAGTCGTCGTGTTTTTGATCAGTGGAACGCTCTGCGGCCTTGCCGGTGCCTTGTGGACCGCCCGGTATGCCTCGGCGGTCAACGAGATGGCCACCGGCTTTGAGATGCAGGCGGTTGCCGCCTGTGTGCTGGGGGGTGTGAACTTCTCCGGTGGAGCCGGAGGGATCATCGGCGTGGTTTTGGGGACCCTCTTCTTGGGTGTGGTTACCAATGCGCTGCCGGTCGTGTATTTGTCGGTTTTCTGGCAGACCTTCGTCCAGGGCTTGATCATTTTGGTCGCCTTGGCTCTGAATACCCTGTCCGACCAACGCAAGAGTGCAAAACTGCTGGCACAGAGGAGGGGGTAGGCTATGGCTGAGAAAAAGGATTATATAGCAAAAAGCCGGCTCATCAACGAAATGTCGATCAAAAGCCGGCTCATCGAGTTCTTTACCAAGTGGGAAGTGATATTGGTAATCATTTTCACCTTGATGTTTGTATTCTTCACGAATCGGACTCCCTATTTTCTGGATTGGTTCAATCTGATGAACGCGACCTTCCAGTTCAGTGAGAAGGCAATCATGGCCCTGCCGATGATTTTCATCATCATGTGCGGCGATATAGACATTTCTATCGCCTCGATCATAGCCCTGTGCGCCTATGCAGTCGGCAACGCAGCCCAGGGGGGGGCATCCATTCCTTCGCTGCTCTTGATTTCCCTCTTGGTGGGCACTCTTGCAGGCCTGTTCAATGGTTTGATGATAACCGGTCTGAACATGCCGGCCATCGCCGTCACCCTGGCAACCCAGTCCATCTACCGGGGTATCTCGATCGGACTGCTGGGCGACCAGGCCCGCACCAGTTTCCCCGAGGGCTTCGGCGTCTTCGGCCAGGAGTTCATTCCCAATACCATCATTCCCTATGAGTTCGTACTCTATCTTGCCCTGATGCTCCTTTTTGCCTTCATCCTGCATAAAACAACGTACGGCCGAAGGCTGTATGCCATCGGCAACAGCGCCGAGGCCGCCCGGTTCAGCGGGGTGAACGTCAAACTCACCAGGATCATCAACTTTACCATCACTGGATTCTTCTGCGGCCTGACAGCCATGCTGCTTGCAAGCCGCATTCTTTCGGTCCGTTCCAACATTGCAACCGGCTGGGATTTGGAGATCATCACCCTGGTGGTTCTCGGAGGAGTTTCGATCACCGGAGGAAAGGGCACTGTTTTCGGGGTGTTCATCGGGTCTTTGCTCGTCGGCTATCTGAAATTCGGCATGGGTCTGCTCAAGTTCAGCGGAACGCTGATGACCATCGTCATTGGAAGCCTGCTGATCATCGCAGTCCTGCTTCCCAGATTGCTGGACCTGTACAAGGCAAACCGAAAGCTCAGATTGCAGGCACAACACTAGGAGGATTTCATGCGCAAAGCATTTGTCATGCAGTTGAAGAAGGGATGTGAGGCTGAATACCAGAAGCGTCACAATGAGATTTGGCCGGAGTTGAAGGCTTTGCTCAGCGAAAGCGGAGTGTATGACTACACGATTTTCCTTGAACGCGAGACGGGAAAACTCTTTGCCTTCCAGCGCGTGCAAGGCAACACAGGCTCCCAGGGCTTGGGTGCAAATCCCATTGTCCAGAAGTGGTGGGCTTATATGTCCGACTTGATGGAGACAAACCCTGACAAATCGCCGGTCTCCATACCATTGGAAGAAGTCTTTCACATGGATTGAGCATTTTCCTTTCATTTCTGCTTGATTTATTCGTCAAAGCATAATAGAATCGAAAGCGTTACGAAAGTAAATTGAAAGCAGGAGCGAACTGGATGTTAGGCCTTTCCCCCCGTGAGGAACAAATTCTCCAGCTGCTGAAAAGTGGAGAGGAGTACCCGGTCACCCGCCTCAGCCAAGAGTTGGGTGTTTCTGCCGTTACCATTCGTGGAGATCTGAGGGACCTCGACGCCAAAGGTCTGGTCGTCCGCTCCCATGGAAGGGTGGTCGCCGCCTCCTCGCCGCAGGCCGCCTTCCGCGATGGTTCGAACAACACCCAGAAAGAGTTGATTGCCAAAACTGCAGCCACCTTGGTCAAGGACAACGACTGCATCATGATCACCAATGGTTCCACCTGCTCCTTGATCCCCCGCTACCTCTTCGGCAAGCGCAATGTCAAGGTGGTTACCAATTCAACCCTCCTGTTGCCGTATGCCAGGGCGAATGCCCAATTGCTCATCACCCTTGTCGGTGGTGAATACCGAAGCCAGGCAGAAGCCCTCGTGGGTCCGGCTGCCATCAGCCAAATAGAAGATTACCATGTAACGACCACCTTTTTCGGCACCGACGGGTTCACCATGGAACACGGGCTTACCACCAGCTTGGTGGAGAATGCCCAGGTCGTGCAGCGCATGTGCGCCCAAGCCACCCGCAGGGTGCTCTGCGTCGATTCGTCGAAGGTGGGCAATCGGGGATTCGTACGGATCATGCCGGTAACAGAGATTGATACCATTGTCACAGACAGTGGATTTCCGACCGACCTCATCGCCCAGCTCGAAGAGCAGGGTGTCGAGGTTATTATCGCACAGTAGAGGAGAAGCATAGATGGCACAACAGGTTGTGATGCCCAAGCAGGGAAACTCGGTCGAGTCCTGCATCATCGTGGAATGGAAGGTGAAGCTGGGGGACAAGGTAGCCGTCGGAGATGTGCTGTGTTCAGCCGAGACCGATAAATCCACCATCGACGTTGAATCGACCGCCGAAGGTGTGGTGCTTGCCCGCTTGTTTGAGGAAGGTGCCGATGTGCCGGTCATGGTTCCCATCGCCGTTATCGGCGAAGCTGGAGAGAAGGTCGAGACGGTTGCAGCAGAAGAGCCGAAGCAACAAGAAGCGAAGGCGTCAGAGGTCTCTGCATCGGTAGTAGAGCAGGCCCCTGTTGTTGCAGCAAGCCAAGCCATAGGTGCGAGCCCTCGTGCCAGACAGTTGTCAGCCTCCTTGGGAATCCCCCTCTCTGCCGTCCAGCCTACCGGCCCGAAGGGAAGGATCATCGAGCGTGATGTGCTTTCCGCCAAGGGCCAGCCCCTTTCACCGGTTGCCAGGAAGCAGGCCCTTGAGCAGGGCATCGAGGCTCCTGCAAGCGGAAGCGGCATCGGAGGAAGGGTGCTCGCAAGCGACCTGGCGACAAAGCCTGTTGAGCCGGCCGTCACTGCTCCCGTGTCCGAAGAGGTCACTGAGATTGCGGTGAAGGGAGTTCGCAAGGTAACGGCAAGAAGGATGATGGAGTCGATGCATTCGACCTGCCAGCTCTCCTTGCATGCCTTCGCCGATGCCCGGGCGCTGAAGCGCCTCAGGGCGGGATTCAAGGCATCCAAGCCGGAACTCGGCTTGCAAGGGATCACCATCAACGACTTGGTGTTGTTTGCCGTCTCCCGCACCCTTGTGCAGTTCCCTGCCTTCAACGCCCACTTTTTGGGTGACAAGATCCTACGCTTTGCTCATGTCCATCTTGGAGTGGCCACCGATACGGCCAAGGGCCTGTTGGTGCCGGTTCTTCGCAACAGCGAACTTCTGAGTCTGAAACAACTCAGTGAAGGAACCAAGGCTCTTATCGGCAAGTGTAAAGCCGGTACCGCCCAGCCTGATGAACTGACAGGTTCGACGTTCACCGTCAGCAACGTCGGCTCCTTCGGCATCGAGGCGTTCACCCCGGTCCTGAATGTGCCCGAGGTTGCCATTTTGGGAGTTGGAACCATCGTCCTCAAGCCGATCGAGGATGAGGACGGCGATGTGGCCTTCGTTGAGCACATCGGCTTGTCGCTGACCATGGACCATCAAGCTGTCGATGGCGCCGATGCGGCACGCTTCCTCAAGGCCTTGATGGACAATATCGCCTCGATCGACCTCTTGTTGGCCTTGTAGGAGCATTGTATGGATAGCTTTGATTTGATTGTAGTGGGCAGCGGCCCCGGCGGATATGTCGCAGCAGAGCGGGCAGGGGCGCTGGAGAAAAAGGTTCTCCTCATTGAGAAGGAACATTTGGGGGGAGTATGCACCAACCGCGGCTGCATTCCCACCAAGAGCCTGCTCAACAGCGCCAAGCTCTATTCCCACGCCCAGGACGGCAAACAGTTCGGGGTGCAGGCACAGGAAGTCTCCTTCAGCCTCTTGGATGCCATGGCCTGGAAGGAAGAGACGATCAAGACGCTGAGGGGCGGCATTGAATTTCTGATGAAATCGAACAAGGTGCAGACTGTATTCGGCGAAGCGCAGTTTCTCGATGCCCATCACGTACAGGTAGGCGATACCGTCTATGAGGGTTCGTACCTGATCATTGCAACCGGAAGTTCGCCCTTTGTGCCTCCCATCCCCGGCTCCACGCTGGGCCATGTATTGACCAGCGACGGGATTCTCGAGATCAAGGAGATCCCGTCTTCGCTGGTGGTGATCGGCGGCGGAGTGATCGGCATCGAATTCGCCTCCTTCTTCTCCATGATCGGGACCAAGGTCACCGTCATCGAGATGATGAGTGAAATCCTTCCGATGATGGACGGCGAGTTCGCCAAGCTGATGCGCCGCGAGCTCAAGGAAGTGGACTTCCATCTTGGCTGCAAGGTCGAGGAGATTACACCCGATTCCGTACTTTACACCGATGCAAAGGGAGAGAAGAAATCCATTGCAGCCTCCATGGTCCTGATGAGCGTGGGTCGCAAGCCCAACATCCAGGGCCTCGAGAAGCTGGGGCTGGACATCGGCAGGCAGGGCGTGGTGGTCAATGACCGGATGCAGACAAACCTCGCCACGGTCTACGCCATCGGCGATGTCAACGGCCGTTCGCTGTTGGCTCACAGCGCTTCACGCATGGCTGAGGTGGCCGTCTCCAATATCTTCGGTTCAAAGACGATGCGCATGCGCTATCAGGCAATACCGTGGGCTGTCTACGGCAACCCTGAGTCCGCCGGATGCGGCATTACCGAAGCCGAAGCTGCGAAGCTCGGCATCCCCGTAAGGAGCCGGACGGTGCAGATGCGTGCCAATGGCAGATTCTTGGCCGAACACGGCAAAAAAGGTGCAGGGTTGGTGAAGGTCATCTGCCACGCGCAGACCGGGGCCATCGTCGGAGTCCACCTGCTCGGACCCTACAGCAGTGAGATGATCTGGGGCGCCTCGGCTCTTATTGAGGCTGAGCTGCGTGTCCAGGATGTCAAAGAGATCGTATTTCCCCATCCCAGTGTGTCCGAGTTGATCAAGGATGCTTGCTTTCAGCTCGACCATACCCTGTAGGGATGCAATGATAAGGAGTTACTATGTCCAAAACACTACCGTTTGATCCCGCAACGCTGAGGGAAAAACAAATCATCAAGACACCTTCCATTCCGGTAAACCAGTACCAGAGTGATTTCAAGAAGGAACTTAAGCTATATGGGAAGGACCGCTTGGTCCGTGCCTACTATGACATGCTCCTCATCCGCAAGTTTGAGACGATGCTCGACACCATCAAGAAGGAAGGGGTGTATCAGGGGATCAGCTATAACCACAAGGGTCCCGCCCACCTCTCTGCAGGACAGGAGAGTGCAGCGGTCGGCCAGGCTATGGTGCTGGAGCCCGAGGACCAGATTTTCGGTTCGCACCGCAGCCATGGCGAGATTCTGGCCAAGAGCATGTCCGCCATCTACAAGATGGAGGACAAGGACCTGCTTTCCATCATGGAAGGCTTCATGAACGGACAGACCTACCAGGTAATCGCCGATCACTTCCCCGGCAAGGACGTCCGCGACACCGCAGAGAACTTTGTGCTCTATGGCGCCTTGGCGGAGATCTATGCCAAGAAGACGGGCTTCAACGCAGGCTTGGGCGGCTCGATGCACACCTTCTTCAAGCCCTTCGGCAGCATGCCCAACAACGCCATCGTCGGTGGCTCCTGCACCATCGCCGTAGGTGCCGCCCTGTATAAGAAAATCAACCGCAAAAAGGGGATTGTCATCGCCAACATCGGCGACGGCTCGCTCGCCCGCGGTCCTGTCTACGAAGGCTTGGTTCTCTCCTCCATGGACCAGTACAAGACCTTGTGGGAGGAGAATCCCGGCTATCCCCCGTTCATGCTCAACTGCTTTGACAACCTCTACGCAATGGGTGGGCAGCCGATCGGGGAGACCATGGGCTACAAGGTGGCCGCACGGGTGGGGGCGGCCATCAACGAGTACTCCATGCACACCGAACGTGTCGATGGTTTCAACCCGCTGGCTGTAGCCGATGCTACGGCCCGCAAAAAGGAGCTGTTGCTCAAGGGGGAAGGTCCCGCCTTCCTGGATACGCTGACCTACCGCTACAGCGGCCACAGCCCCAGCGATGCAATGACCTACCGGACCAAGGAGGAGCTCGAGGCGTTCCGCAACCAGGACCCGATCGTGGCCTACGGCAATTACCTGATCGAAAACGGTGTAGTGCAACAAGCCGACCTTGATCGGATGGACACGCTCCTTGAAGAGAAGATGAGAATGACGCTGCAGATCACCGCCGATCCCAAGATCAGCCCGATGGTGGATGAAGCCTTTATTGAGTCGGTGATGTTCTCAAACGGCAGTGTCGAGAAGTTTGATGATGCAAAGCCGGTGCTGCTGCAGAGCCTTGAGGAGAATCCGAGGGTGCAGCAGATCGCCAAGCGAAACCGCTACGCGTATGACGAGAACGGAAAGGAGTATCCTGCCGCCCGCCAGTATCAGTATCGTGATGCGGTATTCGAAGCCATGGTCCATCGTTTCTCCATCGACCCGACCATGATCGCCTACGGCGAGGACCACCGTGACTGGGGAGGGGCGTTTGCATGCTACCGCGGCCTTACCGAACTGCTTCCTCCGTCGAGGTTCTTCAACTCCCCGATTGCCGAGTCGGCTATTGTCGGCAGCGGAGTCGGCTATGCAATGGCCGGCGGACGGGCCGTCGTTGAGTTGATGTACTGCGACTTCCTCGGCTGTGCAGGGGATGAGGTCTTCAACCAGATGCCCAAATGGCAGGCCATGAGTGCCGGCGTGCTGAAGATGCCGTTGGTGCTGCGCGTGTCGGTTGGCAACAAGTATGGTGCCCAGCACTCCCAGGAGTGGACAAGCATGGTCGCTTCCGTTCCCGGTTTGAAGGCAATGTATCCGGCAACCCCCTATGATGTGAAGGGCATGCTCAACTACGCACTGCGCGGAACCGACCCGGTGGTATTCTTTGAGAGCCAGAAGCTCTACGGAATCGGAGAGATGTTCGTCGCCGAAGGCGTTCCCGAGGGGTACTATGAGATTCCCGAAGGGGAGCCCGCCATCAGACGCGAAGGGAAGGATGTCACCTTGGTGGCTCTTGGACCCGCCTTGTACACTGCCATTGCTGCGGCCGACAAGCTTGCCGAGCTTGGTCTTTCGGCCGAGGTCATCGACCTGAGGTGGATCAACCCGCTCAAGTACGAGATGCTCATCGAATCGGTCAAGAAGACCGGTCGCTGCGTCATGGTAACCGACAGCGCCGAGCGCGGCAGTTATCTGCACACGGTTGCCAGCAACCTTTCAAGGCTCGCTTTCGACTACCTCGATGCTCCGGTAGTAGTTGCAGGTTCAAAGAACTGGATCACCCCGCCTGCCGAGATGGAAGAGTACTATTTTGCCCAGCCTTCCAGCATCCTGGATGCCATCCACGAGCAGATTCTTCCGCTTCCCGGCTATACGCCCAAGCACAACTTCACCGACGGTGAGTTCTTTAGGACGAGCCGGAAGGGAGTATAAGGAAGAACCATGGATATACAGAAGCTTGAACGCGATATCAACAATCGTGATACCGCCGTCCGCATGGCTGCCACCGAGAAGCTCGGCTCTTTGATACGGCGCGGGGCTCTTGGCCGCACGGTCACCGAAGAGGTGAACAACCACGTGCATACCACCTACTCCTTCAGCCCCTATGAGCCGGCGGCGGCCGCATATGCGGCCTGGAAGGCCGGCCTGGGAATTGTGGGGAGCATCGACCACGACAGCATCGGCGCCGCAGCCGAGATGCTCGCTGCTGGAAGAACCCTTGGTATTGCGACAACCGTGGGTTTTGAACTGAGGGTTAGCTTTCTCGATACACCGCTTGCAAATCGGAAAATCAATAACCCCGACAGCGAGGGTATCGTCTATCTGTGCATCCATGGAGTTGCAAAACAACACCTTCCTGCCGTTGCTTCCTTCCTGAAGCCGCTGCAGGAAGTCCGCAACAAGCGCAACAAGGCACAGGTTGAGGCGCTCCAGGCCCTGGTGGGCCGCTACGGCTTCGACCTGGACTTCGAGCGCGATGTACTGCCTCTCTCCCGTTACAGCGAGGGAGGATCGGTAACCGAGCGGCACATTCTGTATGCCATGGCCGTCCAGAGCATACAGATGTTCGGCAAAGGGGAGAAGCTGGTCCGGTTTCTGACTTCCTCGCTTGGCCTCGGTCTTCCTTCCAAGCTGCAGTCGCTGCTGCTCGATGAGGGCAATCCCCACTATGCGTACGATCTGCTCGGAATCTACAAGAGCAACTTCCTTCCCCGTTTCTTCATCCAACCGGGCAGGGATGAGTGCATGGATGTACGCAAGGTGGTCGATTTTTCCAACAGCATCGGAGCCATTGCCGCCTATGCTTACCTTGGGGATATCGCCGAGAGCGTGACCGGCGACAAGAAGGCCGAGCAGTTTGAGGACTCCTTTCTTGTCGAGCTGATGGATTTGCTGGTGGATATCGGCTTTCCTGCCGTCACCTATATGCCGCCGCGCAATACGACGGAGCAGATGCTGCGCCTGCAGGCCCTTGCCAAAGAGCGGGGCTTGATGGAGATCAGCGGTGTGGACATCAACTCCAGCCGGCAGAGCATGAATTGCCCCGAGCTGCTTGAGCCCAATGCACGCCACCTGATCGACTCTGCCTGGGCTCTGGTCGCCCATGAGAAACTTTGCAGCGTCGATGCAAAGCTGGGGTTGTTTCATCCGGACAACCCCCTTGCCGGGAAAAGCCTGCAAACCAGGCTTGAGCACTACGCCCGGTTGGGACGGTCGATGGATTGTTCCAACCCCTACTCGATCATCGAGAAATTCCAGGAGAAGGCATGACGACGTTTACATCCAATCCGGCCAATGAAATTGCACCACTGCTCAGGGGATTGACCTTTGATGGTCAGAAAGGCCTGTTTGTGCACCAAACAACCGGCAGGCAGCCTTCGTTGCTTCTTCCTTCGCTGAAGGAAGGCTCTTCGGTTGAAGAGACTGCTTCTCTTTGGAAGCGCTTGCTTTCAGCCTATACAGAAGAACGCCGACTCTATCCCGCGGTTGTCGCCATCGAGGGCCTGGATCTGCAATACGGACTGGGCACCAACTATGACGAAGCCGCCCGTGCAGAGGGTGTGAGCGCCCTTCCCACCCTTGCACCTTCCCAAAGCCGCGCTGATGTGGTGCGGGACAAGATCGCCCTGGTGACCGGTGGTGCCCAAGGATTCGGCGAGGGCATGGTGCGCTCACTCGTAGAGATGGGAGCCTTTGTATATATCGCCGACATGAACGGAGAAGGGGCGAAGAAGCTCGCCGATGAGCTCAACTATGAAGCCTGCATCACCGTAGCCAAGCCGATTACGGTGAATGTGACCGATGAGGCATCGGTTGCACAGATGATGGACGAGGTAGCCAGGCAGACCGGAGGACTGGACCTGTTCATCTCCAATGCCGGGGTGCTTCGGGCAGGATCGGTCAAGTCGATGCCGCTGAAGGACTTTCAGTTCGTCACCAACGTAGATTATACAGGCTTTTTCATTTGCACCAAGTTTGCTTCACAGCAGATGGCTCTGCAGAACCTTCCTTCCAAAGCCTACTACACCGATATCATCGCCATCTCCAGCAAATCGGGCCTCCAAGGGTCGAACAAGAACGGAGCATATGCAGGGGCGAAATTCGGCACCATCGGCCTGACACAGAGCTTTGCCCTGGAATTGGTCGAGGACAACATCAAGGTGAATGCCGTATGCCCGGGCAATTTCCTTGACGGTCCGCTTTGGTCGGACCCCGAGAAGGGCTTGTTTGTACAATACCTCAATGCCGGCAAGGTCCCCGGGGCCAAGACGGTTATGGATGTAAGACGGTTCTATGAATCGAAGGTCCCGATGAATCGCGGTTGCAGGACCGACGATGTCATGAAGGCGATCCTCTACATAGTCGAACAGACCTACGAGACAGGCCAGGCGGTCCCGGTGACCGGCGGCCAGGTCATGCTGAATTAGGAGACAGACATGAAAACACGTGCCATCCGACTCTATGGAGTCAATGATCTCAGGCTCGAAGAGTTCGAACTTCCTCCGATTGCAGAGGATGAGATACTTGCAAAAGTCATTACGAACAGTATTTGCATGAGCGACCACAAGGCCGCCGAGCAGGGACCCAACCATAAGAGAATTCCCAAGGATATTGATAAGAATCCAATCATGCTCGGCCATGAGTTCTGCGGCGAGATCGTAGAAGTAGGAAAAAAGTGGCAGGCCAAGTTCAAGGTTGGCTCCCGCTTCTCCATCCAACCGGCTCTCAATTACAAGGGGACCCTCGATGCCCCGGGCTACTCCTTCCGCTACATCGGAGGTGATGCAACCTATGTGATCATCCCTCATCAGGTGATGGAGCTCGACTGCCTGCTTCCCTATGACGGGGATGCCTTCTTTTTGGGAAGCCTTGCCGAGCCGGTCAGTTGTGTCGTGGGCACCTTCCATGCCATGTATCACACCACCGGCGGCAGCTATGTCCACCAGATGGGGATCGTGGAAGGCGGCAACCTTGCCATACTGGCCGGTGTTGGTCCTATGGGACTTTCGGCCATCGACTATGCCCTGCACAACACATACCGCAAGCCCGGACGTCTGGTGGTCACCGATATCGATGATGCCAGGCTCATGCGGGCGGCAAGCCTGTACAGCGTCGAGGATGCCAAGGCGAACGGAGTTGAGCTGATCTATCTCAATACCAAGGAATACAGCGATCCGGTTGCCAAGTTGATGGAGCTTACCGATAAAAAGGGCTATGACGATGTGTTGGTGATGGCACCGGTAAGGGCCCTGGTCGAGCAGGCTGACGCCATCCTTGGCAAGGATGGATGCCTGAACTTCTTTGCAGGTCCGAACAAGACCGATTTCACAGCCAGCCTGAATTTTTACAATGTCCACTATGCCTCCACCCACATCGTGGGAACCAGCGGCGGCAATACCGATGATATGCGCGAATCGTTGATGCTGATGGAGAAGGGCTTGATCAATCCCTCGGCCATGGTCACCCATATCGGAGGCCTTTCTGCAGTACCCGAGGCGGTGATCAACCTGCCCAACATCCCCGGCGGCAAGAAAATGATGTACACCCATCTGGACTTCCCCTTGGTGGCGCTCTCAGAACTTGCCGAGCTTGGCAGGACCAACCCGGTCTTCGCCGAACTTGCCAAGTTGGTCGATAAGCACAACGGGCTGTGGTCGGCTGAGGCCGAGGCCTATCTGCTTGAGCATTACACCAAACGCATCAAGGAGTGAGGATGAACAAGCATATTGCCATCGACTTGGGAGCTTCAAACGGTCGGGTTCTGGTTGGGGACCTGATAGAGTTTGAGGTGGTACACCGGTTTGTGACCCACAATGACCAGATTCTTGGATCGTTCTATTGGAACCTCCAAAGTCTGTTCAGTGAGATCAAGACGGGGTTGAAGAAAGCCTTCGCACAGTACCCGAACCAGATCACCTCCATAGGCATCGACACCTGGGGCGTCGACTATGTCCTCACCGATGAGACCGGTGGTCTGGTTTCGTTGTGCTATCACTATCGTGACAGCCGCACCGACGGCATGATCGAGAAGGTTTCCTCCCGCCTCGGCGGCAGGATGCGCATCTACGAACGGACAGGCATCGCCTTCCAGCCGTTCAACACCTTGTATCAGCTTGCCGCCATGCAGCAGGACAGGCCTGATGCACTGAAAGCCGCCCGCCACTATCTGTCGGTGCCCGACCTGCTGGCGTATTGGTTATGCTCTGTCATGAAGAACGAACGGACCCATGCTTCGACGACCCAGCTCTATGATCCGAGGACCGGCGATTGGGCCTGGGACATCATCGATGACATGCAGTTCGACCGATCGCTGTTTGGCCGGATAGTGGACAGCGGCACCATTCTCGGTCCCTTGACCGAGGATGTAGCTCACGAAGTCGGTGCCTCCAAGGGCGTGGTGGTCATCGCCAGCGCCGCCCACGACACGGCAAGTGCGGTGGCTGCGGTTCCGGCTGCCAAGGGCGAGACACCGCTTTACATCTCCAGCGGGACGTGGTCGCTTCTGGGAGTGGAGCTTGCCGCCCCACGTACCGACCGAACCGCCTTGGAAAGCGGCTTCACCAATGAGATTGCAGCCAGCGGGAATGTTCGGTTTTTGAAGAACATCATGGGTATGTGGATTCAGCAGGAGTGTGTCAGGCACTGGGAGCGTGAGGAAGGAAAGCCGATCAGCTGGAAGGACCTTGATGAGCAGACGTTGCTCTGCCAGGGCTACCAGGGGTATATCGACCCGGCGGACGGGCGCTTTCTCAAGCCGAACACCTACGACAACCTGATGATCGAACGGATCAATGGTTGGTGTGATGAACACAACCTGGCCCGTCCCTCCTCAAAAGGCGAGTACATGGTGGCGATCTACCGCGGTCTTGCCCGTGCCTACCAGAAGGCGATCAAGGATTTGGAGGAGGTCATCAAGACCAAGTTCACCTCCTTGTACATCATCGGGGGAGGGTGCAAGAACGAGATTCTCGACCAGTGGACCGCTACGTTGACCGGCCTTACGGTGTACGCCGGGCCGGTAGAAGCCACCGCCTTGGGCAACTTGGTTGTCCAGGCATGGGCTACCGGAGAACTGTCCGACTTGCAGGAAGGTCGTGACAGGATTCGGTCGGAGCAGAAGGTGAAGGTCTTCCTTCCCTGAGTCCTCTTTCTGTACGTGTATGCCGGCTTCTTCAGGGGAGCCGGCTTATATTTGTACGTGGTCTTCGCGCAATGTGATAAGCGACTTCAATTCAGATGGCGATAGTTCGGTCACCCATGTCTCTCCCTTTGCCACCACATCTTCCACCAAGGCTGCCTTATCCTGAAGCATCTCATTGATTTTCTCCTCAAAGGTACCTTCGGTGATCAAACGGTGGACGGTCACCTGCTTGTCCTGTCCAATACGGAATGCACGGTCGGTTGCTTGGTTCTCCACTGCTGGATTCCACCACAAGTCGTAATGAATTACATGGCTTGCTGCCGTCAGGTTGAGTCCGGTGCCACCGGCACGGATGGAAAGGATCATCAGAACGGTATTCGGGTCGTTTTGGAATGAATCCACCATTGCTTTACGCTGTGCGAGAGAGGATCCCCCGTGGAGGAAAGGGCTTTCGATGTTCAATTCGGTCTTCAGGATTTCCTGAAGCAGAAAGCCCATCCGGGCATATTGGGTGAAAATCAATACCTTCTCCGAGCGACAGAGAATGGACCGGAGCAGACCTAGCAGGATTTGTGTCTTGCCTGAAGCTTCGCTCTCATGGCTGCTTTCTTCAATATACAGGGCTGGATGGCAGCAGACCTGCTTGAGTGCGGTCAACAGAGCGAATATCGCTCCCTTTTGGTCTATGCCGTCCTTCTGTTCGAGCCGCTGCTGGGTCTGTTCTACAATTTGTTGGTAAAGGATTTTCTGCTCGAGTGTCAAGTTCGCATAACAGTCGGTTACGAGTTTTTCCGGCAGGTCGTTGATGATCGATTTGTCGGTTTTCATCCGTCTAAGCATCAAGGGGGATGTGATGGCTCTGAAGGTCTGTAGTGCGGTGGTGTCATGGTATCGTTCAATCGGGATGGAAAACTGCTGTCTGAAGCTTGATTGGCTGCCGAGGTAGCCCTTCATAACCACATCAAGAATGCTGTAGAAATCATCCAGACGGTTTTCTACCGGCGTGCCCGTAAGCGCCAGGGACCAGTCGCTATTGATTGCGCTGACAGCTTGGGTTTGGCTTGTCTGGCGGTTTTTGATATTCTGAGCCTCATCCAGAACCAGGACTGAAAACCTGCGTTTGGAGAAGGTTTCTACATCCCTGCGCAGTGTTGCATACGTAGTGATGTGGATGAGTGCCTGTCCCGGCTCGCTGCGGCCCTCCCCATGATGGACATACGATGTCAGAATGGGGGCAAAGTGAGAGATTTCATGCAACCAGTTGGAGATGAGCGATGCGGGGACGATGATTAGGGCCGGTTTTTTCACAGTGATGATACCCGCTTGTGCCAAGTAGACAAGGAGACTTATCACCTGAATTGTTTTCCCAAGACCCATATCATCAGCCAGGATGGATCCCAATCCGAGACGATGGTTGTGCACCAACCACTGATACCCCCTCATCTGATAGGGTCTGAGCTCAGCATTGAGGCCTTGCGGGACTGTTGCATGCTCGACTTGGAGCAACGATGCGAACATGGTGCGGACAGACTCATCGGTGATGACAGGCTGCCCTGCATATTCTCCCGCCAGGTGGGCCTTGAGCAGGTCGATGGCCGAGAGGTTCGGCTGTTTTGCCATGGACTTGCTGATCCTGTTCATCTCCTTTTCATCAAGTTGGATATATTGGTCCCTGAAGCGGACATATCTTCGTCCTGCTTCCATCATCTGCTTGAGGGTTTCTGTGTCACAGATCTCCTCGCCGGCACAAACCGTCCAAGAGAGATTGAGCAATTGTTTTAGGGAGAGCAGACTCTTCACTTGTTCAATCGATGAACTGCTTATACGAATCGAAAGAGTGGGAGTGAGTACTTTTTTCAATGTCTTGGGGATGACGAGTATCACTCCCAAGGTTTTAAGGACCGGGAGAACGGAAAACCAGGTTTGGAGAAAGGAATCTCCCTGCACGAGAGTGGAACCGGAACCTTGGAGTGCTTCATCTACTGCCGGTAGGTACGTTCCAAGCAGACTTATATCTCTGAGAAGCGCTGAAGGCTCCTCCGAAGAAGCCAGGAAAGAGCTTAACGACACGGGAAGGGCTCTCTCATGCTGTACTTGTATCTCGCACAAATACTGCTCATGATTCTGCTCGGTAAGGCATATCACCGGATGGTATGAGCCCGATGCAAGGAACAGTCTCCCCAACCAATTGCTGATGGCTGAAGGGTTGCCTCGTTGGGAAAATTTCATGGGTTGGTAGGGTGTGTTGGAAAAAAAGCTTGCATGTTCTGCGCTATAGGATGTGTCTGCTTCCGGCAGCAACAATCGCATGTAGGTTGTTGCAAAGAGCGAGACCAACTGCAGTATCTGTTCTGTTCTTGCAAGTGCGGTTTTTCCTAGGAAAATCATGGGCTCCCCACCCAGCACTTTCGCTATGCTGTCAGTAATCGAGCGAATCTCAGGATTGAAAATCGTTGGTATCCATCGGATGCAATAGGTGTCGGCTTTGATGGATAAAATCTGGGGAACGAGGGCTCGTTTCTCCAAGAGGGCAAGGGTGAAGTTGTGGGTAAGCAACAGCACCTGCAACGCCGGGGGGAATTGCTCCACCGTGCTCAAGGGCAGTGATTGCAGATACGTAAGCAGGCCATCCATATCTTCGATACTGAAACATAGTTTGTTCCGGCCTTCCGAAAGGCATCCGCTGTACTGATGCTGCTTGTAGGTGATCGTGCAATGTGAATAGAGATACTGGGGAGGTTGTTCGGGGAAGGTGAGATTTGTAACGAAGGTTGTTGCAGCTTTTGCAATAGCTTTGATGAAACTCAAAAAATCATGGCGGAAATCGCGGTCGGGGCAGAACAGGGGATTGGGTGGCAGTGCTTGCTCGAATGTCTGCAGCATATCAGGCACCTGATGAAAATCAAGTTGCAGCATATCGGTGGCCGGCCTTTCATCTTTTGGTTCAGTCAAGGATTGAAAACTCGGGATGGATTCAACGAACGTCTGCTCCTTGCCAAGCAGTTCTTTTTTAAGATCCAGACCATGCAGGCGGAATATGAGGAATGGGTCTTTGTCGATTTCATTGGCCAGGAGGTAGATTACTGCTGCCAGATGCTTGCAGGGTACGGCCCAATCGGGGCAGCTGCACTGCATGGACAAGTCTTTCCATGAAGAGGGGAATAGTTGAATTTTTTCGTTATTGCAGACTTGAAGCAGTTGCTTGGGGAGAAAGCCTGCATGCAACTGGCTGAGATAATAGGGGTTGCTTCGTATCAATGCTATGAGTTTTGTCTTCTCAAAGGTGCCGAATTGATTTGCCTTAAGCACAACTTTGTAAGGGGTGTTTCGGCTGCCCTGCACTGAAGCAGAAACCAAAGGCTCTTCGATGATGATTTTTTTTACCGAGCCGTTGCGGGCGTACCGCATGCCTCTGGCAAGCCGGTTTGAGTAGTCTATATGATGCAAGGCGTCCAGCCACCGTTCGCCCCACCATGTATTTCCAAATGTTGAATAAGCCATACGGCATCATACAATGAATCGGTCGTATGCTCTACCGAAATCGTTGGTATGTTGGTGTGCATGTCGCATGGACTTGCATGCCGGATTCCTTCAAAAAGCTGTGTATATTCATGGAAATTGTAAAGGTTTACACTTATCCAATAGTTGTAGTATGTACTTATTATTGTACCTATAGCAAAGGTTTTCATAAATATTGTAAACGTTTACATTTTTTCGTTGACAAACAGAAAAACCAGTGGGAATATACTCGTAGCATAAAAGGTACCGGTAAGATCGCCTCACTTGATGTGGGAACGATGCAAAACAAGCTTGCCAGGAAGCGTAATCCTGGAAACATACGAAAGGAGTTTTCTATGAAGAAACTAGTGGCCGTTCTGTTGGTGCTCGCACTGTTGGGTACTGCTGTCTTTGCTCAGGGTTCCTCAGAAGCAAAGAGTGACAAGGTGAAGATCGGAGCTCTGATCCGAAACCTGAATGAACAGTTCGTGAAAGACTATGCCGACAACCTGCGCAAGCTCGCAGCCGAGAAGGGTGTGGACCTGAATCTTCAGGATGCACAGGGCGACGTAGCCCGCCAGCTCGACCAGCTGAACACCCTCAT
>ERZ1645192.376-NODE-376-length-36743-cov-5.841719_pt1 | contig 36743 bp, 31 predicted proteins | sample MGYA00575354_ERZ1645192 | MGnify/ENA primary metagenome ERZ1645192 (study PRJEB40844, sample SAMN11349763) | freshwater sediment metagenome | isolation source: river sediment | host: Sediment | place: India: Faizupur Khadar , New Delhi | collected 2017-02-21 ...
AAATTAGTAGTTATAAAAAGATATAAACTTGTCCTAATTACCTAAACCATGTTAATAAGAGCTGATTTGCCAACACCAACAGAAACTTTCACTGGAACAGGTATTACTTTAAAAGTTGTTGAAGGGTTAGCAAATAATTCAGCTGCTGGCGCAACTAAAGGAGAATCAGCTGCTGCTCAAACTTTTAAAAATGTTTCAAAAAAAGCAAAAGTTTTTGGAACTGTTTTTGGAGCTGGGAGTATGTTATATAATGGATATCAGGGTTATAAAGCAACAACTTTTGAGGAAAAAGCAGAGAATTATACAGATGCAGTGATGGATGGTGTCGGATTAATTCCTGGTTGTTGGGCAGTTCCTATTGTGTGGAATTGTGGAGGAAAACAAGTATATCAAAAGTGGCAAACTGATGTTTTAATGCCTCAAATAGAAATGGGTATCGAGGGAGGTGCAGCATCTCAACCTTTTAAATAATTAATATATTATGTTTAAGTTTTTTAATTATTGTTTTTACAGATTAGCAAATGCTACAAAATCAATGATTGATTATAATGTTGAATGGGCAGCAATAATAGTAACTGTAGCTCAAGCATCAAACATATTATCAATTTTAGCTATTATATTAAAACAATTTTATAATTATGAATTTGACGCTAAGGTAACTTTATATGTTTATATTCCATTAGTGATTTTAAATATCTTTTTTCTACATAATACTAAGAAATTTGAAAAATTAAAAATAAAATGGGAAAATGAAAATATAAAATATAAAAAAGTTAAAATGTTTTTTATATGGTTTTATATCATATTATCGTTTTTAATTTTTTGGCTGACATTAGGTGGTAATATACCATTTAGGTAATTCCCCATCTATCCCTTTTATTATAAGTATTTGGGAAAATAAAGAGTTAAAAACAGAAAAACAAGGCTAAAGCAAAGCGATGAAAAATTATGTAGTTAATTCCACCCCTCTAAATCTCCCCACTTGGAGCGAAGCGGAAAGCATGAGTACATTAATATAAAAAATAAATTAGCTATACAAATAAATGGGGAGACTTGCAAGGGCGAGAGGGTTACAACAAACAATCATTTTTTTGTAAACCGATATAATTTATTTGTATTTTTGCATATCGAAATCATATAAAAAATGAACCAAACCTACAAGGCAACACTCTCACAATACGCTGTGAGGGTCAAGGAAGGTGTTTAAAACCTAATACACATTCTCTTTTTTTATTTTTTTATATTTAAAATAAGAATATTGTTTTAACGTTTTTAGAAAGTAATTATTAAGCATGAATCAAAGAGAATTATTTTACAAACACCTTGCTCAAACATCGCCCGAACCTTTAGCTTTAGAAATTGAAAGAGCCGAGGGGATATATTTGTATGATACTTCCGGGAAATCCTATATGGATTTAATTTCAGGAATATCTGTGAGTAATCTTGGTCATTGTCATCCGCAAATCGTTCAAGCAGTGCAAGAACAAGCAACAAAATACATGCATACAAATGTATATGGGGAATATGTTTTGAGTCCTCAAGTAAAATTAGTTGAAAAATTGCTTAGCGTTTTACCTTCAAGTTTGCATACTGTTTATTTTGTTAATTCAGGTGCTGAAGCAACGGAGGGTGCCATAAAACTGGCAAAACGTTTTACGGGTAGGAGTGAGTTGATATCTTGTGTAAATGCCTATCACGGTTCTACTAACGGAGCCTTGAGTTTGATGGGAAATGCCGATTTCACAAAACCCTTTCGTCCCTTGCTCCCTGATACTCGAAAAATACGTTTTGGAAATATGGAAGATTTGAATGCTATCACTTCCAAAACTGCTGCCGTATTTATAGAGCCGGTACAAGGAGAAGCAGGAATACGCTATGCAAGCAATACTTATTGGAAAGCATTGAGATTAAGATGTACAGAGACAGGATCTTTATTGGTTTTGGATGAAATACAAAGTGGATTTGCACGCACAGGAACCTTGTTTGCTTTCGAACAATTAGAAATAATACCCGATATTTTGCTGTTGGCAAAAGGTTTGGGTGGAGGAATGCCCTTAGGTGCTTTTATTTCTTCACATGAAATCATGCATAGTTTAACCTACCAACCTGCATTAGGACATATTACTACTTTTGGAGGACATCCTGTATGTTGTGCCGCTGCTTTGGCATCTCTGCAGTTAATTATTGATGAAAAATTTCATCAAGCTGTTCCTGAAAAATCAGCCTTATTTGAAGAATATTTATCCCATTTAAAACCCGTTAAAGAAATCAGAAGAAAAGGTTTAATGATAGCCATTGAATTTGAAGATACAAATTTTAATTTTAAATGCATACGGACATGTATAGAAAAGGGAGTTATTGTTGATTGGTTTCTGTTTTGTGATACAGCTATGCGCATCGCACCACCACTTATCATTACTAAAAATGAAATCAAAAAAGCTTGTGAATTAATAGCCGCTTCAATTCAAGAAAATGAATAATAAAATATAAATGATAGATAATAAACAATTTAATTTTTTAATGCTTCGATTTTTTATATGTGGTATTTTATTGCTTTTGAATTTTCAAAAAACATCAATACATGAAAGTTAAACTCTATCTTTTCATATTATTATTTTTCTTCGGCTTAAATGTAACGTTTGTTTTTTCGCAAAATGGAACTATTAAAGGTTTTGTGTATGAAAAAAGCAATGGTGAGCCTATTCCATATTGTACCATTTATTTAATCAATGAAAATACCGGTGCTGTTACCGATGATAATGGTTATTTTGCGCTGACAAAATTAAAGGAAGGTAATTATCGAATTAAAATTTCTTATATTGGTTACGATTCCTTATTGACGGACATCACATTAAAAAAAGGTGAGATAGTCAATAAGAAATTTTATTTGGAGAGAGCGGTAATAAGCATTGAAGGTGTAGAAATTATTGCACAAAAGGAAGTTCAACAAACAGAGACTTATGTAGCCGTACAAAGAGTAAGTCCGAAGCAAATCTCGCAACTGCCTTCCATAGGTGGTATTCCTGATATAGCTCAATATCTGCAAGTTTTACCCGGTGTCGTCTTTACCGGAGATCAAGGCGGACAATTGTACATAAGGGGAGGCACCCCCATTCAAAATAAAGTACTGTTAGACGGGTTGGTTGTTTACAATCCTTTTCATTCCATAGGTTTGTTTTCTGTTTTTGATACCGATATTATCAAAAGTGTTGATGTCTATAGTGCAGGCTTTGGAGCTGAATATGGGGGAAGGATATCTTCCATTTTGGATATAAAATCAAGAGATGGTAACAGAAAACGAATTGCAGGTAAGTTTGATGTGAATACATTTGGAGCAAAAATGCTTTTAGAAGGGCCTCTCCTTAAAGAAAAAAACAATGCCAAAGAAAATAATATGTCCTTTCTGTTATCTGTAAAAGGCTCTTATTTAGAACAAACATCTAAGTTTTTATATAAATATGCCAATGCAGATGGACTTCCTTATAATTACCTCGATGGATATGGAAAAATATCACTTCAAACAAATAATGGATCTAGAGTAAATTTTTTCGGATTCAGCTTTAACGATGGGGTTAATTATCCCGATATTGCAAATTACAAGTGGAATTCCTGGGGTGCCGGAGCGAATTTTATCATCATACCCGGAATGTCTAATATGCTAATGGATGGAACACTTGCTTATTCCGATTATAAAATCGGATTAACAGAAACGACTATGCCGGAAAGAATTAGCCATATAAACGGCTATTCATTCAATATGAATTTTACGTATTTGTTAAATAAGAATTCATTAAAATACGGCATAGAATTTCTCGGAACTTGGCTGGATTATGAATTTACTAATCCCTACGGAACTGATTGTGGTCAACAGAGTTTTAATAGTGAATTTGCTATCTACTTTAAATATAAATGGATGGTTAAAAAGTTTATTATTGAACCTAGCTTCCGTTTGCATTATTATGCTTCTCAAAGTTTCTTTTCTCCGGAGCCACGCATTGCCTTAAAATATAATATTAACAAAAATATTCGTGTAAAACTTGCAGCCGGTATTTATACACAAAATTTAATGAGTGCTTCATCGGACCAAGATGTGGTTAATTTATTTTACGGCTTGCTCACTGTGCCTGAATTTTTTCCGGAATCATTCAACAATAAACCTATACGTAATAGTTTACAGAAAAGTCAACACCTCGTTTTTGGCTGGGAGTTTGATATTTCAAAATATATAAACATTAACGTAGAAGGCTATTTTAAAAACTTTTCTCAACTTACAAATATTAATCGTTATCAAATGTTTGCATCCGATGATGAGTTTATTCTTGAAACAGGGAAAGCCTATGGGGCTGATGTTGGTGTTAGATTCGATTATAAAAAAATAAATTGTGCCGCTACGTATTCTTTGAATTGGGTGAATCGTAATGATGGGATTATAATTTATCGAACCCATTTTGATAGAAGACATAATATTAATGTTACGGCTTCCTATACCTTTGGTAAAAATGATAGTTGGCAAGTTGATGCCCGTTGGAATTTTGGAACCGGATTCCCATTCACGAAAACAAAAGGTCTTTATCCTAAAATTGATCCCACTGATAACATAAATACCGATATAAATGGCAATAATGAAGCAATTGGAATTATTTATGATAAAATAAACGGTGGTCAGCTTCCCGATTATCATCGTTTAGATATAAATATGAAACGGAAATTTAAACTTTCCCATACTGCACTTATTGAACTAAATCTTGGGGTTACCAATGCCTATAACTATTATAATATATTTTATATAAATAGAAAAACAAATGAGAAAATATACCAATTACCGTTTTTATGGAGTTTGAGTGTTACAGTAATTTTTTAAATAATGATACCTGATTGGCTTAATAGAAGTTTGATTTTGCTTGGGGAGGAAAATCTTTTAAAATTACAAAAAGCACATGTTTTAGTAGTAGGATTAGGCGGAGTTGGAGCCTATGCGGCAGAAATGATTGTTCGTACAGGAGTTTCCAATCTTACTTTGGTAGATGGTGATAGGATAGAGGCAAGTAATCGCAATCGCCAGTTAATTGCCTTGAGTTCTAATCAAAATATATATAAAACGCAATGTCTTAAAGAACGTTTTCTCGATATTAATCCTGATGCTACTATTAATATAGTAAGTGAATTTATTCGTGATGACCGTATTAATGAGATTTTAGATAGTGCTAATTATGATTATCTTATTGACGCTATAGATACATTATCTTCTAAAGTACATCTTATTATTGGAGCTTTAGAACGTAATATTCCATTGGTGAGTGCCATGGGAGCCGGTGGAAAATTAAATTCCTTATCTATTGAAATAAGCGATATTTCCAAGACATATCAATGTCCTTTAGCCGCTGCAGTTAGAAAAAGATTAAAACAAAAAGGAATCAATAACGGATTTAAAGCTGTTTTTTCAACGGAGAAGATTTCGAAAAATGCTTTTATTGCCGATTCAACGAATGAAAATAAAGCAAGTATAGTGGGTTCCATATCATATTTACCTGCTATCTTTGGTTGTCACTGTGCCGCCGTTTGCATTAATGATTTACTAAAGACATAAATTTTATTTGTAAAACATTGGATGTTAATAATAAAAAAATATTTAAAAAAGTATTTTTCCATTGTTTTTTTTTATACTTTTGCACGGTCGAAAAGGGTGCTGTAGCTCAGTCGGTAGAGCGTCGGACTGAAAATCCGCAGGTCACTGGTTCAATTCCAGTCAGCACCACTCATAAGAGTATAAATCTATAACTTGGGAAGAAATAACAAAGCCGCTTCATTTTGAAGCGGCTTTGTTTATTTTGGATATGGAAATGTTCAAAGATATTGTTAGAGAAATATAAGTAGTAGTATCAACAAAATAAAGATTTAATAGGATGTTAGGTTTATATTACGGTTTGTTGCATTTAATGCAAACTATGTCGATTTTATAGTATGAGTTGAAAAATGATTTATTTATAATTTAAAACAGATTATATGTATTTTTTCTCTATTAAGTTTTTTCGGTAATACCTTCTTTCTAAACCACCCAAGCCAATGGTGAAATAAAGCATATTCCCATAGAAATAGTCGGTGTATTTTGGTTTTCCAATCACAACTTCATAGTTAACACTTAATCTCAGACTGATATAATTTACTTCTTTATTGTTAATACGAATTTGATTTTGCATAAAACGAAGGGATTTAACATCTATAAATACTCCAATTTTGCATAAGGCAAGTAAGGGATTATAGGTGGAATGCTTTTCAGTGAACAAAAAATTTGAAGTAATCGTTTTTGTTCCAACACCAATGGTCGGAGTTAAAAGAATATGTTGATTGTCAACGAAAGAATAGCCTATTTTTAAACTTGGGTGTACTGAAAAAGTGAATTCGTCTTTTTCCCATATATATCCATCAGAAAAAATCATTTCCTTTTTAGTTTTTCCAAATCCTACCTTTGTTTCTGCTTGAAATAATAATTTCTTAAAATGAAAATCTAACGTAATTCCACCCAAAATGGGATTAGTGAAATACGATGATATATTGTTGAAGTTGAATCCATAGCCAATGAAAGCACTTCCTCCAAAGGCTATATTTGAAACTAAAAAATTAGTGTCAATGATTTCAATTTGATTTTTTTTATGAATTAAACCGTAGGGATATTGTTTTTGCGCTTGAGAGATGGAAATACTAAAAAATAAGATAAAGCAAAAAAAAGTTTGAAAAATAAAGCTTTTACGATTCAGTGAAAGAATAATCATTTTATGGATGAAATGCATTTCCATTTTCTTATTTACCAAGCTCTTTCGTTATTGTTTTCTATAAAATTGATATAAGATTTGTTTAATACTTTATAACCACCTGGAGTAGGGTAGTTGCCGGTAAAATACCAATCACCCAAATGATTTGGACAAGCTGCGTGTAAATCATCCACTTTGTTGTAGATAATTTTTAAGGGTGTACTTACATTATCGGGTAAAATAAGTTGTGCTATTTTAGCAGAAATTTCCTCGTAAGTAAAAGGCTTATATATGTCTTGAACATAATTTACAATTTCTTCCTTAGGTTTGTTTTCTTGTTTTTTACATTTATTGTATATTACTTGAATCAGAGCTTCTTGCTTACGTTCTTTCAGTAAAGCAATAGCAGCCTGAAAAGCAACGAAATCATTTAACCGACTCATGTCAATGCCGTAACAATCGGGGTATCGTATTTGTGGAGCAGAAGATGCAATAATTAGTTTGCGAGGGTGTAATCGGTCAAGCATACGAATTATGCTATGCTTTAAAGTAGTACCTCTGACAATAGAATCATCTAAAATCACTAAATTGTCAATACCTTTGTTTACAATACCGTAGGTAATGTCATAAATGTGGGCAACTAGTTCATCGCGTTGGTTATCTTCAGTGATAAAAGTACGTAACTTGGCATCTTTCACAGCTATTTGATCAAAACGAGGCATGAAAGAAAATAGGTCATTAAGCATTTCAGAGGATAAATTATTTTGATTTGCTAATATCTGCTCTTTTATAAAGGTATTGCAATGTTGTTTAAGTGCATCTATTAATCCGTTGAAAGCGACTTGAGCCGTATTGGGAATATATGAAAAAATGGTATTTTTCAAATCGTTATCTACTGATTGTAATATATATGGCAGCAAGTTAGCGCCTAAATGTTTACGCTCTTGGTAAATATCCTTGTCAGTACCTCTTGAAAAATATATGCGTTCAAAACTACACTGTTTATTTAGCGTAGGCGTATTACATTCCTTGATTGAAATATTTCCATCGCGTTTGATGATAATCGCATTTCCGTGTGGAATTTCTTTTATTTCTTTGGATGATAGATTGAAAGCCGTTTGTATGGCAGGGCGTTCTGAAGCAATCACAACGACTTCATCATCTTGATAATAAAATGCAGGTCGTATACCTGCTGGATCTCTTAACACAAAAGCATCACCGTGTCCTAACATACCACAGAAGACATATCCTCCGTCCCATTTGGCAGAGGCACCTTGAAGAATTTTCTGTAAGTCAATTTCTTTTTGTATTTTACGTGATATATCGAATTTAGAAATTCCTTGAGATTTATATTTTTTGTATAAATCATCATTGGCTTTGTTTACATGATTGGCTATGGTTTCCAGCAAGGTAATAGTATCACCATTTTCGATGGGATGTTGCCCTAATGCTACCAAGTCGTTAAATAATTCTTCTGAATTGGTTAGATTGAAATTACCTGCTACAACAATACTTCGTGAAATCCAAGTATTATTTATGATAAATGGATGTACGGATGAAATATCGTTTTTACCGTAGGTGCCATAACGTAAGTGACCAAGAAACAATTCGGAAGAAAATTCGATATTTTCTTTTAGCCAATTAGAATCTTTTAGTAAATGAGGTTGGTGATTTGCAATTTTCTGTAATTTGTTGTAAGTGCTAGAAAAACAATCTCGTATGGGAGTAGAGGAATTGGAACGTTCTCTATTTATATAACGTAGTCCAAGTTTTTGGTCAAATTTAATAGCAGCGATACCGGCACCATCTTGACCTCGGTTATGTTGTTTTTGCATCAGCAAATACATTTTATTAAATCCCCAAAAAGCAGTACCGTATTTATCTATATAATAGTCTAAAGGTTTTAGTAAACGGAGAAGCGCTATGCCGCATTCATGTTTGATTACATCACTCATGTAAATTTACTTTATGTTGTTTTTATTTTACGTGCTAATTTAGCTGCCATGTTTGGAAAAAAACGTTTGATATATGTCATAATAAGTTCTTTTCCTCCTACAAGTATTTCTCTTTTTTTACGATAAACAGCATAAACAATTTGTTTAGCTGCTTTTTCCGCACTTACACCACCGGCTTGACCTGCATCTAACTTACCATGTTGAGTGCCGTCTTTTTCTAAGGCGTAGAATGAAATATTTGTACGTACTCTGCCGGGACAAACTATCGTAACATGAATATTTTGATTGTAATATTCTGCTTGTATTGTTTCAAAAAAACCATATAAAGCATGTTTAGAGGAACAGTAAGCTGAACGGAGTGGAAAACCAAATTTACCGGCTATGCTGGTGGTAACAACTAATTGTCCGCCGCCATTACTTATCATTTGTGGTAAGATGGTTTTAGTGAGGATAACCGGAGCATAATAATTTATATTCATAATTTTCCGTATCACACTTATGTCGGTTTCTAAAGTGGTGGAACGTTGGCTGATACCGGCATTATTGTATAAGATGTCAATACGACCATATTGTTGCAAGGCCTTATTTGCTAAGCTTTCTAATTCTTCAATGTGTGAAAGGTCGAAAGGGAGAATTGAAACTGCTGTTGCTCCTAATTGTACACATTTTTCTTGTACACCGGAGAGAAGCTCTTCTTCTAAAGCAGTAAGAATAAGAGAACCGCCTTCTTGAGCAAATCGGTAAGCACAAGATTCTCCAATACCTGAAGAGGCTCCTGTTATCCAGATGACTTTATTTTTAAACTTTTGCATATGTTTTTACAACATTTTAATGAAATTTGATGAGCGGATTGCACTTTCTCCAATATTGATTAATACGGTTTCTCCGTTTTTAATTTGTCCTTCTTTCAGTGCCTGATAAAAACCGGCTAGACATACGATGGAAGCCGGTCCTAGAAGAATTTGCTTTTCATCTCTTACAATACGAGCAAAATGAGTTAATTCAGATTCCTTTATACGCAAAAAAGTACCCTTACTTTTTTTGACAATTGGTGCTACTATCGGGAACATGCCCGGATTACCTGTAGATAAAATGGAAACCATGGTTTGTGGATTGTCAATTATCGGATAATTTTTTTCGTAACCTTCAGGGAAATTATTTTTCTTGGCGTTTTCCCATCCTTGAACCATGGGGTCGCACTTGTCTTGTTGAATCAGCAACATCCTGGGTAATTGTACTTCAGGATAGATATTTTCAATTTCTCTTACTCCTTTATCGATTGCAATGGGACCGGTTCCGCCACTAACGGCTTGTATATACACATCGGGCATTTTACCCATTTGTCGCATAAACTCAAAAATCATAGTTCGTTTGGCTTCTACCCGAATAGGGTCTATATTTCCTGCCGACATTAATACCTTATGTTCCGTATGAAAATCTGTTGCCATTTTTTTTGCAAAGGCATAATCTCCTTTTGCTATGTTTATATTTTGCTTGTGAGATTTAATTTCTTCTACAGTTTCATTGTCCGTATTTTCAGGAACAAAGACAGTAAAACTAATGTTGGCGGCTGCCAAGTATTTACTATAAGCAGTTGCTGTGTTTCCGGTTGAAGCAACACAATACTCTTTGATGCCGTTTTCCTTGAAGATAGATGCTGCCAATGCCGCTGCCACATCTTTAAAAGTTTGTGTGCCTCCGTTTAAATCGTTACGATATACAACTACTTCACAGTTGATATTATAATGCTTTTTGGCATATTCTTTTAAAAAACTCCAGGATTCTATAGGGATAGCTCCTTCATTGTATGTAACTATATTTTCTTTGTTAATTAATGGTAGAAAATCAAAATAATGAAAGAAATTATCAGGTTGAGTCTTGTATAATTTTTTTAAAGAAGTATAATCAACATCATACTCAATTTCAGCATGTTTACTTCCGCATTTCGGACATTCTTGGTTATACCTAAACCACTCAGCAAAATCAGGTATGATGCTTTTGCATTTTACACAAACAAGTTGGTATTTCATGTGTTATTATTAAGAATTAAAAAAGTCTTATTAAGATATTGATAATAAGACTTTACAATTTTTTTATTGTTTTTTCTTTACCATATTCATATTCGGTATTGGTAAATTGTATTTTCCTGCAGTAAGTTTAGCTTTAACTTCACTGAATACATCAATAGTTCGTTTAACGTGTTCTAAAGTATGCACAGCGGTAGGAATTAAGCGTAACATGATAACATCTTTTGGAACAACAGGATACAATACCAGTGAGCAGAAGAGGTTGTAGTTTTCACGTAAATCAACAACAATATTTGTAGCTTCTGCTACAGTGCCATTGAGTAAAACAGGTGTTACCGGTGATTGCGTGCTACCAATATTAAAGCCTTTTTCTCTCAACCCGTTTTGCAAAGCATGGGTTATCGTCCATAGTTTTTCTTTTAATTCAGGTTTTGTTTGAAGGAGTTCTAATCGTTTCAACGAACCAATAACCATTGGCATAGGTAATGATTTAGCATATATTTGAGAACGCATGTTATAGCGTAAAAAGTCAATAATTTCCGGACTTGAAGCCACAAAAGCACCTATTCCTGCCATACTTTTTGCAAAAGTAGCGAAATGAATATCAACGCCATCGCTTACACCAAAATGTTCTGCAGTACCAGCTCCGGTTTTACCCATGGTACCAAAACCGTGTGCATCGTCTATTAATAAACGGAAATTGAAGTCTTTTTTCAAAGCTACAATACCATCAAGACGTCCCAAGTTTCCGGACATTCCAAAAACACCTTCGGTAACGACTAAAATACCGCCTTCTTGTTCATCGGCAAATTTAGTAGCACGTTTTAAAACATCTCGCAGGTTTTCCATATCGTTATGGCGAAATACGAAACTACGACCTATATGTAAACGCAACCCATCTAAAATACAGGCATGTGATTCAGCGTCATACACAATAATGTCGCGACGTGTTACCAAAGCATCCATAATTGAAACCATCGCTTGATATCCAAAATTAGTAAGATATCCCGCCGGTTTACCAACAAAATTGGCTAGTTTTAGTTCCAGTTCTTTATGATATTTTGTATCTCCCGACATCATTCGTGCTCCCATAGGAGAAGCCATCCCATACTTTTGGGCACCTTCCGCATCTGCTTTCCTTACTTCCGGATGATTGGCTAAGCCTAAATAATTGTTTAAACTCCAGTTCAACACTTTTTTACCATTAAATTCCATTTCCGGACCAATTTCTCCTACCAGTTGAGGAAACATAAAATAACCATCAGCTTGGGATTGATATTGCCCCAAGGGACCCGGTGTGGCTTTAATTCGTTCAAAAATATCTTTCATTCTTTATTTTTTTTGAGATTTATTATTTAATTTTCAAATTGAGGTATGTTTTTCTTTGATATAAACAAGAGGAATCAAGAATAAATAATTGTCAATGTGTATAATATATAAACTGAGCATCATTGCGTTATCTATTTGCAAATGTACATAATTAATTTTTATAAACAAAAAGTCGAATGTAAATATATGTATAAAATACCTATCGTGTGTTACAAATTTATAAATCTGTTTATAATTTCATTAATAAATGTTGTAGCGTTATAAAAAAATGTAATTTTGTAAAAGCATTTAAACACATAAATTATAACCATATCTATAAAAAAATGAAACACATGCAAGATACAAGCACTGTTTACAACATTGCCAATTCGTTTGCTGAGTTGACAGCACAATCGATTTTTTTAACAGGCAAAGCAGGAACAGGAAAAACAACTTTTTTACGCAAACTAAAAGAAGATAGTCTTAAACAAATTGCTGTTGTTGCCCCAACAGGGGTTGCAGCCATAAATGCAGGTGGTGTAACCATGCATTCTTTCTTTCAATTACCTTTTACGCCCTTTGTACCTACCTTAGAAGGAAAACGTAATTTAATAAGTAAATTAAAGATAACCAATGTTCGCCGTAAGGTATTGCAAGAGCTGGAATTATTGGTGATAGATGAAATTAGTATGGTACGCGCTGATGTGTTAGATGAAGTGGATGCAATACTGCGTCATTATCGATTTCGCCCCACCGAAGCTTTCGGAGGTGTACAAGTCATTTTGATTGGTGATATGTATCAACTTTCTCCGGTAGTGCTTAATGAAGAATGGAAAATATTATCACAATTCTATCCTTCACCTTATTTTTTTCACAGTAAAGTCATTCAGCAATATCCGCCGCTTTATATTGAGTTTGATAAAATCTTCAGACAGAAGAATGAAACTTTTATCCGATTACTGAATGAAGTACGGAATAATTGTTTATCTGATAAAGGGCTTGAATTGTTGTTGGAACGTTATCAACCCGATTTTAAACTACCTAAGAAAAACACTTACATAGTTTTAACAACTCATAATGCCAAAGCAGACAGGATTAATGCGGAAGAAATGGCAAAAATTAAGAGTGAAACGCATCGGTTTGATGCGCTAATAAGAGGTGATTTTCCGGAACGTAATTACCCAAATGAAGCTGTATTGGAATTAAAAGTGGGAGCTAAAGTAATGTTTATAAGTAATGATAAAGGTTATCCACGACGATATTATAACGGGAAAATAGGAGAGATAAGTCGAATCGAAGAGGGGCATATTTATGTGTCTTGTGAGGATGATAAAGATGAAATTCCTGTGATACTTGAAACATGGTTAAATATACAATATTCTATTAATAAGTTAACCAAACAGATAGAAGAAGTGGAGCTGGGAAGTTACACCCAATATCCTTTACGGTTGGCATGGGCTATTACCATACACAAGAGTCAAGGATTAACTTTTGAAAAAGCTGTAATCGATGCCGAAGCAGCATTTACTTCAGGGCAAGTATATGTTGCCCTTAGTCGTTGTCGTTCACTGGAGGGAATGATACTTTTAACACCTATACATAAAGATTCGCTGGCTGTCGATAATTATATCATTGATTATGGGAAAAATAAACAAGAAACACACGTATTAGATTCACATCTTGAAAGTGCAAAACAAGCCTATAATAGAGGCATTCTTCTTTCTGTTTTTGATTTTAAACTATGTTTAGGTCAGTTATCGGCTTTGCAATCTTTTGTTAAAGAAAATGAACATTCTTTTAATAGCGAAACCTTAGCATTTCTTGATGCAGTGATGCAACAGATTGTAGCATTGGAAAATGTTGCTATCAGGTTTCAGAAACAGTTGATACAATTGTTGTTGAATAAGGAGCAAATGGATAATACTATTGCTAAACGCATAATTGCAGCATCGGAATATTTTGTTGAAAAAATCGATATACTATTAAAAAAAATACCGCATTCCCCTGCAGAAACCGATAGGAGAAATGATGCATTGGAATACAACGAAACGATACGATCCCTTTTTGCCGAATTGGCGCGTAAAAAACATATTATTCAAGGTATGAAAACAGATTATACGACCAAAAACTATTATGCACTCAAAAAGTCATTTCGTGTACCGCCATTGAATGTCAATGCATACGCATTGTTATCAAGTTCAAATATTGAGAAATCAACCCATCCGGATTTATATCGCGAGTTAAATCAATTGCGTCGCGATATTTCAGAAAGTACGGATGCTCCTTCCTATAATTTGGTGTTGAGTACGAAAGCTTTGGTTGAATTGGTGAATTATCTGCCTCAAACATTGAAAGAGCTCAAACAGATACGTGGTTTTGGTAAAATGAAAATTGAAGCTTTTGGTCAGGAGTTTTTAGATGTGATAGTTGCTTATAGTAAACAATATGGATTGACTTCTCTCATTCATGAAAAGCCAAAGCAAAAGCGGAAAAAATCTAAACGATAGTATTAACGTAATTTATTTCAAAAAAATAATTGTTTCTCCATCGTTTGCAAAGCAAGGGTGGATTTCGAGTATGCGTTTGGATCGTATTTGGGTTCTTACGGTTTTCTGTAAAATATTACCTTTATTATATCCATGTATAACAATGATTTTTTTGATAGAAGGAAGAGCAGAGGAAATTTCTTTTTCCACACGTTCTTTGGCTTCTGTAGCCGTTAATCCGTGAATGTCTATGGTGCGTGTGTCGTTATGTTTTGCCATAAAAAAAAGAGCTGTAATATAAGGATAACAGCTCTTGTTTTATACATTAAAAAATTATTCAACAACGGCTGTTGTTTCAGTAGTTTTATAATTAGCTTTTATATCTTCATAAAAAGCAAGGTGTATTTCATTATATGTCTCTTTCTTTTACACCTTTCAAATCACGTCTTGTTTCAACAGCAGTTCTTAATTTTTCTCGTATATCATTGCCTTTCTCAACTCCATTTATTCTAATTATTGGAGAAGTTTTGTCCGATGTATGAATAATAATAGTTGAAAGGCCGAACAATCTTAAAAAAAATGGTTCTTCTAATTTAATGTCCTTCACACGATACAATTCAGTCTCGTTTGTCTTTCTAGAAAGGACTCCAGTTTGTTCTATGATTCTCTCTTCAGTAATCTCAAATTTTGTAAACTTAGTTTTCAAGAATCTAACTAAAAACATTATTAAACCTAATCCAATTGGCACCAATGGGATACACAAAATGTAAAATCCAAAATTTGATACTTGTGAAGGTGAACCTTTAAAAATTAATTTTTCTTCCATAAAAATTATTGTTTAAATTGTGAAAAATTCTAAATTAGAATTATTATTTTGCAAATAAACAAAAAAAAATAATACAAATAATTTTTTTGTATTATTTTTTTTTATATTCATTAATAGGGGATTAAGGCAATTATTTACAAGTAAGCAGCCATTTCTTTTTGCATCATGGCAGCTTCTTCGGAAGCTTTTAGAGCAAAATCTGTATTTTTAGATGCATAGATAATGCTACGGGATGCGTTTACAAGTAATCCGCAATCTTTGTTCATGCCGTATTTCACTACAGCATCCAGACTGCCACCTTGAGCTCCTATCCCCGGGATAAGTAAAAAATTATCAGGGACGATTTTACGAATATCCTTTAGCATTTCAGCTTTGGTTGCCCCAACGACATACATCATGTTGTTCTCATTACCCCATCGTTTGGATGTTTCCAAAACATGTTCAAATAGGCGTTTCCCATTAGCCGTTAATAACTGAAAGTCATCTGCTCCTTTGTTGGAAGTCAATGCTAAAAGAATAACCCACTTGTTTTCAAAAGCCAAGAAAGGTTTAACGCTATCTTCTCCCATATAGGGGGCGACGGTAACGGCATCAAAATTTAAATCTTCGTTTGCATTGCCAAAAAAGGATAAAGCGTATTGTGTGGAAGTATTGCCGATGTCGCCGCGTTTGGCATCAGCAATAATAAAGGGTCTGTCTTTTTTGGAATGCAAATAAGCAACTGTTTTCTCAAGACTCAGTAATCCCTGCCAACCCTTTGATTCGTAAAAGGCCAAATTGGGTTTATAAGCAATGGTATACGGAAGGGTAGCATCGATAATTTCTTTGTTAAATTCAAAAATAGGATCTTCCGATGATAATAAATGAGGAGGTATTTTATTAATATCACTATCTAAACCAACACACAAAAAACTTTTTTTTACTTGAATATTGTTTATCAGTTTTTGTTTATTCATAATAATATGTTGCTAATACTTCTGTAATTATGTTTTATTTTTTTTATCCCCATACAAGGTAAACGAACGATAATATACCTTTAGTCCGTATTTTTCTTCGATTTCTTTGATTATATTATTTAAAGCTTCATTATTAAATTCAATAATCTCTCCGGTTTCTTTTAAAACAATATGGTCGTGTACATTCTTCATATCGTATTTTTCGTATTGTGCACAATTTTCGCCGAATTGATGTTTGATAATAAGCTTTATATCAACCAATAAATCAAGAGTATTATATATGGTAGTTTTACTGACTTGGTATTTTTTTTCTTTTAATTTTCGATATAGTGTTTCTACAGTGAAATGACCTTCAATATCATATATTTCACGTAAAATGTTGAATCGTTCAGAAGTTTTATTCAGTTTTTTTTGATCTAAAATACTATGAAAAAGAATGCGATATTCTTCAAACGTGTAATTTTCTTGTAGTTCTATTTCCATTTTATAAAATTAATAAAAAATGATTATTGCGGTGCAAAAATATATTATTTTTGTAAAAAAATAACTTTTTCTTAATAAAATTTATCATTTTTTTTATAATATATTAAAAAAATAAAATTTTCTATCTAATTATTACATCATTAATGTAATTTTTCCCAATTTTTAATTGAATATTTTCAAGTATCTCACTTCGTAACATGCGTAATTCATTTTTAACGATAGGAGAGTTAATGTAAACATATAATTTTTTGTTTTTAAAATGGAGTTTTGTAGTATATTTCATGATAGGCTTTCCAATAAAATCTCCCCACATAGCGTAGATTTTATATTCTATATATTTTTCCTTGAGATGATTTTCTTCCAGCATTTGAAGAAAAGCCTCTTGTATATGCCATTCCGAATTACTTTTATTCATATGAAACATCTATTACTTTATTTTGCTGTTTCAATTTTTTTAATCAATTCCGGATTATCTACCCCTAAATTCTTTGCTTTTTCCCAATATTCCAACGCTTTGCTTTTTTCTCCTTTATGGTATAATATATCTCCGTAATGTTCTAAAATTTCCGCATCATTATCCCCGCCGTGATTTAAGGCTTTTTCTAACCATAATTGAGCCTTTTCTATCTCACCTTTTTTAAATAAGACCCAAGCAAAAGTATCTTCGTAAAGAGCGGTATTTGGGGATATTTTATTCGCTTTTTCTGCTAATATCAACGCATAATCTAAACGTTCGCCACGAAGACTTAAAAAATAGCTATAGTTATTAAGTAAAAGTGCATTGTTCGGATTTTTCATTAATAATTTTTCAAAACAATCATCCGATTTTTTATATTCCATGTTATAATGATAGGCTTCCGCAAGAAAGAGATAAGTTTGGTTCAACATATCTTCGTTATCAATATTGAATTTTTGACTTTCTTCTAATGATTTAATTGCGTTTTTCCAGTCTTTTTTTTGTACGGCAACAACACCTTGAATATAATAGGGAAGTGATTGCGTGGGAAATAATTCCATGGCTAAGGAGCTTTTTTCATAGGCTTTATCCCATTGTCCTAACTCAACTAATATAGAGAGGTATTGTTCCCATACTAAATATTTCGAGTTATCGAAAAGAATAACTTTTTCGTAGGCTTTAGCAGCTTCATCTAATCGGTTATCTTTAGAGAGAAAATCAGCATATACCGACCATGCTATGGGATTATTGGGATGGGCTTTAATAAGAGAATCCAATAAAATAAAAGCTTCTTTATGATAAAGCTTGTTTTTATTAATAACAGGAAAATAACGCATGATAATTTTTACTTTTTCTTCTATATCCAAAGAAGAAGAAACAAAAACTTTTTCAAGGGCTTCAAAGGCTTCTTTATTTTTATTGTTGGAAATGTAGTAGTTATATAAAACAATATTGATTTCAGAATTGTTCGGGTCTATTTTTTTTGCTTTTTCTATGTAAGGTATCGCTTTATCACTCATCCCATTTGAATTATAAAAATCTGCCATTTGAAGATAGTATTTAATCTCATAAGGAAAAGCTTCTGTTAATCGATGTAATTCTTTGGCAGCATTTTTCATGTCTTTCAAATGCAACCAAATTCCATGTTTAGCACTAACGATTTCTTCGTTGATGCCGGTTTGAATTTCCATTTTATCATATACCTTGAGTGCTTCTTTTAGTTTGTTTTGAAATATTAATGATAATGCATAATTATACAAATACTCTAAATTATCCGGATATTTTTCAACTATTGACTTCCAAAGTTTTTCAGATTCACTGAAATTTTGTGTCATATTATAAAGGTCACCTAACATTATTTTATACCATATATTAGTATCATTAAGCTCGATAGCCTTTTTCAGTTCAATAATTGCTTCAGGTATTCTTTGATTATAAGCTAAAATATTAGCATATTCGAAATGTGCAGCATCGTGATAAGGTTCTAATGCAATTACTTGCAAAATCAATTTTTCGGCTTCATTTAGGTTACCTATTAGTCGTTCTTTAACAGCATCAATAAAAACTCCTGAATTTGTTATTTTATCCTTGTCGGACAGTTGTTCTGTTTCGACAATTGTGTTTTTTTTGCGATTTTTCTTTGTGGTATTTTGAGCTTCAATGACGTATGAGCACAAAAGAAAACAAACAATGCAAATTCCAATTTTCTTCATGTAGTTTATTTTTTCCCTGTATGGCCGAATCCACCTTTACCTCTTTCTGTATTAGATAGTATTTCAACGGATTCCCATTCGGCATGTTCATGTTTTGCAAGTATCAATTGTGCTATTCTATCACCGCTATTTATAGTAAATGTCTCATTTGATAAGTTGATAAGGATTACTTTTACTTCTCCCCGGTAATCAGCGTCGATGGTGCCGGGACTGTTTAAGACGGTAATGCCTGATTTGATGGCTAAGCCACTGCGTGGACGTACTTGTGCTTCATAGCCAATCGGAATTTCAATAAACAAACCTGTAGGAATCAATGCTCTTTCAAGAGGTTTAATATGAATGGGCTCATTAAGAAAAGCTTTTAAATCCATGCCGGCAGAAGCTTCAGTTTCGTATGTGGGAAGTGATTGATTAGAAGTATTTATTACTTTTATTTTCATGCAAATATGCTTTTTTATAAGTGAATACTTTTTCTTAACGTTTTATCAATTTTATTATTGCTAAGGCTAGGGTATTTTTCTCTTCGTTATCCATTGGAGGAATTGATATGTTGGAAATCTACCTTTTAAAAAATGTCAATGAATAGAAGTTCATACGTTAAAAATAGAAATCGTTAAGGTGTTTATAAATAAGATGAATCATTTTACTATTAATGGCTTGTCTTTACTATTATTTTTAGTAATTTTGTCGACTTTAAAAACGAAAGAAATGTTACATAAAATTAAGGGGATATGAAACCATATAAAATTCTAATATTTATATTATTAGCATTCTTCTTATTGGCTTTATTGGGGAGTTTTTTTCCATCTGAAGGCATTAAAATTGGAAATATTTGCTTGCGATTTCCTTCTCCGGCATCTGTGATACGTGTTTCTACCGAAGAAGTATTGGATGTGGATAAAAGTGTATACGAATTACAGCAAAAAAACAATTTAAAAGCCATACAATCTACTGTTGACAGTTTAAAATATTATAAATATTTTGTAATTAATGATGTTACACGTATTCATTTTCCACATAATAATTATAAGTTTTTCGACCGTTTGTTCGCCATATTAGAATCCTCGAACAAAGGGAAAGTAGTTCAGATTATGCATTATGGTGATTCACAGATTGAAATGGACAGAATTTCAAGTCTGTTTCGTCAAAGACTACAAGAGCAGTTTGGAGGTATGGGTGCAGGTATAGTTCCGCCTATACAAACCATCCCATCATTTACTGTATGGCAGTCATATACAGGAGATTTACAACGATATGTTGTTTATGGTGATACTTCTCAACCTCGCGCTTCACACCGCAGGTATGGACTTCTGGGAACGTTTGCTCAAGTGTATTCCAATGCAAGTATCTCATTGGGAACTAGTAATTATAAAAAGGCACAAGAAAAATCAAAAACCTTTCAACGAATAAATGTTATTGTTGGGAATAATAATGCCGGATTTTCGGTTTCATGTAAAGGAAAAACCCAAACTATCAATGATGCCAAAAAAGGAATCAGCGTGTTAAATTTTGATTTTGCTGATCCGGTTTCCCGCGCTACAATTACATTAAATGGCACTGCAGAGCTTTATGGTGTTTCGATGAGTGGGAAAAATGGAGTAACAGTTAGTAATGTACCAATGAGAGGTTGTTCAGGAACAATATTTACACGTATTGATTCAACACTATTAGCCCAATCATATAAGGAAATGAATGTAGCTTTGATTATTTTGCAATTTGGTGGCAATATGATGCCTCAAATTAATAGCGATAAAGCCATTGAAAGATATATGAAGCTAATTACACGTCAGATACAGTATTTAAAACGAGTAAATCCACAGGCTGAAATATTGTTTGTTGGTCCTTCAGATATGGTAAAACGTATTGATGGACAATTACAAACGTATACATATTTGCCTAAAATGAATGAAGCACTGAAAGAAACAGTCCTAAAAAGTGGAGCTGCCTATTGGGATTTATTTCATGTAATGGGAGGGAAAAATTCCATGATAGAATGGGTAAAACATGTTCCTGCGTGGGCAGGTCCTGATTATATTCATTTTACCGAAGCCGGAGCGTATGAAATATCAACGATATTATCTAATGCTTTTTTAATGCATTATGATTTTTATAATCTACGTAAAGGTCAAAATCCTGTGCTAATTGATAAATTTATGCAATTGGATTAATGAAAAAAGTCTCATTTATTTTTCTATTATTATTTTTTTTAAGTAGCATTTACGGGCAGACTATCTATAAATCAATAGATACAACTATGATATCTGCTGATAACACCTTGTTTTTCCCCAAAGGGAATGCTTTACCTCTTTTTTTTGAAAAATTAGATGAGTTGATTTTCGAAGGGGAAGGGAATATAAATATTATGCACATAGGAGGGTCTCATGTGCAAGCCGGTACATTTCCTCATACTATTCGAACAAATTTATTGAAAATGTATCCGCATATTATCGGCAATAGGGGAATGCTTTTTCCTTATTCAGCAGCTAAAACCAATAATCCGTATAACTATAAAACAAGCTATGAAGGGAAATGGATAACATATAAAAATGTAAATAAGGAATTACCTTATCCTTTAGGATTAACAGGGATGCTTATTGTTTCTGAAGATGAAGATGCTAAAATAAGTATACAAATTCGTAACAATGAACAACCTTTGTATGATTTTAAACAACTTCGTTTGTTAGGTTATTCCGATTCAGCCTATATAAAACCTGTATTGCAAACTTCTGCAGCATGTATTGAAGGTAAATATGACTCTATTTCGAAATCTTATCTGTTTATTCTTGATAATTTTATAGATTCGTTTTGTATTAGCTTCGTTAAAAAAGTGGATACTCTTTGGGAACCTTTTTATTTACGTGGCATTATCCTTGAAAATCAATTGCCAGGAATTAGTTATCATAGCATTGGTGTAAATGGTGCCAGTGTGCCTTCTTATTTGAAATGTGAACTTTTAGAAAATGATGTGGCGCTTATTAAACCCGATTTGTGTGTTTTTGCTATCGGGATTAATGATGCCAGTGGAGATAACTTTGATACATCTGTATTTAAACAAAACTATGATTTGCTCATAGCTAAGATTAAAAAAGTTTCACCTAGCTGTGAATTTATATTTATTACAAATAATGATAGCTATAAGCGTTACAAACGAAGATATTACAATAATACCAACGGATTACTAGCCAAAGAAGCTTTTTATCAGTTAGCCGAAAAATATAATGCAGGGATATGGGATTTATTTACTATCATGGGAGGTTTGACTTCGATGAAAAAATGGGAAGAGAAGAATTTGGCACAAAGAGATAAAATTCATTTTACAGTTAAAGGCTATCAATTACTTGGAGATCTTTTTTATAATGCACTTATGAAAGAGTATATGAATCATTTACAAAATAAATCACATAAATATGGAAATCAATAATATAGTACAGTTTTTGAGAACCATATTTTCTTTTAACGAGGCACAACCCTTGTTGTTTACTCAGTTTTATTTTTGGGCTTTCTTTGCTGTTGTCTTTGCCGGTTTCAGTTTGATATATAATAAGCGTGTTTTAAGAAGTTCTTTTCTCTTTTTCGTAAGTTTATTCTTTTATTTTAAAACCAGCGGACTTTTTGTTTTGATGTTGATATTTGCCGTTGTTTATAATTTTTATCTCGGCAAATTAATTAACCAATCAAAAACCAGAACTAGAAAAAAAATATACGTAGCTATAAGTGTTCTTGTTAATTTATCGGTGATGTGCTATTTTAAATATGCTTACTTCTTTACCGATATTTATAATAATTTGTTTTATTCAGATAATGTGGTTTTCAATTATTTGGCATTATGGACAAATAATTTCACCGGAACGCATTTTACGGTTGATGTTATTTTATTGCCGGTAGGGATTTCCTTTTTTACGTTTCAAATAATAAGTTATATTCTTGATGTATACAGAGAGCGTGTGCGTCCGGTTAACAATATATTGGATTTTGGCTTTTATGTTACTTTTTTTCCGCAATTGGTAGCAGGTCCTATTGTGAGAGCCAATGAATTTGTGCCTCAAATATATCAAAAGTTTTCCCTTTCCAAAAAGCAATTTGGTATTGCTTTGTTTTGGATACTCAATGGTATGATTAAAAAGATGGTATTAAGCGATTATCTGGCAGTAAATTTCATCGACAGAGTATTTACCAATCCCTTGATGTATACCGGATTTGAGAATCTAATGGCTTTGTTCGGTTATTCTTTACAAGTATATGCAGATTTTTCGGGCTATACGGATATTGCCATAGGCGTAGCTTTGTTAATGGGTTTTACGCTACCGAAAAACTTTGATTCACCTTATAAAGCTACTAATCCGGGTAATTTTTGGAAGCGTTGGCATATTTCACTCTCTACATGGTTAAAAGACTATTTATACATTCCACTCGGAGGAAATCGAAAAGGGACCTTTGCTTCTTATTTTGTGATTATTTTGATTTTATTGATAATAGTGTTTTTGGCAAATACCTTATGGGTAACTATCAGTGTGATAACATTGGTTATTGTAGTGGTATTGGTAATGATTTTTTCGTCAAAAGCACGTCGTGGCATTGTTACAAACATAAATTTAATGAACACTATGCTGTTAGGTGGTTTATGGCACGGAGCAAGCTGGAATTTTATGATATGGGGAGGATTGAATGGCGTGGGTATTTTATCGTTTAAATTTTGGCGTAATCGGAGCATTTATCAACAAACTCTTGTCGCTTTTACATTGTCGGTTGTGTTGTATGCATTAGATTATGTGTTTCAACAGCCTATTTATCAAATTGGATGGATATGGGCAGGGATACTTTTTGTCGGTACATTTATCAATATGTTGTATAAATTAGTATTTAAAAATCGTCCTTTATTATATGTAAACCGGGCATGGGGTATTTTTCTGACGTTTATTTTTATTACGTTTACCCGTTTGTTTTTTCGCTCCGGTTCAAATTTAAATCCTGCCGAAGCCAACGAAATCGCTTGGAATACAGCTAAAAATATGGTTAATCAAATAGGAGGGAAGTGGGATTTCTCATTAATTCCAACGATACTCTATGAATATAAAAATATCTTTATCTTGTTTGTTGTAGGGATGATTATTCATTGGCTCCCTGAACGGTGGAAAAGATGGTACCGTCTTAACTTTGCTTTATTACCGCAAAGTATTCAATTATTTGTAGTGGTTTTTGCTGTATTTTTAATCTATCAATTCATTACAGCCGATTTGCAAGCATTTATTTATTTCCAATTTTAGAAAACAGCTAATATTGTAAATGTCTAATTAATAATTAAAAAACACTACGTTTACATTTTCTCAGGGACATCTATGCCTAACAAAGCCATTGCTTTGCGAATAATGGTGGCGGTGAAGATCGACAGTTGTAAACGCAGTAAGCGTTTATGAGTATCCGCTTCTTTTAAAATGGGATATTCTTGATAGAACCGGTTGTAGGTTTTAACGAGTTCGTAGGTGTAATTAGCTATTAAAGCCGGATTTAATTCGTTAGCAGCTTGATGTACGGTTTCGGGATAGGCATAGAGGATGCGTAAAATTTCTTTTTCGGCATCGATAAGTTCTTCACATTGGATGTTGGTTTCTACCGGAGTGGGAGAGAGTTCGGCTTTTCGGAGCAAAGAGCAGATACGAGCATGGGTGTATTGGATAAATGGAGCTGTATTCCCATTTAAATCAATAGATTCATCCGGATTGAAAAGCATATTTTTCTTGGGATCAACTTTTAAAATGAAATATTTCAAAGCCCCTAAGCCAATGGTTTCGGCAAGATTTTTCAGTTCATCAAGGCCGAATTCGGTTTTCCCCAGGCTAAGGGTGTTTTCTTTTGCCATGGCTATCATTTCATCCATCAGTTCATCGGCGTCTACAACGGTTCCTTCTCTTGATTTCATTTTGCCCGAAGGAAGTTCAACCATGCCGTATGACAAATGATAAATGCTATCTCCCCAATCGTAAGCTAATTTTTTGGTTATAATACGTTTAAGTACATCGAAATGGTATATTTGTTCGTTACCCACTACATAAATCATTTGTTTTGGGTTGTATTCATTGAAACGCAGTGCTGCCGTTCCTAAATCTTGAGTGATGTAAACGGAGGTTCCATCTGCACGTAGTAAAATTTTTTCATCCAATCCTTCTTCCTGTAAGTTTACCCGTATTGATCCGTCAGTATGTTGGTAAAAAGCTTTTTTAATAACTCCTTCGCGAACAATATCTTTTCCTAAAAGATAGGTTTCTGATTCGTAATATACTTTATCAAAAGTGATTCCCATTTTATTATACGTCTCCTCAAACCCTTGGTAAACCCATTGGTTGAGAGTGTTCCATAGGTCGCGAATTTCAGGTTTTCCTTCTTCCCATAGACGGAGCATTTCTTGGGCTTCGAGTAGGATAGGAGCTTGCTTTTCAGCTTCCTCTTTCGTTTTCCCATCGCTTATTAGTTCTTCAACTTGACGTTTATATGTATCGTTAAAAATAACATAGTATTTCCCTACCAATTTATCTCCTTTTAATCCTGATGTCAATGGTGTTTCTCCCTTACCGTATTTTTGCCAGGCAATCATAGATTTACATATGTGAATGCCGCGATCATTCACCAAATTAACACGAACAAGCTTTTCTCCGTTAGCTTCCAATATACGTGATATGGATTCTCCCAATAAATTATTACGTACGTGTCCCAGATGTAAGGGTTTATTCGTGTTTGGTGATGAAAATTCAACAATAACAGCTTGTGAACCGGCTTGAGGATTCCTTCCGAAATTTTCGTTTTGCGAGGCTGAAAGTAGAAAATCTATCCATACATCATGTTTCAACGATAAGTTTAAAAAACCCTTAATAATATTATAATTATCAATGAATAATATTTTTTCGATAAGTTTTTCTCCTATCTCTTTAGCCGTGATATCAGGTGATTTTTTTGATAGCTTTACAAAAGGAAAAACCACAACAGTAAAATCACCTTTGAATTCTTTATTCGTTTTTTGTATGTTGACGCTTTCAAGAGGAAGTGTTTGTTGATAGAGTTCTTCAACAGATTCTAAAACAGCTTGAGATAGGATATTTTCAAAGTTCATAGAGGTTTATTATTAAGTTGTTACGTAATTTCTTTCTCCAAAAATAGCACTTCCGATACGTACGATGGTGCTTCCTTCTTCAATGGCTAAGTCAAAGTCGTTGGTCATGCCCATAGATATTTCTTTAAAATGCGGAGCGTTAAAAAAATATTTCTTTTTTAATTCAGAGAAATAGGTGTATAAGGTTTTAAATTCTTGGCGTATTAATGCTTTGTTTTCTGTATAGGTAGCCATTCCCATTACTCCGCAAATGCGAACATGTTTTATTAATGGAAAGTCTTCGCTTTCTAATAATTCAGCAGCCTCGTCGGGAGAGAACCCAAATTTAGTTTCTTCTGTAGCAATATAAAATTGAAGTAAGCAATCAATTATACGATTGTTTTTTAATCCCTGACGATTGATTTCTTGCAGTAACTTCATGCTGTCGACACTATGGATGAGATGTACAAAAGGGACTATGTATTTTACTTTATTTCTTTGTAAATGTCCGATAAAGTGCCATTCTATATCTTTGGGTAAAGCTTCCGATTTGGTTTTCATTTCGATTGCTTTGTTTTCACCGAAATATCGATGTCCTGATTGGTAAGCGACTTCAATATCCTCTATGGGTTTTAATTTTGAAACCGCTATTAGTTTAATAGTATCAGGTATTTGGGATGATATTTTTTGTAAATTTTCGGTTATAGGATGCATATACAAATATTTTTTACAAAAGTACACGAAAAATGGATATAATCATTAAGATTTTCATTTTAGAGCATGAAAGACGTTAGGTAGATTTTCCAATCACGCATCTTTTCGCAGCAAACTATATACTTCTAAATCAGTAAAATGTCCGTCGGATAGCAATTCCCCATCACGTTCAATGCCTTCGAATCGAAATCCGATTTTTTGAGGAATATGTTTACTGGCTAAATTATTAACAGCACATTTAATTTGTATGCGATTCATTTTTAAGTGTTCAAAAGCGAAGGGTATGAGTTTTTTCACGGAAGTCGTAATTATTCCTTTGTGTTGAAAATTCTCAGACAGCCAATAGCCGATTTCAATTTTTTTATTTTGATTGTCAGCATCTTTAAACCCAATTAAACCGGCAAATGCATGCTTATAACGGATTACAAAAACGATTTCATTTTTACTAATACAATCATTGATATACGCTAAGGTATCCTTAATGGTAATTGTATTATCAATAAATGGAAGCCATTTTCTCAAATAATTTCTTTGTGTGTTGATAGTATTGAAAATATCTTCTGCATCCTCTTTACGGATGTGATGTAAGGTGATGGAATCGTTGACTGTTAATAGTTGCATGCTTCTTCTTCGAATTCATTGATAATATCCACAAATTCATCCGGCAGTTTATTTATTACAAAATCAATAATGTTAGAGGGAATTTCTTTATAATAAGCAGCAGCAATACCTCCGGTCATACAAGCGATGGTATCACTATCACCGCCGATAGAGATAGCTAAGCGTATGGCATTTTCATAATCAGAGCTTTCTAAGAAAGCAGTTATAGCTTGTGGTACGGAATTTTGACAGGTTTCATTAAACGTGTAGGTGGGTCTGATTTCATCAAGTTTAAAATCAAGAGCATAAATAAAAGTACTTTGGATAAAGCTTTTAATTTCTTGTTTTGATTTTCCGATTTTTGCCAAAAAAACAGCTGAAGCAATGGCTTGTGCTCCTTTAATTCCTTCAGGATGATCATGCGTGATTTCTGCCGATTGCTTTGAAATTTTTAATACTTTTTCCAAATTATTAAAAGCAAAGCCTATAGAGCTGACCCGCATAGCGGAGCCGTTTCCATAACTATTATACGGTAAATGACTTTGGGTATGTATCCATTCTGTAAAAAGACTGCCATAGCCGCGGTCAGGATATTTTTTTGCGTATTCTGATAATGTTTTAGCAAAATCTTTTTTATGCAAAATACAATCAGCAACGGCAATAGTTAAAACAGTATCGTCTGTGAAATCACATATAGGATTCAATAAACTAAAATCAGTAGTTTTAATATTATCAAATTCATATATTGAACCAATTACATCACCGGCTATAGCCCCAATAATAGTTTTTGTTGTATGTTTCATGTTAATATGTTAAATTTATTGAATTTCTTTTTTTATTTTATCAATTAATATTTGTGCGTGTTTCAATGATGATTCTATAGTTTGACCTGCAATATGAGGACTGAGAATAACATTTTCTGATTGAGAAAGATAATGCATGGTATCATCCCACTCGGTTTTAGGTTTGATGTTTAATTGAATGTCTTCATATTCTAATACATCGAGTGCAGCGCCAATTATTTTTCCTTTTTGTAAATGAATAAGCAAATCTTTAGTGTTTAGTACTTTTCCTCGTGAAGTATTGATGAGAAAAATGTTTTTATGAAAGTCGTTTATCCATTTGTCGTTTATATAATAGTGATTTTCGGGAAGATAATTAATGTGTATACTGATGATGTCTGCATTTTCCTGTATTTGTTCCAGGCTCACTTCTTTCACATAATCATCACCATAATTTTTTTTGTATTTATCGTATACTAACAATGTGCATCCAAAAGCTTTTAACTTTTTGGCAACGCACATACCCATATTCCCGTAACCGATAATGCCAACGGTTTTACCGCATAGTTCTATGCCTCTGTTTCCCCGGCGATCCCAAATTCCTTGACGTACTTCTGTATCGGTTTTTTTTAGATTTCGCAATAATGATAAGATACTTGCAATTACGTATTCGGCAACGGCATCAGCATTTCCTTCCGGAGAATTAATACAGGCAATGTTTTTAGATTTTGCATATTCAATGTCAATATTTTCCATGCCGGCACCTATGCGAGCGATAAAACGTAATTGTGAGGATTTGTCAATGATTTGTTTATCAATAATAAACTTACTTCGAATAATATACCCTACGTAATCTTGAGCTGTATGCAGCAATTCATCGTAAGTAATATTCTTTTTAACACAATCAAAGCCCAAGGCACGGAGTGATGTTTCCATGCTTTGATGAGGAGAGTCTATAAATAATACGTTTCCTTTCATTATGATTATGCTTTTAGCATTTTTGTAAGTGTTTTAAACTCTTTTTTATATACTATAAATAAATATATTAGTATAAAACTTGTATTAATAATGACCTTTATTAAAAGAGAATTTTCTCCAAAATGTTCAAAGGGTATGATATAAAAACTTAAAATTACCAATGCAAGTGACGTAAAGATATAAAAACCAATTTTTTTAAGATTATAGTCAATGGGATAAAATTTCTGTCCTAAGTAGTAGGAAGCGATTGCCATTGACAGATAGGTAATCAGATGTGCAAGAGCAGCTCCGGTATAGCCTATAAGCGGAATGAGTGTAATATTAACGGCTAAGGTAATAGCAGCACCTCCTAAGGAAATATAAGCACCGTATTTGGTTTGTCCGGTCAATTTATACCATATGCTTAAGTTAAACACTATACCCAGCAATAAATAGGCAAATAATAAAGGAGGCACAATATGTAAACCTTCGTGATAGGGCGTACTGATGAAAAATTTTATAAAATCCAGGTATAAAGTCGTTACAAGAAAAATAACGGAGCAAATGATAACGAAATAGGTCATTACCACAGAATAGGCTTCTTTGGCATTTTTATCTTTGAATTGTGCAAAGAAAAATGGTTCTGCAGAATAACGAAAAGCTTGAATAAACAAGGACATGATTACTGCAATTTTAAAACAGGCACTATAGACCCCCAAATTATGCATGGCTTCGTTTAAATCGTTGGAGGATAAATTTTTTATTAATATACGGTCCATGGTTTCATTTACTATACCGGCTAATCCCAATATTAACAAAGGCATAGCATATTTAAGCATTCGTTTAATAAGAGCAAGGTCTATCTGAAATTTCAGTCCTTTACAACTACTTATCAGTAACAGCATTTGAAATATTGAAGCAATCAAATTAGAAATAAAAATATAACCTACTCCTATATTCGGATTGTAAATGCTTGAAAAGAAAGATACTCCTATTTCGTTTTCTATCATCAGAGGACAGAACCACAAAAAGAACAGATTAAACAATACAGTCATTACAATATTGAAAATCTTAATAAAAGCAAAACGTAAGGGGCGGTTTTCTGCACGCAAACGGGCAAAAGGGATGCTGCCAATAACATCCAGACTAATAATAATAGCAAACCAACGTATATATTCCGGATGATTCGGATATTGCAAAATATTCGCAATAGGTTGAGAAAACACTAATGATAAGAGTATGAATAATAGGGTAGTAGATAAAAGTGTAAAAAAGGCAGTGCTAAATACTTTTTGTTTGTCGTTTTCCATGCTTGTAAAACGGAAAAAAGCAGTTTCCATGCCGTAAGTAAGTACAACCATGAGTAATGCAACCCAAGCATACATTTCTCCAACCACACCATAATTCTTTGGGTCCAGGAAAATATAGGTATGAAATGGAACCAAAAGGTAATTTAACAGACGCCCTACGATGGTAGTTCCACCGTAAATAAGTGTTTGATTCGCTAATTTTTTAAGCTCAACCATTTGATTTTGAAAATTTTATTTATTCAGTTGCCGTTGATTGATCCTGTTGAAAATAGATTTAAAATTTTCGCAGCAAAAGTACTAAATAATGAGAAATGAAGTATCAAAAATTATTAAATAATTCCAGATTGTTAATACAGACTTATAGTTAATTTTGAAATAGTTAAGAAAAAGCTATTTGTTGTTATAAAAGAGGCAATAAATTTTTAACAGATAGTTTCAGGGATGGAATTTAATTTTTCCTGAATTGATCAATGGCAAGTTTTAAAGAAAAAACATGGGAATAAAGAGCAACGGAAATATCTCCTAAATCAGTAAGTGCATAATCGATGGTAAGTATTTTTTTAATGGTAAACCCGACACCTATATTTACCTGACATGTAACGATTTGTTTTCCATCTATATTTTTTTCTTTTTGTAGATTTCCAACGCCACTACGTACAAATACTATATTTTTGTATCCGAATTCCAAGCCTAAATGTGGGTCTAAACTTAGCAGTTTTGAAGAAACAAGGGTGTTTCTTTTTCCATCAAAAGGGATATCTATATCAAGGCAAGTCATGGCAGTAAAGCCTTTTCCTAAATTAAAGTCACGACCAAATCCCAACGATAAACGGGGTAGTGTGAGTTCAAGGCCATTTTCAGGTAGTTCATTCCCGGTCGCTATAAATACTTTCTCCACCTCTTCAGATAAACTGTAATTCCAGGCATTAAAAGTGGACGTTATATCACGTGCCATAAGTCCGAATTTCCATTTATTGATTTCATACTGAAGCCCGGCATCTAATCCGAATCCCCAGGCACCGGCAAATTTACCGATCTTGCGTCTGATAAGTTTAAAGTTCATACCGATGGTCAAGCCGTTGACGGGTAATTTTCTACCGTAAGAGAATAGGGCAGCCCAGTCAACAGCAGAGAAATATGTAATTCGGTTATAATTAATGTTTCCTTGATTGTCTATTAGTTGTGTTGTATTTGGAATCCCATCGACACCGAATCGTACAAGGGTAAATCCTACGCTTTGCTTTTCATCAATACGGTAGGAGATTCCCAGATAATCATAATTGGCAATACCTGCAAAATAAGCGGCATGCATCAGCGATAGTTCATATTTTTTTTCTACATTGGCTAATCCTGCAGGATTCCAATACGATGCCGTTACATCATTGACCATTGAAACACCGGTGTTGGCAAGTGATAATCCTTTTGCACCAATTCCTAAATTCAAGAATTCATTGCTATATTTACTTTGAGCAACGACATCTTTCGATGCTAAAGCAATGATGATGATTAGAAAGTAATGTATGCTATGTGATTTCAATTAGAGATTATTTTTTAGTATTCAACGTGTGTTTGTGTAGTTTATTTTATAAATGCTTTACATCTTAGCTAATGGATAGCCGGAAAGAATAAGGTTGTTTTTGTAGATTATGTGTATTGTTTAAAACTCAAAGCGTAGTTTACAATTAAATAATCGGGGAGTAAGATAATTTGGAATGATATAAGAGGTGCCATTGATATCTGTTACACTCGTATATGAAATGATATTATAATAATTAAATACATTAAATATTTCGAAGGTAAGATAAGCATCAGTAAAAATACGTAAAGGATTTTTAGGATTGGAAAAAGAAGCATCGTTGATAAATTGCCACGAAAATCCTAAGTCGGCTCTGAAATAGGCTTTATGCATACGTCGGGCAAGGGATCTTGACACACCGGGTATCGTATACATCAATGGCGTTGAATAAATCAGATTGATATGAGCTTTTAACATCGGTAAACGAGGAACTTTATCTTGGAAAAATAAATTGATGGAAAAACGTTGGTCTGTTAAACGGGGAACATAACCCGGGTAGACAATGCTGTCGAATACCCTTCCTTTACTATCTGTAATCATACGATTACTATCAAGAAATAATGTATAAAAATCTCCTTCAATATCTTCCATGCTTTTCATCAGTGAAATCGTCAGCCATGATTCAAGTCCCGGTACTATTTCCCCCGATAATTTGGCATCTATACCGATGGCGTAACCATGGGCATCATTCACACCTGAGTAAACAATCCTTACGTTGTCGATGGTATAGGTAATTAAATCGTCCAGGTACTTATAATACATCTCTCCGCTTAACTTAAAGGGGCGTTGTGCAATTCTAAATAGATAATCGGTTCCTAAAATGATGTGATATGACTTTTGAGATTTTATGTCAGTGTTTAAACTCCCGTCAGGTCCACGCATTTCTTTGTAGAAAGGAGGCTGATAGTACATGCCCGTAGCTACATAAAAACTGAGTTTTGATTTTATTTTAGGTTGATAGATAAAGCGTAAACGGGGGGTGAATATGATTTCATTGTTGAAAGACCAATACGTAAATCGTAGTCCTCCGGTGAGAATGAATATATTGGAGGAGTCTTCATAAACCCATTTATCTTGCACAAAACCCAACACACGGAATGTTTGTAAGTCGTTGTTGGCAAACAAATAATCGTTAATAATCAAATCACGCGACGGATGCGTTAATTGTACGGAATCTCCCGGTTTCGTGGGAAGATAGGGCAGGGTATAGCCGGTAGAGTCTTGTAATCTCCATTCCAATAATTTATCCGTAATGAATTCCCCTTGACCTTTAATCCCCCATAATAACAGATGTTTCTTGAGTTTGTGTGAGCCTCTGAATTCACCATGCAATAGATTTGCCTGTAAGAAATTACGACCATGATGCAAATCCGAACCTACTGCCCGTGAAGATAGGTCTTCTCCTAACTCCTCTGAACCGAAATTTGAATTTACTTCACTTAGAAAGTATTGACCTTCGATATCAAAGGTTTCTTTTTCATAGGAATTAAAATAAGAAAGTATAAATTTATATTCATTTTTTGGATTGTATGCATAGGTAGTAACAAAGGAAGCGAACACGGTTTGGAAAGCATCGACTTCCTGACCATCGAAATAGATGCGTAAACGTTTGATATCGTTAATAAAGCCAAACGTATTTTCTTGCATGCTGGGAACTAATTTATAGGTATTGCGTGCATAATTTCCAAAAACGGAAAACGTCCATTTTTCATTGGCAGCATAGGTAAGCAATAACTGAATATCCGTAAAATCAGGTTTATAATAGCCTTTGGTTTGCATTTTTTTTATCAGATAGGCATTTGATTGATAACGCGCTCCTACTAAATAGGAAAACTTATGATCCTTACTGGCTCCTTCCAGGTGTCCGTTCGCTCCCAAAAGGCTTGCCGATACACTTCCTTTAAAGAAAATAGGAACTTTATAACGTACATCCAAAACAGAAGACATTTTATCACCGTATTCCGAATCAAAACCTCCCGATGAAAAATTTACTGCCGAGACCAAATCGGGATTTATAAAACTCAGTCCTTCTTGTTGTCCGGAACGTATAAGAAAGGGTCTATATATCTCAAATCCATTCAGGTAAATAAGATTCTCATCGTAGTTTCCCCCTCTTACATTGTATTGAGAGCTTAATTCATTGTTAGAAGCGACTCCCATCCCGGCAGATTTGATTAATTTTTCGATGCTGTTATTTATGGAAGGCATGTGGGTTACTGTTTTTGGATTGATGCGTTCCACGCCGGTATTGGGACTGTAATTTTCTTTCACTGAGAACTCAGGAAGTAAAATAGATGAAGGCGTTAATACAATGTTGATTTGTTTGCGTGCTCCGGCTTCAATATTGACGGAAACTTCTTTTGGTAAATATCCTAATGAGCTAATCAATAAAACAATATCTTTGTTTGCTTCAATAATTAGTTCAAATCTTCCCGCTTCATTCGTCAGGCAACCTTTGGAGGGATTGTCTTTTACTTGAATATTGACGAAATGTAAAGGAATGTCAGAGCTATCTACTATTTTTCCGTATACTTTAGCAGTTAGATTGTTCTGTGCATACGCAGGTAGTGTGAACAGCGTACTTAGCAACAGATATAGTAAGAAGTGTTTCCTCGACATAAGATTAATTAACAAGCAGCATTGTGTTATGTTTCAATTGCTAATTACGTTAAAAAAAATGATTTATTGTGTTTTGTTATCATTTAAATCAAAAAAGTGATACTTTTGCCGTTCAATAAAAACAGAAGACGTGAGTAAAAATAAATTAGAGAAATTTGCCGATAATTTAAGCTTCCCGAATTTTATTCAAATATCGCATGATGTTATTTCAGAGAACGATGCGCCTTTAAAAGGCAATTGGCACCGTGATTTTTTTAAAAACAATAATCCCATTGTTCTGGAATTAGGATGCGGAAAAGGGGAATATACGATTGAATTAGCGCAACGCTACCCTCATATGAATTTTATAGGGGTAGATAAAAAAGGTTCCAGGATGTGGAAAGGCTGTAAATATTCCGTAGAAAATGGATTGTCGAATGTGGCATTTATTCGTACTCAGATTCAATTCCTTGCTAATTATTTTGCTGAAAATGAAGTAAGTGAAATATGGCTAACTTTTCCCGATCCTCAACCTAAACGTTCGAAAGTGAATAAACGCTTAACCTCTTCAATGTATCTCGATATTTATAAGAAAATAGCTACTCCCAATGCCTGTGTCCATCTGAAAACAGATAATCGGATACTATTCGATTATACATTGGAAGTTATTGATAAATTGCAATATCCCTTATTAGAAAAGAATGAAGATTTGTATGCTTCCGAGATAGTAAATTGTGATCTTGCCATACAAACGTATTATGAAAAGATGTGGTTAGAACAGGGATTAAAGATATATTATTTAAAATTTTGTCTGATATAACACATGGAAACAATACGTAAGATTTATCGAATAGGCAATGGTCCTTCCAGTAGTCATACCATGGCTCCGAGGCGAGCTGCATGGATGTTTAAAGAAAAAAATCCTCAGGCAACTGTATATCGTGTTACTTTATACGGAAGTTTAGCGGCGACGGGTAAGGGACACTTGACCGATAAAGCGATAGAGGAAAGCATGAAACCCCATAAAGTAATGATAGTGTGGAAACCGGAGGTCTTTTTACCGTTTCATAACAATGCCATGTTATTTGAAGCGATGGATACTCACAACAATGTTACAGATTCATGGACGATTTATAGTGTTGGTGGTGGAAAGCTTGCCAATGAAAATACGGTATTAAAAGAAGAAAAAATTTACGAGCATACTAATACTACAGATATCCTAAATTATATTGAAGAAAAAGGACTTACGTATTGGGAATACCTAAACCGTTACGAGTCATCCGATATATGGGATTTTCTGAATGAAGTATGGAAAGTAATGCAAGCAGCGATAGAACGTGGCGTTCAAACCGATGGTGTTATTCCGGGAGGCTTGTATTTACGACGTAAGGCAGCTTCTTATTACGTGAAAGCCTCAAGTTATAAACCTTCTTTACAAGGACGTTGTTTGGTAATTGCTTACGCACTCGCAACCGCTGAAGAAAATGCCTCCGGCGGGGAAATTGTAACAGCGCCTACTTGTGGGTCTTCGGGTGTTTTGCCGGCAGTATTATATCATTTGAAAACCAATCACAGGTTTACGGATAAGCAGATTTTAAAAGCCTTGGCATCGGCAGCTATATTTGGAAACGTAGTAAAAGCAAATGCTTCTATTTCAGGTGCCGAAGTGGGTTGCCAGGGAGAAATTGGTACGGCATGTGCTATGGCAGCAGTTGCTGCCAATCAATTGTTTGGAGGCAGCCCTCAACAAATAGAATATGCTGCAGAAATGGCATTGGAACATCATTTAGGACTTACCTGTGACCCCATTTGTGGGCTGGTACAAATACCTTGTATTGAGCGAACCGCTTTTGCTGCATTGCGTGCACTCGATGCTAATTTATATGCCATGATGTCTGATGGTAAACATATCGTCAGCTTCGATAAAGTAGTGAAAACCATGAATCTTACCGGAAATGACCTGCCTAGCCTCTACAAAGAAACAGCAATGGGTGGCTTGGCTTTATTAAATAAAAAGCATTAGCTGCTATTATCTGTTGTGTTTTATTCTATTTTAAGGGGGGAGGGGATTTTTTGTTTTTTCTCAGGGTTGGGAAAAGCATACTCTTTTGGCAAGCTTTGGTTTTGAGCGTCGGCTCGTGGGGCTTGCAAATGTGCTGCAATGTG
>ERZ1645192.377-NODE-377-length-36702-cov-9.329086_pt1 | contig 36702 bp, 32 predicted proteins | sample MGYA00575354_ERZ1645192 | MGnify/ENA primary metagenome ERZ1645192 (study PRJEB40844, sample SAMN11349763) | freshwater sediment metagenome | isolation source: river sediment | host: Sediment | place: India: Faizupur Khadar , New Delhi | collected 2017-02-21 ...
TCGCCTGGAATTCGCCGATCGGCCGGCCGAACTGCTCGCGCTGCTGTGCATACTTCAGCGCATCCTCGAGCGCGCCGCGCGCCAGGCCGATCGCCCGGGCGGCGGTGTGGGCGCGGGCGATTTCGAGTCCGCTGGCGGTCGAGGTGAAGGCTTCATCCTCATTGCCCATCTGGTACTCGACCGGCACCTTGCAGTCGTCGAAGCGCAGCTCCCAGGTCTTCCAGCCGAAGTAGCCGATCTTGGGAATCGGCGAACCCTGACAGCCCTGCGGCAACTCGCCGCGCGGCTTCTCGACGATGAAGCGGCCCAGTCCTTTCCACGGCGCCGTGGGGTCGCGCTCGCTGGTGCGGGCCAGCACACTGATGTAGTCGGCCCCATCGGCGAAGGTGCACCAGTACTTGTTTCCGGTGATGTACCAATGGTCACCACGGCGCTCGGCACGGCAGGAGACGCCGGAGAGGTCGGAACCGACATTGGGTTCCGAGAGCGCGGCGGCGGCCAGATATTCGCCGCGGGCCGCCTTGCGGGTCAGTTCGATGCGCTTCTCACGCGGCATGTTGCCGAGTCCCATCATGCCGCCGGAGCGGGCGATGATGCTGGCCACGCTCATCCAGCCACGTGCCAGCTCTTCGGCGATCAGGCAATATTCGAAGCAGCCAAGGCCCAGGCCGCCGAACTCCTCCTTGATGCGGATGCCGAAGTAGCCCATGTCGGCCATCTTCTGCCGCAGTTCAAGTGGAATGTCGCCCTGGATCGGGTCAAGCGCATTGGCGACCGGCAGCACCTCTTTCATGCTGAACTGCCGTGCGGTTTCCTGAATCATCAGCCGCTCTTCGCTCATGTAACCCATCGTTCATCTCCCTGTTATTGTGATGTCATCCGAGCTGCACAATCATAATCAAAGAGTTCTGCCGTGATCCATCATTCGGAGTGCCCGAGCGGTCGTGAGTCAAGGAAAAAACATGCAGGCCACTGCGTCGATCCATTACTGGATTGCACCATCCACCCGCAGTGACGAGATCGACAATCCACCACTGCCGAATGAGCTCCACCCTGGTTCACAGCGCGCCCGGCGCGGCGAACTCAAACTCTATGACAGCTTCGACTGGCGCCTCTGGTTCGGCGGGTTGGCGCTCTATCGTCTGGACGGGTGTTATCACCTGCTGCCGAGGAGCGGTTTCCGGCTCGACCTGGCTCGACCCGATGGCAGTGGTTATTCGCGGCCGATCAACTTCGCCGAGCAGTTCCGTGAGCCGGAGTTGAGGCAGCCAGTGCAGCGGATTCTCGCTCCGCGTGCGCTGATCGAGATCGCCTCTTTCCAGTGCCGAGAGCGGTCTGTTCAGGTCAGGAATGGTGATGACAAGGGGGTCGCCCTGCTGCACTGTTTCGAACTTTCCCATCCGTTGCCAGATGGCAGACAGGCGCGACTGGAGGGTCTCTGGATCGCACCCTGCACCGGCTATCAGCTCGAGCTGGAGATGATCGAGGCGACACTGCTGGCTGCGGGCTGGCAGCATGAAATGCGCAATCCGCTGGAGCTTCTGCTGCCTGCCGCACAACAGCCGCGTCCGGAGCGCACCCGACCGCTGACCGACATGGTCGGCGAAGAGCCGGCGGATGACCTGCTGCGGCGTCTGCTCCTCGCCCAGTTGCGGGTGGTCAAGGAGCAGGAGGATGGCATCATCAAACAGATCGACAGCGAGTTCCTGCATGATTACCGTGTCGCGCTGCGCAAGGCCCGGTCGCTGTTGAGTCTGGCCAAACGGGTGTTTCCTGCCGCGATTCAGCAACGGGCCCGCCATGATTTTGCCGATCTGCAACGTCAGAGCAATCAGCTGCGCGATCTCGACGTCTGGCTGCTGCAACGGGAACATTTTCAGAAAATGGTGCCACCTCGTCTGCAAACCGGGTTCGAACAGCTTTTTGCCGAGCTTCAGGCGACCCGGAATCAGGCGCAGCGGCGGCTGCGACGCCTGCTGGTTTCCAGTGCCCATCAACTGCGGATGCAGCAGTGGCTGTATGATCTGGCACAGCCGGGGCTCTGGGAGGAGCCTGCCGAGGTGAAGAGATCGGCGCGCGCACTGATCGATCGGCAGATCCTGCGCCGCCATCGTCAGTTGCTCAAGGGTGCCCAGCGTTTTTCACAACTGGATGACGAAGAGGTTCACGACTTGAGAATCGAAGTAAAAAAACTGCGTTATCTACTTGAAATATTTTCTTATTTCTATTCGAAGGAGCCCTGTGACTGGCTGCTCACCCACCTGCGCAAGGTGCAGGGCAGGCTCGGCGATTACAACGATCTGCAAGTACAGCAGACCCATCTGCAACACTTTGCCGAAACGCTGATCGTCGGGGAAAAATCCATCGGTGAGGTGTTGCTTGCTGCCGGCGCCATCGTTGCCGGTCTCGAGCGTGAAAAACAGCAGGCGCGCAAGCGCATTGCAGAACCGCTGCACAGACTGGCGACACCCAATGGCCGGGTGCAGTTGCAGCGGTTGTTGAACGAGCAATGAATTGATGAAGGTCATCGCCTGTTACAGCATCAAGGGGGGTGTCGGCAAGACCGCCACGGCGGTCAACCTGGCCCATGCTGCCGCAACCAGCGGCTACCGCACGCTGCTGGTCGATCTCGATCCACAGGCGGCGGCGACCTTCTATTTTCGGATCAAGGCGCCCGAAGAGAAGAAGGTTCCGCGCTGGTTCAGGACGGGCCAGGATCTGCAACAGGCGATTCGTGGCAGCGACTACCCGCGTCTCGACCTGCTGCCGGCTGATCTGGGCTATCGCGACAGTGAGGCCATGCTGGCTGGCATGAAGCGCTCCGACAAACAGTTGCGCAAGCGGCTCAAGGAGGTGACCGATGGGTACGACATGGTGCTGATCGATTCGCCCGCCAACATCGGTCTGCTGTCGGAGAACATCTTTCGGGCGGCCGATGTGGTCCTTGTGCCGGTGATTCCCACCACCCTGTCGGAGCGCACCCTGCGGCTTCTGCTGCATTTCTTCGCGAAACAGAAGCTCGATGTCGATCGGCTGCTGCCGTTCTTCTCAATGGTGCAGCCTCACAAGCGACTGCATGCCGACACCATGGCACGCTTGCGTGCGGAGTTTCCGCAACTGCTGCAGAGCACCATTCCCTTCACCGTCGACATCGAGAACATGGGCGTGCTGCGCGAACCGGTGCTGGCCTATGCGCCGCGCCGTCCGGCCGGTGAAGCCTATCGCGCCCTGTGGCTCGAGCTGCTCGGGCGTCTCATTCCCCGGCAGGAGTGATGGCATTGCATCACCGCAGACAGTGGAGTAGCCTCGGAGCGGTCGAGCCGGGGTGTGGCGAAATCCTGTCGTCATCTTCATCGGCCATGGTGCACCGAATCCGTTGGTTGCTCAGGAGGAGGCATTGGCCCAATCGTCATCGCCAGTCCTGTCGGGTGAGCGAATTCTGCGGCTGAATCTGGCCGGGCAGCCGATCGAATGGCTGACTTGGCAGGAGGCGGTCTCATTGTATGCCCGTGATCTGGTGGGCTGGACGCTGGGCGAGGTGGTCTGCACCCTGCGCGGTGGAATCTCACGCCTGAGCCAGCGCCGCAGTCGTCTCGAACTGCACAGCATCATCGCCTGCCGCGGAAAAATCCACGATCCATGCCAATATGAACCGCCGCTGACCAACCGTGGACTGTTCCGGCGCGACCAGAATCTCTGTCTCTACTGCGGCAAGTCGCTCTCCGACCGGCTGCTGACCCGCGATCACCTGGTGCCGACGTCCCGCGGCGGACGGGATGAGTGGACCAACGTGGTCACCGCCTGCCGCAGTTGCAATCAGGGCAAGGGCAATCGTCTGCTGCATGAGGCGCGCATGGAGCTGCTGGCCCTGCCTTATCGCCCCAACTGGGCGGAATATCTGGCACTCGAGAACAGCGGCCGGGTACGTGGTGACCAGATGGAATTTCTGCGCCGGCAGTTTTCACCGCACTGCCGCTTTGCTTGATCAACCCGGATGATCTTTGGGTGGAGTCGTTTTCAAAAATGGATGTTGAAATCGTTCTGAAAGAAAAATTTCTGCATGTCAGGGCGAGCGGACACTATTCGCTCGATGAGATGAACGCCATGAGCCGGGCGATGTTTGCCGCACTCCAGCAACATCCGCGGGCGAGCTGCCTGATCGATTGTAGCCAGGTGACCGGCTCGCCAACCCTGAACGAGCGATTCGAATGGCCAAGGTTCACCGCGCGACTGATCGAAGACTTGCCAGCGATCCAGCGCCAGACCCGATTTGCCTTTGTCGCTTCGGAGCCTTTTCTCGATCCAGGGCGCTTTGGTGAAACCGTGGCCGTCAACCGGGGCGTGAACGTCGTGGCGACCGACAGTCTCGACGAGGCATTGCGCTGGCTGGGTGTCGAAACAGGAAGCGCATGAAAGTAGAGATCACCCCGAAAGAGCATTACCTGCATGTCAGGGCAGTTGGAGAGTTTTCAGTTGCCGGCATGAAGGCAATGAGTCTGGCCATCATCGCTGCGCTGGTCGAGCATTCAAGCTCGAAATGTCTGCTTGACTGTCGACAGGTGGTGGGTGCGCGGACGCTGGCCGAGCGTTTCTCTTGGATAGAGTTTGCTGCCGATGAGTCGAGCAAACTGCCGTTCGCTTCAAACCGGGCCCGCATTGCCTATGTCGGCGCCGCAAATCGGCTGGATCCTGGCCGTTTTGGAGAAACGGTCGCGATCAATCGGGGGTTGAATGTGATGGTGACCGACAGCCTCGACGAGGCGCTGCGCTGGCTCGATCTGCAGGCCGATTGAACGGCAACCACCCAATACTGGTGCAGACGCACATCGGCCGGATCAGCTACTTGCCGAGGTAGGAGACCCCTTCGTCCAGCCCGCGCAGCGTGAGCGGAAACATCCGCCCATCGAGCAGTTGATTGACCATCTGCACGCTGTTGGAGTACTCCCAGGTGTCCTGCGCCTGTGGATTGAGCCAGATCACCCGCTCGTAGGTCTCGACGACGCGTTGCATCCAGGTGGCGCCGGACTCCTCGTTGTTGTGCTCGATGCTGCCGCCGATGTTGGTGATCTCGTAGGGGGCCATGGCGGCATCACCGACGAAAATCACCTTGTAGTCTGACGAGAACTTGTGCAGCAGATCCCAGGTGGCGGTGCGCTCATGCATCCGCCGGGTGTTGCTCTTCCACACCGATTCATAGATGAAGTTGTGGAAGTAGAAATACTCCAGATGTTTGAACTCGGTGCGCACCGCCGAGAACAGCCCTTCGCAGATTCGCACGTAGGGATCCATGGAGCCGCCGACGTCGAAGAAGATCAGCACCTTGACCGCGTTGTGCCGCTCGGGAACGAACTTGAGGTCGAGCAGGCCGCCACGCTTGGCGGTGGCATCGATGGTCTCATCGAGATCGAGCTCCACTTCGGCACCGCTGCGGGCGAACCTGCGCAGCCGGCGCAGCGCCATCTTGATGTCGCGGGTGCCCAGTTCGACGGTGTCGTCCAGATCCTTGAACTGACGGGTCTCCCACACCTTGGCGGCGCGGAAGTTGCGGTTTCCATCCTGGCCGATGCGAATTCCTTCCGGGTTGTAGCCCTGGGCGCCGAACGGCGAGGTGCCGCCGGTGCCGATCCACTTGTTGCCCCCCTCATGCCGCTCCTTCTGCTCCTCGAGTCGCTTCTTGAACTCCTCGATCAGTTTTTCCAGTCCGCCGAGCGACTCGATCTTCGCCCGCTCCTCGGGGGTCAGCGACTCCTCGAAGGCCTTGCGCAGCCACTCTTCGGGAATGAACGCGGCGATGATGCCCTCGAGGGTTTCGAGCCCCTTGAAGTAGCGGCCGAAGGCGACATCGAAACGGTCGAAATGGGTCTCGTCCTTCACCATGATCGCACGGCTCAGGTAGTAGAATTCATCGAGATCGCCATAGACCAGCCGGGCGTTCATCGCTTCGAGCAGATCCATGTATTCGCGCAGCGACACTGGAATGTTGCTGCGCTTCAAGGCCATGAAGAAGTCGATGAGCACGGCTCAGCCCCGGCTCTGGCGACGGTGCATGAAGGCCAGCCGTTCGAGCAGGTGCACATCCTGCTCATTCTTGACCAGTGCACCATAGAGCGGCGGGATGGCCTTGGCGGCATCCTTGTTCTTCAGCACCTCCTCGGGCATGTCGTCGGCCATCAGCAGCTTGAGCCAGTCGATCAGTTCGGAGGTCGAGGGTTTTTTCTTCAGTCCAGGTACGGTGCGCACATCGAAGAAAATTTCCAGGGCCTCTTTCACCAACTCCTGCTTGATCTCCGGGTAGTGCACCTTGACGATCTGGATCATCGTTTCACGGTCGGGGAAGGAGATGTAGTGGAAGAAGCAGCGGCGCAGAAAGGCGTCGGGCAGCTCTTTTTCGTTGTTGCTGGTGATGATCACGATCGGCCGCCTGCGTGCCACCACCCGCTGCTGGGTCTCGTAGACGTAGAACTCCATCCGGTCGAGTTCGAGCAGCAGGTCATTGGGAAATTCGATGTCGGCCTTGTCGATCTCATCGATCAGCAGCACCACCTGCTGGTCGGCGTCGAACGCCTCCCACAGCTTGCCCTTGACGATGTAGTTGGAGATGTCATGCACCCGCGCCTCACCCAGTTGCGAGTCGCGCAGCCGCGACACGGCGTCGTATTCATAGAGCCCCTGCTGCGCCTTGGTGGTCGATTTGATGTGCCATTTGATGATCGGCAGCTTGAGTGCCTCAGCCACCTCTTCGGCCAGCATGGTCTTGCCGGTACCGGGTTCACCCTTGATCAGCAGTGGGCGTTGCAGCCGGATGGCGGCGTTGACCGCCATCTGCAGATCCTTGGTGGCGACGTAGGATTGGGTGCCTTCGAAATTCATGGGCGATGTTCCCGTTCGTTGTGCAGGTGGATAGCTATTAACTTTTCGACTTTAAAGCAGATCATTGAGCCGGATCAATATGCCGGAGTGTTGAATCACGGTGGCAATTCTCCATACTGACGCCCTGCATTAACCCAAGGCGCACTCGCGCCCTGCTCAGGAGGTAGTCTGTCGATGTCGTCTCCCATTGAAACCGATGCCGTGATCGTTGGTGCCGGTCCCGTCGGTCTGTTTCAGGTGTTTGAACTCGGTCTGCTGGATATCCGTGCTCATGTCATCGAATCGCTGCCCCAGGTGGGTGGACAGTGCTCGGAGCTCTACCCCGACAAGCCGATCTATGACATTCCGGCGCTGCCGATCTGTGGCGCCCAGGAGCTGATCGACCGGTTGATGGAGCAGATCAGACCCTTTTCGCCGACCTTCCATCTGGGGCAGGAGGTCAACAAGGTGCAGCAGCGTGAGGATGGCCGTTTCGATGTCGGCACCAGCGCCGGCACCCAGTTCATCGCCGGCAATGTGATCATCGCCGGTGGGGTCGGCTCGTTCCAGCCGGTGCAGGTCGAGGTGCCCGGCATCGACCGGCTGCTCGACCACTCGCTCTTCTATCGGGTGAAGGATCCTGCCCGGCACCATGGCAAGCGGCTGCTGGTGGTCGGCGGTGGCGATTCGGCGCTCGACTGGACCCTGAGCCTTTGCGACCAGGCGCAGTCGCTGACGTTGATTCACCGTCGCAACGAGTTTCGCGCCCAGCCCAACTCGGTCAATCAGATGCATGAACTCTGCGCGGCCGGCAAGATGAATTTCAAGGTGGCGGTGGTGGCCGATTTCGAGGCCGATGGCACCCAGCTGAAGCGGGTGGCGCTCAAAAGTGGGCAGGGCGAGCCGGAGTGGATCGAGTGTGACCACATTCTGGCACTGCTGGGGCTGACCCCGAATCTGGGCCCGATCGGGGAGTGGGGGCTGGAGATCGTCCGCAAGCAGGTGGTGGTCGACACCGAAAAGTTCCAGACCAATGTGCCGGGCATCTTCGCGGTGGGTGACATCAACAGCTATCCGGGCAAGAAAAAGCTGATTCTGAGCGGCTTTCACGAGACCGCGCTGGCTGCCTTTGCGATCAAGGAGCGGTTGCAGCCCGGCAAGAAGGTGCACCTGCAGTACACCACCACCAGCCCGGCGCTGCAGGAGCGGCTCGGGGTGCGTGGTGGCGACAGCGAGACGCCGGCCCAGTAAAGGAAAATGGCAGGGTCGGGGAGGGCGGTGCGCTATCCCTGACCCTGGGTCCCGGTCCGGTGGGGCCGGGCATGCCGTTCGACGAAGCCGATCATCATGCCGGCGATGTCGAGCCCGGTGGCCTGCTCTATCCCTTCGAGACCGGGAGAGGCGTTCACCTCCATCACCAGCGGGCCACGCCGGGCACGCAGAATGTCCACACCGCAGGTGTTGAGGCCGATGATCCGCGCCGACCTGATTGCCAGGGCGCGCTCTTCGTCGGTCAACTCGACCAGGGTGGCACGGCCGCCGCGGTGCAGGTTGGAGCGGAACTCGCCTGGTTTGGCCTGTCGCTTGATGGCCGCCACCACCTCGTCGCCGATCACGAAGCAGCGAATGTCGGCCCCTTCGGCCTCGGCGATGTACTCCTGCACCAGAATGTCGGTCTTCAGCCCCATGAAAGCCTGGATCAGGCTTTCGGCGGTCTGCTGGGTCTCGGCCAGCACCACCCCGATGCCTTGGGTTCCTTCGAGCAGCTTGATGATCAGTGGTGCACCGCCCACTTCGTCGAGCAGATCGTGAATGTCGTCCGGTGAGTGGGCGAAACCGGTCACTGGCAGCCCCACCCCTTCGCGTGCCAGCAGTTGCAGAGAACGCAGCTTGTCGCGTGCGCGGCTGATGGCCACCGATTCGTTGAGCGGATAGACCCCCATCACCTCGAATTGCCGCAGCACGGCTGCACCATAGAAGGTGACCGAAGCGCCGATTCGCGGGATCACCGCATCGAAGCCCTCCAGCGCCTCGGCCTTGTAGTGGATGCTCGGGCGCAGCGAGGTGATGTTCATGTAGCAGCGCAGCACATCGAGCACCCGCACCTCATGTCCACGCTGCTGGGCGGCCTCCACCAGTCGGCGTGTCGAATAGAGCGTGCGGTTGCGGGAGAGTATGGCGATTTTCATCAGCGTTGCCTTGCGGGAGGTCAGCCGCCGCGACCGAGCAGATAGGAGCGTGCCGGATCGACCGTGAACCGATCGACGATCGCGGTGCGCCCCAGCAACATGCAGAAGCGCATGCCCGGCCGGGCGGTCAGCGTGACTTCGATCGACCAGCGTCGCTCGGGAATCAGCAGTTCGGTGACGATCACATAGCGCAGTTCGCGATGGCCGCCGGAGTCGCTGACCCAGCGCCGGTCCACCACCTCGGCATCGCACTGCCGTTCGATCTGTCGATCGACCTGTGACGGATGGACGGTGAAGCGGACCCGGTTGGCGCCGCGTTGCGGGTAGGGTTCGATGGCCGAGGCGCGCAGTGCCGAGGTGCGGGCGCCGGTGTCGACCTTGGCCTTGATGCGGTCGATGCCCAGTTGGGGCAGGGCGATCCACTCGCGCCAGCCCACCTCGATGAGGCAGTCGCCGCCGTTTTCATGTTTCACCGGCCGATCTTCCTCTGCTGACTGAATCCGAAAGGGCTTCGCATGAACGGTGCAGGTGTCGCATGGTCTGATTCGTGTCGGGTAAGAAGCGCTGGATGGTGGTTGCTGCATCGAGACTCCCTCTGTCGTCTGTTGCGCATCCGGCCCCCTCGTTTCGATGCGGTGCGGGCTAAAATAGCGCGAGTTTCAAAATTTGCCCATCTTTCGGCACTGAATAAGCCTGTAGAGCAGACCATGCATTCCGATCCCTTCATGCTGGCGCTGGTGGCCGCCGTGCTTGGCATCCTGCTGGTGGGGATGGCCTCACAACGGCTGAAGCAGCCGCATGTGGTCGGCTATCTGCTGGCAGGCGTCATGCTCGGGCCGGATGGTTTCGCTCTGGTGACGGCGCCGGCGATTCCCGAGCGCATGGGCGAGATCGGCGTGATGCTGCTGCTGTTCTTCGTCGGGCTCGAAGCAACACCCCGGCAACTCTTCGCCCACTGGCGCATCGCCCTGTTCGGTCCACTGCTGCAAAGCGCGGCGGCGCTGCTGCTGATCTGGCCGCTGGGTCTGTGGCTCGGCTGGAGTCTGACCCAGGTGCTGCTGTTCAGCTTCATCATCACGCTGAGCAGCACCGCCGTGGTGCTGAAGACGCTGGCCGACAGCGGTGAACTCGACAGCCGACTGGGCCGCCGGCTGGTCGGTATTCTGCTGATTCAGGACCTGGCCATCGTGCCGATGCTGATCATCCTGCGTTATGGGGCCGGCACCGAATTGCAGGGATTCGACCCGCTGTTGACGCTGGTGGGTGGAGTGCTGCTGGTGCTGCTGCTTGGCTGGCTCTATGTCAGACCACGAATCGAAGTGCCGCTGCCGGGCTGGATTCGCGCCGACCCGGAAATGCAGGTGTTCGCCGCCCTGAGCTTTGCACTGGGCCTGGCGCTACTGACCGGGTTGCTCAACCTCTCCACTGCGCTGGGGGCCTTTGTGGCCGGAATGCTGATCGGTGCCAGCCGCGACGCCGACTGGGTGCACCGCCATCTGGAGCCGTTCCGGGTGGTGTTCGTGGCGGCTTTCTTCGTTTCGATCGGCATGCTGGTCGATCTGGACCGGTTGCTGGAGCACCTCGGGCAGATTCTGCTGCTGGTGCTGGCACTGCTCGGCGTCAACACCTCGATCAATGCACTGCTGTTCCGGCTGTTCGGTGACACTGCCAAGCAGAGTTTGTATGCTGGCGCGCTGCTGGCTCAGGCTGGCGAATTCAGTTTCGTGCTCGCCGCCTTCGGTCGGGAGCAACAGATCATCGACGAATCAAACTACCAACTGGCGGTCGCGGTGATTGCGCTGTCGCTGCTGCTGAGTCCATTGTGGGTGCAGCTGATCCGGCGGCACACCGATCCACTCTGAAGAGATGGCCGATGGACTATTTCGACAAACAGTACCACCCGCCCGGCACGCCGCCCGGCACCCTGCCCCAGGATGAGTTCATCGTGGCCGCCGAGGTGCACTCCCGGTTGATCTGCTATGACGACGACCGTTTCGAGAAGAGCGAGGGCATTCGACTCGATGAAATCGAGCCCGGCAGCCATGATCCGCACCAGGTGCGCTGGCTGGCCATTCATGGTGCGGTGAGTGGCACACTGCTGCGCGAGTTGGGTGAGCGTTTCCAGTTGCATCCGCTGACGGTCGAGGACATGTTCAACCAGGGGCAGCGGCCCAAGGTGGAGCTCTTTCCCGGCTATCTGTTCGTGATTCTCCGGCAGCCGCTGATCATGGATGGAGCGATCACCATCGGTCAGGTGAGCCTGCTGCTGAAGGAGAATCTGCTGATCAGCGTGGTCAGTGGTGAGACCGATCCATTCGGTCCGGTTCATGAACGCCTCGAACATGCCATCGGCAAGATTCGCCAGCGTGGTGCCGACCATCTGCTCTACTGTCTGATCGACGCATTGATCGATCTGGGATTTCCGCTGCTGGAGTGGTTCAGCGAGCGGATCGAACGGCTCGAAGAGGAGGTGATTCACCTGCCGAGCCAGCAGACCCTGCGCGAACTGCACGCGCTGCGCCGTGAGCTGCTGCTGCTGCGACAGACGCTCTGGCCACAGCGTGAGGTGGTGGGCCGCCTGCTGCATGAGCAGGAGGAGTGGTTCCAGAGCGAGACTCAGCGTTTCATGCGCGACTGCCATGACCACATCATTCAGATCATGGAGCTGCTCGAGACCTACCGCGAGATGACCTCAGGCCTGCTGGAGCTCTATCTGTCGAGCAGCAATTACCGATTGAGCGAAGTGATGAAGGTGCTGACCATCATCGCCACGCTGTTCATTCCGCTCACTTTCATCGTCGGTGTCTATGGAATGAACTTTTCGGTGGGCGAGGGCCCCTGGTCGATGCCCGAGCTGCGCTGGCGCTACGGCTACCCGGTGCTGTGGCTGGTGATGCTCGCCATCACCGGCGGAATGTTGCTCTACTTCAAGCGCAAGAGGTGGTTTTGAAAGCTGAAGAGCATGACCTGCCCAGGCAGTGGTGGGGGGATTTCGCAGTTGCCGACGGCGAGAGCCTCTACTGGCAGATCGGTCCGATGCAGTTGCAATGGGTGAACGCCGGTTCGCAGTGGCGCTGCGCTTACCGCCGGTTGGCCGATGTGGATGACGAGAGCACAGTGGGCTGGCAGCTCACCCGCGGTGATGCAACCCCTGCATTCGATGAGAATCCGCAGCGCTTTGTCTTCTCGCAGCCGATGCGTCACGCAACGGTGCTGCCGGCGCTGGCGGACCGATCGGTCATCACCCGGCCGACCACGGCGCTGACGATTCCGCCGCGGCAGTCCGCGCTGCTGCTGTTCAGCACTCCGCTGTGGTTTCAGTTGCGTTGTGCTGGCGTGTCGCAGCCGCTGTTCGAGGTGCCGATCAGCCGCCCCTCCGACACCTGGTTCGGCCCCTCGACCTGTGAAGGCGAGCTGGCCTATGCCAGCCGCACCCATGCCCGGTTGCAGGGCGAGGCACTGCCACCGCGGCCCCATCGCGCGGTGACGCCGGTGCGGATCGAGAACCGGATCGACGCACCGCTGCTGATCGAGCGCATCAGCCTGCCGGTGACGTTGCTGTCGCTGTTCGTCGCAGCAGACGGCATGCTCTGGACCGAGGAGGTGACCCTGCGTCGCGAACAGGCCGGCGAGATGGCCGCGCTGCAGGTGGGGCAGGGCGCCCCGCTGCTGGCACAGGCGGCCACCCTGGTGCAGGGGCCGAGAAACGCCAACCGATCGGGCATCCTGCTGCGAGCCTTTGCCGCGCTGTTCCACTGAAAAAATAGCGTGATCAATATGTTGGAATCTGTTCTGAAATTCATCGGACACATTGAAATTTTGCCCGCCGTGCGGACGGTGGCGATTGCCCTGGCCGGTTTCGTGGTGGCACGTCTGGTCAGCGGTGCGGTCATCCGGGTGCTGGGCAAGCGGCTCGACCGCCAGCAACTGCCGATTCTGCGACGCATCCTTTACTACGGCATTCTACTGCTGTTTCTGATGTCGGCCCTGCGCGAGCTGGGTTTCGACCTCAGCGTTCTGGTCGGGGCTGCCGGCATCCTGACGGTGGCGGTCGGTTTTGCCTCGCAAACCTCGGCATCCAACCTGATCAGCGGTCTGTTCCTGATTGCCGAGCGCCCCTTTGCAGTGGGCGACACCATCAAGGTGGGGGAGTTCACCGGCGAGGTGCTGGCAATCGATCTGCTGTCGATCAAGCTGCGCACCTTCGACAACCTCTATGTGCGCATTCCCAACGAACAGATGATCAAGACCGAGGTGGTCAACCTGACCAAGTTCCCGATCCGGCGGGTCGACATTGCCGTGGGGGTGGCCTACCGGGAGGATCTCGGTCTGGTCAAGGCGATGCTGCTGGGATTGGCCGACCGCCATCCGCTCTGTCTCGAAGAGCCGCGACCCATCGTCTATTTCGCGGGTTTTGGCGAATCGTCAATCGATCTGAAGCTGCTGGTCTGGACCCGGCGCGAGAACCACCTGGAGCTGTGGAACTCCCTGCACGAGCAGATCAAGCTGGAGTTCGACCGCAACGCGGTCGAGATTCCCTTTCCGAACCGCACCATTCACCCGGCGGCGCTGACCGAGCCTTTCCCGGTCAGGGTGGTGGCCGGCGCGGTCAGGGAGGAGACCGGGCGCACCTGAAATTTCTTCAGCGCCTGGATTGCCCGGTCGCGCCAATGCCGCCGGTCAGTACCAGGCGCATCGCCTCCTCGACCCCCATGTCGAGCGGTTCGAGCCGCTCGCGCGGCAGAAACAGCGTGTGGCCGCCGATCTGATAGCCGAACGGCAGATAGACCGCGACCAGCAACTCATCGGCCGGTCGATCGCGCCGGGGCAGCCGGATGTCGCGGGCCGTCACCAATCCGATCATGCGTGCGCCATTCAGTTCGAGGGCCACCACCTGCTCCTCCTCGATGGCGCGGTTGTTGCCGGCCGCGAAGAGTCCGAACAGATCGCGCACCCCGCTGTAGAGCCCCTTGATCAGCGGAATCCGCGCGATCGTGCGTTCGGTCCAGTCGAACAGCGCGCGGATCACGAAGGCGTTCAACAGCAACCCGAGCAGAAAGATCAGCCCGATCCCGCACAGAATGCCGAGCCCGGGCAGATAGTAGCGATCGGGCAGCAGCAGATGGATGGCCGGACTCAGAAAGCGTTCGGCGGTGGTGGCCAGCCAGTAGAGCAGGGCCAGGGTGACGCTGATCGGCAGCACCGCCGCCAGACCCTGCAGAAAGATGTTGCGCAGTCGCTGCATCGTCATGTCCATGACAGATAGAGGAGCGTGTCAGTTTGCCTGAGTGCAGGGGCGCTTTCGAGTTTTGTTGTTTGATTGACGCAGTGCAGGTTCAAGCCGATTGCAGATCGCCGTCACCCGGCGTTCCGAAGCGCTCCAGCAGCTCCGCCAGTGGTCTTGGCGGGGTGCAGAGATAGCCCTGATAGCTGCCGCAACCGCGTTCGCGCAGGAACCGTGCCTGCTCTTCGCTCTCCACTCCCTCGGCCACCACGGCAAAATCGAACTGGCGGGCGATGGCGAGGATGGTCTCGACGATGGTGACATCATCGGGGTCGTCGGGCAGCGCCCTGATGAAGGAGCGATCGATCTTCAATACATCGACCGGCAGCATCTTCAGATAGGCCAGCGACGAATAGCCGGTGCCGAAATCATCGATGGCCAGATGCAGACCCAGTGCCCGCAGCGCGGCCATCTTGTCGATCGCCTCTTCGGTGTCGTGCAGCAGCAGACTCTCGGTCAGCTCGCACTCCAGCAGCCCGGGATCGACCTGCTGTTCGGCAAGGGTCTGACTGATTTTCTGCACGAAGTCGGCCTGGTGGAACTGCCGGGCCGACACATTGAAGGCGACGGTTCGTGACGCATCGAGCAGGCCGGCTGATTGCAAAGACGGCAGATCACGGCAGATCTGCTCGATGACCCACTGCCCCACCTCCAGAATCATGCCGCTCTCTTCCAGAATCGGAATGAAGTCATTGGGGGACACCACTCCCTGTCGTGGATGGAGCCAGCGCAGCAGCGCCTCGAAGCCGGCGATCCGGCCGCTCTTCAGGTCGATCTTCGGCTGGTAGTAGAGGCAGAACTGCTCCCGCGGCAGGGCGGCACGCAGCTCATTCTCGATCTGATGGCGCTTGCGTGCGGCAATGGCCATGCTCGGCAGGTAGGCCCGCACGGCGTTGCGGCCGCTCGACTTGGCGCTGTACATGGCGGTGTCGGCCTGCTGGATCAGCTCATCGGGCTGCTCGCTGTCGGCCGGAAACAGCGTCATGCCGATGCTGGCCGTCACGCGCAACTCATGGCCGAGCACCAGGCGTGGTGTGTCGAACTGATGCAGGATTTTTTCGGCGATGCGCAACGCTTCTTCGGCGGCCTGTTCGGGCTCTTCATTCAGCTCATTGAGCAGCATGATGAACTCATCACCACCGAAACGGGCGATGACATCCTCGGCGCGCACCAGATGTCTGAAGGTCACCGCCAGTTGCCGCAGCAACTGATCGCCCACCGGATGGCCGAGGGAGTCGTTGATCGTCTTGAAGTTGTCCAGATCGATGAAGAACACCGCGCCGTTTTTGTGACTGCGCCGGGCGTGGAGAATGGCCTGCTCCAGCCGGTCCATCAGCAGCATGCGGTTGGGCAGTTCGGTGAGCGGGTCATAGAAGGCCAGCCGCTCGATGCGTGCTTCATTGCGCTTGCGTTCGCTGATGTCCTGCACCACGACCGAGAAGAGCCGTTCGCCCTGGAACTCCAGCGGCGTGCTTTCGATCTGCAGCGTCATGCTGCTGCCATCGTGACGCCTGCCCGGCAGCTCATGGCGTCGACCGTGTGCCGACGCTGCGCCGTTGAGTTGGCTGAGGGAGCTGTCGAGTCTGATCGTGGTGGCGAACTGCGGAATCATTCGGTCGATCGATTGTCCGGCGATCTTGCGCTGCGAACAGCCGAAGATCTGCTCGGCAGCGTGGTTGAGTGACTGAATGCGGCCCTGTTGATTCAGTACGATCACCCCATCGGCCACCGAGTTGAACAGCTTCTCATAGCGCTGTGCGCTGTCGGTCAGTGCCTGGCGGCTGGCCTCGCGCTGGGTCACCTCCTCGACCAGTGCGGCCGCGCCGATGACGGTGCCATCTGCCTTGGTCAGCAGCGTGATGTGCCAGTCGCAGAGGATGCACCGTCCCTCTTTGGTAAGGTTGGCATGGTTGAGGTACGTGTCTCCCTTGTGGTCGAGCAGCCTGCTCCAGGCGGTCTCTGCGCCATCGGCGAGCTCCGCAGGAATGAGCAGGTGACCGCTCTGGCCGATGGCCTCGACGGCGCTGTAGCCGAAAATGCGTTCGGCGGCGGGGTTCCAGGCAGTGATCCGGAATGCGGTGTCGTACTCGATGCAGCCCAGCGGCATGCTTTGGACATGAGCAAGCCAGCGGCTCTGCTGGAGATGCAGTTGCTGGCGGTTGCGCGCCAGCGTGCGGCCCAGGTGCCTGAAGGCATGATTCAGTCTGACCAGCTCGACGCCGGGTGTCGGCTCGAAACGGAGATGGAAATCGCCTCTGGTCATGCTCTGGGTGGCCTCCATCAGCGCCTGGATCGGCCGCTCGATCCAGTGGCGCAGCAGCCATATCAACAGCAGGCCGGCCCCTATCGTGATCAGCGCGATCAGCAGGCCCTGCGTCAGCGTCGCATTCAACTGCTGGCGCAGCGGTTCGCCCAGGCTGTATTCGACATAGATGCCGCCCGCTCGGCCTTGCTCGATGGTGTCGCGTGCCGCAGGCAGCTTGATCGGATAGTAGGCGGTCAGCCTTTCGCCGGTAACGGTCATGACCCCACGGTTCCGCTCACGTGCCTGCCGCATCCATGCCGCATCATGGTGTGGCAAGGCCTGATTGATCGGGCGGTCTCTCCAGTTTGTCGTAGGGCTGTACAGAATTTGACCCTTCTCATCGAGCAAGGCGACTTGCTGCATCTCGGGCAGGGTGGCCAAGAGCGCGATCTGCCGGGAGATGCCAGAGAGATTCCCTTCCTGCAGATGTTCGTCGGCATCGAGTTGCAGGTTGGCAAGCTGATGGTGCAGGAATTGACGATGCTCGGTTTCGATCCGTGCACTGCCGCTGCGCAGCGGCAGATAGATGATCAGCAGCAGGCAGGGCAGCAGCAACCCAAAGATGCTGCAGGGCAGCAGCCAGCGCAGTGGCAATGCGTGGAGCGGGCGTCTCATGGCGGATCCACGCGTATGAACCGATCGTCGATCGGCAACTCGAATTGGTCGGTGCGACGCAACAAATTGCGCGCCGCCATGATGTCGCTCACCTGGCGCACCGTCGCCTCGAAGGGCGGTGCAGTGCCGCACAGCAATGCGCAGTTGCGCACCCGATCGGGCTGTTCGATCAGCTGCATGGCCTGCTGGAGCTGCTCGGGCGTCAACTCCAGGTTGGCTGCGGCCTGTGCAAGCAGATTGGCGTTGCCACCACGCAGTTGGGCAAGCATCGAAAAATAGCCCCGGATCAGAGCCGTCAATGCGGCGCGCTGCTCCGCACTCTTCAGCACTTCGGGTGTGACGATCAGCAGATCGACAATGGAGCTGGCGGCCTCACTGCTGTCGAACAGCAGGTGGGCGCCGCCGGCCAGCAGTTGTGAGCGCACCGGGTCAAAGGTGACCAGCGCGTCGACCTGCCCCTGCTGCAGTGCCTGCCGATGCTGGTCGAATTTCAATGGCACGATTCGCAGTTGAGCCGGTGTCAACCCAGCCTTGTTCAGTGCGTGGTGCAGCAGGATGGCGCCGGTCGCACCATCTTCAACGCCGACCCGTTTGCCATTCAGTTCGGCCAGAGTGCTGACCTGCGGACCACCGAGCAGCGCATCGGCACCGTTCGAGATGTCGATCAGCAATACGGTCCTGAAGGGAGTGCCTTCATCCGCCAGCCGCAATGCTTCATCCAGCGTGATTGCCGCGACCTCGAGACGGCCGCTGCGAAAGGCATGCAGCACATCGCTGGCTGAAGACAACTGGATCAGCCGCAGTGCATGGGCCTCGTGCGCGGCATAAAGTCCCTGTTGCCGAGCGAGATAGAAGGGTTCATAGCCAATCCATAAGTTGCTGCCGAATCGCAGTGGCGGGCGGTGGTCGGCCGCTGCGCCAGCCGCACACAGCATCAGCCACGCCATGAGCAGCAGGCTGTTGAGGGTTTGAAGGCGGGGCGGGCGCCACAAAGGCGGGGGTGCTGCGCTGTTCAATTTATCGTTTTCTCGATCATTCTCGCGCTGCACTGGGCGGTTCCAACGGGTTGTTGCAGAACGGAATGGCGGTTTGGCACTGAAAACTATAGCTGTTCAATCATCGGGTCGCCATGCCGTCGAGCTGTCACCGGATGGGGCTGGCTGCGCATCGCGCATCCGCAATGCGCGCTCGATGCCTTCATCGATGTTGTTGGCAAACTCCAGATGGCCGCGCTGTTTGCGAATGCCGATGCGACGCAGCTTGACCTTCAGCCGCGCATTGAGACCGCAGAACACCAGCCCGAGCTGTTGGCGCCGGGCGGTTTCGATCAGCGATTCGAGCGCCACCAGCCCGGTCATGTCCACCAGGCTGACATCGCGCATGTCGAGCACCACCACCCGCAGCCCCGGCGTGACCGTCTTCAGCGTGCCCAGCGCCTTGTGCGCGGCACCGAAGAACAGCGGGCCATTGATGTCGTAGAGGGCGATCTGCTCGGGCATCTCCTCCGCCGACAGCGCCGGGCGCTCGACGCGATGGCTTTCGGTCAGGTCGATGCTGCGCTTGATGAACAGCAGCGCGGCCAGCCCGATGCCGACGGTGACGGCAATCACCATGTCGAACAGCACGGTGAGGCCGAAACAGGTCAGCAGCACCAGGATATCGTTGCCGGGCGCGATGCGGATGACGCGGACGAAATGGCGCGCCTCGCTCATGTTCCAGGCCACCACCAGCAGCAATGCCGCCAGCGCCGCCATCGGGATATAGCCGAGCAGATCGGCCAGACTGACCATCGCCCCCAGCACCACCAGCGCATGGATCACGGCGGCGAGCGGCGACACCGCGCCGGCGCGGACATTGGTGGCGGTGCGGGCAATCGCCGCAGTGGCCGGAATGCCGCCAAAAAAAGGCGCGACGATGTTGCCGAGGCCCTGGCCGATCAGTTCGCCATTGGAGTCGTGGCGGGTGCCCGCCATGCCGTCGGCCACCACGGCGCAGAGCAATGACTCGATCGCCCCCAGCATGGCGATGGCAAAGGCCGGTCCCAGCAACGCCTGAACGGTGTCGAAGTCGAGCGCCAGCGCCTTGCCATCGGCGCCGCTGAAGCGCCATGGCCAGTCAAAGTGCGGCAGCAGCGGCGGGATGCCGTGGCCGATGACGCCGCCGATGTGGTACTGGAAGCGGGAGCCGATGGTGGCCACCTCGAAGCCGGGCAGCCAGCGCGTCAGCAGCAGGGCGGTGACACTGCCGACCAGCAGCGCCGCCAGATGGCCGGGAATTTTCTTGACCCAGCGCGGCCACAGCAACAGCACAGCCAGCGTCAGCAGGCCGATCAGGCAGTCCTGCCAGTGCAAGCTCGGCAACGCCTGCAGCAGCGCCCACAGCTGGGACAGAAAGTGCCCCTGACTCGCGCCCACATCGAGGCCGAGAAAATCCTTCAACTGCAAGGTGGCGATGACGACGCCGATGCCGGCGGTGAAGCCGATGGTGACCGGGTAGGGGACCAGCTCGATGAAGCGCCCGAGCCGGCCCAGCCCCATCGCCAGCAGAATGACACCGGCCATCACCGAGGCCAGCAGCAGGCCGCCGAGGCCGAACTGCTGTGTGATCGGCAGCAGCACCACGACGAAGGCGGCGGTAGGTCCGGAGATGTTGACCCGCGAACCGCCAGCCAGCGCGATCACCGCGCCGGCGATGACCACGGTGTAGAGGCCATGCTGCGGCGGCACGCCGCTGGCGATCGCCAGTGCCATCGCCAGCGGCAGCGCGACGATGCCGACCGTCACGCCGGCCAGCAGGTCGGCGCGCAGAGCAGGCCAGCCATAGCCCTGACGCAGGCTTTCGCGCAGCGCGGTGGCGAAATAGTGATTTTTCATTGAGTTGTCTCCTCGTCTCGCTCTGCTTCAAACAGTCTTTGGGGTGCTCAGCGCTGTTCCGCCACCAGCCATTCGACGCTGGCACTCGCCTGTGTGTCGTTCAGCCGGGTCGCCAGCGCCGACATTGCGGTGGCGATGGCCTGTTCGCTCTGCCAGGGTGGATTGATGATCAGCAGCCCGCTGCCGAGCAGCCCTTGCTCCACATGGCCCGGCAGCAGTTGCACCTGCAACACCTTGCGCAGCGTGCTGTTGCGCACCCGGCGCAGAAAGCGCTCGATCGGGTTGCGGGCCGTGATCGGGTACCAGAGCATGAAGGTCGCGGTGGGAAAGCGGTGATGGCCAGCCTCGACACTGCGCAGCAGCCGCTCGAACTCATCCTCCGCTTCATAGGGCGGGTCGACCAGGATCAGTCCGCGCCGCTCGGCGAAGGGCAGCAGGGCGGTGAGTGCGGCAAAACCATCGCGCTGGTGGATCGATACCCGTGGATCGTGCCGAAACAGCGCACGCAGATCGGCCACTGCCTCCGGCAGCAGTTCGCAGAGGATCAGCCGATCCTGGGGGCGGCAGAGCTGCCGCAGCAACCAGGGCGAGCCGGGGTACCAGCGCAGCTTGGCGCGTTCGGAGGGCGGTTGCAGACCGCGCACCTGTGTCAGATAGTCGGCCAGTACGGCCGGGTTGGCCCCGCCCTCCCACAGCTTGCCGATGCCATCGCGCCACTCGCCGCTGCGCTGTGCCTGCACGCTGGCGAGGTCGTAGCAGCCATGGCCGGCATGGGTGTCGAGCACGGCGAGCGGCTTCTCTTTCGCTTGCAGCGCCCGCATCAGCAGCAGCAGACAGAGGTGCTTCATCACGTCGGCAAAATTGCCGGCATGAAAGCCGTGGCGGTAGTTCATGGAGTGCCGCGGTAGGTCTGGTTGTGCCGGTCGAAGCTCCACTCCCGGAAGAACTTGATGGCGGCCTCTTGACCAGCGCGGACCAGCAGCGTCTCCTCTTCGTCGGTCAGGTTGAACTGGGTGGTCTGGATGCCCATGGTCGGAATCGCGATGGTGCGCTTGAAGTTGGCCTGCTCGATGTAGGCGCGGTCGTGCGCCTCCATCATCGTGTTGACCAGCGCCATGATGTATTGATGCGGCCAGCGCTCTGGTGCGGGGCGGTCGGAGTCGGGCTCCACCAGCTTGAAGCCATAGGTGGGCCAGCGCGGCGCGGTGCCGGCGGGGGCGTCGAACAGCCAGACCGGAAAGTTCGACAACATGCCGCCATCGACGATGTAGGCCTTGCAGCGTGCGCCGCTGGCGCCGGGGTAGTCGAGCATGACCGGCTCGAAGAAGTAGGGGATGCTCATGCTCATGCGCGCGGCCCGTGCGACCGGAAAGCTGTCGGGGTCGCGGCCATACTCGGGCAGTTGATCGGGCAGCACCACCATTTTGCGCTGGGTCACGTCCGAGGCGATCATCTTCAGCCGATAGCCGCCCTGGCCATCGCGCAGATCGGCAAAGGTGTGCACGCCCCGCTGCGCCAGTTTCTGGCCCAGCCAGGATTCGAAGTAGTCGCCTTCGTAGATGCCCTTCTCGAACAGCGCCGAGGCCAGCTTGCCGATCAGCGGCAGCTTGTCGACGATCCCCTCATCCATGAATTTGTTGAAATCCATCTCGCGGGTGAGGATGGTGACCAGCTCACGGCTGCTGTAACCGGCCGCCAGCAGTGCTGCGGCGATGGCGCCGGCACTGGTGCCGGCCACGCTCTTCCAGCGCACGCCGAGCAGTTCGGCCACCTGGATCGCGCCAGCCAGCGCAATGCCCTTGACGCCACCGCCTTCGAACACCGCATCGGCCTCTTTCGGCACGGTGATGCCGGCGAGCTGCTGGCGGATTTCGGCATCGCTCAGCAGGCGCAGGGCCCTGTTGCCGCGCAGTGTCTGTAGCTTCTGCGCCACGGATGAAGGGTGTTGGGTCAGTGCGGCCATGCTATTCTGCTCCCGGTTGAGGCATCGATTGTCGGGCCCGGACATTGTGACGCCCTCCATGCAGGCTGAGCAACCGACTCGGACGTGGGCTCATTGGCCCGGCAATGCCGGATGCAGTGGCTCGCTGTGGTAGAAACGGGTGATCGCCTCCCAGGCCTCCTCGGCGGTTTCGACATATTCAAACAGCCGCAAATCATCCGCGGAGATCATCCCCTCATCCACCAGCAGGTCGAAGTTGATCAACTGGGTCCAGAATTCACGGCAGAACAGCAGCACCGGCACCTTGCGGCTCTTGTGGGTCTGGATCAGCGTCAGGGTCTCGAACAGCTCGTCCAGCGTGCCAAAGCCCCCGGGAAAGCAGACCAGCGCCTCGGCACGCATCAGAAAGTGCATCTTGCGGATGGCGAAGTAGTGAAACTGAAAGCAGAGTTCCGGCGTGATGTAAGGGTTGGGAGCCTGCTCCATCGGCAGCACGATGTTGAGGCCGATGCTGTCGCCATTGGCCTCGAAGGCGCCGCGATTGGCGGCTTCCATGATGCCGGGACCGCCGCCAGTGACGATCTTGAGCGAAATGCCAAGCTGATTGATCGAATGTTCTGTGACCAGGGCGCCAAACCGGCGCGCCTCTTCGTAGTAGTAGGCCTGAGCCAACCGCCGCTCGGCATGACGCAGGTGGCGTTGTGCCACGGCATCCTCCGGCTGCTGCCGTGCCTGAACAGAGGCCTGCTCCAAGGCATCCAGCGCCGCTTCATGACTGACGAAGCGGGCACTGCCGAACACCACCACGGTGCAGTAGACCTGGCGCTCGTTCTGGATCATCTCCGGTTTCAGCAACTCGAGCTGCAATCGCACCGGCCGCAGTTCATCGCGCAGCATGAATTCACGGTCGGCAAAGGCGAGTTTGAAGGCGCCGCTCTGGTAGCGTTGCGTCTGCTCCAGTGCCCGGTGCGCATCCTCCTCGGCCGACGTCAGTTTCTTTCTCTTCAGCAGGCTCTCTTGCATCTTGACTCTCCAGATAAAAATTCACACCCAAATGGTCTGGCTTCATTATGACCCCTGCGGGTGATCCCTGCCTGCGGCCAGGGCTTTGGTTCAGTAGACCGGCTGTTCGGGTTTGCTTGACGGCATCAACAAAAAACAAGAAAATTCAGCCCCCCAAACAGGAACCAATCTGATCAGTGCCGGGCCGATTCAAGCGCCATCTCTTTGAATTTGCCTCGTTATCGTCGCGGTTGCCCACAAGGCAGCGTGAGGCTGGCTTCAACCGACTGTTTTTTTGCCGAAAAACTGGCAAGCGCAGTCAAGAACTGGCATCGAGGTACCACCATGTCTTCAACAGGCCAAACCATCAGCGGACTGACCCTGAAGGGTGAGTTGCGCCCGGAATATCAGCAGATTCTGACCCCCGAGGCACTCGCTTTCGTCGCCGAGCTGGTTGAGAAGTTCCAACCGCGTCGCAATCAGCTGCTGCAGGCGCGGGTTGCCCGTCAGCAGCAGTTCGATGCCGGGCAACTGCCCGATTTTCTGCCCGAGACCCAAACGATCCGCAGCGGAAACTGGAAGATCCGCGGCATTCCGCACGATCTGCAGGACCGCCGGGTCGAGATCACCGGTCCGGTCGATCGCAAGATGATCATCAATGCGCTGAACGCCAATGTGAAGGTGTTCATGGCCGATTTCGAGGATGCGCTCTCCCCGACCTGGGACAACGCCATCCAGGGGCAGATCAACCTGCGTGACGCCAACCTCGGCGTCATCGAATACACCAACCCGGACAACGGCAAGCAGTATCGGCTGAAAGAGCAACCGGCGGTGCTGATCGCCCGCGTGCGTGGCCTGCATCTGGAAGAGAAGCATGTCACCTTCGCTGGCGAGAACCTCTCCGGTGCGCTGTTCGATTTCGGGCTCTATTTCTATCACAACCACAAGATCAGGCTCGGCAACGGCACAGGGGTCTACTACTACATTCCCAAGCTGCAAAGCCACCATGAGGCCAAGTGGTGGGATGAGGTCTTCGCCTACACCGAGAAGAAGTTTGGTGTCGAGGTCGGCACCATCAAGGCAACGGTGCTGATCGAGACCCTGCCGGCCGTGTTCGAGATGGATGAGATTCTGCACGAGATGCGCGACCACATCGTTGCGCTCAACTGCGGACGCTGGGACTATATTTTTAGCTATATCAAGACATTGCGGCGCCACCCTGATCGCGTTCTGCCGGACCGTCAGGTGGTGACGATGAGCCAGCCCTTCCTGAGCGCCTATTCGCGGTTACTGATCAGGACCTGCCACAAGCGTGGTGCGATGGCGATGGGTGGCATGGCGGCCTTCATTCCGGTCAAGGATCCGGTGAAGAACGACGAGGTGCTGCGCAAGGTGCGCGCCGACAAGGAGCTCGAAGCCAGCAATGGCCATGATGGCACCTGGGTGGCCCACCCGGGTCTGGCCGACACGGCGATGGAGGTGTTCGACCGCATCATTTCGGCCGGACAGCCCAACCAGCTCAATGTGCTGCGCGAACAGGATGCGCCGATCAGCGCGGCCGATCTGCTGCAACCCTCCGAGGGTGAACGCACCGAGGTCGGCATGCGCACCAACATCCGTGTGGCACTGCAATACACCGAGGCCTGGATCTCGGGCAGTGGCTGCGTGCCGATCTACGGTCTGATGGAGGATGCGGCGACCGCCGAGATCTCGCGCACCTCGATCTGGCAGTGGATTCAGAATCATAAGACGCTCGATAACGGCAAGGTCGTCACCAAGGAGCTGTTCCGGCAGATGTTGGCCGAAGAGCGCGAGGTGGTACGCAAGGAGATCGGCGAAGAGCGCTGGCAAAACGGCAAGTTCGAGCAGGCGACCCAATTGCTCGATCAGATCACCACGAGTGATGAACTGGTCGACTTTCTGACCCTGCCGGCTTACCAGCTTCTGGGCTGATGAGTTGAAACGATAACCTTCCGGTCGCTGACCGGGCCCTGTCCAACAACCCGAACTAGAGAGTGACGATGTCAAATTACAACCGTGTCGAAGAGATTGCCCGTATCGAACAGGATTGGAAAACCAATCCGCGCTGGAAAAACGTCAAGCGCACCTACAGCGCGGCGGACGTGGTCCGTCTGCGTGGTTCGGTCCAGGTGGAACACACGCTGGCCCGCCGTGGTGCCGAAAAGCTGTGGAAGCTGGTCAACGGCGCCGCTGCCGAAAAATTCGGCAAGGACTATGTCAACTGCCTCGGCGCGCTGACTGGTGGCCAGGCCGTCCAGCAGGTGAAGGCGGGCATTCAGGCGATCTACCTCTCCGGCTGGCAGGTCGCCTCCGACAACAACAGCGCCCTCTCGATGTATCCAGACCAGTCGCTCTATCCAGTCAACTCGGTGCCGACGGTGGTCTCACGCATCAACAACTCCTTCAGCCGTGCCGATCAGATCCAGTGGCAGAAGGGTGTCAACCCGGGCGATGCCGGCTACATCGACTACTTCGCGCCGATCGTGGCCGATGCCGAAGCCGGTTTCGGCGGCGTGCTCAATGCCTATGAACTGATGAAGGCGATGATCGAAGCCGGTGCGGCCGGTGTCCACTTCGAAGACCAGCTTGCCTCGGTGAAGAAGTGTGGTCACATGGGTGGCAAGGTGCTGGTGCCGACGCAAGAGGCCATCCAGAAGCTGATCGCCGCGCGTCTGGCAGCCGACGTGCTGGGCGTGCCGACGATCGTTCTGGCTCGCACCGATGCCAATGCGGCCGACCTGCTGACCAGCGACTGCGACGAATATGACCGGCCGTTCGTGGTCGGCGAGCGCACCGCCGAAGGCTTCTACCGCACCCGCGCCGGCATCGACCAGGCGATTGCCCGTGGTCTGGCCTATGCTCCTTATGCCGACCTGCTCTGGTGCGAGACCGCCACCCCCGATCTGGCCGAGGCGAAGAAATTTGCCGAAGCCGTGCGCAAGGCGCATCCGGAACAGCTGCTGGCCTACAACTGCTCGCCGTCATTCAACTGGAAGAAGAATCTGGACGATGCCACCATCGCCAAGTTCCAGCGTGAACTGGCGGCCATGGGCTACAAGTACCAGTTCATCACTTTGGCCGGTGTGCACAGCATGTGGTACAACATGTTCGACCTGGCCTACCGCTATGCCCGCGAAGACATGTCGGCCTATGTCGAGCTGCAGGAGACCGAGTTCGCCGCTGCCAAGCGTGGCTACACCTTCGTGGCACATCAGCAGGAGGTGGGAACCGGCTACTTCGACGACGTCACCACCGTGATCCAGGGCGGCAGCTCATCGGTGACCGCGCTGACCGGTTCGACCGAAGAGCATCAGTTCTGATCATTCGCTGCGGTTGACAGGGTGGAGGTTCCGCTCTGTCAACGCACCAACAGAAACCCCCGCTTCGTAGCGGGGGTTTCTGTTTTCAGTCCAGCAGAAGCGGTTACTTCAGGAAGGGTGGATTCAGTGCGGCGGCAGGGATTTTGCCATCGGGTGGCCAGGAGGCGACCCCCTCTTCGAGCGGGATTTGCAGGCTGAGCAGCAGTTGCGAGAAGAGCCGCCAGTTGCCGATCGCCAGCACCAGTTCGACCCGCTCCTGTGGCGTGGCCAGGTGGGTTTCGATCAGCTTCCAGGTCGAGCTGGAGATGGCGCCCAGTTGCAGGGTGTCGTCGGTCGCCTGCAGCACGGCGCGATCGGCTGCCGTCAGGTTGGTGGCCGACTGCCAGTCACGCACGGCCAGCACCTCCTCTTCGCTCAGGCCGAACATCAGCGCGACCCGCCAGTGCTGGGTCCACTCGTAGTTGGAGCCGGTGACCCAGCCGAGGCGCATGATGATCAGCTCGCGCAGGCGGGCATCGAGTAAATTGCCTTCGAACAGCAACCCCATCAGCAGGTTGCCGACATTCTTCGCCAGCGTGGGATGCTGCAGCAGCACGCGAAAGACGCTGAGGGGACACAGCGACTCGCTGAGACCGATTTCGGCTCCCCGTTTTTGTGCTTCCTCGATCGACAGCATCGGCACGCGGGGGATGGGGGTCAGGTTCGACATGGCAGGCTCTCCTTGGTTGTTATTATGGTCCTTGAAGCAAGGCACTTGGCTTTTTATCCTAACCGGCAAGCCAACCTTGGACAACTTGTTTTGGTCATGTCCTTTATGGTTTGATTCGGCGGCTTTTCATTGCCAGGAACCGATAACAACAATCCAAGGAGTGAGTCATGACCTTACCCAGAACCAGTTTCGCCATGGTGCAGACTGCGGCACGCACACTGGAAGGGCGGGAGATTCCGATTCCGGCCATCAGCGACGATTCAGCCATTCTGCGCATCGAGGCCTGCGGCATCTGCGGCAGCGACTATGAGCAGTATGAAGGTGCGCTCAGCGTGCCGATGAATGTGATTCCCGGTCACGAGCCACTCGGTGTGATTGCTGCGATTGGCGACAAGGCGGCCAAACGCTGGGGTGTCGATGTCGGCGACCGGGTCGCCGTCGAAACCATGCTGGCCTGCCATTTCTGCGAGAACTGTCTGGCCGGCCGTTACCACCTCTGCAACAGCCGTCGCATCTACTCCTACATTCCGCTCAGCGACGCACCGGGTCTGTGGGGTGGTTATTCGCAATACATGTACCTCGACCCCTGTTCGGTACTGCACAAGATGGATAAAAAATTGCCGCCGGAGATCGCGGTGATTTTCAATCCGCTCGGGGCCGGCTTTCGCTGGGCGGTGGAGATGCCGCAGACCCGCATCGGTGACACGGTGGTGATCATGGGGCCGGGGCAGCGCGGGCTTTCGAGCGTGCTGGCCTGCCGCCAGGCCGGGGCGGGCACCATCATCGTCACCGGTCTGGCAGCCGATGCGAAGAAAATGGAGGTGGCCCGCGCCTTTGGTGCCGACCACACCATCGATGTGCAGAACGAGAATGCCGTCGAACGCATCCAGCAGATCACCCATGGCCGTGGCGCCGACGTGGTAGTGGATGTCACCTCCTACGCCACCCAGCCGGTGGTGGAGGCGCTGAGTTACTGCAAGAGCGGCGGCACCATCGTGCTGGCCGGCATCAAGGGATTCAAGCCGATTCCCGACTTCATCTCCGACATGATCGTGGTCAAGGAGATCACCGTCAAAGGCGCGATCGGCGTCACCAGCAGCGGCTACCGCAGCGCCATCCAGCTGATCGAATCGGGCAAGGTACCGTTGCAACTGATGCACACCCATGACTTTGCCTTGCAGGATGCGGAACTGGCGATCAAGACTCTGGCCCGTCAGGTACCGGGCGATGAATCGATCCACTCCTGCCTCATTCCAGAATTTTGATTGAAAACAATTGATGACAAGGAGTTTCGAATGAGTTTTGTAAAAGAGTGGCTGGAGGGCGCGCCCTACAACAGAACACTGGGCGTCGAGCAGGTCAGCCTCAGTGACGACCTGCTGGTATTGCGCCTGCCATTCAATGAGGCCAACACCAATCCCGGCGGTGCGCTGCATGGCGGCGTGGCCGCCTCGCTGTCAGTGATCGGCGGGCAGGGGGTGGTGCGTGCGGCACTGGGGGCGGAGTCCGGGCCCTGGCACACGGCAGGTGCGCAGATCAACTATCTGGCCGCGGCCATCAACGAGGGAGTGCTGGCCAAGGCCCGGCTGCTGCGCAGGGGCAAGGAGCTCTGCTTTGTCGATGTCGCCATCGAAACCGAGGCCGGCAAGCCGATTGCTCAGGCCAATCTGGCAATGCGCGGCCGTTTTGGCGCCGCAGCTGCGCAACTGCGTCGCGCCAGCGGCGATGATGGGCTGGTGGAACCGGGTCCGATGGGCAGCCACATCGGTGCGATCTCTTTCATCGGCAACCGCGGCATCAAGGTCGAATTGATGAAAGAGGGGCGCTCGCGGCTGGTGATGCCCTACCGCGAAGACAATGGCGACCTGCATGGCGTGCACGAAGGGGCGGCGATGGCACTGTTCGACACCACCGGCGCGATGGCGGCCTGGGCCGAGACTGGTCCCGGTCCTTACAAGGCCTCCACGCCGGCGATTCAGATGCAGATGCTGGCGCCGCCACCCAAGGCCGATCTGGTGGCCTATGGCCGGGTGGTGCAGCGTGACAATGAGCTGTTCTGGAGCGAGGTCGAGGTGGCCGAGCAGAAGAGTGGTCTGGTCTGTCTGCGCGGTACGGTCTTCTATCGCATCGTAACCTGAGTCGAAGGCCACCGCATTCCGTGCGGGATGCGGTGGCCATTTTTATTTCACGGATATCAAAAAATCTTCATCTTGATGATAAAAAACAAAATATATAAAAATCTGTTCTGGATCGCCGTTGCCGTGGTGGGCGCCTTCGCTTTCGGTGGACTGGCGCTGCACCGTGGTGAGTCGATCAACGCGCTCTGGTTGATCGTGGCGGCGCTCTGCATCTATGCCATCGGCTATCGTTTCTACAGTGCCTGGATTGCCACCAGGGTGCTGATGCTCGACGAGACCCGGCTCACCCCGGCCGAACGGCTGAAAAATGGCCGCGACTTCATGCCAACGCAGAAATGGGTGCTGTTTGGCCACCATTTTGCCGCCATCGCCGGACCGGGCCCACTGGTCGGCCCGACCTTGGCGGCCCAGTTCGGCTACCTGCCCGGCACGCTGTGGATTCTGATCGGCTCGCTGCTGTGTGGCTGCGTGCAGGACATGGTGATTCTGTTCTGCTCGACTCGGCGCGATGGCCGCAGTCTCGGGCAGATGGCGCGCGACGAATTGGGGGCCATTGCCGGCGTGGCTGCGTTGATCGGTACCTTCATGATTCTGGTGATCCTGATCGCGGTGCTGGGGCTGGTGGTGGTCAATGCGATGAAGCACAGCCCCTGGGCCACCGCGACGGTGGCGGCGACCATTCCGATTGCGATGCTGGTGGGGCTCTACATGCATGGCCTGCGGCCTGGCAAGGTGCTGGAAGGGAGCCTGATCGGCGTCGCGCTGCTGCTGTTTTCGGTGATCGGCGGCGGCTGGATCGACCAGTTGCCGGCAGTGCGTGGTTATTTCGACTGGAACGGACCCGATCTGGCCTGGGCGGTGATCATCTATGGCTTTGCCGCCGCGGTGCTGCCGGTCTGGCTGCTGCTGGCGCCGCGGGATTACCTCTCCACCTTCCTCAAGCTGGGAACGGTGTTCATGCTGGCGATTGCGGTCGTCTTTCTCGCCCCCGAGATCAAGATGCCGGCCGTGACCCGCTTCATCGATGGCTCGGGTCCGATCTTTGGCGGCACGCTGTTCCCCTTCGTCTTCATCACCATCGCCTGTGGCGCCATCTCCGGTTTTCACTCACTGGTCGCCTCCGGCACCACGCCGAAGATGATCGAGAACGAGAAGCAGATCCGCCTGGTCGGCTATGGCAGCATGATGCTGGAGTCGTTCGTCGCACTGATGGCGATGATTGCGGCAACCATGCTCGACCCCGGCGTCTACTTCGCCATCAACACCGCGGCCGGGGTGGTCGGCAATACCCCAGCCGCCGCCGTGGCCACCATCAGCAGCTGGGGCTTTCCGGTCACCGTCGAGCAGATGCAGAACCTGGCACAGCAGATGGGTGAAAGCTCGCTGTTCGGCCGCACCGGCGGTGCGCCTTCACTGGCGGTCGGCATGGCCACCATCTTCAACAGCGCCTTTGGCAGCAATCTGCTGGCGCTGTGGTACCACTTCGCCATCATGTTCGAGGCGGTGTTCATTCTGACCACGCTCGACGCCGGCACCCGGGTGGGGCGCTTCATGCTTCAGGATCTGCTGGGCAACCTGTGGAAGCCGCTGGGCCGGACCTCCTGGACACCCTCGGTACTGCTCAGCTCGGCGCTGGTGGTGGCGGCCTGGGGCTATTTCCTGCGGGTCGGCGTGCTCGATCCCAATGGCGGCATCAACATCCTCTGGCCGCTGTTTGGCATCTCAAACCAGATTCTGGCTGCCATCGCCCTCTGCGTCGCCACCGGCATTCTGGTCAAATCGGGACGCGTTCGTTATGCGTGGGTGACTGGGTTGCCGCTCACCTGGCTGACGCTGATCACCAGCAGCGCCGCCTGGGAGAAGATCATGAGTGCCGATCCGCGGATCGGCTTTTTCGCTGCGGCCAATGACATGGCCGGCAAGCTGGCGGCCGGCCTGCTGTCACCGGAACGGGCGGCGGTGGCACCGCAACTGATTCTGAATCAGCGCATCGACGGCTATCTGACGCTGTTCTTTGCCCTGCTGCTCTGGGTCATTCTGCTCGACATGCTGCGGGTGGTCTGGCGGGTGCTCAGTCAGCGCAGGGTGCCGCCGTCGACCGAGACCGTTTACCAGGCGCGCACTGGCGCCGGATGAGTCGCGATGCAGGCAGATGACAGAAAAACGGAGGGGCGGATCGCCCGCTGCTGGGCGGCAGTGCGGCAGTGGAGTGGCGATGATGCCTACGAGCGCTATCTGGCGCACCAGCGGCTGGCGCATCCCGATGCAGCGCCGCTCGATCGGCGTGCCTTTCATCGTCACTATCAGCAGCAGCGCTTCAGCGGCGTCAACCGCTGTTGTTGAAACCGTCTTTGTGATCTCGCGCGCTGCGCAGTTCGAGGCTCGGTCAGGGCAGGGGAAAAGCAGGCGGTCGGGCGCCGGGACGCCCGACCGCTTCACGCCTCACTCGATCGCATAGCGCCAGGGCTGTGCGGGTTGCTCGGCGGTTTCATCCAGCGTCCACAGCGGCTGGCTCAGCTCTTCGCCAATGTCCTTGTAGACGATGCGCAGTCGCGAGCCAATGCCGACCTGACGAACCATTTCGGGTGGCGCCAGATCACCATCAGCTGTCGCCAGATTGCCCATGATCCGCAGTGCCTCATGTTCGCTCGGCACCCCTTTTTGGGTGTCGAGTTCCACCAGCATGATCATGTAGGGGGTGTGGTTGCGAAAGGCCGGCTGAATGGCGTGGTGCACCTCGCCATAGGAGTAGAGGGTGCCTCGCCCTTCGACCGGCTTCCAGGTCGATTCGAGACAGGCGCACCAGGGGCAGGCGGTGGTGGGCGGGTAGCGCAGCAGGTTGCACTCATTGCAGGCTTGCAGATGAAGCTGATGGCTGGCGCAGTGTTTGAAAAAGGCACGGCTCTCACTGTCGAGATCATCGATGTAGACCGGCATTCCGAGATATTCGCCTTGTGCTGGCATGTCGTTGTTCTCCCTGTCAGATGTTCGTCATCACCAGTGCCGACCCCTGCCCGGGTGTCGCCCAGCCCAGGTTGGCGGTCAGATCGACCTTGCGGACCTGGCGACAGCCCCCTTCACGGTAGTCGTAGCTGTGCTGGCGCTTGCCGTCGGGCCCGATCGGGCAGCTGTCGTCGGCATCGTGACGCAGCTGCCGGACATTCTCGATCACCATCGCGATGCCATGGGTGTAACCCTCGCAGAGGTGACCGCCGCTGGTGTTGTTCGGACGGCGCCCGCCGAGGCGCATGGTGCCGTTCGAGACATAGTCGCCCCCCTCGCCCTTCTTGCAGAAGCCATAGTCCTCGAGTTGCAGCAGCGTGGTGAAGGTGAAGGCGTCGTAGGAGCCGGTGACGTCGATCTCTTCCGGCGTGACGCCGGCATTGGGGAAGAGAATCTCCTTGGCGTAATAACCGGCCACCCGGCTGATCGGTCCGTGCTGGAAGTGGTTGTCACCGCGCGGTTTGCAGCAGCGGCCGACCACCGAGAGGATCTTGGCCGGGGTGTGACGGCAGTCGCGGGCGCGGTCGATGCTGGTGACGATGATGGCGGTGCCGTTGTCGGTCTCGACACAGCAGTCGAGCAGATGCAGCGGCTTGACGATCATCCGGCTCGACAGCACATCATCCACCGTCACCCGCTGCTTGTAGTAGGCCTTGGGGTTGTTGCTGGCGTTTTCGGCGTGGATCACCTTGACCATCGCCACCTGTTCGGGCGTGGTGCCATATTCATGCATGTGGCGCATGAACGAAGGGGCGAACATCTGCCCGGCGCTCATCCAGCCATTGCCGCGGCTGAACAGATCTTCACCCCCGAGTGGCGCCACCGTGCCTTGCCGGTTGGTGCCACCGATGCGCACCTGGCTGAAGCCATTCATGGCGCGGAAGATCGCCACCGTCTTGCACATGCCGGCCTCGATCACGCCGATGGCAATGCCGATCAGCGCCTCGATGCTGGAACCGCCACCGATCACATCCATGTAGAAGTTGAGCCGGATGCCCAGATCTCCGGCCAGCGTGGGGGAGGGGGTCGAGTCGTTGAATCCATACGAGAGCATGCCGTCGATGTCGCTCGGCTTGAGCCCGGCATCGACGATGGCATTTCTGATTGCATGGGTGCCCAGCGAGCGGGTGGTGCGGCCGGAGCCGCGGGTGTAACCGGTCTCGCCCACGCCAACGATCGCATATTTGCCACGCAGGTATTTTTCGCTGCTGGCGTCGATGGTGGATTGCACCATGGTCTCTCCTCTCCTTGTGTGATTATTGTCGGCGCAGCTTACCGTGATGATGCCCGGTTTGTCATGGCGACATGGCACAAAAAATTTGCAATGGCCGGCTGATGTCCAGCCATGGGACAGGCTGCCATTCGTGGCGCCTCGTCACTGGGTCTCGCGATAGAGAATTCGGATGGTCAGGGCATGGGTGGCTGCCGTGAGCTCCACCGGCATGGCCGGAAACGGGCTGGCCGCCTTGAGGTCGGCCAACGCCTGCGCATCGAGCGCGGCATGGCCGCTTGATTCACTGACCCGCCCTGACAGCAATCTTCCTTCACGGTTCAGCTCGACAGCCAGTGTCACCCGGCCCGCACCGATACTGCCTTGGGTGCTCTGCTTGCTCTGATGCTCGGCAAGCCACAATCGGACGCGGTTGTCATAGGCTTCGCTCAATCGGGCAATGTCGATGCCCGTGGTAACGGGTGCGGCCGGCGGCGGTTCGCTTGCGGTGGGCGCGGCCTGCTCGGGCGGTGGAGCAGGTGGTGACGTTGCCACGCGCCTGGCTCTTGCGGCGGGCGGTGGGGGTTTCGGTACCGCCATCGCAGGCGCGGGCGTGGCTGCGGCCTTGGCAACGGCTTCGGCGAGGCTGGGCAGAATGGCTGGCTTCACCACCGGATCGGGCGGTGCATTCAACACGATCTCCAGACGGGGCGAGGGCGGCGATGGGGTCACCGGTTTGGGTGGTTGGGTCAACATCCCCTGCAGCCACAGCAGACTGATCGACAGGCAGAAGGTGCCCACCAGGGCCGGGAATGGCCAGCGTTTGAAATGGGGAAGCGTCACCTCAGGTCGATCATGGCGGATCGACAGCGCGGCCAGCGGCAAGGTCTCATCGCAACGTTCTGTTTTCACGACCGAAAGCAGCAGCCCGGCACGCTGGTACTCTTCCAGCGCCTGCTCCAGTTCAACGCGCTGATCGGCCGTGGCGAGCAGCAGCGGGACCACCGAGAAGAGCTCATCGCTGACCCGCCGCTCACTGCAGTTGCACAGGCTGGCGAGATTGCGGATCACCTGTCGCTGGTTCAGGCCGTCGGCCAGTTGCCCCTCGAACAGCAGGGCATGACGTCCAAGTTGCCTCCGGGGTGCAGCCGGGTTCTGCATCAGCACCGCCTGACTCAGCTGCGGCGCAGCCTCCTCGATCGGTGCGTAGTGGGCAAAGACGAAGTCGATCTCGTCGATCTCGGCACTCTTTGCATCGTCCTGCCGCAGATCGATCGACAGCCCCGCTGTGATCAGGGTCTGGCGAAAGTGCTCAAGAAAGGCAAGGTCGCCACCGCGCTTGATGATCAGCGGTTTGATGGCGAACAGCTGGTCGATCAGGCTGTCGGCATCGCGGTTGGTCAGTTGGGTGAGTCGATCGAGCACCTCGCGCCGTCGACAGCCCGGTGCCAGCTCACCCTGGAACAGCAGCAGATATTGAGGATCGGCCATCACCGGTGACGAAACGCTCCAGTCAGCGCAAGGTGCGCGGCCGTTGCAGTGCGTTGAGGTCGAAGTCGTGCTCGGAGAGCCCGACGTTGAAGCGATAGCCGCTCCACTGCAGCGTGGTGCGCACGGCGGTCAGATGGTTCACCAGCTCCATGCGCCCGGCACGCCAGAAGCGGTCGTCGTACTGCTGGTAGTCGAACAGCGTCAGAGTCTTGACCAGGGTGTCATGGCGGTCGTAGTAGTCGATCTTGACCGGATAGTAGTGCGCCTTGTCGACCCAGGTGACCAGCTTGCCGTTGCTGGAATAGGGGTATTTTGGGCGACGCACCACGATGTAACAGTCATGTCCGGAGAGCTTCTCCTCGCCAAGAAAGCCGTAGTCATAACGGTCGATGTTCTGCAGGCTCAGGTCTTCGAAGTTGAGATCGGTGCCGGCGAAGGGTGTGCCGATGTGGTTCTGACTGACCCGCCGGACCTGTTTTTGCGTGGCGTCGAACAGCCACTGGTCATCCAGTCCGGTGGGATTGGAGATGGTCAGCAGCGCCATGCCTTTCTGATCATCGGGGTTCTCCATGATCATCATGCGCCGGTCACTGCTGTTCTCACGCTCCAGAAACCGCATGTGGACCCGTCTTACATGCTCGCTGCCGTCAGCCGTGCGGATGGTGGCCTCGAGCTCGGAGACGCCATCGACATAGCCGCGGCCACCAAACCCCAGCGTTGCGCCATTGCGGTTGTCCATCTCGGAGTAGACCACCAGACCCTTGGCGGTCGGATCGAGCCCGGCGGTCAGATCCTTCTGCGTCTGACAGACGATGGTGCCTTCGACCACTTCGCACTGCCGCTCAGCCGCCATCACCGGCAGCGACAGCAGCGCACAGCAGAGTGCGAATGAGACGAGTGGGGCGCAGGTCAGCCGGGAGATCCGCTGCATTGTTCAATCCTTTATCGATCGGTCGGGTCGAGATGGGGGAGAGGTCGACGTTGCCATGAAAGCATAGGTCGATCACAGCGGCTTGTCGACGTGGTGCGGACAGCGTCAATGGCCGGTTTCGCTTCAGACTTTGGCGTGCACAGCGGCTTGTTTTCTCGCCCGCCATGAAGCCCAGTTCACGCCATTCGGTCGCCTGTTCGGCGGGCAGACCCTCTCGATGCGCTATGAGTTGAAACCGGTCGAATGCCAGGATGTGATGGAAGAGGCGTTCACAGGTTGCTTTTCGGGCCGATGCGGGAGGCGCTGGTGCTGCCAGGACGACCGGCGACGCGAGGCTGTTTCTTTGGCTGGAGTCGTCCATGGGAAGTGCGGCGGCGACCGACAACGACATGCGCAACCAGCGCGGGCGGCAGTGCCAGACCGACGACCCAGTGCAGCAGCGGCAGCCAGGCGGCGTTGTCGTCGGTGGCGAAGTAGTACAGCGCATAACCGGTGGCGGCGAGCCAGGCGTTCAGGGTGAACATCGCCATTCCGCTGCGGTGATTCTGCTTGCGGCTCCAAGCCAGTCGCATGTGATGGGTTGCGAGCGAGCCGACGGCGATCAGCGCGAGCATCGCGGTGAAGCCATGCAGGCGCAACGCCCACTTTTCCAGCGGGTGCGGCGTTGGACCGAAGTCGCCTTCGATGGCGAAGAAGTAGTGCGACAGCAGCCAGAGCGCACCGCTCATCCACAGCAGCGCAAAGACCAGGTAGATCAGTCGCTTGTGCGTGCTGGAAAGGCGGATGACCGGCTGGCTCATGGCTGCGTCTTTTGGGCTGG